>Ga0156279_111_pt1 | contig 28563 bp, 24 predicted proteins | sample RifCSPlowO2_12_FD_107928 | JGI IMG/M metagenome (GOLD analysis project Ga0156279, IMG submission 107928) | Acidobacteria bacterium RIFCSPLOWO2_12_FULL_68_19 | reverse complement strand
CCTGCAACAAGCAGTTGCGGGTATCGACCCGTTCACCGATGACGCCGTTTCGCGTAATCAACTGAAACTATTCGAGTTTTAACCGGACACTACTGGAGGAGGGTATGTGATGAGTAGATCCACTCGGGTGGCGGTGCTCGCCGGCTTCGCCGGCCTGACCTCCGGCATCGCAGGGACGCTCGTCGTGCAGGCGCCGGACGTCGTCTCCGCGCAGGCGCCGGTCCGCCGCGTTGTCAGTCCGCAACGGGGGCCGAACACCGGCCTGCCGTTCAGCCCGGGCGTTCTCGCCGGCTCGACGCTCTACGTGGCCGGCCATCTCGGCCGCGATCCGGTCACCTCGCAGTTGGCCAAGGGGGGCATCGAAGGGGAAACGCGCCAGGCGCTCGCCAACATCGGCGAGGTGCTGAAGGCCGCCGGCATGAGCTTCCGGGACGTGACGACCGTCACCGCGTTCATCACCGACTTCAAGGAGTTCGACCGCTTCAACACGGTCTACCGCGAGTTCTTTCCGAAGGACCCTCCGGCGAGAGCCACCGTGCAGGTCGCCGCGCTCAATGCCGGGGCGCGGGTCGAACTCCAGATGATCGCCGTCAAGCCATGAGGAGCGCAGGAGCCCGATGAGGAATCGAATGCCGGCGTGTGGCGTCTTCGTGGCGCTGTGCGGACTGTCGCTCGGGGCGCAGGCGCCGACGGCCATGCCGTACGACCATATCCATCTGACGGCCTCGGATCCCGAGAAGGCCTACGAGTGGTACGTGGCGAATCTGGAGGGACGCGCCGGCGAGAACGCGGGGCGGGTCATCTTCGAGCCGTTCACCGGCCGCGGGCCGCTGCCGCTGCAGCTCATGTTCATCAAGGCGGCCGCCGCCGCGCCCAGCGAGGGGAGCGTCATCGACAGCATCGGCTTCTCGTTCGCCGACATCGGCGCCAAGGTCCGGTCGCTCGAGGCCGCGGGCGCCCGCGTCGTCTCGCCGGTCCGCGACGTGCCGGGCCTCTCCAGGCGCGCCGTCGTCGTCGATCCCTGGGGCGTCACGATCGAGCTGGTGCAGGACCGCGAGCGGACCGGCTTTCACCACATCACGCTGCGGGTGGCCGACCCGGCCGCGACCACCAGGTGGCTCCTCTCGGCCTTCGGCGGCGAACGCGTCACGCTGGCCGGCGATCTCCAGGGGCTGCGCTACGACACGACGTACCTGTTCGTGCTGCCGGGCACGGGCACGGCGCCGAGCCAGGGACGGGCGATCGACCATCTCGGCTGGGGGCCGCGGAACATCGACGCGACCTCCGCCGATCTGAAGGCGAACGGCGTGACGTTCACCGCCGCGCCGCAGCCGAAGCCGAATCAGTTCGGCCACCGCACGGCGTACGTGGAGGCCCCGGGCGGCGTGCGGATCGAGCTCGTCCAGCACGCCGAGTGCGCCTGGGGGAAGGCCGAGTAAGCCCCCCTTTACTTCAGCTCGCGGATCCGGATGTTGCGGTAGCGCACGAGTCCGCCCGCGGCCTGGATGGCGACCGGTCCGCGGGCGTACTTGGCGTCGGTCGCCTCGGCGACGAGCGTGCCGTCGAGCCGCGCGGTCAGCCGCGATCCCCGCGCCGTGATCTCAACCGTCGTCCACCGGTTGCCGGAGTCGTACTGCACGAGCGGCTTGGCGACGTTGACGATGGAGCCGGTGCGGCCCGACTGGTCCTTGCGCTGGTCGTTGATGTTCAACTCGTAGGCGTTCTGGATGCCGGGATCCTTCGGATCGGTGATGCGGAACATGAAGCCGGCATTCGACTCGGGCCTGACCCAGACGTCCGCCTGCAGCTCGAAGTCGCCGTAGCTCGCCTTCGAGACCAGGTAGCCTCTCGGCATATCGGCTTCGACGACCCCGTCGACCACGCGCCAGTTGGCGTTCCCGGTCGCCACGAATTGATCCAGGCTCTTCCCGTCGAAGAGCGTCACCCACCCGGCGCCGGTCTGTCCGGCAACCGCCGTGATGCCGGTGAGCAGGAACACAACGAACACAGCCGATGAACGCATCATGAGGACTCCTTGAAGGGGAGCATCATACCCCACGCGCGCTCCCGCCGGGACGCGCGCTCTTGCCTTGACGCTCCCGGTTGCCCGGCCTAGACTACCGGCTACTCTCGCGTCATTCGCCCACGACCTTACGGAGGATTTCATGGAGATCTGCCGTCGCACGGGTTCGGTACTGTTCCTCATCGCCCTGGTCCTGTCGGTTCCGGGACTGGTGGCGTCGGCCGCCGCGCAGGGCGCCGGTGGCGTGATTACGGGCACGGTTCGGGACGCCCAGGGCGGTGTTCTCCCCGGTGTCACCCTGACGCTGCGCAACGTGGAAAGCGGTGCTGTCCGCGAGGCCGTGACCGAAGAGAACGGCACCTACCGGCTCCAGGGGCTGCAACCCGGACGGTACGAGCTGCGCGCCGAGCTGACCGGATTTGCCGCCGCCGAGGTGCGCGACATCGTCATCACCATCGGCCTCAACCTCCAGCGCGACGTGACGATGGGGCTGCAGGCGCTGCAGGAGACGGTATCGGTCACGGCGGAGGCGCCCGTCGTCGAGACGACGCAGACCGAGGTGGCCTCCGTGATCACGCAGGAGCAGATCGAGTCGCTGCCGATCGCGAACCGGCAGCCGATCTCGCTGGCGCTGCTGCTGCCCGGCACGAGCATGGACGCGACGACGGCGCGCCGGTCGCAGGCGAACATCGGCGCGGGCGGCGCGAGCAACCAGATGAGCATCTACCACGTCGACGGCGGCATGAACATGTCGAACAACTCCGGCCAGCAGCACCTCGAGGTGCCGCAGTCGGCGATCCGGGAGTTCAAGGTCAACGTGAGCCAGGCGTCGGCGGAGTTCGGCGCCATCGGCGGCGTGGTGCTGACGGCGACCAAGAGCGGCACGAACCAGTTCCACGGGGAGGCGTTCGAGTTCTTCCGCGACAAGAGCCTCAACACGTTCGACGCGATCGAACTGGATCGGCACAAGCGGCTTGGCTCGCCGAAGCCGGACTTCCAGCGCAACTCGTACGGCGCGGCCGTGGGCGGCCCGATCATCCGCGACCGGCTGCACTTCTTCGCCGCGGTCGAGCGGTCGAGAGAGGAAGCGACGGCCACGGTCAACACCGGACAGCCGCAGTTCTACTCGGCGCTCGAGGGGAGCTTCCCGCGCATCTACGCGCGGCGGTCGTGGTTCGTGCGCGGCGACTTCCAGGTCAACACGCAGCAGAGCCTGTTCGTCCGCTACGTGACCGACCTCGAGGAGATCGAGTGCGAGACGTGCGGCGGCTCCAACGCGGCCTTCTCGGGGAACAGTCTGCGCTCGCCGCGCGACTCGAACCTCGTCGGCCATACGTGGGTGATCGGCTCGCGCATGCTGAACGAGATCCGGGCGCAGATTCCGCCGTCGCACCTGAACCACCGCCAGGGCCCTCCCGGAACCAAGCTGTGGCCTGCCAGCGAGAAGGGGGAGTTCCCGCCGGAGCGGTTCGACGGGTACACGGCGATCTACCAGTTTCCCAGCCTGATCTGGGGGGCGAACAACTGGAGCATGAACTGGACGACGCGGACCGAGATCCGCGACGACTTCTCGTTCAGCGTCGGGAGCCACGATCTCAAGGTCGGCGGCGGTTACGTGCGGCTCTTCTCGCCGGAAGAACAGGCCGCCAACATGGGCACGTGGGTGTTCGATCGCGATCAGTTCTTCGACGGTACGCCGGCGTCGATCGCCGCGCTGCGGACCCCGATTCAGTTCACGGCGTCGTTCCCGCCGCTCCTGCGCGAGCTGCACAACCACTGGATCCAGGGATACGTGCAGGACGAGTGGCGCGTCCGGCCGAACGTCACGGTGAGCCTCGGACTGCGCTACGACAATCAGTACAAGTCGTTCAACAACCATCTCGACCTGACGCCCGTGCCGCGAATGCGTGAGCTGATCAATCCGTCGGAGCGGGGCGACCACGACAACGCCGGCCCGCGGGCGGGGTTGGCGTGGGACGTCAGGAGCGACGGCCGCTCCGTGGTGCGCGCGGCCTACGGGAAGTACTTCCAGTACGTCATGCAGGGCGGCGTGCGGCCCGAGCTGACGGCGCTCCGCCAGACGAGCATCGTCATTCGCAATCCCACGTATCCCGATCCCTACGGCGGCCGATCGCCCCAGTCGTTCGCCTCGACGGCGCCGCCCAACGTGAGCATCCTTGACGACGGCCTCGAGAATGCCGAGGCGCACGCGGTGACGCTCGGCTACTCGCAGGAGCTGCGGCCGAACCTGGCGGTCCACGTCGACGGCGTCTACACGGATGTCTCCAAGGTCACGCAGACGGGCAATATCAATACGCCGGTGACGCCCACCGGGGCACGCCCGAAGCCGACGTGGGGGCGCATCCTGCGGCTGCAGTCCACGGGCGAGCACGAGTACCGGTCGCTGATGGTGCGGGTCGACAAGCGGTATGCGAACCGGCACCAATACCTGCTCTCCTACACGCTGGCGAAGGCGGACAACAACCAGCCTGCGCTCGCCGTGGCGACGCCGATCACCGACTTCTACAACGCGGGTCTCGATTGGGGTCCGGCCAGCTCCGACCGGCGCCATGCGTTCGTGGCGAGCGGGTCGGTGCTGCTGCGGTGGGACATCAACGTCGGAGCCGTGTGGACGCTGCGGTCGTCGATGCCGTTCAGCGCGCGGGCGGGACGCGACCTCAACAACGACGGTGCCGCCAACACCGACTTCGTGCCGGGGACCACGAGGAACCAGGGGAATCGCGACGACAGCGCGTTCCTGGCGGCGGTGAACGCCTGGCGGACGCAGAACGCGCGGCAGCCGATTTCGGGGAGCCAGTTGGCGGAGAACGACTACAACCGGTTCGATATCCGCGCCAGCAAGGCGGTGGCGGTCGGCGACCGGCGTGTCGAGGTCATCGCCCAGGTGTTCAACCTCTTCGGCCGGGACAACTGGGGTGGGATCGAGTCGGGGTGGCAGGAGAACGCGCTCTCCGATGCCTTTGGCACGCTCCGCTCCGTGCAGCCTCGGCAGCAGGCGGAGCTGGCGATCCGGTTCACGTTCTAGGGTTTTCATGGTCCGCTGGGATTCGGGCAGGGCGCTCCGTCGGAGCGCCCTGCCCGCCGTGCTCCTCGCGCTCATCCTGTCCGGCTCCAACGGACCGGCGGCCGGCCAGACGCCTGCGCCGTTTGCCACGCCGCCGCCGGGGTCGCCGCCCGCGAAGATCCGCCCCTACGGCGAAGTCGGCGGCTGTCCGGAAGAGCCGGCGCTCTTCCACCGCTGCGCCACTGAAAAGGCGAAGACGTTCAACCCGCCGCGGACGCCCGACGGCGTGCCCGACTTCCAGGGCTTCTGGGGACGCGCCGGCATTCGCAACATGGAGAACATCGAGGAGCATCCGGAAACGATGGACGGCTCCGGGGGCCGGAGCGCGATCGTCGATCCGCCGGACGGCCGGATTCCCTACCAGAGGTGGGCGGCAGCCAAGCGGGACGCGCACTTCTCCACCTATCTCGACGCGGCGCAGTTGTGCCTGCCGCACGGATCGCCCCGGTTCGCCTACGGGGGGACGAAGTTCGTGCTGCAGAGCCGCGGGTACGTGTTCATGCTCAACGACTACGCCGACACCTACCGGATCGTGCCCACCGACGGGCGGCCGCACCTCGGGGCGTCCATCAAGCTCTGGGAAGGAGACCTGCGCGGCCGGTGGGAGGGCAACACGCTCGTCATCGACGTCACCAACCAGTTGGCGATGGGCCCGATCGATCACGTCGGCAACTTCGTCAGCGAGTTCGCGCACGTGGTCGAGCGCCTGACGATGATCGACCGCAACGTCATTCACTACACCGCGACGATCGAGGACCCGAGAGTGTTCACGCGCCCCTGGACGATCGCGTTCGGATGGCGGCGCAATACGAGCCCCGACACGGAGATGTGGGAGCAGGGGTGCTGGGAGGGCGTGCAGTTCGCGCTGAAGCACACCGACTACGGGCTCAAGCGCTACCCCGGCGCGTTCGCCAAGTGAGAGTGTCGATGCAGATCCGCGTGGCCGCCGGCGCCATTGCCGCGCTGGTGCTGGTGGGCGCTGCCCAGGCACCCGCGGCGCGCCCCGCCCAGACCGAGCCCGCCGCGCCCTCGGCCGTGCCCCGCACGGCCGACGGTCGTCCTGACTTCTCCGGCATCTGGCAGGCGCTCACCACCGCCGCGTGGAACATCCAGGACCACCAGGCGGAGAAGGACGTCCCCGGGGGCCAGGGGATCGTCGAAGGAAGCGACATTCCGTACCTGCCCTGGGCGGTGGCGAAGCGGAACGAGAACTACAAGAACCGGCTCACGGCGGACCCGCTGGCGAGCTGCTCGCAGCCCGGCGTGCCGCGCATCATGTACATGCCGTACCCGTTCCAGATCGTGCAGACGCCGGCGTACATCGCGCTGCTGTTCGAGTACACGCACACCACCCGTCACATCCGGTTCGGCGGCGCGCACCCGCCCGGACCCATCGAATGGGCGCTCGGCGATTCCCGCGCCCGCTGGGAGGGGGACGCGCTCGTGGTCGATGTCGTCCACTTCAACGACCGGACATGGTTCGATCGGGCGGGGAACTTCCACAGCGAGCAGATGCACCTGGTCGAGCGGTTCACGCTGCCCGGTCGCGATCACATCCGGTACGAAGCCACCGTCGAGGACCCGAAGGTGTTTTCGCGTCCCTGGAAGATGGCGATGCCGTTGTACCGGCGGATCGAGACGAACGTGCAGATCCTCGATTACGAGTGTCAGTCGTTCGGGTCCTGAGGGCGAGGAGGCGGAATGTCACGAACGTTCCTGTGCGCGGTGGCCGTCGGACTGGCGGCGGCCGTCGGATCGGCCCAGACCAGGGCCGTCCGGACGCTCGACATCTACGTCGTCGATGTGGAGGGCGGCAACGCGACGCTCTTCGTGTCGCCGTCCGGCGGATCGCTGCTCATGGACGCCGGCAACGGCGGCGCCGGCGCCGCGCGCGATGCCGGCCGGATCGTCGAGGCGGCGAAGGCCGCGGGCCTCACACAGATCGACCACATGGTCGTCACGCACTGGCACGGCGATCATTTCGGCGGACTCGCCGAGCTGGCCGCGCGGTTTCCCATCCGTCATTTCATCGATCACGGCCCGACGGTGCAGAAGAGCGAGGCAGCCGAGACCTTCATCCAGACGACCTATCCGACGCTGTATGCCGGCGCCAGCCGCACGGTGGTGAAGCCGGGCGACGCGATTCCCGTGAGCGGCCTGGGCGTCAGCGTCGTGACCTCGAACGGCGACCTCATCCGCGCGCCGCTGCCCGGAGCGGGCGCGCCCAATCCGCTCTGCGGGAGCCCGAAGGCGGTCAACGCCATTCCCGAGGACCCGGAGTCGGTGGGCGCCCTCGTCACGTTCGGCCGGTTCCGGGTGCTGCATCTGGGCGATCTGACGAGCGACAAGGAATACGGGCTGGTGTGCCCGGTCAACCGCATCGGCACGATCGACGTGCTGCTCGGCCTCCATCACGGCCAGGACACCTCGAACTCGGAGCCGTTCGTGCATGCGGTGCGGCCGAAAGTGGCCGTGATGAACAACGGCACGCGCAAGGGGGGATGGCCGGAGGTGATGAAGACGCTGTTCACCTCGCCCCGGTTCGAGGACCTCTGGCAGATGCACTTCTCGCTGCTGAGCGGGCAGGAGTACACCGTCGCCGGCGTGTTCATCGCCAACCTCGTCGACGATCCGCCGGCGGCAATGCCGATTGCGCCGATATCGCCGCCGCCGCCGGGCCCGAACGCGCCCCCTCCGCCGGCGCACAACGGGCCGGCCCACTGGGTCAAGGTGTCCGCGCAGGAGGACGGCACGTTCACCGTCACGAACGCGCGCAACGGCTTCTCGAAGGTCTACCCGCGCGAGGCGCCGGGCACGCGCTGAGCTGGCGGCCGTGAGGTGAGATGGCCGCGTGGCCGCGTTCCGCGCTCATTGGCGGCATCGCGGCCGGCGCCACGGTCCTCGGGGCCGGCGCGGCGGCGATCTGGTGGACAGGCACGGCCGATTCGTCCCTCTGCCCCCGCGCGCTCGCCCGCGCGGCGCCCTCGACGATTGATGACGCATCCCGGCTGATCGCGGTTTGCAGTGCAGAAGACTTCCGGCGGCGGCTTCTGACCGCGTCGCTGCCGGAGGTCGTCGGCTATCGCACCACGGAGCTGCCGCCCGCCGGCTGGCTCGCGGGCGAATCCGCGCTCTCCCGTCACCTCTCGGACCTCGGATTCCAGTATCCAGACGACATGTCCTTTGCCGTGCTGTGGGCGGCGTGGCACCGCGCGCGCGGGCTGCCGTTCGACGCGCGAGCGCTGGCCGCGTGCCTGCACGCCTGGAACCGCAAGATGCGGCTGTGGATCCAATCGGTGCCGCCGGGCTCGCAGATTCCGGCGCCGGAGTTCGGCTGTGCGACGCCTGAGGAGATCGACAAGGGACGGCATCTCTGGCCGTCACAGTAGAGCGTCCGGCCAGGAGCCGGATCCCGACTGTCCCGGCAACTGACAGCCGCGCCTGCGCCGCGATGCGAGCCGGCTCGACGCGCCGGAAAGCGCTGAGCGGGCGCTCAAGCGACCGCTCGCGACTGGGCGGCTTGTCGCGGTCCTTGCGGAATGACGCGACGCGCGGGCCAGACCTGGCCCGTTCTGGCCGCGTCGCGCGGCAGAATCAGCGAAGCCGATCGAACTCGTCGTGCATCCAGCGTTCATGGCTGCCGGTCTGCCGGCGCCTGACGAAGCCACGCGCAAGGGCCGCCCGCTGACACTCGCGGGCTGTCGCGCTAGGCATGCACGATTTCGGTCGTGTCCTTTGGCAGAGCCTGTCCGCGGTCGCGATACTCCTGGGCGATCAGAGCGAATACCTGCTCGAGCTCGGCGAGGGCCGCTTCGCGCGTGTCCATCAATGCGTAGCAGCCTCCGAGCGCTGGAATCTCAGCCACCCACGAGCCATCGTCCTGGCGATAGAGCACGACCGTGAAGTCGTCAAAGCCCATGGCTTGATCATACGACCGGGCTCCCGGCGCCGCCGATGGGTTGCCGCATCGATTACCAATGACGCCGCAGGGACTTCCGACCGGATCGGACCCGATTAGAAAGTCCCTTGGCGACTAGTCGAGAGTAACGATTGCGAGGTCGCACCGGTTCTGGACCTGATTCCCGGTTCACTGAAGGGCTTGGTTCAGATTGTCCCGAAAACCCATCTGGTGAGGGGGCCAGAATTCGCAGGTTCTCGACAGGATCAACGGAGGTGGTTGTGCGTTCCTCTGACAGGTGTTTGCGGAACGGCGTGTCAAGGCGAACGCCGGGCTACTCCCGCACGCCGAGTGCCCTACGAAACGCCGGATGCACCACAACGCTGGTCTGATCGTTGATCTCCGGGAACGACACACTTCTTCCCAATTCGTCCACCCATGACTCCGTTTCGTGGGGTGCGATCTTCAAGCCGACTAGTCCAACCTGATAGAACGTGCGCACCAGCAGAAACTTGAAATGTTTCGGAGACATCGGGCCATCGACCACCTGCATTGCCGACTGTGTCAGGCCTGTCCCTCCGGGGTTCTCCGCCGCAACATCCAGGCAGAGATTCTGAATGTCATCATCCGTAATCGTACCCACCTTAAACGACGGCGGACGTCGCTGAAGAATCGTGGCAAAGTCGATCAACGTCGGATGGTCGGCGCTCCACTCGTCGGCAATGGCACTAACGCGCTTTCTCGAGTATTCACCCTCAGCCAACCGCAGCTCCGGTGCTCCAAGCTTCGAATGATTCGAAGCAGCGGCGATGCAAGCGTTGAAGAACGCTATGATGTCCCTCGGCCGCTGAGCAATCGATGAGATATAGTCGCCGATCTTCATTCGACGAAACTCCTTCGGGAGGACATCGCGATGTGTGACGGCAGTCGCCTGCGAATATCGCATCCTGACCAAATGGGCGATCCGCTTGTCCAAGACTTCCAGGATCTGATCTTTTTTCCAGACAAGCGGAAGATACAATGACTGGTATTTCTCCTCCTGAAACCCGGAGTCTCGAGTGAGTCTGAACACTCTTTCGATCAGATCACGTCGAAGCGCAACGACGACCTTCGCGTGCCTAACTTCGCTAAAATCGCGCGCGGTTTGCATCAAGGCCATGATGAGCTTGTAGCGAAGGCGTTCCTCAACCCAATTTTCGTCAAGCCCGTCAACGATCAGGTAGTAGCGCCTTTGCTTGTCGTTCAGGACCGAATCCAGGAGGCGCAGAACCTTGTGTAAGTCTTGGACTTGGGCTTTGCTGATAATGTCTTGGCCTCTTGAGACAAGCTCCGTCCTTTCCGATTCCGTGAATCGTTCGGCACTCTTGATCCCAGAACCGATGGAGGCAGCCTTCTGACCTAACGTGGCCTTGATCTCAGCGTCGAGTTGGGTCTCTAACTGGTTAGTGATCTCCTTGACGCGAAACTCCGTATCTTGCCAAAAACTCTGTCCCCACTCTTCCAAGTAACGGATAGCCTGCCGCATGTCCTTGTCCTGCTTCGAGGCACCAAGGAACAATTCGCGTAATCGGTCGAGCAACGGTCTGTTTTCAGGCGCTTGTTGAAAATGATGAGTGAGGATCTCGATGGTCAGAACGTGTCGCCAGAGCAACTTGAAAAATGGATCCAAGTTGACCCCGATGGTGCTGAAGAAGTTGAGAATCGTGGAGTTTGCGACGTAGGTTAGTGCCAACTGTTCCGGTGATATCCGGACAACGCGGCCTCCCTCGGTCTGCTCAAGAATCGACAGGAGGGCCGACTTGCCTGCGCCGGTCCGTCCGAGCACGATCAGCCGGCGGTCGTTGATATCCTTCAGGATCTCAAGCACGCCGGTGTCCACGAAGCATGTCTTAAGAAATTCGCTGTCGTCTTCAGCAGCCGCGGCACCGATGCTGTCAGTTGTCTTGAATCGAAACTTTGATGGGACACGTTTAGGTGACATCTGAACCCTCGAACGGCCAGGCGACGGCAATTACAGCTGTGTAGCGAACACAATTATTCAAGAGTCGATCTGGCGAGCAAGCAGAAATACGAGCCAGGCACGGTCGGATCGTGCCGGTGGCCTTGTACACCTCCCATTCCACCGCCGCCCATCTGGGCGCCGACTTCGTACGGACCGAGCCAAGTGCCTGGGGTGAGGGCCAAACGGTTGCGTGGATTAGTGGATTATACGGGCGGGACGGCAGCGCGGACGGGATTGGCTCTGAGCGAGGTCGCAGCGGTTATCAAGGACGGCGGCTCCCCCGAACCGGCCAAGTATTGCTGGACTGTTCCCGAAACAACACTCTCCGGGACAGTCCGTCGCAAAAGGCGAAAGCAGAGTGTTTCTCCAAATCAGAGTGCCGAAGCGGGCACGAAAGCAGGAGGTTTGCGGAACAACCCCCCGATCAATCCGCTGTAACGGCGCAGTCGCTGCCGGCGGCTGCGGCCGCATCTACGAAGCCACTTGCCTACTGGGAAGCTATCGGCTTGGCTGTGATCGGCGGCGCAGTGGTTCCTGATCAGGAACACGCTCCTCTACGGGAACCTCGCGGACGTGTCACCGTGCCACCGTGCATGCGCTGTGCAGCAGCGTCCGTGTATCTTCGGTTCAAGGCGTGGGCGGGACGAGCGGCTCAAGTGACTCGACGAGCTTCGGGAGATCCCCGGTAACCACCTGGCAGACAATGTCCTCGTCCACGCCAAGGTAGTCGTGCACGACCTTGTGCCGCATCCCGATGATGTTCTCCCAGGGGACCTCGGGGTGGGTCACGGTGAACTCGTGTGACACCTGGCGGGCCGCCTCCCCGATCACCTCGACGAGATGAATGAGGGCGAGGCGAAGGTTCTCGTCAGCGTCGTACCTCTCGCGGGGCAGATCCCGGACCTTGGCCACCGCCTTCCTCGCCATGTCGAGCATGTGCCCGACGTAGACGAGGTCACGCGGCAACATAGAGCGGTTCGGCCTCCCGCAGGACCTGTTCCCGGATGCGCACGTTCAGGAACTTGGGGGTGACTAGGTCCACCCGACGGCCCTGCAGCAGCCCGGACAACTCGCGCTCCATGCTGAGGAAATCGAGTCCCGGAACGTGACCGGGCTGGAACTCCACCAGCACATCGACGTCGCTGTCCGGGCCGAAGTCGTCGCGGAGCGCCGAGCCGAACAGCGCCAGCCGTGCGAGATCGTGTCGCTGGCAAAACGCCCCGACGGCGCTGCGGTCGATGACCAGGTGCGGGCTCATGACGCGTCTATGATACCGCCGCCCACAGGCATGTGCGGACAGCTGTGCGCGAGGTCCCGATCGAAGGAACGTCGTCCTTCTACGCCACATCCTCGTATTCGGAATGCCGCGGCATGCCGGAGCCGACGGACCAAAGGAGCCGTCGCTCATGCCACACGCCAGACCCGGCAAGCGCAAGAAGACGCCGACCCGTGTACTCGCCTTGCCCGACCTGGAGCATGCGAAGTCGGCGGTGCTCAGCAGCCTGACCTCGCGAAGCGGCCAGCGCACCTAACGATCACGCGATTCGCGAGTTCGTCTATGAGGGCGGACACTACGTACGCGAGCCGCCGATTGCCAGCTTCAGCGCCTGCGCCAGATGGATCGCCCGGCGGCCGGTGAGCTGGGCGATCTGCTCCTGACAACTGAAGCCGTCGGCGACAATCAGCGTGTCTTCGGAGGCACCGCGGACCGCGGGGAGCAGCACGCGCTCGCCGATCGCCTTGGACACGTCGATGGTCTCGGCCGCGAAACCGAACGGCCCCGCCATGCCGCAGCACCCCGCGTCGGGCACCTGCAGCTCGGCGCCGATCTTCTGCAGCAGCGCCACCTCGTGGTCCATCTTCATGAGGGCCTTCTGATGGCAGTGGCCGTGCAGGAGGATTCGGCGCGAGAGCCTCGGCGCGTACTCGGGCGCCCGCGCCGTCAGGAACTCGCTGAGGACGAACGTATGCCTGCGGAGCCGCTCGGCCCGCGGATCGTCGGGAAAGAGATTGCGCAGCTCGTCGCGAAAGACCGAGGCGCAGCTCGGCTCGAGCACGACCATCGGCAGCCCCGCGTCGATCTGCGGCCCGAGCGCCTCCATGACGGCCCGGAGGTACGTCTTCGCGCGGTCGAGCATGCCGAAGTCGTAGAGCGGCCGGCCGCAGCAGAGATGTCCGCCCGGCACGCTCACGTCGAAGCCGGCATGCGCGAGCACCTCGAAGGCCGCCACGGCCGCGTCCGGATGGAAGTAGTTGTTGAAGGTGTCCGCCCACAGGATGACCGCGCGCTCCGAGGCGCCGTGCGCCTCGGTGCCGGGGCCCGGCACCCCGTGCTGCTGCGCCCAGCGGCGGAACGTCGTGGCCGCAAGTCGCGGAAGATCCCGCTCCGGCGCCAGACGGAGCGCCCGCCGCACGAGCGCGCCGAGCCCGGGCGCCCGGGCCGCCGCGTTGGCCAGGCGCGGGGCCGCCGAGGCCAGGCGCGCCCAGCGATCGATCATCCCGAACGCGTACGCCGCGAGCGGACGGCGATGGATCTGGTGGTAGTGCGAGAGGAACTCCGACCGGTAGGTCGCCAGATCGACGTTGGCCGGGCACTCCGACTTGCACGCCTTGCACGACAGACAGAGGTCGAGCGACCGCTTCACGTGCTCGTTGTTCCAGGCGTCGCCGAGCACCTCTCCCTGGAGCACCTCGAAGAGCATGTGCGCGCGCCCGCGCGTGCTGTGCTCCTCCTCGAGCGTCGCCATGTAGCTCGGGCACATCGTGCCGTAGTCGTGCTTGCGGCACTCGCCGACGCCGATGCAGCGGAGCGCCGCCTTGGCAAACGATCCTCCGTCATCGGGGAAGCGGAAGTGCGTGGGCGGGTCCTCCGGCCTGTAGTCGGCGCCGAGCTTGAGATTCTCGGTCGGGGGGTACGCGTCGATGAGCTTTCCCGGGTTCATCTTCCCGTCGGGATCCCACGCCGCCTTGAACTCGCGAAGTCCCTGCATCAGCTCCGGACCGAACATCTTCGGCAGCAGCGCGCCGCGCGACTGGCCGTCGCCGTGCTCGCCGGAGATCGATCCGCCGCAGCGCACCACCAGGTCCGCCGCACGCTCCACGAACTCGCCGTAGCGCCGGATGCCCGGCTCGCTCCGCAGATCGAAGCTCGTCTGCATGTGGATGCACGCGTGGCCGAAGTGGCCGTAGTAGACCGCCTGGTAGCGGTACTCGTCGAGCAGCGCGCGAAGGTCGCGCAGGTAGCCGCCCAGCTTCTCCGGCGGCACGGCGGAGTCGTCCCACCCCTCGTACCGGGGCGGCGCGCCGGGCGCTGAAATGGCGGCGCGCGGACCCGCCTCGCGAATCCGCCAGACCGCCCGGGCCTCGGGCTTCGTATAGACGCGGATGTTCGGCGCGCCTGGCAGCCGGCGGATCTTGTCCACCAGCCGCGCGGCCGCCGCATCGGCCGCCGCGGCCTCGTCGGCGCCAAATTCGACGAGCAGGTACCCGCCGCCTGTGGGCATCAGCTCCAGGTTCGGCGCGCCCTTGCGGCGGAGCGCCTCGATCATCACGCCCTCGAAGCCCTCGAGGCCAATCGGCTTCAGCTCGAGGATGTCCGGCACGGCATCGGCCGCCTCGTACGTATCCCGGTAGCCGAGTCCGACGAGCGACCGATGCTGCGGGCTCGGAATGAGCCTCGCCCGCGCCTCGAGCACCACGGCGCAGGTCCCCTCGCTGCCGACGAGCGCCCCGGCGACGTTGAAGCCGCGCTCCGGCAGCAGCTCGTCGAGGTTGTAGCCGGACACGCGGCGCGGGATGTCCGGGTAGCGCTGGCGGATGAGCGGCCCGTACCGGTCGCGGAGGGCCTTCAGCCGCGCGTACATCTCGCCGCGGCGCCCTCCGGCGCGGACGATCGCCTCGATCTCCTCGTCACCCGTCCGGCCCACCGTCAGCGCCGTGCCGTCGTAGAGCGCGACGCGCAGCGACTCGATGTTGTCGACCGTCTTGCCCGCGAAGAGCGAATGCGTGCCGCAGGAGTTGTTGCCGATCATGCCGCCGAGGGTGCACCGGCTGTGGGTCGAGGGGTCCGGTCCCCACGTGAGCTGGTGCGCCTCGGCGCGGTTCCGCAGCGTGTCGCAGACGACCCCCGGCTGGACGCGCGCCGACCCGCTGGCCGGATCGAGCTCGAGGATCCGGTTCATGTACTTGGAGAAGTCGAGCACGACGGCGACGTTGCAGCACTGGCCAGCGAGACTCGTGCCGGCCCCCCGCGGCAGCACGGGAGCCTCGTACCTGCGGCACAGCTCGAGTGTGGCAAACACGTCGTCATCGCTGCGCGGAACGACGAGGCCGATCGGAATCTGCCGATAGTTCGAGGCGTCGGAGGCGTACAGCGCGCGGCTGCCGCGGTCGAAGCGGACCTCGCCGGCCACGGCGCGGGCCAGCTCGCGTTCGAGTTCGGCGGCGCGCGCGAAGGTGTCGACCGGCTTGGCGTGGGAACTGGGCGGGAGCGGCGCGGGCGTCGGCACGGCTCAGGACATGACCGGTTCGCCCACCGGTGCGCTCAGCACGTCGAGCGCCGCCATGACGCCGCCGCTCCGGTGGGGCACCCCGGCCAGCCGCAGCCCCATTTCCACGCCGGCCAGCGTTCCCGCCAGCATCAGGTCGTTGAACGAGCCGAGATGGCCGATGCGGAACGCCTTGCCCGCCAGCTTCCCCAGCCCGGTGCCGAGCGACATGTCGAACGTCTCGAGGGCGACCGCGCGCAGGCGATCGGCGTCGTGCCCTTCGGGGGTGAAGATCGCCGTCAGCGAGCCGGAGTACTCGCGCGGATCCTCGCACACGACCTCCAGCCCCCAGGCGCCTGCCGCCGCGCGCGTCGCCTCGGCGTGGCGGCGGTGCCGGCGGAACACGCGGGCCAGCCCCTCCTCGTGCAGCATGGCGAGCGCCTCGCGCAGCCCGTAGAGCAGGTTCGTCGCGGGCGTGTAGGGATAGAAGCCGGACGCGTTGTTCTTGAGGATCGGCTCCCAGTCCCAGTACGACCGCGGCATCGTCGCCGTCTTGCCCGCCGCGAGCGCCTTGTCGGACATCGCGTTGAAGCCGAGCCCAGGCGGCAGCATCAGCCCCTTCTGCGAGCCCGCCACCGTGACGTCGACCTCCCATTCGTCGTGCCGGTAGTCGATCGAGGCGAGCGAGGAGATGGTATCGACGATGAGCAGCGCCGGATGCCGGGCGTTCGTCATGGCGCGCCGGACCTCGCCGATGCGGCTCGTCACGCCGGTCGACGTCTCGTTGTGCACCACCACCACCGCCGTGATCGCGTGCGACGTGTCGGCCCGGAGGCGCTCTTCGACCTCTTCCGGCGAGGCGCCGCGGCGCCAGGTGCCGGGCGCGTAGTCGACCCGCAGGCCGAGCTTTTCCGCCTGATGCCGCCAGGCGATGTGCGAGAACCATCCGGTCTCCATGACGAGGATCCGGTCGCCCGGCGAGAGCGTGTTCGCCAGCGCCGCTTCGCACGCGCCCGTGCCGGAGGAGGGGAAGATCGCGATCGGGCCGCGCGTCTGAAAGACCGGCCGCAGCGCGTCGAGGATGTCGAGCGTCAGGCGCGCGAAGTCGGGTCCGCGATGGTCGACGGTCGGCAGGTCCATCGCGCGCAGCACGCGGTCGGGAACGTTGGTCGGACCTGGAATCTGCAGGAAGTGTCGGCCGGGACGCGTCATCGTCAACTCCCAACTCCCAATCCGCCAACCGCCAACCGACGCTCCCGGCGGCCTCCAGCAGCCGTGTGGGAGTTGGGAATTGGACGTTGGGAGTTGTCCATCTTACCTCCCGCGTGCCATCATCCGCGAGCTACGCCGGAGGACGCTTCTTTGGAACCGACCGTGAACACGAACCGAGCACCGAGCACCGAGAAGCGTGAACGACTGATTCATGAATAGTGGGGACTAGAAGCGTGAACGACGCGTTCTCGTTGGCGGATCGCGTCGCGGTCGTCATCGGCGCGACCGGCGGCATCGGCGCGGCCGTCTGCCGCGCGCTGGCGGGCGCCGGGTGCCGCGTCGCCGTCGTGTTCCGGCGCAATCCCGCGGCGGCCGACGCGCTCGCCGACACGCTCCCCGGGAGCGGGCATTCCACGATGCAGGCCGACGTCACCGATTCGGCCAGCCTCGACCGGCTCGCCGAGCGGCTCGGCGCACGCGTCGGTTCGGTCGACATCCTGGTCAACAGCGCCGGCATGACCCGGTTCGTGCCGCACGCGGACCTGCAGGCGCTCGACGACGCGCTCATCGACGAGATCTTCCGGACCAACTGGCGCGGGCCGTTCGCGGCGATCCGGGCGCTCCAGGGGCTCCTCGAACGAAGCGGTCGCGGCGTCGCGATCAACATTTCCTCGATCGCGGCGACGAGCGGCGTCGGGAGCAACGTGGCGTACTGCGCCTCCAAGGCGGCGCTGAACACCATGACCGTGTCGCTCGCCCGTGCCCTCGCGCCCGCCATTCGGGTCGTCTCGATTGCACCGGGGCTCGTCGATACCGACTTCATCAAGGGACTCGACCCGGCGTGGCGGCAGGAGCAGGCGCGCCGCACGCCGCTCGGCCGGCTCGTCGTTGCCGACGAAGTCGGCCAGGCGGTCGTCGCCGCCGCGACGCTCACCGCCGCGACCGGCTGCACCTTCGTCGTCGACGGCGGCCGGCTGCTCGCCTGACGGACGCCTCTACCGGTCGAGCGGCTGAAGCGTCGGCCCCCCCGGGACGGGCGGCGTTCGTGCCGTATTCAGGACCATCGCCAGCATCGAGTAATAACCCGTGATGGCGACCGCTTCCACGATCCCTTTCTCACCGAACGCGTCGAGCGTCCGCGCGTAGGTGGCGTCGCTCACCCCCTGGGTCTGGACCAGTTCGGTGCAGAAGTCGTACAGGGTCTCCTGCTCTGGCGACATCCGCGGAGGACGACGCCCCTCGGCAATCGCGCCTGCGACCTCCGGCTCGACCCCGGCCCTGACGGCGATCGGGAGGTGCAGCGACCACTCGTACTGTTGCGTCCAGTGCCGCGCGGCAATCAGAATGATGAATTCGCTCAGCCCGGGAGGGAAGGCGCTTCCCTCGCGCAGGTACTCGCCGAGGGCGGCGGCGCGGACCATCGCCTCGGGACTCCAGAGCAACGGAATGAACGGCCCGAAGATCTCCATCCGCCGTGTTGCCCTGAACGCCTCCATCGCACGGCGATGCTCCGGCGTCAGCCTGTGAGCGGGGATCGGCCCGAGGCGCTCGGGGCCGTACTCGGATGTCGTGGTCACGGCATCCAGCATAGCCCGGCGAGCGGCGTGATAGAATCCGCGGTCTTTTTCCCAAACGGGCTACAGAGCCACCGAAGCCACAGAGACACGGAGCTCAGACGTTCTCGTCTCCGTGCGTTCGGGGCTCAGTGGCCCGGGAGGAGCGAAGGGGTTCCGGCATGGCGGTGTGCGACACGCTCGTGATCATGGGAGGCGGCGTCATGGGTCGGGGCATGGCGCGGCTGTTCGCGAAGGCCGGCATGCGTGTCACGCTCGTCGACGTGCGCGACATCGACTTCGTTCATCCGGGCGTCACCCTGGCGCACGAGCCCCCGGGGGAGCCGGTGCCGGATCTGGTCATCGAGGCGGTCTTCGAAGATCGCGACGTGAAGCAGTCGGTGTTCGCCCGGATCGAGGCGTGCTACGGTGGACGTCCGGTGCTGGCGACCAACACGTCGGGTCTGCCGCTCGACGAGCTCGGGGCGTCGCTGACATACCCGCACCGGTTCCTCGCCATGCACTTCTACCAGCCCGCCGACCTGTTCCCGTTGATTGAAGTCGTCCGCGGCGCCCGTACCGAGGATTCGGCGATGGCGGTTGCCGAAGCGGCGGTACGGCGGGCCGGGCGCGAGCCGATTGTGCTCCAGCGGGCGGTGAACGGATACTTGATCAACCGGCTGCAGCACTCGATCCTGCACGAGGCGTATCACCTGCTCGAAAGCGGCATCGCCACCGCCGAGACGATCGACAAGGTGGCCAAGCTCCTCCTCGGGCCGCGCATGTGCATCACCGGCCTGCTGGAGCAGAAGGACCTCGCCGGACTCGAGATGCACGCGCAGGCGCAGCGGTCGATCGTGCCGACGCTCTCGCATACGGGCGTGCCCTCCGCCTACCTGCAGGACATGGTGGCGCGCGGCGACGTCGGCGTCGGGAGCGGCCGGGGGTTCTACGACTGGCACGGGCGCGACGGCGCGGCGGTCCAGCGGCGCGCGGCCGCGCGGCTCGAGCGCCTGCTGGCGTATCTCCAGAAAGACGAGGCGGAATGAGCAGGCGGACGGGACTCGACGAGCGGCCGACCAACTACGGCGACCCGGCGTTCGCCCGCTACCTGCGCCGATCGTTCGCCAAGTCGATGGGCTACTCGGGCCGGATGCTCGACCGTCCCATCGTCGGCATTGCCACCTCCGCCAGCGGCTTCAACAACTGCCATCGCCTCACTCCCGAATTGACCGAGGCCGTCACACGAGGGGTCCTCGGCGCCGGCGGCCTGCCGCTCGAATTCCCGACAATCTCCCTGGGCGAGGTCTTTCTCAGTCCGACGAGCTTCGTCTTCCGGAATCTCATGGCGATGGACGTCGAGGAGATGATCCGGGCGCAGCCGATGGGCGCGGTGGTGCTCGTCGGCGGCTGCGACAAGACGGTCCCGGCGCAGCTCATGGGCGCGATTTCCGCCGGCGTGCCCGCCATTCAGCTCGTCGTCGGGCCGATGATGACGGGCCGCTACCGCGGCGAGCGGCTGGGCGCGTGCACCGACTGCCGCCGGTTCTGGGCGCGCTACCGGTCGGGCGAGGTGAGTGAGCCGGAGATCGCGGCGGTCGAGGACACGCTGGCGGTGACGGCGGGTACGTGCGCCGTGATGGGGACGGCGAGCACGATGGCCTGCCTGGCGGAGGCGCTTGGCATGAGCCTCGCCGGGAGCGCCGCCGTGCCGGCGGTGCACGCCGATCGCCTGCGGATCGCGGAAGCCACCGGCGCGGAAGCCGTGCGGCTGTCGACGGCGGGAACGCCGCCAGATTCGATCGTCACCGGCCGGTCGATCGACAACGCGCTCCGGGTGCTGCTGGCGGTGGGCGGCTCGACCAACGCGGTGATTCATCTGGCGGCCATTGCCGGACGCGTGGGCCTCTCGCTCGACCTGCGCCGCCTGAACGATCTCAGCGACTCGACGCCGGTGCTCGTCGACCTCAAGCCGACGGGGCAGCACTACATGGAGGATTTCCACGCGGCGGGAGGAGTCGGCGCCGTTCTCCACGAGCTGCGGCCGCTGCTGAACCTCGAGTGCCGTTCGGTCACCGGGCAGACGCTCGAGGAGCGGCTGCGGGACCGTCCCTCGTTCGTCGATCGCGCCGTGATCCGGTCGTTCGACGAGCCGTTTCAGAGGACCGGCGGCCTGCTCGCGCTGTTCGGGAACCTCGCGCCCAACGGGGCGATCCTCAAGCGGTCGGCTGCCGATGCGCGCTTCTTCGAACACGAAGGCCGCGCGGTGGTGTTCACGAGCCTCGAGGACCTCGCCGCGCGCATCGACGATCCGGCACTGGACGTGCGCCCCGATGACGTGCTCGTGCTCCAGAACGCGGGGCCGATTGGCGCGGGGATGCCCGAGGCCGGCTACCTGCCGATTCCCTCCACGCTCGCCCGCGCCGGCGTGAAGGACATGGTGCGCGTCTCCGACGCGCGAATGAGCGGGACGGCGTTCGGAACCGTGATTCTGCACGTGTCGCCCGAGTGCGCCGTCGGCGGGCCGCTCGGGCTCGTGCGCCCGGGCGATCGGATTCGGGTGAGCGTGAAGGAGCGGCGCCTCGACGTGCTGCTGACCGATCGGGAACTCGAGAGCCGCCGGTCCGCCCTCGTCCGCCCACCTCTACCGTCGAGGGGCTACGCGCAGCTCTACGTCCGGTCTGTGCTCGGCGCCGAGCTCGGGTGCGACTTCGATTTCCTGCGGCGGCCGTAGGAAGGGTGGTCGAGGACCGCGCTACGTCTCCCGGTGTCCGCCGCCGCGGCGCCATGCCAGGTGCAGCCCCTTGCCGACGTCGATCGTCGCGGTGACGAACGCCGGTTCACCAGACACGAGCTCCAGGAACCGGGCCGCCTCGCCTGCGTGCGACAGCACGTTGTCGACCGCGAGCAGGCCGCCCGGGCGGAGCACGCGGGACGGGTGCGGCCACCAGAGCGGATACTCGACGCGCTCCGCGTCGAGGAAGAGCAGATCGACGCTCTCGTCGGCGAGCCGCGCCAGGTAGCCCCCGCCGTCTTCCTGCCGCAGTTCGACGCGCCCGGCGAGTCCCGGCTGGGCCGCGTCGGCGCGCGCCAGATTCGTGCGCGCCTCGTCGCGTGCCGCCGTATCGACGCTCACGACCCGTCCGTCCGTGTCGCCGACCGCGTCGGCGAGCCAGAGCGTCGAGAAGCCGTTTCCGGTGCCGATCTCCACCACCTGGCGGGCCCCGGCGATCCGCACGATGAGGCCGAGCAACGCGGCGGTGGCCGGTTCGAGATTGCGGCGCTTGCGCAGCCGGTCGGGCTCGGCGGCGTCGTGAGCGACGCCGCCGGCGTACAACTCATCGATGAGCGCGGAAAGACGCGGGTTCACGACTGGGTCAAGAGAAAGCCGGACGCGACGTACATCGCGCTCAGATCGACGACGTCGCCGCCGCCGGCGCGGGGCGCGTGACCCAGCCGTAGCGGAGGGCCGTGTACGCCGCGATCGCCAGCACCGCCATCACGGCCATGCCGACGACGCCCGACAGCCAGATGCCCCGATACTCCGCCAGGGCGTTGCCCGGCTGCGCGTTCAGCGAGATGCCCACGTAGCCGCTGACGGCCAGCGCCGTCGCACCGGACAGCTGCGCCATGGTGTTCGCAAACGACGAGAGCGACGCCGTGCGCTGGGGGCCGAAGGTGTCGGAGATGGCCGCCGGCACGAGCGAGAAGAGGTTGACCGAGGTGCCGAGGAGCGCGGCGATGACGGCGAGCGCCCAGATGGCCGTCACACCGAGCGACAGCACCTGGAGCAACACCATTCCGAGCACGAGCCAGCCGATGAGGACCGCCGTGCGGGAGATGCCCCGGCGGACGCACAGGTCCGAGAAGCGCCCGGCCAGCGGACACCCGGCGGCGCGGCCGACGAGCGAGTACGCCGTGAGCGCGAGCAGGCCGCCCGCGACGACCGCCTGACTGAGCGGCATTCCGCGCCCGGAGATGTAGACGTCGGCGGCGTACACGGCGATCCAGATCTGCGTGATGCGGATGCCGATGACGAAGCCCGACCAGAGAAAGGCGTAACACCACAACTGGAGGTCCCGGAGCATCCGCCACTCGAACGGCTTCCGCGTCGTCGCCACCTCGCCGGGCGGGGCGGATCGGAACATCGCGAGGCAGAGGAGGCCGATGAGCGTGATCGCCCCGGCGATCATGTGCATGCCTTGCCGCCACCCCGAGGCGAAGTAGACCGACAGGATGGGGAGCAGCGCGTACGCGGCGCCTTCGCCCAGCGCACCGCCGACCCCGCCCGCCGTTCCCTGGCTCAAGCCGCGTTCCTCCGCGGCGAACCACCGGGCGATGCCGCCGGTCAGCGGCACGTAGACGGCGGCCGCCGCCACGCCGCTCGTGATGCGCCAGAAGACGAGCGAGCCGGTCGTCTCGCCCATGGCGAACCCGGCCATCGTCGCGGCGGTGAGCAGGATGCCGAGCCCGATCACCGTGCGGCTGCCGAAGCGGTCCGAGGCGACGCCGCTCGGCATCTGGAAGAGCGCGTAGGAGTAGAAGAAGGCCGAGCCCAGCAGGCCGAGCGCGCCCCGGTCCAGGCCCAGGTCGGCCGCGATGAACTTCTGCACGCCCGCATAGTTCTGCCGGGAGAACTGGCTGGTGCCGTAGGCGAGGATGCCGATCCCGAGAATGACCCAGCGATAGGGCGAGGAGGTGTTGGCCATCCGGTTCGGCGCGCGCGGATGGTAGCAAATTGCGGCCGGAGGAGGAAAGGGGCGCTACCACCTACCGGCTACCGGCCAGCCTCGATTCCACTGCGTCCTGGACGAGCGCCGCCATCCGGTAGACGCCGTGGACGAACTTGCCGTACGGCAGGGTCAAAAAGAGCGCCAGTACGACGCCGAGGTGGACGACGAGCAGCGCCGGCATCGCGGCGGCGTTGCGCCACGCCAGCAGGACCAGTCCCGTCGCGCTGCTGAGGAAGAGCAGCAGCAGGAACGCACGATCCGGCGCCCGCTGCGCCGGATCGGCCGCATCGGGATCGTGTGTGCGCCCGGTCCAGTACAGGCCGGCCGGTCCGACGACGAGGCCGACGCCGCCCGCCGTTCCCAGCAGGACCGGCAGACTCGTGTAGCCGTAGGGCGCCTCCCAGCCGAACACCATGTGATAGAGCGCCGCCACGGAGGTGGCGGCGAAGCAGAGCAGGAATCCGTAGAAGGTGCAGTGGTGGAAGCGCCGGCGCCAGGGCGTGCGCGCCTCCTCGCCCGCGTAGGTGCAGTCGGTTCCGTGGGCGTGCAGATTCCGGAGCGTCAGGGCGTCGCGGACCGCGCTCCAGGGGAGGGCGGCTCCACGGCGTGTATCCGCCGTGCCCTGTTCCCGCGCCATCGTGTCCTGCCGGAAGCGCACCACGCCGACCGCGAGCGCCGCGAGGGCGAACGCGAACACGCTCCCGAAGAGCGCCACCATCGCGCCATGCGGGAGGACGCCGTAGAAGTCCGCCGGCGCCGCCGGCGGCGCCAGGGTGCCGGCGGCGGCGATGACAAGCAGCGTCGCCAGGATCGTCGCCGCTGCGAGCCCCAGCGAGGTCGCGGCGCTGTGGCGACCGAATGCGGAGGCCAGCGCGGCTGGCCATACGTAGCGCTCGTACGACTCGAGCCGGAGCGCGGCCAGCGTTCGCGGCACGTTGACCGCGAAGGCGTGCGGCGGCGCGTACTGGCACGCGTACAGGCACTCGCCGCAGTCGTGACAGAGGTTGGCGAGGTAGCGCAGGTCGCCTGGCGAAAACCTCAGCCGCCGCTCCATCGCAGGGAAGACGGCGCAGTAGCCCTCGCAGTACCGGCACGCGTTGCAGACGAGCATGATGCGCTCGCCCTCGCGCAGCAGGTCGGAGCGGTCGGTGGACGAGGGAGGCACCGGGAAATATGGTAACGTCACCGGTCCTCCATGACGGGTTCCCCGACGATCGATCGGGATCTCTCCCAGGCACTCGACAGCGCGGAGCGGCGGCGGCAGCTCGTGCGCGCGGTGGCCGCCTCCGCCGCCGGGACGACGATCGAGTGGTACGACTTCTTCCTGTACGGGGTGGCCGCCGCCACGGTGTTCCCGCAGAAGTTCTTTCCCGGCTCCGATCCGTTCATCGGCACGCTGCTGTCGTTCTCCACGTTCTTCGTCGGGTTCGTGGCGCGGCCGATGGGTGCGGCGCTCTTCGGCCACTTCGGCGACCGGGCCGGGCGGAAGGCGCTGCTCATCATCACGATGATGATGATGGGGATTGCCACGGTCGGCATCGGCCTCATCCCGTCGTACGAGACGGTCGGTGTCTGGGGGGCGGTGCTGCTGGTGGTCGGCCGGATTCTCCAGGGCCTCAGCGTCGGCGGCGAGTGGAGCGGCTCGGTGCTGATGGCGGGCGAATGGGCCGACCCGAAGCACCGGGGTTTCACGACGAGCTTCGCCCAGTTCGGCGCGCCCGCCGGGATGGTGCTCGCCAACGGGGCGCTGGCGCTGATGACGCTGACGACCACCGACGCGCAGTTTGTCGAGTGGGGATGGCGCATTCCGTTCCTGGCGAGCATCGTGCTCGTGTTCGTCGGCCTCTACATCCGCATCGGGGTGCTCGAAACGCCCGTCTTCTCGCGGTTGAAGGCGCGCGGGGCGGTGCAGAAGGCGCCGCTCGTCGAGGTCGTCCGCCGGAACTGGCGCGAGATCGTCCTGACGGCGCTGCTGCGCACCGGCCAGCAGGTCCAGTTCTATATCTTTACGACCTATATCATCACGTACGCGACGCAGCAGCTCGGGATGAGCCGCGGCACGATTCTGAACTTCGTCATGCTGCAGGCGCTGCTGTCGCTCGTCACCGTGGTCTACATGGGCCACCTGTCCGACCGGTTCGGCCGGCGGCGCGTCACCGCAATCGGCTGCGCGATCATGCTGGTCTATCCGTTCGTCTATTTCGGCCTGCTCGACACGCGGTCGATGGCGCTCGTGTTCCTCGCGGTGCTCGTCGCGCTGCCGCTCCACGACCTGCAGTACGGGCCGCAGGCGGCGTTCATCTCCGAAAGCTTCCCCGGTTCTCTCAGGTACAGCGGATCGTCGCTCGGCTACCAGTTGGCGTCGATCACGGCTGGCGGGCCGGCGCCGCTCATCGCCGTGCTGCTGTACCAGCAGTTCGGCACCTCGACGGCGGTCGCCGTCTACATGGCGATCTGCTCGCTCATTAGCCTGGTGTGCGTGTTCGCCCTCCAGGATCGCGCCGGGACGCTCGACCAGCACTGAGGCAGGTTCGAGGACTGCCGCCCTATCTGGGCGTCCGCTTCGCCAGCGCGAGCGCCAGGTTCCGCCGCGCGTCCGCGAATTCGGGGCGCAGCGCGACGGCCTGCTGGAACTGGTCGATGGCTTCTTCCAGCCGGCCGAGCGAGGCGAGCGCCACGCCGAGGTTGTTGCGCGCTTCGACGGCGCCGGGCGCGAGCTGCAGCACCGCGCGGAACTCGCCGGCTGCTTCGTCGAACCGGCCCGATTCGAGCAGCTCGGTGGCGCGCCGATATCGCTCGGCGGCGGCGTCCGGCGGCTCGAGCGCGGCGAGCAGCCGGGGCAGTTCCGGCGATTCGGGAACGATGGAGCCGAGGTAGCCGCTGCCGCCAATCGTCCGCCCTGGGGCGGCGGCGGGCGCGAGGCCGGGCGGCACTCTGTAGGCGAGCTCTGCCAGCGACAGATAGGCGTCGAGTCCGCCGACGCCGGCCGCCGGCCGCCCCTGGCTGAAACACCCGGGACACCAGGCAGCCACCCGCGACACGGCGACGAGCGACGGCGGAATGCCCCCCTCGCCGAAGTCGACGAGCGACCGCTTGCCGTACTCCTGCAGCGGCCGGTCGTCTGTGACCGGGGGGGACGCCTCGGTCGCGTCGGCCATGGTGCGCGCGTCGGCCACGAAGGTGCCGACGATCTCGCGCAGCGAGCCGAGGTCCAGCCGCTGGAGATCCGCGTGCACCCCGGGCGCCCTCGCCAGCGCGGCGGCGACGCGCTTGGGATCGATCTCGGTCCTGGCGTCGCTCGTGCCCACGAGCAGCAGGTTCATGTTGGCGCCCGAGAGCAGCACGGCGTCGGGGAACACCTCGATAAAGGCGCGGATCATCGAGAACACGAGGTCGTACGGCACGTCGAACACCGGCAGCCACTGGCTGATCATCCCTTTCGGCGCGAGACGGGACCGGGCGCTGGCATAGAACTCCCGCGAATAGAGGGCGGCCACCCCGGCGTGCATGATGGGCGGCGGCTCGAGCGTAATCAGGTCGTAGGAGGCCGGCGCCTGCATCCGCAGGTGGTGCCGCCCGTCGTTGACGTACACCGCCACGCGCGGGTCCCGGAGGACGCCGCGGTTGAACTCCTCGAAATAGCCGGAATGCTCGAGGACGTGGCGCGACAGATCGACCACCTCGATCCGTTCGACCGAGGGGTGCAGCGCCGCCGCGTGGGCGGTGTTGCCGACCCCGTAGCAGAGAACGAGCACGCGCCTCGGGTTGTCGAGCGACAGGAGCGGCACGTGCGCCATGGCGCGCATGTAGCGCTGCGAGAAGAGCTCGGTCGACGACATCGGATGGCCGTTGGTCACGAGGACCCGTCCGCCGTTGGGGCCGTCGGTGATGGCGATGACCTCGGTGAGTCCCTCGCTTACGGCGTAGGCCTTCTCGAGCGGGAAGAGCACGCCCTTGGAGAGCAGGTAGCCGGACGGCAGCAGCAGCCACGCGCCGAGCCCGGCGGCCGCCATCGACAGGGCGCCCAGGGCCGCCACCTCCACCTTGCGGCGCGGGGCCGCGCCGTGGGAACCCCGTTGGCCCGCAGGCGTCGCGAACTGGAGCGGCACGATCGCGGCCGCGGCGGCCGCGGCGAGCACCGTGACGCTCCGCTGCATGCCGAGTGTCGGCAGCAGCAGGAAACCGGCCGCCAGCGAACCGGCCACCGCGCCGGCCGTGTTGGCGAGATAGAGCGCACCGGCGCGGCGGCCGACCGGATATTCCGCCCGCTGGACGAGCGCGTTGGCGAGCGGGAACGCGGCCCCCATCAGCAGCGCCGGCACGCCGGCGACCAGCAGGATCGGCCGCGCGTTGAACCACAGCTCCACCGTGGCGCGCGCCCACGCGGTCGCTCCCTGCTGCGCCGCCGCAGCCGTCGCGGCGTCCCCGATCTGCCGGGCATCCACGAGCGTCAGCCCGGCGAGCGTCGCCACGACGAACAGTCCCTGAGCGACCATCCACGGCCGCGCAGGCTGGATGAGGCGGCGCGACAGCCATCCGCCGGCCAGCGAGCCGAGGCCGATCCCGCACAGGATCACCGCCAGCAGCAGCGAGAAGACGGCACGGTACTCGCCGAGCAGCATGGTGAAATGGCGGAACCAGACGATCTCGAGCCCCATCGCGGCAAATCCCGAGAGCGCGATGGCCGCGGCCGTCCAGCTCACCGGCGACTCGGCCGGGACGCCCGGGACGTCAGGGATCCGGGATCCGGAATCCGGGGTCCGGCGAGCCGGCGTCCGAGTCGAGTGTCGAACGACGGATCCTCGATCCCGAATCCCGGGTCCCGCGGTTCTCGCCAGCACGAACGCGCCGAGTCCGGCCACCATGTTGAACGCGAAGGCGATGAGCTGCGTGCGGGCCATCCCGTAAGCGGGCACGAACGCGAAGTCGGTCAGCAGGCAGCCGGCCGCCGCCCCGAGGGTATTGACGGAGTAGAGCAGGGCAATGCGCCATCCGCTGACATCGACATCGCGCTGGACCACGTGCCGAATGAGGAGCGTCAGCGTGCCGCCCATGAGCAACGTGATCGGCGAGAGGATCGCGGCCAAGAGCGCCGCGCGGATCACGTAGGACCAGGGCGAGAGGGTGTGCCACGCGTCGGATCCCTGCGAGTACCACGACACCGCCGCCGACACCTCGCCCAGGTGCGGCAGCAGCGTCGACACGCCGAGCGCCAGCAGGCCGATCGAGAGCTCGAAGGCCCCGAAGACGCGCAGCAGCGACCGCGGGTCGCCCGCCCACCGCTGGTCCGCCCATCGCCCGGCGAGGTAGCTGCCGGCGCCGAGCCCCAGCATGAACACGGCAATCACGAGCGAGGCGGAATGGATCGTGTTGCCGAAGGCCGTCCCGAAGGCGCGCACCCACACGACCTGGTAGACGAGCCCGCTCGATCCGGAGCAAAAGAACAGGAAATAGAGCATTCGGTGCATGTGGCGTTCCGTGTCGAGCCATAAGTAAGTGTTACCGAGCGGCGCATCGTCGCGCCATTAATGGTGTTACCGAAGGTGCAGGGGTTTTGAGAGGCGGGGGCG
>Ga0156279_110_pt2 | contig 32989 bp, 34 predicted proteins | sample RifCSPlowO2_12_FD_107928 | JGI IMG/M metagenome (GOLD analysis project Ga0156279, IMG submission 107928) | Acidobacteria bacterium RIFCSPLOWO2_12_FULL_68_19 | reverse complement strand
TGGGTTCTTTTCCTGCTACCACCCACCACCTACCGGCTACCACCCACCACCTACCGGCTACCACCCACCACCTACCGGCTACCACCTACCACCTACCGGCTACCACCTACCGGCTAGTTGTAGTACTTCTTCTTCCCACTCCCAGTCGGGATCGGCGCGTCGACGTTGAACGGCGTGTCTCGCGGCGTGGGTCGCCGTACCGGCGTCTCGGCCGCGTGGTAGCCGCGTTCCTCGCTGCGGCTGATCTTCTTGAGCGCGCAGAGCCCTTCGAGTACGAAATCGACTCCCGACGCCAGCAGCGGCGCCGACGCCTTTGCCGGCACGCCCGCGGCGTGCGCGAGCTCCAGCAGTCCCTGGACCTCGCGCGCCCGCGCCAGCAATTGCTCGGCGCTCGTCGAGTCCGACAGTTGGAGGCTCCCGCCCAGGTCGAACCATTCGACGACCCGCCGCGTCTCCAGGTGGGCCAGGTATCCGTCGGCGACCGTGGCGACCGCGGCGCGGATGAGCTCCCGCCCGATGGTTTCGGCGCCCTTGATCTCGCCCTCGTATTCCAGCTCGAACTTGCCGGTGATCGACGGCAGGGCGGCGTAGACATCGGTCACGCGCGGGACGGCGATCGGTTCCGCGTTGAGGAGCGCCCGGCGCTCCGCATTCGACAGGACGTTCTCCATCGCCGAGATCGGGAGTCGCTGGCTCACGCCGGAGCGCTTGTCGATGCGCCGGTCCTGCCGCGCCTGAAACGCGATCTCCTCGACGACCTCGGCGACGAAGGCCGGCACCTCGGTGCGTAGGCCCGAGCCGTCGCGCGCGAGCCACGCCTCCTGTGCGGTGATCTTCATGCCGTCGGCGCGTCCGGCAGGGTAGTGGGTTCGGATTTCCGAGCCGATGCGATCCTTGAGCGGCGTGATGATCTTGCCGCGGGCGGTATAGTCCTCCGGATTGGCGGTGAACGCCATCAGCACGTCCAGCGGCAGGCGGACGGGGTACCCCTTTATCTGGACGTCGCCTTCCTGGAGGATGTTGAACAGCCCGACCTGAATCTTGGCGGCCAGATCCGGCAGCTCGTTGACCGCGAAGATGCCGCGGTTCGCCCTCGGCAGCAGCCCGTAGTGCATGGTCAGCTCGCTCGAGAGCTGCAACCCCGACCGGGCCGCCTTGATCGGATCGATGTCGCCGACCATGTCGGCGATCGTCACGTCTGGGGTCGCCAGCTTCTCGACGTACCGGGCGTCGCGCCCGAGCCACGCCACCGGCGTGCGATCGCCTTCGGTGGCGATGCGCGTGCGGCACGCGGCGCAGATCGGCGCGAGCGGATCGTCGTTGATCTCGCACCCCGGCATCACCGGGATCGCCTCGTCCAGCAGCGTGACAAGGGCGCGCAGCAGACGCGTCTTCGCCTGCCCGCGAAGCCCGAGCAGGATGAAGTTGTGCCGCGACAGCAGCGCGTTGACGAGCTGAGGCACGACGGTGTCGTCGTAGCCGACAATGCCGGGAAAGAGGGCCTCGCCGGCACGAAGCTTGCCGATCAGGTTCTGCCGGGCCTCTTCGTGCACGCTGCGCCGCGGGACCGCGGCGGTCTCGATCGCGTGCCGGAGTTCACCGAGCGTCGTGATCGCCGTTGCTTGCATGATCGGATTCTACTCAATGCTGAAGGCCGAATGCACAAGGCGGAACTCGGGGCAGAATGGTATCCAGTCGTACGACGTCAACAATGTGCCCTGAATCACCCTGCGGCCTTCTGCCTCGTGCCTTTCTTTGAGCATTCCCGCCCGCTCGTCTTCGCGCACCGCGGCGGCTGCGCGCTCGGTCCGGAGAACACGCTGGCGGCCTTCGACCGTGGCCTCGCCGCCGGCGCCGACGGGCTCGAGCTCGACGTGCACCTGTCGGCGGACGGGGTCGCCGTCGTTCACCACGATTCGACGCTCGATCGGACCACGTCGGCCTGCGGGCCGCTGGCGGCCCGTACCGCCGCCGAGCTCGCGCAGGTCGACGCCGGGTGCCGGTTCGCCGGGGGCGGCACGTTTCCGTTCCGCGGTCAGGGCGTCGGGATTCCGACGCTGGCGGAGGTACTGCACCGGTATCCCGACCTGCGCCTGATCGTGGAGATGAAGGTGGACTCCGGCGAGATGGGCGCCGCGGTGGCACGCGATGTCGGTCGCGCAGGTGCGGCCGAGCGGGTCTGCGTCGCCGGCTATGGCGCGCGGAGCGCCGCCGCGGCCCGTGCGGCGCTGCCGGAAATGGCGTCGAGCGCCTGTCATGCGGAAGTGCGGCTCGCGGTCTACCGTGCGTGGGCGCGCTGGCCCGTGCGCCGCGCGTCGTACGGTGGCTACCAGGTCCCCGAGCGGAGCGGCGTCATGCGGATCGTCTCGCCGCGTTTCGTCAGGTACGCCCATCGGGCCGCGCTCAAGGTGCAGGTGTGGACGGTGGACCTGGAGGACGACATGCGGCGGCTGCTCGCGTGGGGCGTCGATGGCCTGATCAGCAACCATCCGGACGTGGCCGTCCACGTGAGAGATTCGTTCACCTGGTGACGTCATGATGAGCCCCCCTTCCCTGCAGGACCTCGAAGCCGCGCGGGCGCGCGTCTACGCCCATCTCCGGCCCACGCCGCTCCTCCGGCATCCGCTGCTCGACCAGTGGCTCGGCTGCGCGGTCTGGGTGAAGCACGAGAACCACAACCCGACGGGCGCGTTCAAGATCCGCGGCGGTCTCAACCTGGTGGCGCAGCTCACCGCCGACGAGCGGCGCCGGGGCGTCGTCAGCGCGAGCACCGGCAACCACGGCCAGTCGATGGCCTTTGCCTGCCGCGTCCACGGGGTCCCGTGCCGCATCTTCGTGCCGCTCCACAACAATCCCGACAAGAACGCCGCCATGCGTGCGCTCGGCGCCACTGTCGTCGAGTACGGCCGCGATTTCGACGAGGCGCGGGAGCGCGTCGAGGCGCTCGCGCCGCAGCAGGGCTGGCGATACGTGCATTCGGCTAACGAGCCCGACCTCATTGCCGGTGTCGGCACCTACGCCCTGGAGATCTTCGACGAGCTGCCGGAGGCCGACTATGTGTTCGTGCCGGTCGGCGGCGGCAGCGGCGCGGCCGGCTGCTGCATCGCCCGCACCGGCAGACGGGCACCTGCACGGATCATCGGCGTACAGGCCTCCGGCGCCGACGCGTTCGCGCGTTCCTGGCGCGGCCCCGAGCGCGTCGACGGCGACCGCGTCGCCACGTTCGCCGAGGGAATGGCGACACGAACGACCTACGACCTGACCTTCTCGATTCTGAAAGCGCAGCTCGACGATGTGATCACGCTCACGGAAGAGGAGCTGCGGGAAGGCGTCCGGGCCGCGCTGCCCCTGACGCACAACCTGGCCGAGGGCGCCGGCGCCGCCCCGCTCGCCGCGGCGCGGCACTGGGGACCGCGCCTGGCCGGCCGGACGATCGTCTGCGTGATGACCGGCGGCAACATCGACCTCGCCACGCTGCGCCGCGTGGTGGAGGGGGGGTGATGTGAACACGCTGGTGCGACGGTGCGACGGTGCGAGGGTGCGAGGGTGCGTCGGCGCGGGCTGCTCCGATGCGCGGATGCTAGCCGATCATCCGCCGTGCGTTCCTGAAGACGCTCTCCATCATCCGGGCCGTCAGTGTGCCGGTATTGGTGTTCTGGCGGCTCGGATGGTAGCAGCCGACGAGCGTCGGCAGCGGGGGAGGCATCCCTACGACGCACCCGTGCGCGAACTGCGGTCGCGGCGAAGGCGCCACGCTCCGCCGTCGAAGCAACTGCAGCCACGCGTCGAACCCGATCTTCCCGAGCGCGACCACCACGCGCACGCGCGGCAGCTCGGCGATCTCGGCTTCGAGGTGGTCCAGGCAGCGTGCGATCTCCTCGGGCAACGGCTTGTTGTCCGGCGGCGCGCAGCGCACCGCCGACAGGATGTAGGCATCGACGAGCCGCAGCCCGTCGTCGGCACGGCGCGACGTCGGGATCGTGGCAAAGCCGGTTCGATGGAGCGCCGACATCAGGAAGTCGCCGGAGCCGTCGCCGGTGAAGGGACGTCCCGTGCGGTTCGCGCCGTGCGCGGCGGGCGCGAGGCCGACGAGCAGCAGCCGCGCGCCGGGATCGCCGAAGCCGGGCACGGGACGGCCCCAGTAGACGTCGTCGCGGTGCGCCCGCTTCTTCTCCGCCGCGACGCGCCGGCAGTAGGCGCGCAGCCGCGGGCACCCTTCGCACGAGACGATCGACGCGTGCACGGCCGCGAGTGCGAGTGGCACCGCCGGCGCCGAGCGCGGCGACGGGTTCCGGAGTCCGGACGAACGCGGTTCCCCCATCGGATCGACGGATAGTAAAATACCAGGTTGGCTGCGGCGGCGATGGGACGCATCCGGCGCACAGCCTCATCGGGTCGAGCACGCCCGTCTACAACTGGAATCGCAAGGAGAGGTAGACTTGAGCGACATGTGGAAGACAGTCACCATTCTGACGGCTGCAGCCGCCGTGCTGGCAGGCGTGGCGGGGGCCAGCGCCGTGCTGCGGGCGCAGGCGGCGTCCACCGGCGCCGGCGTCTATACCGACGCGCAGGCGAAACGGGGGATGCCCCTCTACAAGGAGCAGTGCGCCGCCTGTCACGGCGACGATCTCCGAGGCAACGACATCATTCCCGGCCTTGCGGGCCAGACGTTCACGAGCAACTGGCAGGGGAAATCGCTCGGCGATTTGTTCGACAAGATCCAGATGACGATGCCTGCGCTCAGCCCGGGTTCGCTCACGCCGGAGCAGACGGCCGACCTCCTCGCGTTCATGCTCAGCGCCTCGAAGTATCCCGCCGGCAAGACCGATCTGCCGTCGAAGGCCGAAGCCCTGCAGCCGATCAAGATCGACCCGCCCAAGAACTAGTGGGTGGCTGGTGGTTCGTGGCTAGCGGGCGGCGGCTGGTGGGCGGGCGTCCGGGCCACCAGGCACCATCCACCAGCCGCCAACCTGCGGAGACGTGTGCATGGAAGTGACTCCAGTACGAATCGCGCCGAGCGGTTTCGGGTCCACCTCTCGGCGCGACGTGTGGTGGGCGACCCCGCTGGCGATCTTCATCGGCCTGTCGCTGTTCATCGTGTACGCCACATGGGCGGCCCTGCAGAACGCGCATTACACCTACGGGCCGTATCTCTCTCCGTTCTACTCGCCGGAGCTGTTCGGTGATTCGCCGCACGCGTGGTTCGGGCCCAAGCCGGTGTGGATTCCGGCATGGGTGCCCTTCTCGCCGGCGCTGCTGATCCTCCCGTTCCCGGGTCTGTTCCGGTTCACCTGCTACTACTACCGCGGTGCGTACTACAAGTCGTTCTGGGGCGATCCGCCGGCGTGCGCCGTCGGCGAGCCGCGCAGCGGCTACCGGGGCGAGCAGTGGTTTCCGCTGGTCCTGCAGAACGCCCATCGCTACTTCATGTACGTCGCCGTGCTCTTCCTGTTCATCCTGTCGTACGACGTCTGGCTCGCGCTCTGGTTCCGCGACCCCGCGACCGGCGCCGCCGAGTTCGGCATCGGGCTCGGCACGATCGTGCTGGCGGTGAACGTGGTGCTGCTGAGCTGCTACACGCTCGGGTGCCACGTGATGCGCCACCTGGCCGGCGGGAGGCACGACGAGGTCTCGAAGCATCCCTCCTGCGACCGCGCGTACGCGTGTTCGACCACGCTGAACCACCGGCACCAGTTGTTCGCCTGGCTCAGTCTTTCGTCGGTGGCGCTGGCCGACATCTACGTTCGTCTCTGCTCGATGGGGATCTGGACGGACCTGAGGATTCTCTGATGCCGGAAGCGTCCTACTCGTACGACGTCCTGATCATCGGTGCGGGCGGCGCGGGGCTTCGCGCGGCGATCGAGGCCGCGAGCGCCGGCGTCTCGGTGGGCCTCATCTGCAAGTCGCTGCTCGGTAAGGCGCATACCGTCATGGCCGAAGGCGGCATGGCCGCCGCCATGGGGCACAACGACGACCGCGACAACTGGAAGGTGCACTTCGCCGACACGATGCGCGGCGGCCAGTACGTGAACAACTGGCGGATGGCGGAGGTCCATGCGAAGGAGGCCCCCGACCGGGTGCGCGAGCTGGAGGCGTGGGGCGCGGTGTTCGATCGCACGTCGGACGGCCGCATCAACCAGCGGAACTTCGGCGGCCACCGCTATCCGCGGCTCGCGCACGTCGGGGATCGCACCGGCCTCGAGCTGATTCGCACGCTCCAGGACCACACGATCCACCTCGGCGTGACCGTGCACATGGAGCATACGGTCATCGATCTGCTCCTCGACGAGGGGCGCGCCGCCGGCGCGCTCGTCTACGACCGGGAGCGCGGGCGGTTCCACGTGTTCGCGGCCAAGGCGGTGATCCTGGCCACCGGCGGCGTCGGGCGCGCCTACAAGGTCACCAGCAACAGCTGGGAAGGCACCGGCGACGGCCACGCGCTCGCCTACCGGGCGGGCGCCGAGCTCATCGACATGGAGTTCGTGCAGTTCCATCCGACCGGCATGGTGTGGCCGCCGAGCGTGCAGGGGATCCTGGTGACCGAGGGGGTGCGCGGCGAAGGCGGGATCCTCAAGAACAGCGAGGGCCGCCGCTTCATGTTCGACGACATCCCCGACAACTACAAGCCGCAGACCGCCGCCGACCCGGAAGAGGGGTGGCGCTACACGCAGGGGGACAAGTCGGCGCGCCGTCCGCCTGAGCTGCTCACCCGCGACCACGTCGCCCGCTGCATCGTTCGCGAGGTGAAGCAGGGGCGCGGCTCGCCGCACGGCGGCGTGTTCCTCGACATCGCGTGGATCAAAGAGAAGCTGCCGAACGCCGACGAGCACATCACACGCAAGCTGCCCAGCATGTACCACCAGTTCAAGATGCTGGCGGACCTCGACATCACACAGGAGCCGATGGAAGTCGGTCCGACGACGCACTACATCATGGGCGGGATCCGCGCCGACGGCGACTCGCAGATGTCGAGCGTGCCCGGTTTGTTCGCCGCCGGCGAATGCGCGTCCGGGATCAACGGCGCCAACCGCCTCGGCGGGAACTCGCTCTCCGATTTGGTCGTGTTCGGGAAGCGCGCCGGGGAATACGCCTCGGTGTGGGCGCGCCAGCAGCCGCGGCCGCCGCGGATCGACGAGGCCGCGGTGGCGAGGGCGGAGCGAGCCGCCCTCGAGCCGTTCGAGCGCGGCGATCAGGGCGAGAACCCGTACCGCGTGCAGCGCGACCTGCAGGAGACGATGCAGAATCTGGTCGGAATCGTGCGCAACGAAGCGGAAATGCGGCAGGCGCTCGAACACCTCGAACAGTACAAGCTGCGCGCCGCCCGCGTCGGCGTCGCCGGCCGCCGCGAATATCACGCCGGCTGGCACACGGCCCTCGATCTGAGGAACCTGCTCACGGTGTCCGAGGCGATTGCGCGGTCGGCGCTCGAGCGGCGCGAGAGCCGCGGCGGCCACTTCCGAGACGACTATCCGCAGCGAGCCGAGGAGATGTCGACGGTGAACGTCATGGTGAAGCAGGTGGCCGGCGCCATGCAGGTGTCGCGGGTCCCGATTCCGCCGATGCCGGACGAGCTGAAGCAGGTGATCGAGGAGCAGAAGTCGTGATCGAGAACGCGACGTTCAAGGTCTGGCGCACGCATCCGGAGGGCGGCGGCACGTTCCAGACGTTCCACACGAACGTGTCCGAAGGGATGGTCGTGCTCGACGTCATCCACCGCATCCAGGCCGAACAGGCGCCGGACCTGGCGGTCCGGTGGAACTGCAAGGCGGGCAAGTGCGGATCGTGCTCGGCGGAGATCAACGGCAATCCCAGGCTGATGTGCATGACCAGGCTCAACGAGCTGAACCTGATGGAGCCGGTCACGGTGGAGCCGATGCGGACGTTTCCGTCGATCAAGGACCTGGTGACCGACGTGTCGTGGAACTTCCGGGTGAAGCAGGGGATCACGAAGTTCACCCCGCGCCCCGCCGACGCGCCGGACGGCACGTGGCGGATGGCCCAGCGCGACGTCGATCGTGTCCAGGAGTTTCGGAAGTGCATCGAGTGCTTCCTGTGCCAGGACGTCTGCCACGTGCTGCGCGAACACCACAAGCACGACGAGTTCATCGGCCCGCGCTTCTTCGTCTACACCGCGAACCTCGAGATGAACCCGATCGACGCGCAGGATCGGGTGCCGGAGATCAAGGAGCGGCACGGCATCGGCTACTGCAACATCACGAAGTGCTGCACGAAGGTGTGCCCCGAGCACATCCACATCACTGACAACGCCATCATTCCGCTCAAGGAGCGCGTCGTCAGCCGCTACTACGATCCGGTGACGAGGCTCCTGCGCGTGTTCCGGTAGCGCCCCTCAGGGGAGGCCTCTTCTGCGTCAACCGCGGGCCGCACGCGTCTCGAACGCGTCCGCCTGCTCGCTGGCGTGATAGGAGCTGCGAACGAGCGGACCCGACTCGACGTGGACGAAGCCGCGGGCGAGCGCCATGCGCTCGAGATCGGCGAACTCGTCGGGATGATAGTAGCGGACCATCGGTGCGTGCTGCGGGCTCGGACGGAGGTACTGCCCGATGGTCAGGATCGAGACGCCTACGCCCCGGAGATCGTCGAACACGGCCGCGACCTCCTCGAGTGCTTCTCCGAGCCCGACCATGATGCCGGTCTTCGTCGGGATCTGCGGCCGGTAACGGCGGGAGCGATCGAGCAGCTCCAGCGACCGTGGATACCGGCCGCCGGAGCGCGCCATCCGGTACAGGCGCGGCACCGTCTCGACGTTGTGGTTGAGCACGTCGGGCCCGGCGTCGAGTACGGTTCGCAAGGAACGCTCGACGCCCCGGAAGTCCGGGACGAGGACCTCGATTCGGCAGCCCGGCGCGCGCGCGCGCGCCAGGCGGATCGTCTCGGCGAACATCGCCGCGCCGCCGTCGGGGAGATCGTCGCGGTCGACCGAGGTGACGACCGCGTGCCGCAGGCCCATCGCCTCGATGGCGTCGGCGACGCGCTCCGGCTCCGCCGGGTCGAGCGCCTGCGGTCGTCCGTGCGCGACGGCGCAGTAGGCGCAGGCGCGCGTGCAGACGACGCCGAGGATCATGAACGTCGCCGTTCCGTGGTGCCAGCACTCGCCGACGTTCGGGCAGCGGGCTTCTTCGCACACGGTGTGGAGCCGAAGCGTGCGCATCAGATCCTTGAGGCGGAGGTAGTTCGCCGACCCGGGCGCGCGCACCTTCAGCCACTCGGGTTTCCTCTGCGGCCGCACGAATTCCAGAGGGGCCTCGATCGCCATCGTCCTCAATTATCCTGTATTGGTCTCGGAACGGATGGGTCAGATGCAGAAGCTGCGGATCACCTGGTACGGGCACAGCACATTTCTCCTGCAGACGCCCGGCGACAGGCAGGTGCTGTTCGATCCCTGGTTCACCGACAATCCCGCGTGTCCGGCGGCGCTCAAGAAGCCGCCAAAGGCGGATCTCGTGCTCGTCTCGCACGGCCACGCCGATCACGCAGGCGACCTGCTGGCCGTCGCCCGCGACAGCGGCGCGCCGATCGTGGGCATCTTCGAGCTGTGCGACTGGTTGCGGCGGAAGGGCGTCGCCAGCGTCTCGCCGATGAACAAGGGCGGCTCGCAGATGGTCGCCGGCCTGCTCGTCGTCATGACCGACGCGCGGCACAGCAGCAGCTGCCTCGAGGGCGGGCAGATGGTGTACCTCGGCGAGCCGGCCGGCTACGTGATTCGGCTCGAGGACGGCGCGACCATCTATTTCGCCGGTGACACGGCGCTCTTCGGCGACATGCGCCTGATTGGCGAGCTGTACCGGCCCGACATCGCGTTCCTGCCGATCGGCGACCGCTTCACGATGGGACCGGCCGCCGCCGCAAAGGCCTGCGAGCTGCTCGGCGTGCGGCAGGCGGTGCCGATGCACTGGGGCACGTTTCCGATGCTCACCGGGACGCCCGGGGAGTTCAGGCGGCTCGTGGCGCCGACCGGCGTGCAGGTGCTGGATCTGCGGCCCGGCGAGACGTCCGAATGACACCTTACTGAATCGTGATCGTCCCCTGCAGCGACCTGTCCGTGTCCCGATCGTGATCGTGATAGCCGCACGTGCGCCGCGTGTTCAGGTTGCCTGTTTGTTTGCTCTGTCCAGGCCGCAAGAAGCCAACGTCGTTGATCGGGGGGCAGTCGGAATGTTCTGGGTGTGGATCCGAGACCATATCGTGGTTGCGGCTATCGTCGTTCACGAACGTCACGCGCGATCCCACCGAGACGGTGACCGCACGCGGCGACGCGCCGCTCGACGTGATCGTGATCGTGGCGGCGCTCGACGAGGAACCGGGCGTGGGAGAGGTCGGCGTGCCGCCGCCGTACGCATCGTCGTCACGCATCCTGCCGCAGCTCGCGGCAGCCAGGGTCAACGCGGCAGCCACCACCATGAGTGCCGGTGCGCGGAAGACAGACATTGCCGTACCTGAATGGCTGAGCATCAGAAGAACTTCCTCGAGATATTGAACCCCAGATACCAGTCGTCGTTGTCGAGGCCGCCGCGTGCCAGCTGACCGATGGTCGACCCGAAGCTGTTGGAGAAGTTCAGCTGGAACATGTGGCCGCCGGCGCGCTTCTCGATGCCGACGGTGCCGTGCGTGACGCCGGGGTCGTATCCGGCAACGCGTGGAATGACCTCGCCAACGAGGTAGACCGTTGGCCGGATCCGAGCCCGCGCGCCAAGGCCCAGGAGGAACGTGTCGTTGTCGTCGACCAGCTCAGAGGGGCGCGGGTTGCTGTTGTTCACCCAGATGGGGTGGACGTAGAGCGCCGCGACGCGCGGAAGCGTCCGCGAGATCGCCACGCCAAGAGCCGGGGAGTAGCTGTCGCGAAAATTGTTCGTGCCGTCGATCGACGCCAGCACGCCGACGCCGACCGGCGAGGCGCTGGTCTGCTGCAGCAGGTTGTACTGGCTGAAGAATTCGATCGTCTTGTCACTGGTGCGGTAGATGCCCGCCTGCAGGCCGCGCATCAGGCCGAAGCGGTACTCCAGGCCGATCTGCGCGCCGGAGTCGAGGCCGAACAGGTCTTCCACCAGGTCGCCGAAGTCCCCCTGGCCGAGCGGCCGACCGAACCGGTGCGTGACGCGGAAGGCGCTCTTGAACCTGGGAAGCCGCAGCGTCGTGGGCAGATTGACGAGCGTGAAGTCGGGCTGCTCGAAGCTGAGGTCGAGATCGGGGTCATCCTGCGGCGCCTGCGCGAAGGCGGGCGGTGCGGCGAGACCACATGCGAGGATCAATGCAACAAGCGTCGTCGGTCGAATCATGGTCGTATGACTCCTCAGTCTCGCGGCGCACCGCGCTCGATCCAGCGCCGGATGATCTGTATCTGGCCGCTCGTCAGGAAAGACGGGCCGCTTCGGGGCATCCGCAAGCCAACGATGCCCGCCAGGCCTTCGATCTTGTGAACGAGATAGCTGTTGTCGGGATCGCCAGGCGCCACGCGCAGCAGTTCCGGCCGCTCGCGCGAGGGGACACCGACGAGCAGGCCGTAGGCAGCCTCGGATGACAAGTCCAGTCCCACCTGGCGGAACGCGCTGCCGTTGGGATTGTGGCAGTTTGCGCACGCGGCTCGCCCGGCCGAGTCGGTCGTCAGGAAGATCTCGCGCTGAATGCTCGAGAACGTCGGCGTGAGATTCGGCGTCGGTCCGGCGACGTCGGCCAGCTGTTCGTCGCATCCGGCGGCGCATGCGGCCGCCACAATCAGGGCGGCGCCCAGACGTGTCGTCACAAGGTGTGTCCTCCTATGGTTGTGCAGACGCGCGCGCGGTGACCACGAGCGCTCCCTTCATCTCCTCATGGCCATCCCTGCAGTACACGGAGCACAGAATCGGATAGCGTCCAGCCTCGTCCGCGGTGAACTCGATGACGACCGGCTCACCCCCGCGTGGAATCTCCTGTGATACCCGGAACCGCTCGATCTCGAGGCCGTGCAAGCCGTCGCCCGACCGAACCAGGAGCCGGACCCGTTCGCCTTGGGTGACCTCGATCTCGGGCGGCTCGAACGCATACCGCTTTGCAACTACCTGGATCTCGCGTAGTTCCGGCGACTGAAGGGCTGAGGGCGCGCCGGTGGCCGGCACGCACGCACCGAGGATCACCGAGGCGGCCCAGCGTCTCCTGGGGGTGACGAGTGCACGCATCCGGGCGTCAGCCGAGCAAGGAGGATGCCCTCTGAAACAAGAGGAAAAAGAGCGCAACCCGGACGATCGAATGGCGATCTCGTTACCGGATTGGTAAGTGCGAACGCGAAGCGAAAGAGGCGAGATCAATCGATGCGGTACTTCGCGAGATAGTAGCTGAGCGCCCGCTGACTGATGCCCATCAGCTCGGCGGCGTCCTTCTTGACACCCCCCGCCTGCCCCAGCGCCCGGCGGATCGTTTCGCGCTCCACCCATTCGAGGTTCTGATGCAGGCGCAACGAGGGCAATCCGGACGACGGGGCTGAAGTCGCGCCGAGCAGCGAGATCGACGCGGTGGTGATCGCGGGGCCGGTCGCGAGGACGACGGCCCGCTCGATCGTGTTCTCTAGCTCGCGGACGTTGCCGGGCCACTCGTATCGCTGCAGCGCCTGGAGGACGTCGTCGTCGACGCGGTCGATCCGCTTGCCGGTGCGCTGGCGGTGTTTGCCGACGAAGTGTTCGACGAGCACCGGGATGTCCTCGCGGCGGTCTCGCAGCGGCGGAATCGCAATCGGAATGACGTTCAGCCGGTAGTACAGGTCCTCCTGGAACCGGCCCTCGGTGACCATCTGCGTCAGGTCGCGGTTGGTCGCGGCGATGACGCGGACGTCGACGCGCTGCGTGCGTTCGGCCCCGAGCGGCTCGAATTCGCGCTCCTGCAGCACGCGGAGCAGCTTCGACTGGGTGGCCGTGCTCAGCGTGCCGATCTCGTCCAGGAAGATCGATCCGCCGTCGGCGAGCGCGAACTTGCCGCGCTTGGTCATGGTGGCGCCGGTGAAGGCGCCTCGCACGTGGCCGAACAGCTCGGACTCGAGGAGCGTTTCGGGAATCGCGGCGCAGTTCACCTTGATGAGCGGCATGTCGCGCTGCGCGCTGGAGTGGTGAACCAGCCGCGCGACCATCTCCTTGCCGGTGCCGGTCTCGCCGGTGATGAGCACCGTGCTCTTCGTCTCCGCCACCAGCGAGGCGCGCTGGATGACGTCCTGCATCGCGCGGCTGCGCCCGACGATGCCGTAATGGTTGAACTCGGCGTCACGCTCGCTGATCAGGTACTGCCGTTCGGTCTCGAGGCGCTGGCTCCTGACAGCGCGCCGGGCGAGCGACAGCAGCTCGTCGATCTCGAAGGGCTTTTCGAGGAAGTCCTCCACGCCGAGCTTGAACGCCTCGCGCACGAGCTGCGTCGTGCCGTGCGCGGTCATCATCACGATCTGCGGCCGCTCGCCAGGCGCCATCGTCTGCGCCACCTCGCGGATGAACTCCAGGCCCGTCATGCCGGGCATCACGTTGTCGACCACCACCAGATCGAAGGCTCGTTCGGCGAGATGCCGCCGCGCGTCGGGGATCGTCATCGCCTCGGCGACGTCGTGCCCGTCCTCGCGCAGCGCGCGGCCGAGGCGCTTGAGGATCTTCTCCTCGTCGTCGGCGAGGAGGATGGTGCCGTGTGTGGAGTTCATGCCTGGGGTGGTGCGGCGGATCGCGGGAGATCGAGGCGGACTTCGGTGCCCTCACCCGGCCGGCTCGAGACCTGGAGCGTGCCGCCGAGCCCTTCGACGATGTTTCTGGCGATTGGCAGACCAAGGCCGGTGCCGGCCCGCCGCGTCGTGAAGTACGGGTCGAAGATGTGCGGCATGTCCGCGGGCGCGATGCCGACGCCGTGATCCTGGATCGTAATGATCACGCGGCCGTTGAGCACGCGGGTCCGAAGCCGCACCAGCGGAGCCGCCGCGTCTCCGACCGCCGTACGGCCGTCGGTTCCGGTGCCCGCGCGCACGACCGCGCTGACGGCGTGGCGTGCGTTCGTGAGCATGTTCACCAGCGCGGTACGGAGCCGCTCGGCATCGGTGATCACGACCGGCATGGCCGGATCGAGATCGAGCGCCACCGCCGACGAGCGATCGCCGGCCCACGCCGCTTCCACCGAGGCGCGGCAGATCTCGTTCACGTCCGTGTCGGCGAGCTCGAAGCGGATCGGCCGCGCGAAGTCGAGCACGTCCGACACGATCCGGTTGAGCCGCGTCGTTTCCTCGTCGATATCGGCCACCGCCTCGCGCAGCTCCGACGACGAGACGCGCTCGCGACGCAGCGTCGAAAGCGACGCGCGAATGATCATCAGCGGGTTGCGGACCTCGTGCGCGATCACGGTGGACAGCCGGCCGAGCGACGAGAGGCGCTCCTTCTGCGCCGCCTCGCGCTGGAAGCGGGCGATCGACTCGGTCAGCGTGTTGAACGCTGCCGCCAGCGTGCGTGCGTCCTCGTCGTCCCAGGCATGGCTCTCGAGCGTCACCTTCCGGCTGAGGTCCCCTGTGGCCGCGACATCGCGCATCGCCGTCGTGATCGCCGACAGCGGCCGCGTCATCGTTCGGGCCACTCCGTAGCTGAGGAGCGTCGCCAGCAGCAGCGCGACGATGAGCACGCCGACCAGACCGGCGCGGATCGCGTCGAGGAACTGCAGCCGCTCGGTGCGCGATCTCAGGATCAACGCGACGGGTCCACCCGATGCCGCCGGGCCGCCGCCCGCCAGCGGGCGCGCCAGCACGAGGTACTCCTCGCTGCCGAGGGTGACCGAGGCGACCGACGCCGCGTGCATCGCCGGCGCGAGCGAGGAGCGCGACGCGGCGGGCAGCGTCGAGGCGAGAATGCGCCCTTCCGCCCCGAACGCAATCTCGCTCCCCGTGAGATCCCTGAACTCGGCTGCCAGCCGATCGTCCAGGAAGAATCCGACCGTGAGGCGGCCGAGCATGTCCGGCACCGCGCCTTCGAGGAAGATTGGGACGCTCACCAGCTCCAGTACGCCCCGGCCGTGCGGCTGGAAGGCGGAGATCTCCTCGGTCAGCTGGGCGTCGCGCAAGGTTGGCGGGACGTCGGCCGCGACGTCGCCCGCCCGCCCGAGCAGCCGGCCCCCCTTGCCGGTGAGGACGAGGAGGTCGGCGTTGATCTCGGCACGGTACTGGTCGGCGAGCGGCTGCACGGTGGGCGGATCGCCTGTCTCGACGGCCGCTTTCAGCTTCGGAAGGTCGGCCACCACCCGCGCCAGGCGGGTGAACTGGTCGGTGCGAGTAGCGGCATGCCTGTCGACGAGCGTCCCGGCGTCGACGAGCCCGCGCCGCAGCTCCGCTTCGGCTGCCGCCGACGCTCGCTCGTCGACGAAGTAGAACGCGACGCCGAGCGAGAGCGTGGCCAGGAGCGTGCAGGCGAGGAAGACGCGATTGGTCAGCGAGGCAGTGAGTCGCATCCCTGCGTGGGCAATCGTAGCGCAGTCCCGGGCTACGGCAGCCGCAGGACGAGCAGCAGCGTCCCGTCGTCCAGCCGCGCCAGATCGGCGCGGGGATACGGCGAGATGAGCGTCCAGGCCTCCCTCACGCGCCCGTCCTCGAGCCGTGCGCCGCGGGCGACGCGGGCGCGCGTCGGGCCGTAGAGGCGCAGCAGCCGTCCCCGATCGTAGCGGCCGGTCTGGCCGAAGGCATCCGACGGCGGCAGCGGCCGCGGCCGCCAGGCGCCCGGAACCCGGACGAGCGCCGGGTCGGCGGCGATCTCCCCGAGGACGGTGTCGAGATCGAAGGGCGACACGTACGCCAGGTACGCCTCGGCGCGAGGGCCTGCGGGCGCGAATAGCGGCAGGAACTCCGGCGCCGCGCGCCATGTCCCTCCGGGCTGGGCGACGAGCGCGGCCGCCGCGACGAGCAGCACGACCGGTATCCAGCGCAATCGACCCTCCGAGTTATACTTCCCCGTCTGTCAGGAGACCTGCGTGGCGTATATCATCTGCGAACCGTGCATCGGCACCAAGGATGCGGCCTGCGTCGACGTCTGTCCCGTCGACTGCATTCATCCCCGCAAGGACGAGCCGGGCTTTCAATCGATGGAGATGCTCTACATTCACCCGGACGAATGCATCGACTGCGGCGCGTGCGTGCCGGCATGTCCGGTTGAGGCGATCTTCGCGCTGGAGGAGACGCCGGAGAAGTGGCAGAGCTTCATCGCGGTGAACGCGACGTACTACCAGAAGTAACGTGAACATGTTCGCGCCGTCGCTGGGCGACGGCCAGAAGGAGGCGTCGAACATGCCCGCTGTCCGTGCTCTCGTGCTTCCCTGCGCGGTGGCTGCTGCCCTCCTCACGATCGTTCCGCGTGTCGGTGGTCAGGCCCTCCAGGAATCGGCCGATCCGGCGGCTCAGTATCAGTTGGCGGCGTCGTTGTACAACACCGCGCGCTACCGCGAGGCGCTCGCCGCCTACGAGGTGGCCACCCGCAGCGACGACCCGGCGCTCGTCGCTCGTGCCAGGAAGGGACGCATTCGCGCCGCCCTCCGGATTGCCGAGTTCGAACTGGCGTGGCGCGAGGCCGGGCTGCTCAACGACGGGACGAGCTCCGACGCGGAGGCGCGGACGCTGCTCGGCGACGCGCTGTGGGCCATGGGACGCTTCGACGAATCGGACCTCGCCTACCGGCGTGCGCTGGACGATGCGCCGGGGAACTCGCGCGCCCGGTTCGGTCTGGCGCGATCGCTTGCGACCCGCAACCGGCTCGACGAGGCGCTCGGCGAGGCGCTCGCGGCGGCAGGGGAGTCGCCGCAGGATCCGGAAGTCCACGCGCTTGTCGGCATGGTCTACGAGCGGGTGAACAGGTTCGAGGAGTCCGCCGAGGCGTTTGAACGCTATCTCGCGCTCCTCCCCGAGCCGCATGGTCGCGAGGATCGGCAATCGAGCATGATGGCGGTGTTCGAGAGCAAGGTGCGCCTGCTGCGGAGCTTTCACGGCCGCGTGCCCCTGCAGATGGATTCCGGCGCCGCCGACCGCCTCCACCGCGTGCCGTTCCGGCTGGTGAACAGGAAGATCGTCATGCGCGGCCGCGTCAACCGGCTGCCGGTGGAGTTCGTTCTCGATACCGGCTCCGAGCGGACCGGCATCTCGGACGCCACGGCGCGCCGCGCCGGGATCGGCACGATCACGTCAACGCTCACCGCGGGCGTCGGCATCGCGGCGCTGCGGCGGCTCGACATGGGGCGCGCCGACGAACTCGAGATCGGCACGCTGCGGATTCGCAACGTGCCGGTGGCCATCAGGCGTGCGATCCGCAACGCGCTGCCCCGGTGGCAGAACGAAAGTTTCTCGCCGCTCGCGCTCGGCCTCTCCGTCGTGGTCGATTACGAGCGCCGGGAGGTGACGTTCGCGCGGACGCTCCCCGAGAGCGACGCCGATTTCGTGCTCCCGATGCGGATGAACCGGCTGCCGATGGTGCGCGGGCTGCTCAACTCGACCCACCCGGCGTACTTCGTGGTGGACACCGGCGGCGAGCTGATCTCGATCAGCGCCGAAACGGCCGATGCGCTCTCGATGAACCCGCCCCGCCGGATTCCGCTGCGCGTGTACGGCATGTCGGGGATCGACGAGCACGCCTATCTGCTGCCCGGCGTCAACGTCGATTTCGACGACATCGAGTTCCGCAACGTCGGGCTTGCGGTGCTCAACCTGCGCGCGCCGAGCGTCCTGCTCGGCTTCCAGGTCGGCGGCATCGTCGGCCATCGGTTCTTGAGCGGGTACCGCGTGGCGATGGACATGGCACGCGGCCAGCTCCGGCTGGAGCGGTTCGGCGGGTCCGCGTCAGTGGCTGGCAGCCGATAAGTGGGAGCGACGACCACCAACTGCCGGGCTCCCAACTGCCGGGCTCCCAACTACCGGCTCCCAACTACCGGCTACCGGCTACCGGCTACCGGCTAGAAGTCATATCCGATCCACATGGCGAACCGGGCCTTGCGGAACGCGGAGCTGCCGCCGATGGTGGCGAAGCGGAGATCCTCCCACTCCTTGTTGAAGAGCGTGCGCCATGCCCAGTCGAAATGGATGGGGAAGCCCAGGGCGAAGGTTTCCAGCCCGATGCCGTAGGAAGCGCGGGCGTCGACGAGCCGCAGGCCCTCGACGCGCGTCGGCGGCCCGAACACGGGCGTCAACTGCCCGAGGAACGACTGGTTGACGCCGACGACCGGCGTGTACATCTCCGAGCTGTTCGAGAGCCACTTGAACGGCTGTCCTTCGAAGCGTGCGCCGCCCATGTCGGCGAAGAGCACGCCGCGCACGCCGCCCAGCACGCCGAGCGGGGTCAACATCGCTTCGATGAACGGGAACCGGAGCTCGGCGTTGAGGAACGTGGCCTCGGAGCCGATGAACTCCAGGTACTCGTAGCCGCGCATTTCCGAGTTGCCGCCGAAGTACAGGAAGTCCGGGGCGTCGCCCCAGCTCTTGAAGCTGCGCGCTCGAAGCGCCAGCAGGCCCGTGCCGCCCATCCGGAGATAGTAGCGGGCGTCGATGTCCGCCGTCTGGCGGCCGAGCGTGTTGCCGATGTTGGGTGAGACTTCGTACGACAGCCGCATCGTGTTGCCCGCCAGCGGCCCGAACTCCCGGAAGACGGTCGTCTCCTGGACGAAGTTGACGCCGAGCGGGATGTAGGTGCCGCGTCTGAAGAGCTCGCGCCCGAACTGCTGCTGCTGGAACTCCTGCGAGTAGGCTTCGAGGCTCGGATCGTTGAACTCCTCGCGGTACTGCAGCACGCCGCCGAACAGCTCGACCCGGCGGTACCGGTCGATCGGCCAGATGCCGAACGCGGTGCCGCCCCGGACCGTTCGCGTCGCCACCGCGAGGTCGCGATCGGCGGCAATCAGGCTCGAGAAGATCGGGTCGTAGAACACGCCTTCGAGCGCGCCGTAGAAGAACTGCGTCTGCGAGAACCCCTGCACCGAGAAGTTGAACCGCCGCGCCGCGTTGAAGAACGAGAAGGCGAGCGTGCGGTACTGCGAGATCGAGGCGGCGTACAGGCTGAACTGCTTGTCACCGAGCACGTCGCTGAAGGTGACGGCGGAGCCGCCGAACACGTCGCCGCTGCTGGTGACGCCGACGTTCACCGGCGGCCGCCCGTCGATGAACATCTTCTCGAACGGGCCCTTGCGGCGCTGGTTGTCCGCGATGAGGGTGTGGGAGAGCGGCGACTGGAAGTCGATGATCGGGCCGGGCGCGCCGAAGTCCGCGGTCGCCGCCGTCGCGACCGGCTCCCGCCGGTCGAGGACGTGGAGCTCGTACTCGCCTTTGTAGTAGCTGACGAAGGCGATTCGCGGCTCCTGCTTCTCGCCGGCGCGCAGCACGACGGCCGACGTATTGCCGCCGAGCGCGTCGGTGAACTGCCGCAGCTCGCCGGTCTTCAGGCCGAGCGTCCACAGGTTGTAGATGGCGCCGTTGCGGGCCACGGCCGGTTCGATCGACTGGTCCGGATCGGTCGCGGTGGACGAGAAGACCAGCGTGTCGCCGTCGAGGAACTGGGCCGCCGAGTCGTCGTGCGTGCCGAAGGTGAGCTGCGTCTTCTGTCCCGTCGCCAGATCGAGCCGGAACAGCTTCTCGTTGCCGCTGACGCGGGCCACGTAGACGAGCGCGCGGCCGTCGGGCGACCACGTCGGGCCCGAGTCGGCGAAGGCGTCCTTGGTCAGGTTCGTGATCTCCCGCGTCCGCAGGTCGACCACGAAGATGTCGCCGACGCCGCCCTGCAGCGCCGCGAACGCCACCCTGGCGCCGTCGGGTGAGATGTCGGGCGACTCCGGATCGTCGATTGTACGCAGCTCGACCCGATCTTCGATGTCCCGGGTCAGTACGTTCTGGATGATGAGCGTGCGCCACTTCTCGCGACGGACGAAATACGCGATCCGGTCCCCCGACGGGGCCCATGACAGCCACGGAACGGTGTTGAATCGCATTCCCGGCTGGATGATGAACTCGAACCCGCGATCCTGATCGAACTCGTTGGTCAGGTTGCGGATGATCGACCCGTCGCGGGCGGACACGAGGACGACGTCCATCTCCCGGTCGCGTCGGTTGCCGGTGACCATCGCAATGAGGTCGCCCGAGGGGGACGGCTCGATCGACACGGCGCCGACAAACGGCGTCTTCTCCGGATCGGGCGCGAGGTTGCGGCCGTAGTCGGCCGGACGCTCCTTGTCGCGGAACGGCTTGAAGCGATCCTTGAGGTACTTGTCGAACTCCTGGTCGAACTCCTCCGGCGTCAGCCGGAACGCCTCCTGGTACGTGTCCTCACCGCCGCCGATGACCGACTTGCGCAGCGAGAACAGATACTGCCGGATGCCTTCCTTGCCCCAACGCGATTCGATGAACTCGAATACCGCGTGCCCGAGGTTGTAGATCATCCGGACGCTGCCGGTGGCCGTGTACCCCTCGAGGTTCGTCATCTTCGGGATGATGTCGGCGACCGCGGCGTCGCGCACCGTCATCAGGTCGATCGGCCGCCAGATGCCGGTCATGTAGTCCGACAGCCCTTCGTTCACCCACAGCGGCACGCTGCGGCGGATGAGGGAAGTCGGGATGATGTCGAACTCGAACTGGTGCGTCAGCTCATGGACAATCAGGCGATAGAGGAGATCCGGCGGCTCGTCGAGCGGCATGACGATCCGGTACCGCGTCGGCTCGGCAAAGGCGCCGACGCCTTCCTGGGCGGCGCCCGGGATGACGTTCTGCTGCTGGAACTCGCTGCTCGTCTTGAACAGGATCAGCGAAATCTTGAAAGCGAGGTCGTACTTCAGCTCCGAGCTGATGTGCTGGTAGGCGCTCTCGGCGTAGGCCGCCATGCGTTCCAGGTGCTGCTCGATCTCGGGGTAGTAGAAGATCTCGAAGTGGTCGGTCGTGTAGATCTGCCACCGGAAGTTGTCGTAGCGGATCTGATTCTTGCCGTAGTAGGGGATGAACGGCGTTTGCGCCGCCACGGGGGGCGCCAGCACGACCGCCGCGACGACCGCGATCACAGCGACGCTCGGAAGGGTCCGGCTCATGGAAGTTCTCTCCTCGCAGATCCAGGCTGTCGGACGTCGGTTGCCGCGCGAGCCATCTTACTACCGGCCACACACGCCTCCGGGCCCCCGCCCGCCGTCCTATTATGACCGCGGCGGCGAGCAAAGGACGTACCGATGCGGTCTGGCGACAGAAGCGGCGGATTTGGCGTCCCGCTGCGTGAAACGTCCACCGGCCGGCCTGTCGTAGGACGGCGCGACCTGAGAGATAATGAAGCGATGGATGCGCCAGTCGATTCACCCCCCGAGCCTGCCCAGCCCCGCCTCGGCCGGCGCACGCGCGCCTGGCTCGGCATGGGCGCGGTGGTCGTCGCGCTCACCCTGCTCACGCTGCTGTCGCGGCCAGACGGGTTCGATTCCGAGGCGCCGCCCCCGGCGGCGGACGGAGGCACGACGGGAGGCGGCGGGGATGCCGCCGCCTCCGGCGCGCCGGCCAATCTGACGTTCACGCTCAAGGACATGAACGGCATCGACGTCAAGCTCGAGTCGTTCAAGGGCAAGGTGATTCTGCTCAATTTCTGGGCGACCTGGTGCGGGCCGTGCCGCATCGAGATTCCGTACCTCATCGAGCTGCAGACGCAGTACCCAGACGATCTCGTGGTGCTCGGGGTGTCGGTCGACGATACGGCGGAGAAGCTGAAGCCCTACGCGAAGGACATGCGGATCAACTATCCGCTGCTCGTTGGCAACGGCCGGCAGGACTTTCAGGATGCGTTCGGTCCCTTCTACGGCATTCCGGTGACGGTGTTCGTGACACGCGATGGAGTGATCTACAAGAAGCATTCGGGCATCGCGTCGAAGGAGCAGTTCGAGCACGAGATCAAGTCACTGCTCTGAGGCATGCCGCCAAGGCGTTCCGGTAGACAGCGCATACGTAGTATGATTCGGCTATGTTGAAGGGGTTCACGCACGCCCGGCTCGCCTGCGGGTGCCGCCTCGGCTTCCGGGAAGGCGTCGAGGGGAGCCCGGTGACGGTGGTCATCGAGGTGAAGGGCGCGCACTGCGTGATGTCGCTTCACGTCCGGGACCTTCCCGTCTACGACTTCCGCGAGGCGCTCCGGCCTCCGACCCGGTTCCTCCCGCTCGAAGAAGAAGAATACGAAGAAGGCTGAGCCTACGAGAACTGTACGCTCAGCTCCGCCACCAGCGGCAGGTGGTCGGACGCCATGAGCGACAGGCGCGTCCGCGGCAGCTCCACCTTCGTGACCTCGACCCGCCCGTCGTAATAGATGTGATCCAGGTGCAGCACGGGAAACACGCCCGGGTACGTCCGGCGTCGGCGGAGGTGTGTGCGTAGGTCGACGCTACTGAGCCGTTCGCTCAGCATGTCGGTGGCCAGGCCGCGCATCCACTCGTTGAAGTCCCCGAGGACGATTTTCGGCTGCCCGAGGCGGCGGTCGTGGACAATCGCGCTCAGCCGCTCCGCCTGGTACCGCCGCTCGAGGTAGGCCGTGCCCAGATGGACGTTGTACAGGTGCAGCGTATGGTGGCCGACGGCGATGTCGACGCGCTGGCAGCAGCGCGGCTCGCACGTCTTCCACGACAGGTCGTAGTGCGCGTGGTGCTGGATCGGCAGATGGCTGAGCACCACGTTGCCGAACAGCGCCCGGCGCACATGCCGCGTCGGCGCCATCACCCAGCCCATGCCGAGCTGCGCGCCGAGTTGCTCGGCGTGCCCCGTCGAGTGGGGTCCGGCGCCGATCACCTCCTGCAGCGCGATGATGTCGGGGTGGATGCGGCGGATGACCTCCGCAATCCGCGCCAGACTGGTCCGGCCGTCGAGGCCGCGGCACCGGTGCACATTGTAGGTGGCGACGCGCAGAGTGGTCATCGGGCTGGTCCGCGGCAGTCGGGAGGCGCTCGCCGGCGACCGGCGACCGGCGACCGGCCACCGGCTACCGGCTACCGGCTACCGGCTACCAACTAGAATAGTGCCATGGCGAAGCTGAAGAGCGAGCTCGAAATCACCTGTCCGTGCTGTCGATCCACGCTCGTGGTCGACACGAACCTGCGTCGTGTCGTGTCCCACCGCGAGCCGGAGCGTGCGGACAAGCCTGAGCTCGACGAGGCCTCGAGAATCCTGGCGGAGGAGGCGGCGCGCCGGGAGGCCCGCTTCCAGCAGTCGGTCGAAGCCGAGAAGTCGCGCGACGACGCCCTCACGCGCCGGTTCGAGGAAGCGTTGCGGCAGGCGAGCAAGGAGCCGGTCACCAAGCCGACCCGCGACTTCGATCTCGACTAGCCGCGGGCTCGAAACTCCCGCGGGAGTTCCGTCCAGCGCTCGCGGCCGCGGTAGTACTTCCACGGCTTGTATCCATGCGCCTGGTGGAAGGCGCGATACCGCTGCCGCAGCCGCCCGACGCGCCCCTCCGACGACACGATCGGCCGGTGTGGCCACTCCAGCAGCAGCCGCTCCGCCTTCCAGATGTTCGTCTCGGCGAGTCGCCAATCGTACCTGCCAAGCACGCGGAGATCGACCACCGCGTACGCCTTGATGCGGCCGGTGAAATCGACGTACCCGTCGAAGTAGCTGAGCGCCAGCGCGCGCGGCGTCGCAAACACCGGCTTGCGCCCGTGCAGTCCCGGGTCGCGCGAGCGCGCCACCGACCCCCACCCCCGCGGTCCGCGGTAGACGAAGATCACGTGATCGAGCAGGTCGACCGACTCGAAGCTGAGGACGAGCGGCCGATAGCGGTGCTGCTCGAGGATGACAGCCGCCGCCATGGCCGCCTCGAAGCAGTGCGCCGTGCCCTTCCGCGCCACGCCGCGGAAGCTGCGCAGCGTTTCGCCGCCGCGCTCCATGTTGTACGGAAGCGCATTCAACCACCGCTGCACGGCGCCGGGCGTGCGGAGGCGCGCGACGAGCCGCCGTTCCGCGGGGGTGAACGGCAGATCCGGCGGATCGACCGGATCAGCGCGCGGGAGCGGAAGCCTTTTCGAGGTCGGCAACGAGTTCCGCCGGCGTCCACCCGTTGCCGGAGTAGGCGGTCAGGAGGCGCCCTTGCGCGTCGATGACGGCGGTGCGCAGGTTGTGCACCAGCCCGATATCCGGATCGCCCCGTTCCGCCGTGACGCCGAAGCGCTTCGCGAACGCCAGCACCTCGTCCGGCGTGCCCGTCAGGAAGTACCAGCGCCCATCCTCCGCGCCCAGCGTCGCGGCATGACGCTCGAGGACCGCCGGCACGTCGTAATCCGGGTCGAGCGTGACCGATACGAGCCGCACGTCGTTCAGACTGCGTGAGCGCCGGACGTCGTCCTGCACGGCGGCGAAGTGTCTGTCCATGAGCGGGCAGAAGTCCGGCAGCGGACAACGCGTGTACATGAATGTGAGCGCCACGCGGTGCCCGCGCAGGGCGCTGAGCGGGCGCGCCATGCCGTGCTGATCGACGAGCGCGTGATCCGGCACGAGGTCGCCGTTCTGCAGCACATCGGACGCCGTGAGGAGGGAACCGGCCGCCGCCTTCACGGGCGCGTGCCCGGTGGCGGTGATCGTCGAGAGGTACGCGTTCACGTCTTCGACGACGAGCGTCGCCGTAATCAGGTCGCCGGGACTCTTCCCGTCGAGCAGTGCCGGATCGTTCACCGTGTACGGCATGGTCATCGCGGGCATGAAGCCCTTGATGTCCTCGTGATCGACGAGCACTTCGCTTCTGTCGCGATCGATACGGAGAATCTGTCCCCGCACTTCGTACTGCCGTACCTCTGGCGCGCGGCCGCATGCGCCGGCGACACCGACGGCAACGATGAGCGCCCCCAGCCGCCACATGTGCTTAACTCTAGCAGATGATCTGGGTCGGCACCTCCGGCTACAACTATCCGGATCCGCCATCCATCGTGGTTCGACGAGGAGATCTATGCACGCCTGCGGGCGCGCAATCTGGCGCTCTGCGTGGCCGACCGTGAGCGCCTGTCGACGCCGGTCGCGATGACCGCCGACTACGCCTACTTCAGGCTTCGGGACGAGGGATACGCGCCCTCCGACGTCGAACGCTGGGCCCAGATCATTGGCGGCGACACGGCGCACTGCGGCGACGTCTTCGTCTATTTCAAGCACGAAGCGTCGGGGAAGGGGCCTGAATTCGGTCGTCTGCTGATGCAGTGTCTCGATCGCCGAGGTGCGCCGACGCGAAGCGCATGATCTCGCGCTCCGCCCAGTAGCCGTCGTCGTGCCCGGTCGCCCGCTCCAGGAACGCGCAGTGTCCGCCCTGCGGCGTCATCGCCACGGTGATGTCAGGGTTGGAGGTGACCGAGGGATGCCGGACGGGCGCCGGCGGTACGAACGGGTCGTCCTCGGCGGTCATGATGAGTGTCGGCACGCGGATCCGATCGACGACGCGCATGGCGCTGACGCGGTAGTAGTAGTCGGCCGAGTCGCGGAACCCGTGGTGCGGCGCCGTGTAGACGTCGTCGAAGCGGCGGATCGACCTGATGCGGCCGAGCGGCTCGAGCCGAAACGCCCCCGGAAACAGCGCCGTTTTCCTCCGCATGCGCGCCTTCAGGTTCCGCAGGAAGTGCCACTCGTAGACGGCGTTGGATCGGCGCTCGAGCGCATCGACCGAGCGCGCCAGATCCATCGTCGGCGAAACGGCGCAGACCGCCCGGAGCGCCGCCGGGGCGCCGCTGCCCAGTTCGCCGGCGAGTTTGAGCGCCAGATTGCCGCCCAGCGAGTAGCCCGCCACGGCAATGGCCTGCAGGCCGTCGCGTTCGAGGAGCTCCCGGATGACGACCAGCGCATCCTGGGTCAGGCCCGAGTGGTAGAGGCCCCGCGACAGGTGCTCCGTGCCGCCGCAGTTTCGTTGATTCAGACGGACGATGTTCCAGCCGAGCGCCCAGGCCTTATCGGAGATTCCGCACATGTAGTGGGTGAGGCTGGAGCCCTCGAGCCCGTGCAGGAGCAGGATCGTCGGATGATTCGCCGGCTTCGGGTGCCAGTGGCAATGCGCCAGCACGCGCGCGTCGGCGGCGGTGTCGAAGTAGCGCGCCGCCGGGTCGGGCAGACGCGGGAACCGACGCTGACGCGCCCACGCGTACAGCGTCTGTCGATGGCCGCCCCCGAACAGCGGACGATACGCGGACGGTCGAAATGACATGGCGCGCGTTTTCAGCTTACCATCGCGGCCATGGAGCCCGACCTGTTCTCGACGCTGCTGCACGTCACGCGCACGCGGCTGCTGCGGGATTACCCCGCCCAGATCGCCGCGTGCCTCGAGGTGCTCTCGGACGAGGAGATCTGGTGGCGTCCCCACGAGCAGGCGAACGCGGTGGCCAACCTCGTCCTGCATCTGGTGGGATCCAATCGCTACTACCTCGAGCAGGTCATCGCCGGCGGCGATGTCGGTCGCGATCGCGCTGCGGAGTTCGCCGTGCGCGGCGGCTGCTCGAAGACGCAGCTCGTGGATGCCTGGGAGCAAGCGCGGCGTGCCGCCGAGCGCGTGCTCGACACCATTCAGCCGTCGCAGCTGGCTCGGACGACCGATCGCAGCGGCACGCCCACGACCTACGCACAAGTTCTGCTCCATGTGACGCATCACAACGCGGCTCACATGGGACAGATTGTCTGGATCACGAAGCTGCTGCACCCGGGCGCGTTCGACGACCTCTGGGTGAAGCAGGCGAGTCGATAGCCCGCACCATTCATGAATCAGTCGTTCACGCTTCTCGGTGCGTGGTGCTCGGTTCGTGTTCATGTTCGGTTCGCGGGTTCGCGGTTCAAGGTTCGGAGGTCTCGGGCTCGTCCTCGCCGGAACACCTCGACCCGGCTCGACGGGGGCCGACGAACGGCTGCACCGAACCGGAACACGAACGGAGAAGGGAGCACCCAGCAGTGTGAACGACGCGTTCGTGAATCATCCAGTGGCTGGCCGGTAGCCGGTAGCCGGTGGCCGGTAGCCGGTAGCCGATAGCCGGTAGGCGGTGGGCCTGTCGCTACCGCAGCGCGTAGATCCGGAACCGGGCGTTGCGATAAACCTCGGGCAGCGGCAGATCGGCGTCCGTGACCAGATAGTCGAGGCCGTAGCGACGCGCGAGCGTGCGCGCGCCGTCGGCGGTCAGCGCCGGAAAGTCGCCGATGGCGCCGACGCGATCGACGAACCTGGCCGCCACCTCGCGCGAGTAGATCGCCACCGCCGAATCCTTCACCTCCTCGACGAGCACGTCGCGCTCGGCGGCGACCCGCACGCTGGTGCCGTACTTCCACGCGTGGCCGGGATCGGCCAGCACGTGCACGTCCCGTGGTGTGGCGGCCATCCAGCGCATCGCGTCGTGCCACGGCGAGTCGGGCATGCGGAGGTCGAAGAGCGCCCGCTCGGGCTGCTCGACCAGCATGATGTAGGCGCCCCGTCCCGCCGCGACCGCCAGCAGCAGGACCGCCGCGCCGAGCGCAACCCTCCGGGGACGCGTCTCGACGAGGGCGGCGAGCACGTAGACGAGCGCCACGAGATCGACGAGCCAGAACACCCGCGGGAACTGGAACTCGACCGCCAGCGACACGCCCGCGGCGACAAGCGGCAGGGTCAGGAGGAACAGCCCCACCAGTGCCGTGGCGCCCCAGACGACCGCGGTGTCTTCTTCCGTTGCCGTGCCCCGCCCTACGCGCACGCGGTGGGCGAACCAGACGATTCCGAGCAGGCCAAGGTTGGCGACCCAGGCCCACACGGGCCACTCTGTGGCAAAGAGCGAGTCCTTGCCCGACACCGCCTGCAGCCACACGTCGTCCATTGTGACGAGGCTGCCTCGCAGCGGCCCGACGGCGATCGCAGCGGCCAGCGCGACCAGCGCGGTCAGTGCGCCGGCGCCAACCAGCCGCCACCAGCGGCGATCGAGCACGGCCAGCGCGGCGCCGACGAGGACGGCGAACCAGAGCGCGGTGCTGACGTGCACGAGCGCGCCCGCGCCGAGGAGCGCCATGGCCGTACGGGGATGGCGCCGCAGGAGCGCCGCGACGGCAAGGGTGCCCAGACCGAATGCGAGGACGCGCGGGTGGAAGTAGGGCTCGAATGAGTTGGCGCTCGTTCGCGGGATGCGGTGCCGCATGGTGAAGGCGACTGCGATGGCCGCGGCCACCCACGGGTTGCTGGACACGCGCGTCCCGATGAGCGCCATTCCGGCAAAGAGCAGCCCGAGCGAGACCAGGTAGCCGGCGAAGAAGAGAGTCTCGAGAGGGATGCCGGTGGCGCCGACGAGCGCGGCGAGGATCTCGTCTGTCACCATCAGGCGTCCTTCGGCGTCGATGAGGAGGCCGTCTCGGGGGAAGAGCGCCGCGTCGAGCGCCCTGGTCACGGCCGGAATGTAGAAGGCCTGATCGGAGACGCCGTACCGGTACCCCGCGCCGTTCGCGGTCGCCAGCACCACGAAGAGGGCTCCACCAACCGTGAACGACAGAATGCGGGCGGCAGCGGCCTCGGGCAATGCGCGACCGGTCAGAAGGCCGGTTCGTCGGCGCTCGGGCCGTAGACCGACGGCACCGGCACGTCGAGCAGGCGAAGGTACACGGTCAGTTGCCCACGGTGGTGAACGAGATGATTCAGGACGAACGATCGCAGCACGGCCGTCCTCGGCATCGAGAAGACGATGCGGCCGCTGCGTGTGAGCGACCAGACCGCCATCAGCTCCGCGTCCGTCTTGCCGGCGAGCGCCGCGCGCGCATCGGCGACGTGCCTGTCGAAGGTCGAGAGCACCTCCTGCCGCGACAGCAGCGCCGCCGGCGGCTGCGGGGTGGCGCCGATGTCGAACTCGCTGCGCGAGAGCGTCTCCACGCCCCACATCGGCAGAGCGGCCAGGTGTGCCGCGAGCGCGCCGAGCGAGAACGACCGGACGTGAGGTGTCCAGTCGAACTTCTCCTCCGGCACGCGCTCGAGCACCGCGCGAGTGGTCGCCATCTCGTGGTCGAACTCCGGCAGCAACGCATCGACGAGCGCCATGGGGCAGGATCTCTCCTAGGACGAGGGGCGGCTGAAGTCGACGCGCGGGACGCGCTCGGCCTCCGGCGGCGCGTTGAACACCGGATACTCGCGGAACCCGAAGATGCCGGCGGTGATGTTCGACGGAAACTGCCGGCGCAGCGTGTTGTACTCCTGCACCCGTTCGTTGTAGCGCATGCGCTCGACGGCGAGCCGGTTCTCGGTTCCCGCCAGCTCGTCCATCAGCCGGTTGAACGTCTCGCTCGACCGCAGTTGCGGGTAGTTCTCGACAATGACGAGCAGACGCGCCAGCGCCGCGCTCTGCGCGTTGGCCGCCTGCATCACCTGCGCGGGCGTCTGCGCGCCGGACAACCTGGCGCGTGATTCGGCGATCTGGCCGAACACGTCGCGCTCCTGCTGCGCCACGCCCTTGGTGGTCTCGACGAGATTGGGCACGAGATCGTTACGGCGCTGGAGCTGGTTCTCGACCTGCGCCCACTGCGTCCGGATTGCCTCTTCCTGCGCCACGAACCGGTTGTAGGAACAGCCGGGCGCGGTGGCCGCGACCAGAGTCAGCGCGATGAGCGCTCCCACGCGTCGAAGCTGTCGACTCACGGGTCACCTCGAATCCTGTCTATTGTGCATTACCAGCGCGCTCCGCCGCCTCCGCCGCCGCTCCGGCCGCCGCCAAACCCGCCGAAGCCGCCGCCGAAGCCGCCTCTGCCGAAGCCGCCGCCGAACGGTCCCACCCCGCTGTGCCAACCGCCGGCAGGCCCTCCCCAGCGCCGGCGCCCGTGCACCCGGGCCGCCAGCGCGTTCAGGACGAGCAGCAGCACGAACAGTGCCGCGATCAGCGCTTCGGCCGACCCGACCTCGGGCGCGCTCGATATGGCGTCGCGCGGCACGTCCTGGAGCACCACGTTCCGCCGCTCGGCGATGCGGGTGATGATGCGCGTCACGCCGGCGAGAAGCCCCGCGCCGTAGTCGCCGCGGCGGAATGCGGGAGCCATCTGTTGCCGGCTCGTCTCGCCGGCGAACCCGTCGGGGATGAACTCCTCGAGGTCGTACCCCACCTCGATCCAGACCTGCCGGTCCCGGACCGCCAGCACCACGAGCAGGCCGTTGTCGCGGCCGCGCTGCCCGATGCCGCGGCCGCGGTTCTCGAACATCTCGACCGCGTACTCGCGGATATCCGCATACGGGGCGATGGTCTCGACGGCTGCGACGACGACAACGTCGCCGCTGGCGCGCTGGAGCGATCGGATCAGGGCATCCATCGCCGTCTCGCTCGAGGCGTCGATGACGTCGGCGAAGTCATTGACAGGTACGGTCAGTTCGGGCGGCGCCTGTGCCCGTCCGGGCGTGCCTGTGAGGAGCACAGAGAGGAACACGACACAGAAGAAACCGAGGCCACGGAACCCGAATGCGCCATGTCGTTCGCCCGGCGCTTCCCGCGTGCATCCTGCGCCGCAGGTCGCGGGCGAACGGTTCTTCGTGATCGTGATGTCCCTTGCGGCCAATGTCGGTGCGCCCGTGACTCAGGCGGTTCGCCAGAGGTCGACCGCGCGCGCCAGTTGCTCCACGGCGGCGAGATAGCCAGGAAAGAGGCGCGCGGCGTCGGTGGTCGGCACGGCCGGCCGGCGCTCGAGCGCCAGCAGGTCGTTCACGATACCATCCGGCAGTCCGGCGGCGCGCGCGCCCTCGAGCGTGGCCGCGGTGCGATCGGAGGTCAGGGCGCCGCCGAGGCGCGCGACGTTCCGCAGCAGCGCCGCGAAGGCCGGCGCCGAGGCAGCGACCAGATCGGCCACGTCCCGCGGCCGGCCCGCCGACTCGATGTATCCCTCGCGCAGATGGAGCAGGTGGCTCTTGATCTGCGTTTCGCACGCGCGCCGCAGATCGTCCCGGGCGACCGTCGCCTGATCGAACGGATCGGCGCCGAACACACGTTCGTGCGCGCGAAGGATCTCGCCGTACTCGAGCGGGAACGCGTCGAGCGACCGCCGGAATTCGCGGTCCGGCAGGATGAGAGGCGTCGCCACGCGCTGGCGCCGCCAGTGCGACGACAGGCGGGCGCACGCCTCGAGATCGCTCATGCCGAACGACTCGACCAGCGCCAGGCAGGTAAGCGGCGCCTCGTCGTCGCCGTCGAGGCGCGAACCGTAGGCGACGACGGACCTGAGACGGCCGGCGAAGATGTGGGTCAGATCTGCGACGAGCACAGAAGCCGCGCGTCGCCACGAGTGCATGTGACAATTCTAGCCGGTAGGTGGTAGCCGGTAGCCGGTAGGTGGTAGTCGGCAGCTGTAGCTGCCGACCTGGTCAGGTCGAGCAACCCCCAACTACCAACCCCCAACTACCGACTACCAACGTATCTGTTTAGCGGGTCAGTACCACGCCGGCCCGCCGCTTCCTCTGATCGCGTACCACAGAGACACCGAGACACTGAGGACTTCTCTTGTACTGTGCCGGTGAGTCTGGCATGACTGGCGCGTGCCTCGGCGCCTACGTCAACCGGCTCGCCTCGCTGCTCGACCATCGCCCCAGCCGTCTCGCCGACGCGCGGCGCTTTGCCACACACCTCACCACCGAAATCGACGCCGTCTTCAGCTTCCTCTTCGACCCCACCCTCGACGCCACGAACTGGCGCGCCGAGCACGCCCTCCGACCAGCGGTCGTTACCCGCAAGGCCTGCGGCGGCGGCAACCGCACCACGCGCGACGCCCAGAGTCAGCAAATCCTCGCCTCGCTCCTCCGCACCGCCCACCAGCGCGGCCTCGACACGACGGCGGTCCTCGTCACCGCGCTACAGGCGCCGAGGCCCGCTGTTCTCGACGCCTTTCAGTCAGTGCCTGCGCTACACTGACCCGCTAAACAGAGACCTACCAACCACCAACCACGTACCGGCTACCACCTACCGGCTACCGGCTAGAATGAGTGGCGATGCAGTTGCGCGAGCTCGACATCGGATGCGTTGGCGGCGGCACGGGCCTGCCGAGCCTGCTGGGCGGCCTGAAATCCAATCCCTGGCTGAGGGTCAACGCCGTCGTCACGATGTTCGACAGCGGCGGCAGTTCCGGCCAGCTGCGCGATGAGCTTGGCGTGTTGCCGCCGGGCGACGTGCTCAAGTGCGCGCTCGCGCTGGCGCGCAACGAAGGGGAGGCGCGTCGCGTGCTGCTGTCGCGGCTGCCGACACTCGAGCATCACGCGCGGCTGGCTGGGCACACCGGCGGCAATCTGCTGCTGTCGATGATGGAGCAGTACAGCGGCGACTTCATCGCCGCCGTCGACGGGCTGCGCGCCCTGCTCGGATGCCGCGGGCGTGTATGGCCGGTCAGCATCGAACCCGCCTCCATCTGCGTCGAGTACGGCGACGGCACCGAGACGCGGGGCGAGGTGGAAGTGGACGCGGGGCAGACGCGCGGCCGCCAGGTGAAGCGCGTCTGGCTCGAGCCGGCGGTCTCGATGCACCCCGCCGTCGCCGACGCCATGCGCGGCTTCGATGCCGTCGTCATCGGCCCAGGCAGCTTCTTCACCAGCCTGATGCCGCCGCTCCTGGTACGCGGCGTTCGGGAGGCGTTGTCCCAGGTGCGAGGCCCAGTCATCCTGATCGCGAATCTGCTCACCGAGGGGCGCGGGATGCAGGGGTTCACCGCGGCGGATGCGGCGCGCTGGGTGTCGCGCGCCATCGACCGCCCGGTGGATGTCGTCATTGCCAACACCGGGCGCCCGTCGGACGAGGCGGTCGCACGCTACGCCTCGGAACACAAGGCGCCGCTGGAACTGGGAGACCTCGATGGGGGCGTCGAACCGGTGCTCGGCCGGTTCTGGGGCAGCGCCATCGCCCGCCACGATCGCCGGCGGCTGTCGTTCGCCGTCTGGGCCGTGCTCAGCCAGCGCCTGCTGCAGACGCCGGAGGTTCACGCCGTAGCGAGCGTGCCGTAACCGCGGTCCGTTCGCCTCTGGCGCAGGTTCGCGTCGAACTCCACAGGAACCATTCAGAACAGCGATCCCTCTGCGCTTCCCAGCATCCGCCGCCGCACCAT
>Ga0156279_125_pt2 | contig 33593 bp, 32 predicted proteins | sample RifCSPlowO2_12_FD_107928 | JGI IMG/M metagenome (GOLD analysis project Ga0156279, IMG submission 107928) | Acidobacteria bacterium RIFCSPLOWO2_12_FULL_68_19 | reverse complement strand
GAGCAGCATCGTACCCGGAACCGTGAACCGCCCGCACCCTCGCACCCTCGCACCGTCGGACGCACCGGTGCACCCTCGCACCGTCGCACCTCGCACCCTCGCTACGTCCGTTCCTCCTGCGGCACGTAGTCGCGCCGCGTGGGACCGATGTAGACCTGACGCGGCCGGAAGATCTTCTGCTCCGGGTCGAGAATCATCTCCTCCCACTGGGCGATCCATCCGGCCGTTCGCGGGATGGCGAAGAGCACCGGGAACATCGTTACCGGGAATCCCATGGCCTGGTAGATGAGGCCGGAGTAGAAGTCGACGTTCGGGTACAGCTTCCGCGAGATGAAGTAGTCGTCCTGGAGCGCGATGCGCTCGAGCTCGATCGCGATGTCGAGGAGCGGATTCTTGCCGGTGACCTCGAACACCGCGTCGGCGGTTCGCTTGATGATCCGCGCGCGCGGGTCGTACGACTTGTAGATCCGGTGGCCGAACCCCATCAGGCGCCCTTCGCCCGCCTTCACGCGCTTGATGAAGCCGGGGATGTTGTTCACGTGGCCGATCTCGTGGAGCATGCGGAGGACCGCCTCGTTGGCGCCGCCGTGCAGCGGCCCGTAGAGCGCCGCCGCCGCGCCCGCCATGGCCGAGTACGGGTCGACGTGCGAGCTGCCGATGCCGCGCATCGAGCTCGTGCTGCAGTTCTGCTCGTGGTCGGCGTGCAGGATGAACAGGACGTCGAGCGCGCGTTCGAGCACGGGGTTGACCGTGTACTTCAGCTCGGTCATCCGGAACAGCATGTTCAGGAAATTGCCCGTGAAGCTCAGGTCGTTGTCCGGCTGGTTGTACGGGCGGCCGATGCTGTGCCGATAGGCGTAGGCCGCGATCGTCGGCACCTTGGCGATGAGGCGATGGATCTGCTTCTGCCGCGACTGCTCGTCGAAGATCTGCTTGGCGTCGGGGTAGAAGGTGGAGAACGCGCCGACCGTGCTCAGAAACACCCCCATCGGGTGGGCGTCGTACTGGAAGCCCTCCATCAGCTTCTTGATGTTCTCGTGGAGCATCGTGTGCAGCAGGATGTCGCGCGTCCACGTCTCCAGCTGCGCCGCGGTCGGCAGCTCGCCGAAGATGATGAGATAGGCGGTCTCGAGGTACGTGGAGCGCTCGGCCAGCTGGGCGATCGGGTAGCCGCGGTACTCGAGGATCCCCTTGTCGCCGTCGATGTAGGTGATCCGGCTGCGGCAGGCGGCGGTGTTCATGAACGCGGGGTCGTACGTCATCAGCCCCTGGTCGTCGGATCCGGCCTTGACCTGGCGGAGATCGGTGGCGCGAATGACGCCGTCCTTGATGGGAATCTCGTACGTCTTGCCCGTGCGGTTGTCGGTAATCGTGAGCGTGTCGGCCATGGTGCGGTCAGCTTCTGTCGTCGGAGTCCTGGTCTGGGACGGGCACAGGGTCGCCGGGGACGCGGTAGCGTCCGTCGGCCCACCGCGCCAGATCCTCGTTCCGGCATCGCTCGCTGCAGAATGGCCGCCAGCGCTCGTCGACCGGATGCCTGCGGCACAGGACGCATACCTGCGCCTTGCCCATCCGAACCATTCTAATCAATTCTCGATAGATACCGTGCCGTGGTGACGCCGTGCACGGCGGCCTGATGAATCAGCCGCGCCTCCGCGCGTCGTATAGTAGACCCCACATGGCGCGGCGACCGACACCCCCGGCGACCGGCAGACACGCGGCGGCGCCGTCGGAACTGAAGCGCGGAAAAGTCCGGCTGTCGCCGGCCGCGTAGCCGATGTCCAGTCCGGTCGAGCTGTACCTCGTCCGTCACGCCATCGCCGCCGAGCGCGGCGACGAGTGGCCCGACGATGACCAGCGGCCGTTGACCGCGCGGGGCATCGCGCGGTTCAGGGAGGCCGTCGACGGGCTGCGCGCGCTGGGGGTGGACGTCGACGAGATCTTCACCAGCCCCCTGGTGCGGGCCCACCAGACCGCGGAGGTGCTGGCGGCCGGGCTGCCCGGCAGGCCGGCGATCCGGGTGCTCGACGCGCTCGCCCCGGGGCGCGCCCCCGTGTCGGTGCTGCCGCAACTGTCCCGGGCGGCGCCCCGCCGCCGCATCGCGCTCGTCGGCCATGCGCCGGGCCTCGGCGAGCTGGCGGCGCATCTGATTGGCGCCGGCCGGGCGCTGCCGTTCAAGAAGGGGGGCGTCTGCCGCGTCGACGTCGAGAGCCTGACGCCTGGGCGGCCCGGCGCGCTCATCTGGTTCGTGCCGCCACGGTTGCTGCGGAGGCTGGCGACGTAGGTGGCCACACGCGTCGCCGTCATCATCAACCCGATCTCCGGGGCCGGCGGCCGGAAGGGCGTCGCGCAGGCGCGTGCGGAGCTGGCCGGATCGATGATCGCCCGCCGCGGCCTCGAAGTGGAGGTGTTCGTGACCGAGCGCCCCGGCCAGGCGCGCGAGCTCGCCGGCGCCGCCCTTGACGACGGCGCCTCGATGGTCGTCGCATGGGGCGGCGACGGCACCGTCAACGAGGTGGGCTCGTCGCTCGCCTTCCGCGACGCCACGCTCGGCATCGTCCCGAGCGGATCGGGCAACGGGCTCGCCCGCGAGCTGCGCATCCCGTTCGACCCGGTACGGGCGATCGAAGTCGCGCTGGGCGGACGGGAGTGCTGGATCGATGCCGGAGAGCTCGACGGGCGGCTCTTCTTCAACATCGCCGGGATCGGCCTCGACGCGCGGGTGGCGCACCGGTTCGCCTCGTCCCGCCGTGTCCGGCGCGGACTGGTCCGGTATCTCGCCATCACCGCCCGTGAGCTGCTCACCTACCGGCCGGACTACCATACGGTGTTCGCCGACGGCGCCGCGCTCAGGACTCGCGCGCTGCTCGTCGCCATTGCCAACGCCCGGCAGTACGGCAACGGCTTCGTCATCGCGCCGGCCGCGCGGCTGACCGACGGGCGGCTCGACGTGGTGGTGGTGACGGCGCGGTCGCCGCTCTCGGCACTGGTGCAGGCGCCACGCGTGTTCCTGGGGCAGATTGCCCGCGTGCCCGAGGTGGCCACCCGCGCCGCCGTCGACATTCGGGTGACGTCGGCCGGTCCGATGGCGTATCACCTCGACGGCGAGCCGTACGTCGGCGGGACGCTCGTCGCGGCGCGGCCTCGTCCGCGTGCCTTGCGCGTGGCCGTACCTGCGGATGCACGGGTATGACGTTCCGCCAGCTCGTCGTTCGGGGTCTGACCCACTACTGGCGCACCAACGCCGCTGTCGTCGCCGGCGTCGCCACGGCCGTGGCGGTGCTGGCCGGCGCGCTGCTCGTGGGCGACTCGGTCCGCGGCAGCCTGCGCGACCTGGTGCTCCAGCGGCTCGGCCGCACCGATCGGGTCGTCGCCGCGCCGGGATTCTTTCGGGAGCAGCTTGCGGACGACCTTCACGGCGCCCCTCTCATCATTCTTCCCGGCATCGTCACCGACCAGGAGAGCGGCCGGCGCGCCGGGCAGGTGCGCGTCTACGGCGTTGACGCGCGCTTCTGGACCTTCCACGAGGAAACCGTCACGGGCCCCGCCAGGGGCGGTGTGCTCCTCAGCCCGGCACTGGCGGCGGAACTGGGCGCCGTCCCGGACCGCCCGCTGCTCGTGCGCGTCGAGCGCCCGTCGGAGATTCCGCTCGAGTCGCTGCACGGCCGCAAAGACGACCTGACGCGTACGCTGCGCCTCACGGTCCGTGCCATCCTGCCCGCGTCGGAGCTTGGCGAGTTCTCCCTCGACCAGCAGCAGGGCGGGATACGGTCCGTGTTCGTGCCGCTCGAGGAGCTGCAGCGGGAGCTGGAGGTCGGGGCCCGTGTCAACACGATGCTGTTCTCGCAGTCCGGCGCCAGCGCTCGGGGCACCCCGGCGCTCGAGCAGCTCGTGCGCGACCGGGCGACGCTCGACGATCTCGGCCTGACGCTGCGCGTTCTCGGGGACCGCGGGGTGATCGTCCTCGGCGCCGATTCGGGACTCCTGGCCGACACTTCGGCGCGCGCCGCCGTCGCGGCGGCCGAAGCGGGGGGCATGAAGGCCGTCCCCATCCTCACGTACCTCGCCAACACGTTGCGTCTCGGTCAGCGGGAGATTCCGTACGCCCTCGTGACGGCGGTCGATCTGGCGACGGTGGCGCCGGCGCGGACGGCCGCCGAGGGACAGGAGCCGCCGATCGTGTTGAACGAGTGGGCGGCTCGGGAGCTCGCCGCCCGCCTCGGCGACGTCGTGTCGATGGAGTACTACCTCTGGGAGGAACCCGGACAGCTCGTGACGCGGTCCACTGCCGTCCGCGTGGCCGGGATCGTGCCGGTCGAGGCGGGGGACCGCGACCTGGCGCCGGAGTACCCGGGCATTACCGACTCGCCGACGCTGCTCGACTGGAATCCGCCGTTCCCGATCGACCTGCGCCGGATCCGCCGGGTCGACGAGCAGTACTGGGAGCAGCACCGGACGACGCCAAAAGCGTTCATTCCGCTCGAGACCGGGCAGCAGCTCTGGCGCTCGCGGTACGGCGCGCTGACGTCCATCCGGATGGCGCCGGAGGTCGGTGAGCCGCTGGACCAGGCGAAGGAGGCCTACGAGCAGCGGCTGCGGGCGAGTCTGGATCCGCTCGAAGCCGGGCTGGCCGTGCGCGACGTGCGCGGCGAGGGGCTCGCAGCCTCGCGCGGCGCCACCGATTTCGGCGCCTACTTCCTCTACTTCAGCTTCTTCATCGTCGTCTCGGGGGTGCTGCTGGCGGCGCTCTTCTTCAAGCTCGGGATCGAGCAGCGCGGGCGCGAGGTCGGTCTGCTCCGCGCCGTCGGCTTCGGGGCCGCTGACGTACGGCGTCTGTTCCTGTCGGAGGGACTGGTGCTCGCCGTGGCGGGCAGCGCCATGGGCGTGTTCGGCGCCGTCGGATACGCGGCCCTGCTGATGATCGGCTTGCGCACGTGGTGGATCGATGCCGTCGGGACGAGCGCCCTGACGCTGCACATCTCGCCGGCGTCGCTCCTTGCCGGCGCGTTCGGCGGCATCGGCGCCGCGCTCGGCTGCATCTGGTGGACGCTTCGCAGCCTCGCGCGGATCTCGGAACGGAGTCTGCTGGCAGGTCAGGTCGCCGTGGAGGCGGCGCCGACGCCGGTCCATCCGCCGGCGGAGGCCACGTTGGGGGCGCCTGGCCCGAGCCGGCCCCGCGGTGCCCTCGTCAGCCGGGCGCGCGTGGCGCTCGGACTGGCGCTCGTGGCCGTCCTGCTCCTCTGGGCCTCCGCTGCCGGGGTCGTGGATCGGAGCGGCGCCTTCTTCGGGGCGGGGGCGCTGCTGCTCACCTCCGCGCTCACACTGTGTGCGGCGGCGCTGCGGCGTCGGTCGCGCCAGGTGATTGCCGGGCGGGGCTGGCAGCCGGTGACGCACCTGGGCCTGCGGAACACCACATACCGCCCCGGGCGCAGCGTGCTGTCGATCGCGGTGATCGCGTCGGCGACGTTCATCCTGATCGCGGTCGATGCGTTCCGGCGCGACGCGGACATCGACGCGGGCGACCGGCAGTCGGGGCTTGGCGGCTACGGGCTCCTCGTCGAAACGCTCCTGCCGATCGCTCACGATCCGAACTCCGCCGCAGGGCGCGACGCGCTCAATCTGGCTGGTCTCGAGAAAACGCGGATCGAGCCGTTCCGGCTCCAGCCGGGCGACGATGCCAGCTGCCTCAATCTGTACGAGCCGCGGAACCCGCGCATCCTGGCGCCGCGCGACGCCTTCCTGCGCGAGGGGCGCTTCGCGTTTCAGAGCTCGCTCGCCTCGACCGACGCCGAACGCGCCAACCCGTGGCTGCTGTTGCGGCGCCGGGAGCCGGACGGCGCGGTGCCGGTCGTCGCCGACGCCAATTCCATGACCTACATCCTCAGGCGCCGGCTCGGCGACGACATCGTGATCAGGCGCGGCGACCGGCAGGTCAGGCTGCGGCTCGTGGCCGCGCTCCGCGACAGCATCTTCCAGAGCGAACTGCTGATGGCCGAGGACCGGTTCCTCGAGCTGTTCCCCGAGGCGGAGGGATACCGGGTCCTGCTGCTCGAGACCGTTCCCGGCGAGGTCGACGAGGCCGCCGGCCGGATCGAAGCGGCGCTGGCCGACCTCGGCGCCGACGCGACCGGCACGGCCGAGCGGCTCGCAGCGTTCCACCGAGTGGAAAACACCTACCTCTCGACGTTTCGTACGCTCGGTGGACTCGGTCTGCTGCTCGGGACCATCGGACTCGCGACGGTGCTCCTGCGCAACGCGCTCGAGCGGCGGCGCGAGCTGGCGCTGCTTGGCGCCGTCGGGTACCGGCGCCGGCACCTCCTGCTGATGGCGGCGGCCGAGAACACGCTGCTGCTGGCCGGCGGACTCGCCACCGGGGCGCTCTGTGCGGCGCTCGCCATCGCGCCGGCGGTGGCCGAGCGCGGCGGGCGACTGCCGATCGGGAGCGGCGGCGCGTTGCTCCTGTTCGGCGTCTTCGTCACGGGGCTGCTGTCCTCGCTGGTGGCCACGCGGGCCGCCACGCACGCCCCGCTGCTCGACGCCCTGAGGTCCGAGTGATGAGGCGCCTGCTCGCCGCCGCGGCTGTCGTGATTGTTGCGGGCATGGTCGTGGTGGCCGTCCTGTACGTATTCTTCGGCTTCCGCATCCGGCTCGACGGCGGCGGCACGCCGCGCCCGGCCTTCGAGATCGACCCTGACGCGCACGCGGCCGACATCGCGCGCCACCGCGAAGCGCAGCGTCAGCAGTTCGCCCGCGCCGAGGCGCCGCCGGCGCCTCTGGCGACGGCGCGGGCCGCGCCGATCGATCCGGCGCCCGCCGCGAACCCGACGACCGGTCCGGCGTCCGGATTGCCGCCGGTCGTGGCGCCGGCTGCGGCGCCTCCCTACTGGACGGATTTCCGCGGGCCGTTCCGCGACGGCCAGTACCGGCAGCGCGCCGTTCGAACGGCGTGGCCCGCGGGCGGGCTCACACCCATCTGGAAGCAGCCGGTCGGCGGCGGCTACGCGTCGTTCGTGATCGCTCGCGGCCGGGCGTTCACCATCGAGCAACGTGGACCGCAGGAAGTGGTTGCCGCCTACGAGCTGGCGACCGGCCGCGAGCTGTGGACGAGCGGCTGGAACGCGGAGTTTCGTGAATCGCTCGGCGGCGACGGCCCGCGCGCCACGCCGACGTGGGCCGACGGGGTCGTCTTCGCGCTGGGCGCAGCCGGCGAGCTGCGGGCGCTCGAGGAGACGGCCGGCCGCACGGTGTGGCGCACGAACATGCTGGAGGAGAACGGCGCCACCAACCTCGACTGGGGCATGGCCGCCTCGCCGCTCGTTGTCGAGCAGACGGTCGTGGTGCTGCCGGGAGGACCGAACGGCCGATCCGTGGTCGCCTACGATCGGCGCACGGGCGCCCGCGTCTGGTCGTCGCTCTCCGACAAGCAAGCGTACGCCTCGCCGATGCTCGTCACGCTCGGCGGCGTCCGGCAGCTCCTGGTATTTGCCGCTACGCGGCTGGTCGGCCTGTCGCCAGGTCGCGGCGAGCTGCTCTGGGAGTATCCCTGGCGGACCGCGTTCGACATCAACGCGGGACAGCCGCTGGTCCTCGGAGAGAATCGGGTGTTCCTCTCGTCCGGCTACGGCGCCGGCGCGGCCGTGATCGAGCTGTCGCCTGCCGCCGGCGACAAGACGACTCCGTTCAGCGTCCGCGAGGTGTGGCGCAACAACCGCATGAAGAACCAGTTCACCAGTTCGGTCCTGCACGACGGGTTCATCTACGGGCTCGACGAATCGATCCTGGCCTCGATCGACGCCGCGACGGGCGAGCTGCAATGGAAGGGTGGACGCTACGGGTTCGGCCAGGTGATGCTGGCGGGAGGCCACCTCATCGTGCTGACCGAGAACGGCGATCTGGCCCTCGTCCGGGCAACGCCGAAGGGGCACGAGGAGCTCGTCCGGTTCCCGGCCCTCAGCGGCAAGACCTGGAATCATCCCGCCATGGCCGACGGCGTCCTGCTCATCCGCAATCTGGCCGAGATGGCGGCCTACGATCTCCGATGAGCGGCAGGCTGCTTCTCCCGGCGATTGTCCTTGCGTGGTTCGCGGCGGGCCCGCCGCCGCCCGTGTCCGGTCAGGAGCCCCCATCGGCCGTGCGCATGATCGCCGACGAAGGGGCGGGGGCCGGCTACTGGCCGCGCTGGCGCGGGCCGTCCGGTCAGGGGCTTGCGGCCGGCAGCGGCTATGCCGACCGGTGGTCGCCCACCGAGAACATCCTCTGGAAGACGCCGGTGCCCGGCAGCGGCAATTCGTCGCCGATCGTCTGGGCGGACCGCATCTTCCTGACGACGGCGTACGAAGGGGGGCGGAAGCTGACGCTGCTGGCGTACCGTCGATCGGATGGGCGCCTGTTGTGGGAGGCGCCCGCGCCGCAGGGACCGACCGACCGGGGCGCGCACTACAAGAACGGTCACGCCTCGTCCACGCCCGCCACCGACGGGCAGCGCATCTATGTGTCGTTCGGGCCGCGGGGACTGTTTGCGTTCGATTTCGGCGGCAAGCTGGTGTGGCAGCGCGACCTCGGTCCGATGGACGCGTACCACGGCTCGGCGGGATCGCCGCTCCTCTATCGCGACCGCATCATCCTCTATCAGGACCAGTACGACGGGGCGTTCATCGCCGCCTTCGACACGCGGACCGGCCAGCAGCTCTGGCGCACGCGCAGGAACGCCGGCGCCGGGTGGGGCACGCCGATCGCCGTGCGTGTCGGCGGGCGCGACGAGGTCATCGTCAACAGCCAGCAGTGGGTGCACGCCTACGATCCGGCCACCGGGCGTGAGTTGTGGCGCTGCAGCGGCACGACGTACGAAGTGATTCCGACGCCGGTGGTCGGCTACGGGCTCGTCTTCTGCTCGTCCGGGCGTGCCGGGCCGACGCTCGCCATCAGGCCCGGCGGGAGCGGCGACGTGACCAGGACGCACCTGGCGTGGACGAGTCCGCGGGGGTCGCCGTTTGTGCCGTCGCCGATTCTCTACGGCAGCCAGCTCTACATGGTGAACGACATGGCGAGCATCGTCACCTCGCTCGACGCGCAGACGGGGAAGGCGCTCTTCCAGGGGCGGCTCGGCGTCGCGCGGCGCGAGGGCTTTTCGGCCTCCCCCGTGGCGGTCGACGGCAAGGTGTTCTTCACCAACGACGAAGGGGAGACGTTCGTCCTGCGGGCGGGGCCGTCCTTCGAGCTGCTGCACGTCAACGACATGGGCGAGCGGACGCTCGCCTCGCCGGCGCTCGTCGACGGCCGCTGGTATATCAGGACCGAGCGGAACCTCTACGCGGCCGGCCGGTAGTAGAGGACCATCGCGGCGCCGATCGACGCCAGGACGAATCCGACGAAGAGGAGCGGGCTCACCGCCTGCTTGGGCGGGTGGATGGCCATGGCGACGAAGACGTTGACGATCGGCGCGCCGCCGAAGACGAGCGGCATCACGTAGACCGGCAGGCCGCCGGCGCGGAACGACCAGATGATGCACGCGGCGCCCACGGCGCCAAGCGCGCCGGCGACCGTGGCGGTGACGAGTCCGCCGGTGCTGAACCCGCCGAGGTCGCCCTGGGCGCTCAGGCCCGCCACCGGGACGAGCACGCCAATCAGGAAGTACGCCACGCCGACGCAGAGCAGCGCCTTCAGCGGATTGCCGAGCTGCGTCTGTCCCATGTGCAGAAGCGCGCCGTAGGCGCCCCACGACACGATCGCTCCGGCGACGAAGATGACCCAGGTCATACGTGTTGGCCTCGCGTGCGACATATGTGATGGCTGGCGACGGCGATTGTATGTCATCTTGTCTGCGACGAGACCGATGAGCCAGTTCGCCTCAAGCGCCGACATCGTTGTCCGTCCGCTCCGCGAGGCCGACCTCGACCTTGCCGACCAGGTCCTGCGTCTCGCATTCGGCACCTTCCTCGGCGCGCCGGATCCGGCCCGCTTCATGGGCGACGTCGCCTACGTGCGCCCGCGGTGGCGGTCGGACCCGGGAGCGGCGTTCGCGGCGGAGATCGGCGGCGTCCTTGTCGGGTCGAACTTCGCGGCCAACTGGGGGAGCGTCGGCTATTTCGGTCCGCTGACCGTCCGCCCGGACCTCTGGGACCGCGGCATCGCCTCCCGGCTGATGGCGCCGGTCCTGGAGCGGTTCGCGGCGTGGGGCACGCGGCAGGCGGGTCTGTTCACGTTCCCGCACAGCCCGAAGCACCTCAGCCTGTATCAGAAGTTCGGGTTCTGGCCGCGGTCGCTGACCCCCATCATGTCGCGGTCCGTGCGTGCGGCCGGCGGGACGGCGGGGTGGTCTCGATTCTCCGACGTTCCGCGGGCGGAGCAGGCGGCGATGCTCGTGCAGTGCCGTGAGTTGACGACTGCGGTGTACGAGGGGCTCGACCTGACGCGGGAGATCGCGGCCGTGGAGGCGCATCGGCTCGGCGAGTCGGTGCTCGTGTGGGATGGCGGGAGGCTCGTGGCGCTTGCCGTCTGCCACTACGGTGCGGGTACCGAAGGCGGCAGCGGCGCCTGCTACGTGAAGTTCGGCGCGGCGCGTCCCGGGCCGCGCGCCGGGGAACATTTCGGCCAGCTCCTGGACGCGTGCGAGGCGCTCGCCGCACGCGAGCGGCTGCCGCGGCTCGTGGCCGGCGTGAGCACCGCGCGCCACGAAGCATATCGCCAGATGCTCGGGCGCGGGTTCCGGGCGGATCGTCTGGGGGTGGCCATGCACCGGGGGAACGACGCCGGCTACCATCGCGCGGGCGTCTTCGCCGTCGACGACTGGCGGTAGAGGCGCCGCGGTAGCCGCCGGCCGGCGCCGGCGTCCGGCCAGGCGACTGGTCCTGCCTCGTCGTACGGCCGCGCTCGGGTCCGGCTGTTCGCGACCTGCCGGCTTCGGTCCATGTGGTTCGGCGAGGCGGAGGTGGGGGCCGACCGTCCACCTCGAACGGCGCAGCCGGCTGTCAGGCTTTCAGGTCCGAACGCCCGGTTGATCGAGTTGCAGGCATTGCCGTCCCGGGCGCGCCGAGGTGGTGCAAGAACTTCGTCCTTCCTCCGGACGTGTGCTGGCGGATGGGGTCTTGCGTTTGGCACGACATCAGCCCGCACTAGTCATGAATCAGTCGTTCACGCTTCTCGGGGCTCGGTGCTCGGTTCGTGTTCACGGTCGGTTCGCGGGTTCGCGGGTCACTGGTCGGAGGTCTCTGGCTCGTCCTCGCCGGAACCCCTCGACCCGGCGCGACGGGGACCGAGGCACGGCCGCACCGAACCGGAACACGAACGGAGAAGGGAGCGCCCAGCAGTGTGAACGACGCGTTCGTGAATCATCCAGGTTAAGGGATTCGTTGACCGATCGGAAGACGAACTAGGATGCCTGGGTGAGTCTGGCTATAATCTAGCCAGACATGCGGTGTGAGTTGATCCTTGCGCCTGATGCGGGTCGGGCGTATCGAAGGCTCTCAGCCCGCCAGCGGGGCGAGGTGCGCGACGCCATGGAGCGCCACCTTCGGTTCGGACCTACGAAGGTCAGCAAGAGCCGCATCAAGCGCCTGCGCGGTGTGCAGCAACCGCAATACCGTCTGCGCGTCAACGATATCAGGGTGTTCTATGACGTTACCGAGAGTGCGGTCGAAATCCTCGCCATCATCCCCAAAGCCGCGGCGCAGAGGTGGCTCGACGAAGCGGGCACACCCGACGACAGTGGCACTGGCGAAGGTCAAGGATGACCTCTCGAAGTACCTGCGTCTGGCAGCCACGGAAGAAATCATTGTCACGCGTCACGGACGTCCTGCTGGGGTGCTCATCGGGTTTGACTCGGAAGAGGACTGGTTCGACTACCGCCTCGAACATCACCCGGAGTTCTTGCGTCGTATTGCGTCAGCGCGCGCCGCGCTCGCCCAAGGACGAGGCATTCCGATCGAGGCGTATGGCACGACCGGTCTGACCTCGCAATGGAGCCGACGCGCCAAGCGCCGATGAGGCGCGCGGCTCATTGCAACCGTTGGAGCGCGTCCTCGCGTCGTTCGCGCACGAGGTCCCTGTCGATGCACTGCGACTCCAGCCGGCGGAAGAGTCGCGCAGTGGACCAAATGCCGAACCGCTGCCAGGCCGGCGCCGCGAGAGCCGTTCACGAAGGAGGATCGATGCTTCGCACCGTCTCCGTACTCTGCACGCTCGCCGTGCTGCTCGTGGCGTCCGCGGCGGCCGGCGACGACGGCTCGCGCATCATTGTCCTCGATCACTACGTGCGAGCGACGTCGACTGCGCCGGCCATCGCGGGGCAGGTGGCGCAGATCTACGTGCGCGAAGTCGTGCTGGCGGGCACGGCTCTGCGCGGCGGTCCGGCCCCGGACGGGGTCGTGCTCTTCGTACACGGTGCGGGCACACCGGCCGAAGTCGCCTTCGACGTTCCCTACAAGGACTACAGTTGGATGGCGTACCTGGCCAAGGCGGGCTTCGATGTCTTCTCCGTCGACATGACCGGCTACGGCCGCTCCACGCGCCCACCGGCGATGAACGATCCGTGCAATCTTGCGAAGGAGCAGCAAGCACAGTTCGTTCCGAACCTGATCCCCGCACCGTGTGCGCCGTCCCATCCTGCGCCCATCACAACGATGGGCTCGGACTGGAACGACATTGGAACGGTCGTCGACTACCTCCGTGCGCTCCGGCGGGTGGAGAAGGTCTCGCTCGTGGCCTGGTCGCAAGGCGGGCCGCGCGCCGGCGGCTATGCGGCGCGGAACCCGGCGAAGGTGGCGCGGCTGGTGGTGCTGGCACCCGCGTACAACCGCACCGGACCGCTTGACGCGGCAAGCCCGACGTCCCCTGGCAACGGCTCAATGACGACGCAGTCCCACGCCGACTTCACAGCCAACTGGGATCGGCAGGTCGGTTGTTCCGAGCAGTACGAACCCGAGGCGAGCGCAGCGGTCTGGTCCGACATGCTCGCCTCCGATCCTGTCGGCGCTGCCTGGGGCGCCGGCGTACGGCGTGCACCGCGGGTGCCGACATGGGGTTTCAATCAGGCGGTTGTCGCCAGGATGCACACGCCCTTCCTGATGGTAGCGGGTGCACACGACAAGCAGGTCGCGCCTGAACGGGTTCGGGACCTCTTCGCGGATCTAGGCTCGAAGCAAAAGGTGTTCATCGACCTGGCCTGTTCGTCCCACAATGCCATGTGGGAGAAGAACCACGCGCTGCTGTTCAAGGCTTCGCTCGAATGGCTGAAGGAAGGTACGGTGAACGGAATATCCGAGGGCGAATTGAAGCTCGGCTACTGAATCGTGCTCTTCCGATCATGAGCGAACAGGCCGCCACAGCCCGCGATCGGCGGACAGGCCCGGTCACGTGAATCCTTCGCACCACGACCAATGAGGTGAACATGCGGAACCTGGTGCTCGGCATCATCCTTGGCGTCACGTCGTCGGCGTTGCTGGCCCAGCGCGGCACCGAACCCGCTCCGGATGCGGTCAGCGCCGACCCGATGCACTATTCCATCTCGTTCGAGAACGACCTGGTGCGCGTGCTTCGCGTGCGGTACGGTCCCGGCCAGAAATCGGTGATGCACACCCATTCCGCCAACTGCGTGGTCTTCCTCACCGATCAGGCCTTCAACTTCACGCTGCCGGACGGGACCTCCGAGCCCGCGTCGGTCCCGGCAGGTGCGCTCGGGTGCGGCGACGGCAACGTCCATCTCCCCGAGAATATCGGGACGCGCGAGGCCGAGTTCGTCATGGTCGAGTTCAAGAATCGCGAGAAGTTCAGCCGGTAGGTCGCGCTCGCCGACGGAGCGCCAATCGCAGGAGTGCCCATGATTGTGGTATCGAATCGCGTGCCCGTGGTCAAAGGGAAGGAAGCGGAGTTCGCCGCGCGGTTCTCCAAGCGCGCGGGGCTGGTCGACAGGCATCCCGGCTTCGTGCGGCTGGACATCCTGCGGCCGGAACCGATCACGCTGCGGGGACAGCAGATGGGCGGCTCCGACTATCACGTCGTGCTCACGTACTGGGAGCGGAAGGAAGACTTCATCGCGTGGACCGAGAGCGAAGACTTCCGCACGGCTCACTCCCAACAGACGCCCAGGGAGATATTCGCCGGTCCCAGCGTCTTCGAGATGCACGAGGTCATCCAGTCGGCTGGCAAGCCGGTGGGCGGCCCCTGAACCGCTGGACCAGCCGGCCGCGTGCTAGCATGTGGCCGCCACGATGGCCGGCGACGACGGACTGACGCGACGGACCTTTCTCGAACGGGCGGGGATCGCCGCGCTCAGCGCGGGACTTGCGGCGAGGCCGCGCGAGAGCCAGGCGCAGATCGCGGTGCCGAATTCCTCTGGCACGGCCCCGCCCGCGCTCGCGGCGCCCGCCCGGGCGTGCGACTGCCACATGCACATCTACGACACGGCGCGCTTTCCGATGCCGCCGAGCGAGCGTGCGGCGCCGGGGAGCGCCGCGGTGCCGCAGTACCGGCTCCTGCAGAAGCGAATCGGGACGACCCGCGTGATCGTCGTTACACCCCGGAACTACGCCACCGACAACCGGGTCACCGTCGACGCCGTTGCGCAGATGGCGCCCAACGCGCGAGGCGTCGCCGTCCTCCATCCGGCGGCGACCGACGCCGAGCTGGACGAGCTCCACGGCGCCGGCATTCGCGGCATCCGGTTCAGCCTCACCGACCCGAAGACGGCCGTCGTCACAGAGGAGATGATCGAGCCGCTCGCCAGGCGCATCGCCAGGCTCGGCTGGCACGTCCAGATCAACATGACCGCCGATCAGATCGCCGCGGCCGAGGCGCTGTGGAACCGCCTGCCGTCGGCCATCGTGTTCGATCACATCGCACACATGTCGGGGGCTGGGGGCGTGGCGCATCCCGCCTACAAGGTTGTCCGCCGCCTCATCGACCGCGGCCGCACCTGGGTGAAGCTGTCGGTCACCTACGACAACACGAAAGACGGTCCGCCGGCGTACGCCGACGCGGTCAGCGTGGGGCAGGCGCTCGTCACGGCGGCGCCGGAACGGCTGGTCTGGGGGAGCAATTGGCCGCATCCAAACGAAACCCGGAAACCCGACGACGCGCGGCTGTTCGACTTGATGGCGCGCTGGGCGCCGGAGGAGGGGACGCGGCGCCGGATTCTCGTCGAGAACCCACGGACGCTGTACGATTTCGCCGGCGCGTAACGACGTCCTGGTCCGGCCGAAGTCCGGACACCACGTAGGGGAACGGAGCCGCCTCATGCAACGCATCCTGCCGTACCTCCTTGTTGCGCTGATGTCCGGTGCGGTTCTCGCCGGGCAGCAATCCCGCACCGCACAATCGGCCATCCCCGGCGTGATCGCCCCGGGCACGCCTGTCGAAGTGGTGCGCGGAGGATTCAAGGGGCTGGAAGGGCCTGCCGGCCGGTCGAAATAGCGCGACTCGACGGTGAGGTCGCCATTGAAGACGCTGACGTTCGGTCTCGCGCTCCTCCTGCTGGTTTCCGGTTCGACCGTCCGAACCCAGGGGCCGCCCGCCCCCTTCCACCTGCTGGAGGCCACTATCGACGATATTCACTCGTCGTTCCGGGCCAACAGGCTGACGTGCCGCGCGCTCGTGGACGCCTATCTGCGCCGCATCGAGGCGTACGACCAGAGCGGCCCGCGGCTGAACGCCGTGCAGACGGTCAACCCACGGGCGCGGCAGGAAGCCGACCGGCTCGACGCCGCGTTCCGCGCCTCGGGCCCGGCCGGGCCGCTCCACTGCGTCCCGGTGCTCGTCAAGGATCAAGTGGAGACGAGCGACATGCCGACGACGTACGGGTCGATCCTGTTCAAGGACTTCGTGCCGCAGCGCGACGCGACCGTCGTGGCGAAGCTGCGGCGCGCAGGCGCGGTGATCGTCGGGAAAGCGACGATGGGGGAATATGCCGCCGGCTACCTGAGCACGGCGTCGGCCGGCGGTCCCATCCGCAACGCCTACGATCCGACGCGCAACGCGAGCGGCTCCTCGAGCGGCAGCGGCTCGGGAGTGGCGGCCAACTTCGCCGCCGCGGCGATTGGGGAGGACACGGGCGGTTCGATACGCGGCCCGGCGGCGGTGCACGGCCTGGTGGGGCTGCGGCCGACGGTGCCGCTCGTCAGCCGGCACGGCATGATGCCCGCCAAACCGAGCACCGACACGCTCGGACCGATTGCGCGCACGGTCGGAGACGCCGCGCGGCTTCTCGACGCGATCGCCGGCTACGACCCGAAGGATCCGATCACGGCACAGGCGGTCGGACAGATTCCGGCGACCTACACGGCGTTCCTGGCGCAGGACGGCCTGAAGGGTGCGCGCGTCGGCGTCATCCGTCAGCCGATCGATCCGAAGGCCGACCCCTCGTCTCCGGACTATCGCAAGGTGAAGGCGGTCGTCGATCGGGCCGTCGCCGACCTGAGGAGACTCGGGGCTGAAGTCGTCGATCCTGTCGCGATTCCCGAACTCGCCCAACGGGTGGCCCGGGCCTGGGATGTGAACGTGTTCGAAACGGAGCCGGCGGTGAACGGGTACCTCGCCGAGCACCCGAACGCTCCGGTGAAGACGCTCCGCGACATCCTGCTCTCGGGCAAAGTGGTGCCGTCCAGGGTCCGCGTGCTGATGAGCAACATCGGGCGCTCGCCGGAGGAAGCCGGGTACCTCCAGGCGCTGCGCATCAACGACGGGATCCGGCAGCAGGTGTTCAGCGCCATGGCCGATCATCGGCTCGACGCGCTCGTGCATGCGACCTACGACCACCAGCCGGCGAAGCTTGGCGCCCGCGACATGACCGATCCGCAGCTCGACACGACCGGACAGGGCAGCAACCGGCGGCTCAGTTCCACGCTTGGATTCCCGGCGCTGACGGTGCCGGCGGGCTTCACGACCGACGGGCTGCCGGTGGGGCTCGAGTTCCTGGCGCGGCCGTACGCCGAGCCGACGCTCTTCAGGTTGGGCTACGCCTACGAGCAGGGAACCCGGCATCGCAGGCCGCCGGCCCTGACGCCGGCGCTCCCGGGTGAGCCATGAGGGCGAGGACGGCCGCGTCGGCGGCGATTGCGTACGCGTGTCTACTGCTCGCGGCGGCCCCGGCGCGAGCGGCCGAAATCAAGGTCCTCAGCGGCAACGGTGCGCGCAACGCCATCGCCGAGCTCTGCACGCAGTTCGAGCGCGCCACCGGCCACCGCGTCAACATCCGCTTCGAGGTCAACCCGCAGCTGCAGCGGAAGATCCTCGAGGGCGAGGCGTTCGACGTCGCCATCCTCAACCCGCCGGTGCTGGACACGTTGATCGCTCGCGGCAAGGTCGTGGCGGCGACGCGCGCGGTCATCGGACGCGCGGGGATCGGGGTGGGCGTTCGCGCCGGCACACCGACGCCCGACATCTTGACGGTCGCCGCGTTCACGCGCACGCTGCTCGACGCCGGCTCGGTCGCCTATCCCGAGGAGGGGGCGAGCGGCCGGTACTTCGTCAGCCTCCTCGACCGTCTCGGGATTACGTCGCAGATGAAGCCCCGGCTGCGGCCGATGCCCGGCGAATACAACGTGGAGATCGTCGCCCGCGGCGAGGTCGACCTGGTGGTCGTCGTCGCGTCCCGGATCTTCGGCGTGCCCGGCGTCGAGCTGGTGGGGCGCATTCCGCAGGAACTGCAGACGTGGATCGGCTTTGCCGGCGGCCTCGGCACGGCCGCCCGCGAGCCGGATGCCTCGCGCGCGCTGCTGCGCTACCTCACATCGCCCTCTGCCGCGCCGGTCCTCCAGGCGGCGGGTATCGAGCCGTTCGTCGAATGAGTCCAGTCACTCGCCGGCCGCTCGTACCTCGGCCGTCCTACTTGACGACCGGTCCGCTGTCGTTCCCGCTCTCGGGAGCGGAGCCGCCGAGGAAGAGGCGCCGGCCGTCGGCCAGGATGAAATTGCGGCCGACCGCCTTGTTGCTGCCGTCGCGCGCCAGATAGCCCTCGATGACGAGATCCACGCCAACCGGCAGCGTATTCTTCGTCACGCCCAGGCGGATGAGCTGGTTCGGGCTCCCGCCCTCGATCATCCAGCGCACCAGCTGGCCTTCAGGCCCCTTCACGTCGATGTGGAACCACGAGTGGGGATTGATCATCTCCCACTTGACGAGGTTGCCCGTCAGCTTGACCGGCTTGGTGGCGTCGAACTCCCCTGCGAAGGAGTGGTGCGCCGCGAGCGGTGCCGCCGCCAGCAGCATGCCCAGAACGATGCAAACGACTGCGCCGTGCTTGGTGGTCATCGCGTGACTCCTACTGTGAAGACTTGCGAACGGCTTCTGCTGCCCGCTTCTCGTCCGCCCGCGCGCCGGCGAGCGTGTTGTAGAGGCTGTAGTTCCCTTCGTGGCATGCGTGCTCGAAGATCGGCCCGGTCGTCTTCATCATCGGCAGCTCCCCCGACCACGGCCGCGCCCACGTCGTCGGGTCGTCGATGGTGAACTGATAGAGGATCCGATCGCCGGCCACGCGGGTGAACCGCTCGACCAGGCGCATCTGCTCGCTCGCGCCTTGAAACGCCGTCCTGTCGGTGAAGTTCGTCGTCTCGACGACGAGCGTGTCGCCGTCCCAGCGGCCGATGGAGTTGCCGGTCAGTTGGCGGACGTGCTCGGGCAGATGCGCCCGGAGGTCGAGCGGGATGATCCGCGGCTCGTGGATCATCTCGACGAGGATCATCACGTATCCCTGCGTCTGGATGATCTGGTAGTAGTTGTTGTACGCCCCGGGGAGCATCGGCGGGCCGGCCCGATCCATCAGGATGCAGCGGACGCTGAGCGACTGGTTCTGCGCCGCGTCGGTCACGGCGCCCATGCGCCTGCGCGTCTCGGCGCGCTCGGCGGCGCGCCGCTTCCCCTCGGCGGTGAGCGGCGGCAGTCTTCCGTCGGGCGGGTCGAAGACGAGCGACGTGCGGAGATTCAGCGGCACGCCTCCCTGGTTGCGGTCGAGTCCGAACTGCGTGAAGTCGTAGTGCACGTCGGCGACCGTGCCCGGCACGGTCTGCTCGCTCTCGGCCGCCGCCGCCTTCTTCATGATCTCGAGCGCTTCCTCGCGGGTGAAGAACTCCCTGGTGATGTCGGGCGGCCGCTGGAGCGGGGTATAGGTCGAGTTCGTCCAGTAGCCCTGAAGGTCGGGCTGGCCGTCGGGCGTGCGGGGCGCCCTGTATCCGGCCGCCTCCGCGGTGACTCTTCCGGCCGCGGTCTCCTGGGCGGCAACGGGTGCGATCGACGCGGTGAGGGCGAAGAGGATCATGACAACGACGACTCGTCGATTGCGCATGCGATGTCCCTCTGTTTCGACTCCGGCGGGTCCAAGAGGACCCGCCCTACAATGAGCAACAGGCCCCGCCCCACAATCACGGGGCCGGCTGCTTGCGGAGGTGCCCGTAGATCAGGTCCTCCGCGAATTCCACACACCTGAAATCGAGCAACTGCGCGTTCGGCTCGAGCCGCCGGTAGAGCGGCATGGCGATCGTCCACGGACGCGTGAAGACCTTGGGATCCTCGATGGTCGCTTCGTAGCGCAGATGATCCGGGTCGGTCATCGTGAAGCGCTCGACGACATGGAGCGCGTCGCTCGAGAAGTTGCCGGAGCGGTCGAACCAGGTCTTGCCGTTGAAGCCCGTGGTATCGACGACGAGCGTGTCGCCGTCCCAGCGGCCGTTCGACCACCCCATCCAGCTGTCGGCGGGCGCCTCGGTGTGGTCGGTCATGTACAGCGTTCGCACCGCCCGCGCGAAGGTGAAGACCATCATGACGAACTGCGGCGACTGGACGATCTGGAACGGGTACGGCATGTACATCGCGCGCGGCACGCCCGGGAGGTAACATCTGATTTCGGGGTCGAGAGCGAGGCGGTTCTCGAGATTCTTGCGCCGCTGTTCCGCCGCGGGGGGCTGGTACGGGAGCCGGCCGCCCTCGATGATGCCGAGCCCCGGCGGTACCGCGCCTGCCGCGCCAAGAACCGGGACCGGGCCGGGCGAGGCGGCGTGCGGCTCGATGTCCCAGTACGCCTCGTTGAGCGCCTGCCAGATCCCGTTCAGATTCGGTTTGCCGTCGGGGGTGCGCGGGCTGCGGACGGCGGCGGCCTGGCCCGAGGCGCCCACGGTGGAGAGCCACAGCGCGGCCGCCGTGGCGACCGTGACGAAGACCCACCGAGAGAGTGGGGCAGGCATCTGCGGCTGGCGCCTATTGAACGCCCCGCCCGGCGGCGAGTCAAGATATTAAACTCGAAGGCACAGATGAGTCCTCGGCGAGTCTCTGAATTCTGTCTGCGGCGCCGCGTGCAGTTCCACGAGGTCGATTCCGCCGGCATCGCGCACTTCAGCTGGTTCTTCCGCTACATGGAGGAAGCGGTGCACGAACTGTGGCGCCAGGCGGGGCTCAGTATCGCGCCGCCAGACGCCGGGATCGCGTTCCCCAGGGTCGCCGCCTCGTTCGAGTACCACAGGCCGCTCCGCTTCGAGGACGAATTCGACGTCCGGGTCCGCATTGCGGCGATTGCCGCCAAGACGATCCGGTACGCGTGCGAAGTGACGCGCGGGGACACCCGGATTGCCACCGGCTCGATGACGATCGCCTGCGTGAGCCACCGGCCCGGCGAGCCGATGAAGGCCGTGGCCATCCCGGAGGCCATCGCGTCACGATTCGAGGTCGCGGGGATGATCTGACCGCCCGAATCGGGCTACACTCGCTTCCGCCATGCTGACGCTCGCGTTAGGGCTCGCGCTGCTCGTGCCGGCACAGCAGCCCTCGGAAACAGCGAAACCGGACCTCGCCACCATCAGCGCCCGGCTCGGCGTCTGCACGGCCGATTTCACCGTCAGAGACGCCGCCGGCGTGCCGGCCTACGCCGCCACGGTGCACGTCCGGATCCGGTACGGCTTCATGGGCCTCAAGCGGATGGATCTCGAGGTCGGGACCAACTCCGAGGGGAAGGCGCGCGTCGAAGGCCTCCCGCTCGGCGGACGACGGCTCACCTACGACATCACCAAGGACAAGCTGAAGACGACGGTCGAGCAGAATCTCACCAGCGACTGCCACGCGACCTACACGGTGTCGCTCGAGTAAGGAGCGTCAGATGACGAGGCTTCCGGCCGGGATCGTCGCGGCGGTCGCGCTGGCCGTGTCGGTCGCCGCCGGGCAGACGCTGGCGCGCGCCGGGGTGGACGACGTGCTGGCGGGCGCGGTCGCGCGCGGCGACATCCCGGGCGTCGTGGCGATCGCCGCAACGCGCTCGGGCGGCGTCATCTACCAGGGCGCCTTCGGCGTGGCCGATCTGCCGAGCCGCCGGCCGCTCCAGCTCGATGCGATCTTCCGCATCGCGTCGATGACCAAGCCGATCACCTCGGCGGCGCTCATGCAGCTCGTCGAGGCGGGCCGGCTCCGGCTCGACGACCCGGCGTCGACATACCTGCCGGAGTTCGCCGATCTCGACGTCTTCGAGCGCTTCGACGCGCGCACCGGCGCCTATCGCCTTCGCCCTGTGAAGAAGACGGTCACGGTTCGCCACCTGCTGACCCATACGGCGGGTCTTGGCTACAATTTCACGAGCCCCATCGTCCGCGACTTCAAGCCGCGCGACGGCGAGCAATTCGCCGCCGGCCCTCTCCTCTTCGAGCCGGGCGAGCGATGGCTGTACGGCACGAGCACCGACTGGGTGGGCCGGCTGGTGGAGGTGATTTCGGGCCAGGGGCTCGAGACGTACTTCCGCGAGCACATCTTCGCCCCGCTCGGGATGCGGGAGACGTTCTACACGGTTCCCGAGGACACCCGCGCCCGCGTCGTGACGGTTCATCGCCGCACGGGGACGACCACGTTCGTCGTCGAGCCGACGCAGCCGCCGCTCGCGGTTGCGCGCCCCATCGGCGGTGGCGGGCTGTCGTCGACGGCGGCCGACTACATCCGCTTTCTGCAGATGCTGCTCAACGGCGGCGCGCTCGGAGGCGCGCGTGTGGTGTCGAGCGACACGGTCGCGCTCATGGGACAGAACCACATCGGCCGGCTCGGCGTGCCGGCGCTCGAGACGGCATTACCGGAGCGCAGCAGCGATTTTTCGTTCGTCGCCGACGGCCGGGACAAGTGGGGCCTCGGGTTCCTCATCACCGCGACAGAGCAGCCCGGGAAGCGATCGCCCGGCAGCCTGAGCTGGGGCGGCATCAACAACACGTACTTCTGGGTCGATCAGCAGCGCGGGGTTGCCGGAGTGATCCTGATGCAGTTCCTGCCGTTTGCCGACCCGCGTGCGCTGGCCGTGCACGACGCCTTCGAGCGCGCCGTCTACCGGCTCGCCGGATCGTCGAAATCGTGACGCGTCGTACGTGGCGTCCGGCTTCGGCCGGACCAACGCCGTCGTCGTCAGATGCCCTCGATCCGCACCTGGACCCCAGCGGCGTTGGCAATACGGCGGATGTGCCGCTCGTTGGACGTCACGATCGCATCCCGGCGTCGGGCCGCGCCTTCGACGACCGCCACGTCCACGATATCGTCATGCCCCGCTTTCCCGGCGAGCATGCCTACAGCTCGTGCCTGCGTCTCGGTCAGCGGCTCTACATCGCACATCGCCAGGAGGCGCGACAGACTGGCCTGGCGGGAACCGCCCCGCCACGCTTCGGCCAACACAGGGGCCGGTACGACCGGCACCACCTCCTCCGTGAAGAACGCCGCGTGCAGAGCCCACATGCGCCGGTCGTTGCGCTCGGCCGCGACCAGCGCTCCGGTATCGTAGGTGACGCCGGCCATTCGCCCTCACGCGGAACGTCGCGACGATCGGTGCGTCGAGCGACCGAGGATCGAACGGGCTCGGGCCAGTCCATCGGCACATTCCTCGGCGGTAAGCACTCCATGCTCGCGCTCCCACGCGGCGATGGCCCGCCGGCCCGCTTCCAGGCGCAGCCGGTGTGCGGCTGTGTCCGAAAGCCAGCCGCTGAAGGTCGTGCCCGATCGTGTTGCGGCGCGCTCGATGTCCCGCGCCAGATCAGGCGGAAGAGAGACGGAGCGTTTGGTTCGTCGCGGCATGACGAGATGGTAGCACACGCGGTAGGACGAACCGCCGGCACCGTGCCTGTCTGTGAGTGAGCGTCGCATGCGGCTCGCGGTGTTCGAACAACCGGTAGTCGTACACGAACAACTCGCGGAGCGTTGATTCACCGATTTCCGGCACGATCCGACCGCGTTCCGCGAACGTGGCCACACTGGCCGCCGCTTCAAGGGCGCGGATAAGGACTCGCACCGCTCCATCAGGCGAATCTTCGGCGATGCTGCGGATGACCTCGTCCAGTGCGGCGGCTCCATGATCGCGCTGACCGCCGTCGGCTGCAAGCCGATAGGGGTTCGGCGGCCATTGCCCGATCGCAATACCAAGAAGTCAGATCCAGTTGGCTACTTTGAGTCCGGCGACACGGCGAAAATGCCGGGTATTGTTGGTGACGAGTGTCAGGCCCAGTGACTGCGCGTGTGTGGCGATGAGCGTGTCAAATGTCCCAATCGGTTCTCCGCGTTTGGCCAGCGCTACGGCCACTCGTCCAAACCGATCGGAGGCCAGTTGATCGAACGGCAACACCGCGATGGTTGCCACGAACGTATCGATCAAGGTGTGAAGCTTCCGAGAATTCTTCGCGTCAGCCCCGAAGCGCAATTCCGCCAACGTGATGGAACTGAGACACAACTGCGAGGGGCGATGTTCCAGCACGCGTGCCCCGACCGCTCCCTGGCCGCGCAGGGCCATACTCACGGTGTCGGCGTCGAGCATGAACTCGGGAGTCACAGCCGATGCCGTACGTCCCGGATCAGGCGTTGCTTTGGCCGAGGGATGTCTTCTGGCCACGCGCCCAGGCAAGCTCGAAAATCGTCCGACCACTGATCCGGAGCCTCGAGAATGACTCGATTGCCTTCCCGGCGAACCGAGACTTCCTGCTGCTCAGGGAACCGGCACGCCTTGGGAAGTCGGACGGCCTGGCTCCCGCCGTTTTGGAACAGCTTCGCGCGGGCGCTCTTCATAGAAAAAGTATAGATGTCTGTCTATATATGGTCAAGAGACTGGTTACCGTCTCGTTGTCCGCCGAACGTTGTATGGGTGGATCGCGCCAAACGTGGTTACCGCTCCCGCGGGACGTCCACGGATCTTTCGTGTACCGGTCGAACGGGGCCATTCTGCTCGCCAGGTCGCAATCGGTCAAGGTTCCGCTCGGTAACCGTTACTTGTGGCTTGACAGGGGTTCAACGCCAGAACGACTTGACGGGTCCCCCCGGTGTGAACGGGGCACTTCGGTGAGCGGGTCCTGCCTGTGTCGAAGGTCGGCGTGGTGGTGCTAGGATTTGGGCCACACGAGGGCGCCCCAACGCGCAACAACCGCGCGACGCCCACCCCATCGCGCAGGCGCGATGGGGACCCCGGGTTGGGGACCCCGGCCGAGGAGGTTTCGCATGCCGTCGCCCGTTCGCCACCGGTTCCCGTGGATAGCGGCCGCGCTCGTCGCGCTGGTGACGGCGGCGCGGCCGGCCGAGGCCGAGGTCAAGCGCATCGTCATCGACAAGAAGGTGTCGCCCGCCTTCGACGGCCGCACCTTCGGCAGCGCCGGGCAGTACGAGACGCTGGCGGGACGCGCCTTCGGCGAGCTCGACCCGAACGATCCGCGCCACCGCCTCATCACCGACATCCTGCTCGCCCCGAGGAATGCTGGCGGGAAGGTCGAGTACATGGCGACCTTCTATCTCGTCAAGCCGATCGACATGTCGAAGAGCAGCCGCCTGATGTGGCACGACGTGCCGAACCGGGGCGGCCGGATCACGATCGCCGAGTCGGAGCGGCTGCTGGGCGACGTGGGTCTGAGCAGCGGCTGGCAGGGCGACAACTCCGGCAACACGGCGCCAGGCGACGCCAACGACTACGTCGTCGTGCCGGTGGCGAAGCATCCGGACGGGTCGCCCGTTACGGGCCTCGTGTTCGGGCGGATTGTCAACGCGAGCGGACCCGACTCGCGGCCGATGATCGTCAACGCCAACCCTGTTCCGTACAAGCCGGTCACGCTCGATACGGCGAAGGCGCGGCTGGAGACCCATACCGCCGAGACCATTGACGGCAAGGTGAGCGGCGTGCGCCCGGTGCCGGCGGGCGACTGGGCGTGGGCGCGCTGCGGCGCGTCGAACCCGTTTCCCGGCACGCCGGATCCCACGCAGATCTGCGTGAAGGGCGGCTTCGATCCGAAGCTGCTGTATCAGGTCGTCTTCACGTCGCAGGACCCCTACGTTCTCGGCATCGGGTTCGCCGCCTTTCGCGATGTCGCCTCCTTCTTCAAGCACGCCGAGCGCGACGAGGCGGGAACGCCGAACCCGGTGGCCAGGCAGGTGTCATGGGTCATCAGCCGCGGGCGCTCGCAGTCGGGCCGCTTCCTCCGGGCGCTGCTGCACCTCGGCTTCAACCAGGACGAGCGCAGCCGACAGGTGTACGAGGGCATGTGGCCGATCATCGCGTCGGGCCGGCTGCCGCTGAACGTCCGCTTCGGCACGCCCGACGCCGCCTCGAAGCTGTACGAAGGCGGCATGGAGGGCCCCGCGTGGTGGACGCCGTGGGCCGACCCGGTGCGCAATCTGCCCGCCGCCAGCATCCTCGATCGGTGCAATGCGACGAAGACGTGCCCGAAGATCGTCGAAATGCTGGGCGGCACCGAGGCCTGGGCGCTCTACATGAGCCCGAGCTGGATCGGGACAACGGCCGAGCGCGATATCCCGCTGCCGGCCAACGTGCGCCGCTACTACATCGGCAGCACTCCCCACGGCGGCGGGCGCGGCGGGTTCACCGTCGTCGCGGGAAAGCCGCCCCAGTGCCCGGGTCCGGGCTTCGGGCGAGGAACGTTCGCGGAGAACCCGATGCCCTACACGGAAACAACGAACGCGCTGCGCGTCCACTTCCGGAACTGGGTGATGAAGGACGCGGCGCCGCCGGCGAGCCGATATCCGAGCCTGGCGAACGGCCACCTCGTGGATCCTACGAAGGAAGCCACCGGATTTCCGACGATTCCCGGCGTGCCGGCCGGCGCCCCGACCGGAATCGTCAGTCCGATGCTCGACTATGACTGGGGACCGGCCTTCAACCAGATGGATGCCTCTGGGGTGCCGTCGACGGTGCCGCCGGGGATCAGGCACGTCATCAGGATGAAGGTGCCGCGCGTCGACGCCGACGGCAACGAACTGGGCGGTGTGCCGGTGGTGCTGCGCGCCGCGCCACTCGGGACCTATCTCGGCTGGAACATCGTGGCCGACGGGTTCCACCAGGGGAAGATCTGCAACTACGCCGCCGGCATGATCCCGTTCGCGACGACGCGAGCGGAGCGGATCGCCAGCGGCGATCCGCGGCCGTCGCTCGAGGAGCGGTACACGAACCACGACGGCTACGTCGAGGCGGTGAAGGTGGCGGCGGCCGGCGCGGTGCGTGACGGCTTCCTGCTGCCGGCCGACGCCGATCGGCTCGTCGCGCAGGCGCAGGCGAGCAACGTGCTGGCGCCACAGAACACCAGCCAATAGACGGGGGGTAACGGTGCGACGGTGCGAGGGTGCGACGGTGCGACGGTGCGTCCGAGGGTGCGACGGTACGTCCGAGGGTGCGACGGTACGTCCGAGGGTGCGACGGTACTGACCTCTATGTCTAGGACGATTCTCCTCCTGGCGGCTGCGGGGCTGCTGCTCGTGCCGCTCGCCTCGTCGCAGTCCCGGCAGATGCGCGAGCTGCCTCTCCTGCCGCAGCACGTGCACTGGGGGTACTACGACGCCGGGTTGAAGCCGGTGCTCCGCGTCGCGTCCGGCGAGACGGTTCGCGTCGAGACGATGATCGCCCGTGGGCTGGCGCGGCTGCGGGCGGCCGGCGTCTCCGAGGCCGAGATTCCGGAGTCGATGAAGGCGGTGGAAGCGGCCGTGACCGAGCGCGGCCCCGGGGCGCATCCGCTGACCGGTCCCATCTGGGTCGAGGGCGCCGAGCCGGGCGACGTCCTCGAGGTCCGGATCCTCGGCTTCGAGTTCCTGCATCCGTACGGCGTGACCGGCTTCATTCCGGGCGGCGGCACGCTGCCGGACGAGTTCCCATACACGCGGTTCAAGCTGTTTCGCTTCGACACCGCGCGCGGCGTCACCGAGTTCGCCCCCGGCATCACGCTGCCTCTGGCGCCGTTCTTCGGATCGATCGGCGTGGCGCCGAACCCGCTCGTCGGGCGGGTGTCGAGCGGTCCGCCCGGTCACCATACGGGCAATCTCGACAACAAGGAGCTCATCGCGGGATCCACGCTGTATCTGCCGGTGCACGTGCCGGGCGCGCTGCTCTCGATGGGCGACGCGCACGCGATGCAGGGCGACGGCGAGGTGACGCTCACGGCGCTCGAGACGTCGGTGCGCGGCACGGTGCAGGTGATTCTGCGGAAGGGGATGCGCCTGAACTGGCCGCGCGCCGAAACGCCCACACACTACATCACGATGGGACTCAATCCCGACCTGGACGAAGCGTCCAAGCTCGCGACGCGGGAGGCCATCGACTTCCTCGTCACGGAGAAGAAGCTCACTCGAGACGAGGCGTACATCCTGACGTCGGTGGCCGTCGACCTCCGCGTGACGCAGCTCGTGGACGGGACCAAGGGCGTGCACGCGATGATCCCGAAGTCGATCTTCGCGAAATGAGGGCCCCATGCACAGGACGGTTGTCGGACTGATCCTGCTGTCGGCGCTCGTCGTCGCGCAGGGGCGCGACGTGCCGCGCTTCGAGCCGGACCCCTCCTGGCCGAGAATTCCCAACGACTGGCAGTTCGGCGAGGTGTCGAGCGTCTCGATCGACGCCCAGGATCACGTGTGGGTCCTGCAGCGGCCGGGCTCGCTCGAGCCGGCGGAGAAGCCGCGCGCGGCGCCGCCGGTCGTCGAGTTCGACGCGGCCGGCACCTTCATCCAGGCGTGGGGCGGGCCGGGACCGGGATACGAGTGGCCGGAGGTCGAACATGGCATCTACGCCGACCCGAAGGGATTCGTCTGGATCGGCGGCAACGGCGAGAAGGACCATCAGATCCTGAAGTTCACCCGGGGCGGCAGGTTCGTGTCGCAAATCGGCCGGGCGGGGCAGAGCAAGGGGAATGCCGACACGGCGAACCTGAACCGCCCCGCCGACGCATTCCTGCACGAGGCGACCAACGAGCTCTTCGTGGCCGACGGGTACGGCAACCGCCGGATCGCCGTGTTCGACGCAGGCACCGGCCGCTTCAAGCGGATGTGGGGGGCATTCGGGAACCCGCCGACCGACGGCCCGCCGGCCAGCGCCGATGCCGACCCGAAGGGCGCGCCGCAGTTCGTGCAGCCGGTGCACGCGGTCCGGGTGTCGCGCGACGGACTCGTCTACGTGTCGGATCGGGGCGGCAAGCGGGTGCAGCTGTTCCGCCTCGACGGCACCTATGTCAGCCAGGTGTTCATCGGGCGCGAGTGCCGGGCGCCGGCATGCGGCAACGGGACGACGGCGGCGAGCACCGCGTTCTCCGCCGACCTAGGACAGCGGTTCCTGTACGTCGCGAACAGGAGCCAGGCGAAGCTGATGGTCTTCGATCGGCGCACGCTCACGCTCCTCGACGAGTTCGGCCGCTGGGGATCCGCGCCGGGGGAGTTCGGCACGCTCCACCACATGAACATCGACTCGAAGGGCAACCTCTACACCACCGAAGTCACGCCGCTCCAGCCCGTGAACCGGCGCGTGCAGAAGTTCGCGTTCCTGGGTCTGGCGGCCGCCACGCGGTGATTGGTCTCACCGACTGGATGCGCGCCTCGCGGGAGGAACGCGAGCGCGCGCGCCAAGGCTGTCTCGACCGCATCGCCCTCCTCGACCCGTCGATTCACGCCTGGGTCCGGGTATCGCCGCAGCCGGCCACCGGCGAAGGACCGCTCTCGGGCGTGCCCTTTGGCGTCAAGGACATCATCGAGACGCGCGGTCTGGCCACGGAGTTCGGGTCGCCGATCTACAAAGGCCGGACCGGCGCCGAGGACGCCGCCGTCGTCCAGGATCTGCGGCGGCGCGGCGCCATCCTCCTGGGGAAGACCCAGACGACGGCGTTCGCGTACCGGACGCCGGCGCCGACGCGGAACCCACGCAACCTCGCGCACACCCCCGGCGGCAGCTCCAGTGGATCGGCGGCGGCGGTGGCCGCCGGGACGGTGCCGTTCGCCCTCGGCACGCAGACGCTCGGGTCGGTGCTGCGGCCGGCCTCCTTCTGCGGCGTCGCCGGCTTCAAGCCGACCTACGGGCTCGTGTCGCTCGACGGGGTTCTTCCGCTCGCGCCGAGCCTCGACACGCTGGGGTTCTTCACCTCGTCCGCCGCCGACATGCTGGCGCTCTGGGAGGCGCTGGGACATCCCAGCCCGTCGCCCGCCGCGGACTTCGCGCTCGGCATCCCCGAGCCGCTGCCGGATGTCGAGCCGGCCATGGCCGCCGCGCTGCAGCGCACGGTCGCGCGGCTGCGGAAGGCGGGTATGGCCGTCGAGCCGCTCGATCTTGGCGGCCTGCTCGCCGAGCTGCACGCCGCCTCGCGCGTGGTGATGGCGTACGAGGCGGCCGGCGTGCATCGGGAGCGGTACGAGGCGTACGGCGCGCAACTGGCCGACCTGGCCGATCTCGTCCAGGAGGGACGGGGCGTCGGGAGCGGGCGGTACGACGACGCGCGGCGACATATCGCCGCGTGCCGCGAGCGCGCCGCGGAGATCCACGCCACGACGCCGGTCGTGCTCGTGCCCGCGGCCGTGGGCCCGGCGCCGTTCGGCCTGGCCTCGACCGGCGATCCGCGCATGAACTCACCGTGGACCGCGCTCGGCACGCCGGCGATCACGATTCCCATGGGCGACGCCACCGGCCTGCCGCTCGGCGTGCAGCTCACCGGCAGTCCGGGCGACGACTCTCGAGTGCTGCGCGTGGCGGTGGAAATCGAACGAGTCCTGCTCAACGGAGGCGGAAGCTGAGTACGTCGTTCGACGGTCCGCCGCCGCCGCACCCCGTATTGCCGCCGAACAGATAGGCCTGGCTGCCGATTGCCGCCGCCGCCGCCGCGTGTCGCCCCGGCTGCAGGGGCGGCAACGCGGTCCAGCGGTCGGTCGTCGGATCGTACGCCTCGACCTCGGTAAACGTGGTGCGCGCCGCGGCGTCGCGGCATTCGCCGCCCGCGTAGACGATGCGGCCGTCGAGGGAGAACGTGACGCCCGCGCTGCGGGCGGTGGGAAGCGGCGCCGCCGTGCTCCACGTGTTGCGCTCGGGGTCGTACACGTCGTGGCGCGCGGTGTTGTCGACGGTGGCGTCGGTGCGCCCGCCGACGACATGAATGCGTCCCATGGCGACGGCGATCCCGAGATGGTCGCGCGCCAGCGGCAGCGGCGCGGCCAGACCCCAGGTGTTGGCAGCCGGATCGTAGACCTCGTGTGTCGCCACGGTCCGGCGTTCCATGTCGCGCCCGCCGATGGCGTGGAGCCTTCCGTTCAGCGCGACGACGCCAGAGGCGCCGCGCGGGGCCGAGAGCGGCGCGACCGCGCGCCAGCGATCGGTCGCGGGATCGTATTCGAACACGCGATTGATCGCGCCGGCATGGACGTTGGCGACGAAGCCGCCGACGACGTAAATCCGGCCGTTCAGCGCCGCGGCGCCGGCATGCGAGGCGACCGACGGCATGAGCGCCAGTTCCCGCCATCCTCCGGTGGTGGGGTCGTATTCCTGCGTGAACGCGTTGGCTTCCACGCCGCGCGAGTTGCCGGAGATGACATAGATCTTCTCGTTCAGCGCCACCGCGGCCGTTTCCGACCGCTCGTACGGCATGGAGCCCGTGGGCGACCAGCCCGCGCCGGCCTGGGACATGGCGGCGATGGACAGCGCCGCCAGGACGAGAGGAGCCTTCATCGCGCCCTCCTCCTCACTGACGCTTGGGATAGTTGCCGAACTGTCGTCGTGTGCCGGGCTTCCACCCAGGCTGTGCCGGAATGAAATCGTCGCGGTGGGGCATTTGTACTTTCGAGAGGCTCGTGGCGTCGAGGACGTCGGTGTCCTTGACGATGTCGTTGAGATACAGCACGTAGGCGGTGACCGCGTACACCTCGTCGGCGACGAGCGAGCCCGGCTTGGTCCACGGCATGGCGCGGTTGATGAAGTCCCAGACGGTGGTGGCGTATGGGACGAGGCTTCCCTGGATCTTCACCGGCTTCGCGTTGCCGAGCGGAATGAGCCCGCGATGGAGCGCGGTGCCGGTGCCGTTCGGGCCATGACAGGCCGCGCACTTCTGCGCGTACACCCCGGCTCCGTCTCTCGCCGTGCCTCTCCCCGGTGGCAATCCGGTCCCGTCGGGCGCCACCGCCGTGTCGGCGGCCCTGATGTCCTCGGCGCTTGGCGTCCGTCCGAGCCCATAGGTCGGTCCCTGTGCCTGTGCCGGCACGCACGCGGCGAGCGTGACCGCCGCGGCGAGGAGACGCTCACGGCAGCGCATTGGTCACGCTCCCGTCCCGGGCGATCTTCCACGGCTGGATGCCGTTGAAGTGGTCGGCCTGATAGAAGTAGTCGATGGTGGCGTTCAGGATCTTCGCCGCCTCCTCGATGGTGGGCTGGACCTCGCCGCGTTGGTCCGTGCAGCGCGACTGCAGCACGGCCTCTTCGCCGTTCCACCGCCACGGGAAGCGGAAGCGGGTGTGCGCGTGCGGCAGCACCGGCTGCTGCAGTTCCGCCTCCCGATAGGTGCGGCCGCCGTCGGTCGACACGTCGACCCTGCGTACGATGCCGCCGCCGCTCCATGCCAGCCCGGTGATCTCGCAGAACCCGGGGCCGGGCAGGTGCTGCCCGCCCGACGGTCGCGTAATGACCGATTTCGGCCCCAGCTCGAACCGGAACCACAATCCCTTGCCGTCGGGTCTGGTGTCGGCGTTGTTCCCGCTCTCGTGCCACGCCATGTAGGGCTGGTCGACCACGTGAACGCGGCGCAGCCACTTGACCGCGCGAATGGCTTCCCACCCGGGCACCACGAGTCGCAGCGGATAGCCCTGGTGCGGGCGCACCGGTTCGCCATTCTGCGCGTAGGCGACCAGGGCGTCGTCGAGGGCCTTCCCGAGCGGAATGCTCATGGTGTACCGGTTCGAGTCCGACCCTTCGGCCACGATCCAGCTCGCCTGCTGCTGAACGCCGCACTCCGCGAGCAGAACCGACAGCAACACCCCCGTCCATTCACTGCAGCTGGTGCGCCCGTGCACCAGTTGGACCGACTCGCGGTTCGGACCACGCAGCGGCCGGCTGTTGGCGTTGCACTCGAGGAAATGGATCCGCGACACCGACGGGAAGCGCTTCAGCTCCTCCATCGTGAAGGTCAACGGACGGTCCACCATCCCGTGCAGCAGCAGCCGATGCTGGCGCGGATCGATATCGGGAATGCCGTTGACGTGGTCCATCAGGTAGTGGAGGCCGGAGGGTGTGATGATCCCGTCCAGTTCCTGGAGCGGCGTCATCAGCGCGGTATCGGTGATGGTGGTCGGCCGGCCGGTGGTCCTGCGGACGAGGTTGGCGAACCGGGAGGGTTGGCCGTAGGCGAGCAGACCCTGAGGCTCGTAGGGTGCGGCGGTCTGACTGCGTCCCGGCCGGGTCGCTCCCATCACAAACCCGGCCAGGGCGCCGCCGCTCGTCAGGAAACGACGACGGTCGGAACGGGGATGCGAACCCATAGGAGGTTCTCCTTCCGAAGTTGTCGAAGGCGCGGTCATAGTAGCAGAAAGCCCGGATGACGTTCGCCGTGTTCGACTTCGAGGCGCGTCGGTCACTCTCGGACGCCTGGATCCACATCGTCGGGGGTCCGATCGAAGGTTCATTCTCCCGGGTTGGCGCTAGAATGCGCTGAGCATGGGTCTGGCCGCCGGCACGCGCCTTGGGCCGTACGAGATTCAGTCCGCCCTTGGGGCCGGCGGTATGGGCGAGGTCTATAGAGGTCGAGACACTCGCCTGAACCGCACCGTCGCCATCAAGGTGCTCCCCGAGCACATCGCCGCCGACCCGGCGCTGAAGCACCGGTTCGAAGTCGAAGCCAGAACGCTCGCCGCCCTGAGCCACCCGCACATCTGCCCGGTCTTCGACGTGGGCCACCAGGAGCCTTCGACGGGCTCAGGCCAGGCGGTCGATTTCATCGTGATGGAGTACCTGGAGGGCGAGACGCTGGCACAGCGGCTCGCGAAAGGGGCGCTGCCGTTCGAGCAGGCGCTCGAGTACGCCATCGAGGTCGCCGACGCGCTCGACAAGGCGCACCAGGCACGCATCGTCCACCGGGATCTGAAGCCAGGCAACATCATGCTCACCGAGAGCGGAACGAAGCTGCTCGACTTCGGCCTGGCGAAGCTCAAGGTGTCCCCCGTGTCGACGCTGTCGGCGCTGACCACGCAGGACAGTCCGCTCACGGTGCCGGGCACGATCCTCGGCACGATGCAGTACATGGCGCCGGAGCAGCTCGAGGGGAGCGAGGCGGACGCGCGCACGGATCTCTTCGCCTTCGGGGCGCTCGTGTACGAGATGGTCACCGGCAGGAAGGCGTTCGACGGCAAGAGCCAGGCCAGCATCATCGGCGAGATCATGCACGGCGAGCCGG
>Ga0156279_131_pt1 | contig 37045 bp, 37 predicted proteins | sample RifCSPlowO2_12_FD_107928 | JGI IMG/M metagenome (GOLD analysis project Ga0156279, IMG submission 107928) | Acidobacteria bacterium RIFCSPLOWO2_12_FULL_68_19 | reverse complement strand
GGCTTTCATCGTCTGCGCGTATGCGGCGGCCGCCTCGGTGGCGGGCGCGCGACGGCGCTCGCGTCCGCTGATTGAGAGCGGGATCGGCGCCTTCTACCTGCTCGCCGCGATCATGACGGCGGCCTCCGCCGTCATCGTCTACGCGTTCGTCTCGGGCGATTACTCGATCCGGTACGTGGCGCGCTATTCCGACTCCGTGCAGCCGCTGTTCTACAAGATCACGTCGTACTGGGGCGGGCTCGACGGGTCGATCATGTTCTGGGTGTTCCTGCTGTCGATCTTCGGCAGCGCCGCCGTCTATGTGAACAGGGAACGCCACCGGGAGCTCGTCCCGTACGTGGTGGCGGTCATCGCCGTCGTGGAGATGTTCTTCCTGTTCCTGATGATCATCCACAACAACCCCTTCCAGACGTATCTGACGGAGAACCCGGCGGACGGCGAGGGGCTCAACCCACTGCTGCAGAACTTCTACATGGTGATCCACCCGCCCACCATGTACACCGGCTTCGTCGGGCTGACGATTCCGTACGCCTTCGGCATGGCGGCGCTCATCACCGGCTACCTGGACGACTCCTGGCTGCGCGCCGTGCGCCGCTGGACGATGATTTCGTGGCTCTTCCTCTCGATCGGCCTCGGTCTCGGCATGATCTGGGCGTACGAGGAGCTCGGGTGGGGCGGCTACTGGGGCTGGGATCCGGTCGAGAACGCCGGGCTGCTGCCGTGGTTCACGGCGACGGCGTTCCTTCACTCGGTCATCGTCCAGGAGCGGCGCGGGATGCTGCGCGTCTGGAACGTGACGCTGGTGAGCGTGACGTTCTTCCTGACGATCTTCGGCACGTTCATGACCAGGTCTGGCGTGGTCCAGTCGGTGCACGCCTTCGGCGAGGATCCGGAGCTGGCGCGGCTCTTCACGATATTCATGGTCACGATCCTGACGGTCAGCTTCGGGTTCGTGATCTACCGGCTGCCGCTGCTCCGGGCGCGCAACGAGCTCGATTCCTGGGTGTCCCGCGAGGCGGCGTTCCTGGCCAACAACTGGATCCTGCTGTTCTCGGCGTTCTTCGTCCTCTTCGCGACGATGTTCCCGACGCTGAGTGAAGCCGTGACCGGCGAGCGGCTGACCGTGGGACCACCGTTCTTCACCAAGTGGATGCTGCCGATCGGCCTGGCGCTGCTGCTGCTCACCGGCGTCGGACCGCTCCTGGCGTGGCGCAAGTCGACCCTCGTCAACCTGCGCGATCAGTTCCTCGTGCCGGTCGTCGTGGCGTCCGTCGTCGGCGGCGCGCTCGTCGCGCTCGGCGTCCGCGTCTGGACGTCGGGCATCTGTTTCGCCCTGTGCGGCTTCGTCCTTGGGACGATTGGACAGGAGTTCTGGCGCGGCGCGCGGGTGCGGCAGCGCGCAACCGGCAGCGACGTCTTCACGGCGCTCATCGGCCTGACGGCCCGCAACAAGCGCCGCTACGGCGGCTACATCGTCCACGTCGGCATCGTCCTGCTGTTTCTCGGCTTTGCGGGCGAAGGGTTCAAGCGCGACGAGCAGGTGCTGCTCAAGCCGGGCCAGCAGACGCAGGTGGGCGACTTCCTCGTCCGGCTCGACGCGGTGCGCGTGACCGATGACGGCCAGAAGCAGATGATCACGGGCCACACGACGATCTTCCGCGACGGGCAGGAGGTCGGACGCATGTATCCGGCCAAGTGGTTCTTCCGCAAGCACGAGAGCGAGCCGACAACGGAGGTCGCGATTCGCCGGTCGTTCACCGAGGACATCTACCTCGTGATGCCCGCGTTCAACCTGGAGGAGCAGAGCGCGAGCATGCAGATCGTCGTCAACCCGCTCGTGAACTGGGTCTGGGTCGGGTTCGGCATCATGGCGGCGGGTACGCTGATTGCGCTGCTGCCGGAGACCGTCTTCGCCTTTGCGGTGGCGCGCGTGCCGGCAGGCGCGGTCACCACGCCGCTCCTCCTGCTCTCGCTCGTTCTCTGGCCCGCCGCTGTCGGCGCACAGAGCGCCCAGACGATCGCGCCCGAGGAGCGCGGCGCGCTCGAGCGACAGCTCGAAGGCGAGATCCTCTGCACGTGCGGTTGTCGCCGGCCGCTCAACGACTGCGGGATGTTCAACTGCCAGGGACATGCCACGCAGACAGCGAAGCTCCGGCAGTTCCTCGCCGAGGGGAAGGACCACGACGCAGTGATTGCCGCCTTCATTCGCGACTTCGGCAGCGAGGCGGTTCTTGCCGCTCCCGTCGACCGCGGCTTCAATCGCCTGGCGTGGCTGCTGCCGTACGTGGCGGCTCTGGCGGCGCTCGTGGCCATCGTCGCGACGGCGCGCCGCTGGTCGAGCCGCACGGCGGCGGTGGCTGGCGGCGACGCCAGCCTCGACCCGGCGCTCAGCGCCCGCCTGGATGATGAGCTCAGGAACCTCGACTGACACGTTCCAGCCCTGGCAGTTGTTCACCTTGGCCGGCTTGATCGGCGCCACCGTCGTGGTCTTCGTGTCGGAGGGCCAGACACCGGCCGGCGTCATCCTCCTGAGCGCCACGATCTTTGCGGCCGCAGTCGTTGGTCTGTCGGCCTGGCGGACGCTCGCGCCGCTCACTGGCGGAGAGGACATCGCGGGGCCGCAGATCCTCGGAGGCCGCACCCGCGCGGCGCTGGAGCGGGAGAAGGCGCTGGCGCTGCGTGCGATCAAGGATCTCGAGTTCGATCACGCCATGGGAAAGATGTCCGACAAGGACTTCGTCGAGATGAGCGCCCGCCTGCGAGTACGCGCCGCAGGGCTGATTCGACAGCTCGACGCCGGCGCCGGTTATCGCGAACAGATCGAAAAGGAGATCGCGAAACGGGTTGGAGAGCCCCGCCCCGCCGCGTCGACGAGGCACTGCGCCGCCTGCGCGACGATCAACGACGTGGATGCGCGCTTCTGCAAGCATTGCGGTGCGGCGCTCGGAGGGGCGCCGTGATCCGGCCGGCGTCGGGCGTCAGGCTGTGGGCCTTGGGTCTTGGGCGTTGGGCGTTGGGGTTTGTCGCAGGCGTGCTTGTCGCGATTCCAGCGGCAGGCCAGATGCCCGACCCGTCACTGATGCATGGCCGCGCGGTTCCCGCAGCGGATCTGCCCACCGGCACTGTGACGGTGCGGCTCGTCCGCGAGCAGCTCGGCAGCAACGTCGTGGGGCAAGAGGTGCAGCTCACTGCCGACGGCACTCCCCGCACGGCGAAGACCGACGACCAGGGGCGGGCGACCTTCGAAGGTGTGCCTGGCGGCGTGGCGGGACGCGCCCGGGCGACCGTTGGCGGGGAGGAGCTCGTCTCGGAATCGTTCACCGTGCCGACATCGGGTGGCCTGCGCGTGATCCTGGTCGCGGGGCTCGAGGACGCGCGAAAGCAGAAGGCTGCGGAAGAGGCGGCGGCCGCCGCGGCCCCACCGGTGCGCGGGACGGTCGCGTTCGGACCGAACTCCCGCGTGCTGATGGAGTTCCGTGACGACACGCTGCAGCTGTTCTACGTGCTCGAGGTCGTCAACAACGCCGCCTCGCGCGTCGATCTGGGCGGGCCTCTCATCATCGACCTGCCGGAAGGGGCGGCGGGAGCGGCACTGCTCGAAGGGTCGTCGCCGACCGCCAGCGTGAGCGGCGACCGCGTCACGGTGACCGGGCCGTTCGCACCGGGAACGACGTCTGTCCAGATTGGGTTCCGCCTGCTGTACGACAGCGCAGCCATTACCGTGGAGCAGCGCTGGCCGGTGGCGCTCGAGCAGTTGACCGTGGCGGTCGAGAAGGTTGGCGCCGTGTCGATCTCGTCGGCGCAGTTTTCCACGGTCGGCGAGGTCAACGCCGAGAGCGGTACCCCGTTCCTGCTGGCCAGTGGACCGCCTCTGCCCGCCGGCGGGACGCTGTCGCTGCAACTCACGGACCTGCCCGTGCACAGCCCGACGCCGCGGTACGTGGCGCTCGGCCTGGCCGCCGCCATCCTCGCCCTCGGAGCGTGGTTCGCGGTCGGGGGGCGCCAGGACGATTCCGGCTCACGACGCCGGCTGGAGGCGCGCCGCGACAAGCTCCTCGGCGAGCTTGCGGCGCTCGAGCGCCGGGCACGCAAGGGTGCGCCGCTCGCCGAGCCGGAGGAGGAGCGCCGACAACGCCTCGTCGCGGAGCTGGAGCAGATCTACGGTGAGCTGGACGAGGCCGGCACGGGTCCGCGGGGAGGCGGCCGGGATATCGCCGCGTGACGCCCGCTGACTTCGACCATCTCACGGTCGACGACGTGTCCCGGCATTTCGGTCGCCGGCGTGCGCTGTCGCACATCTCGTTTCGCGCCGACCGGGGCGCGATTCTCGGCCTGCTCGGTCCCAACGGGGCCGGCAAGTCGACCATGCTGGCGCTGCTGGCGACGCTGCTTCGGCCCACCAGCGGCCGCATCCGCTACGGTGACGGCGGCGCTGCGGGCGCAGCGCTGCGGGCGGCGATTGGCGTGCTCGGGCACGATGTGTTCCTCTATCCCGAGTTGACCGCTCGGGAAAACCTGGAGTTCTTCGCCGGTCTGTACGGCATCGCCGACCTCGGCGCCGCGGCGTCCCGAGCGCTCGAGACCGCCGGGCTCGCCGGCCGTGGCAACGATGCGGTGTCGAGCTTCTCGCGCGGCATGCGGCAGCGCGTCGCCCTCGAACGGGCCCTCATTCACCAGCCGCGGCTCGTGCTGCTCGACGAGCCGTTCACCGGCCTCGACGACGCCTCGGCGGAGGCGCTCGGCCGGCGTCTGACCGGTCTTCGCGCCGGCGGGGCCATCGTCATCCTCGCGACCCACGACCTGGATCTGGCGCAGGGACTGCTCGACCGGGCGGTGTTCCTGCGCGACGGCCGCGTGGTCCACGCCGCGGACCGTCCCGACGCGCTGCGAGCGATGTATCGTGACCTCATGGCGCGCGTCGGAACCGCGGCCGACGCCCCTGACCTGACGAGTCGGTAGATGTTCGGGCGCATCGTCTGGCTCGTGCTGCGCAAGGACTTCATGATCGAGGTCCGGAGTCTGGAGACCGCCTATACGATGCTGTTCTTCGCGATCTCCTGCGTCCTCGTCTTCGCCTTCGCGCTCGTGCAGGAGGGAAGGGCGCCCGAAGGCGGCGCGGCGGGGATTCTGTGGATCGCCATCGCGTTCGCCGGAACGCTGGCGCTCGGACGGACGTTCGAGCGGGAGCGCCAGGCAGAGACGCTCCGCGCGCTGCTGCTGGCGCCGGCCGCCCGACCTGCGGTGTACCTGGGAAAGCTCCTGGGAATCGTGGCGTTGCTCTCGGCGGCCGAGACTGTGCTCGTGCCGCTCGTAGCGCTGCTGTTTCAGGCGCCGCTGCTCGCGCACCCGATCTGGCTGGCGCTGATCCTCCTGACGGGGACCGTCGGGTTCGCGGCAGTGGGGACGCTGTTTGCGGCCATGCTCATCCGGGCGCGCAGCCGGGACGTGCTGCTGCCGGTGCTGTTGTATCCGATTACCGTTCCGGTCATCATTGCCGGTGTACGGGCGACCAGCGTGCTGCTGGAGCCGGACGTGAACACGGGCTTCCTGCAGGTCTGGCTGGCGTTGCTCGTCTGTTTCGACGTGGTGTTCGTGACCCTGGCGCTCTGGACCTTCGAACCGCTGATGACGGATTGACGCCGACACTGGACAATGGAGGCGGTGTTCACGCTTCTGGCTTCTCACTTCTGGGTTCGTGTTCGGGTTCGGAGGAACCGAGAACGCTGAACCGAACATGAACACAAACGGAGAAGTGAGCACATCGAAGCGTGAACGACAGAGACTGAGACATGCCGAAATGGTTCATACCGCTCGCGATCCTGTGCGGGCTGATGTGTGCGACCGCGCCGATCCTGGTCGCCCAGGCGCCCTACGAGTCGACGATGGGGTTGGTGCAGAAGGTCTTCTACGTGCACCTGCCGTCGGCCTGGATGTTCCTGCTCGCGGCGATCGTCTGCGGCATCGCCAGCGTGCGGTACCTGTTCGGAGGTGATTCCCGCCAGGATCGTCTGGCCTGGGCGGCCGCCGAACTCGCGGTGCTCTTCGGGGTCGTGACGCTGGTCACCGGGCCGCTCTGGGCGCGCAAGGCGTGGGGCGTCTGGTGGCAATGGGACGTCCGTCTGACGGCCAGCCTGATGGGATGGATGGTGGCTGTGGCGTACTTGCTGCTCCGGAAGTACGGAGGGCCCGGCTCCGACAAGCTCGCGGCCGGGCTGGCGCTCTTCGGGATGGCGAACGTCCCGTTCGTGTACATCTCGGTGAACTACTGGCGAACGATTCACCCGACCACGAACGTCGTGCCGACGCTCCCGACCTCCTTCGGCGTGCCGCTCTGGTTCAGCGCGGCGGCGTTTCTGCTGCTCTTCGTGCTGTTGCTTCGCCTGCGGATGCGGCTCGAGGAGCAGCGCGCCCGCATCGATGCGCTGTACCTCTCCATGGATACATAGCCGATGAAGCTCGCCCGTCTCGTCCTCGTCGTGCTCGTCACCTGCGGGGCCAGCCGCGTGGTGCTCGTTGCGCAGCAGTCGCCCCCGCAGCAGCAGGACGAGTTCGTGCCAATCGACCAGTTGCCGCCGCAGGATCAACTGCCGGCCGCGCCGCTCCTCGTTGCGGCCTATGCCTTCGTGGTGCTGGCGTTGTTCGTCTATGTCGTGTCCGTGGCCCGCCGGCTGACGAGCGTGCAGCGGGAACTGGAGCGGCTCGAGGCGGACATCAAGCGGGGCAGCAGCGGCTGATGCCGAACGCCGCCCATTTCCTCTACATCCCGGCGGTGCTGATCCTCGGGATCGTGGTGGGGTGGATACTCGGGTCTCGCGCAGCCGCCGACGCGTATGCCGGGCAGTTGCGGAAGCTGCAGGAGCGCGCGGTCAGGGACACCAAACCGGTCGGCGACAAGAGCGGCACGGCCGCTCATTGAGCCAAGAGCCGCGCCGTCTGGTCCGGCCGTTACGCCTGAATACGCTGCGAGCGCGAGTTCCTGAGGGAGATGCCGCGGCCTTCACGCAGCGCGGCACGCGGTTGTGACGCGACGGGCGGAGCAGGGCCGAAGTCTCTCGGCGCTTCGGTGTCTCGGTGATCCGTGCTGAGTTCGAGGCGGCGCCTCGGAACAGCGCAGGTGCCGCCGCGCGCTCTTCGTCGTGCGGTCCTTCGTGCCCTTCAGGGATTACCTGCCGGCCCCCAGTCGCTGCGCCAGCACGTCGGGCAGCCCCGCCTCGACGATCTTCGCCTGCGCCGCCGCGATGTCGTAGGCGACGCGCTCAATAACGATGCTCCGTTCGTCGGTGTCGATGACGCCGTACGCGGCCCGCGGATCCCCGTCTCGCGGCTGGCCGACGGCGCCGCAGTTCACCAGATACCGAAAGCCGCCGTCGAGCTCGAGGATGAACGGCGCACGCCTCGACGGACCGACCAGATCGAGTGTGGCCCCCCTCGGTCCGTCCCCCTCGCCGCCCGCGTCGAGGCGAAAGACCGCTGGCACGTGCGTGTGGCCGTAGAGGCAGAGCGGCCGCCTCGCCACGCGCAGCGATCGCAACGCGTCGAGGTCGTCGAAGACGTAGACATCCTCGTCGAACGGGGTGCCGTGACAGATTTCCATCGCCCCGTCGACGATCGCGGGACCCTGCGGCAGTGCCGCGAGCCAGTCGCGGTTCTCCCGGGTCAGCACCGTGGACGTCCAGGCGATGGCTTCCTTCGCAAGATGATTGAACCCGTCCACGCCGGCGAGACCGGCTGCCACCTTGTCGTGATTGCCCCGGATGACCGCGTCAGCGGGAAGCGCGCGCACGCGCTCGACCACGCGATTCGGGTCGGCGCCGTAGCCGACGTAGTCGCCGAGCAGGAGCACCCTGTCGTAGCGCGTCGCCGACGCCAGCACCGCCTCGAGCGCCTCGATGTTGGCATGAATATCGCTCAGGACGAGATATTTCACCCTAGTATCCAATCCAGGCGAGCAGTCGTTCGACCACGTCGTCCACCGGGCGGGCGGCGTCGATTCGCACGTGCGCGGCCGCATAGGCCGCGCGGCGCCGCTCGTACAACGCCTCCATCTGAAGGCGGTCCGCCGCCAGCGGCCGCCGTCCGTCCACCGGAATGCGAGCGATGACGGTGCTGAGCGGCACGTCCAGCCACGCCACCGCGCCGTCGCTCAACATGAGGGCACGGTTCTCCGGATCCACGAACGTGCCGCCGCCGGTGGCGACCACGAGGTTGCGCTCGGGCAGCAGCTCGTGCAGCGCGTACCGCTCCGCCCGGCGGAAGTACGTCTCGCCGTCCTCGGCGAAGATCGCGGCCACCGTCCGGTGCTCGCGCGCCTCGATGCGCGAGTCGATGTCTTCTGGACGCCAGCCGAGCCGGCGGCCGAGCGCATGGGCCACCGTCGTTTTCCCGGCGCCCATGAATCCGACCAGGTACAGCTTGTCGGCCTTCACGCCCTGAGCGACTCGAGCACGGCGAAGAACTCCGGATACGACACCGCCGCCGCGCCGGCATCGTGAATCGTCGTCGGCCCTGCGGCGCCGAGCGCCGCCACGGCGAACGCCATCGCCAGTCGATGATCGCTCAGGGCGTCGACCTCGCCGCCCCGAAGCTGGCGGCTGGCTCGCACGGCGAATCCGTCGGGCTGCTCGTCGATGTCGGCGCCCATGCGGCGCAGGCCGTCGGCCAGCGCCGCGATGCGGTCGCTTTCCTTGACGCGCAGTTCTCCGGCGCCCGACACCGACAGCCCGCCCCCGTGCGTCGCCAGCGCGGCGAGCACCGGGAGCTCGTCGATCACGCCCGGCACCTCCTCGGGCGCGATTCGCGTCTCCAGGAGCCGCTCGTACCGGACGACGATCGTTCCGAGCGGCTCGCCAGCCTCGTCTGCGCCCGCTCCCGGCGCCGGCGAGACGTCGATCCGTGCGCCCATCCGGCGCAGGACGCTCACAACGCCCGTGCGCGTCGGGTTGAGGCCGACCTGCGCGATCTCGACCTCCGAGCCGGGCAGCGCGGCGGCAGCAATCATCCAGAACGCGGCCGACGAGATATCGCCGGGCACGACGAGGTCCCGGGCACGGAGGCTCGCGACGCCGCGCACCGATACGGTCGTGCCGGCCCGTGCGACCTCGATGCCGAAGGCCCGCAGCGCCCGCTCTGTATGGTCGCGCGTTGCCAGCGCCTCGTGCACGCGGGTCGTCCCGTCGGCGTGGAGGCCGGCCAGGAGCACGGCACTCTTGACCTGTGCGCTCGGAACATCCGGCCGGAAATCGAGTGGCGCGAGCGTCAGCGACCCGTCGATCGTCAGCGGCGGGCGGCCGTCGCTCGACAGGATGCGCGCCCCCATCCGTTCGAGCGGGACGATGATGCGGCGCATCGGCCGGCGGCGGAGCGAGTCGTCTCCGGTGATCGACGCGCGGAAAGGATGCGCCGCCAGAATACCGGAGAGCATCCGGATGGTGCTGCCGGAGTTGCCGGCGTCGAGCTCCGAGAGGGGCGGCTGGAGGCCACGCAGCCCGCGTCCGTTGACTTCGATCTCGAGACCGCCTTCCCCGTGCGGGCCGGTCTCCCGGATGTCCACGCCCAGGCCGCGCAGGCAGCGCAGGGTCGAGGCGCAATCGGCGCCGGTGGAGTAGCCGCGAATGCGGGACCGCCCATGGGCGATCGCCGCCAGCAGCGCGTACCTGTGGGAAATCGACTTGTCGCCCGGCGGGCGCACGCGGCCGCGCACGCGCGCGGCAGGCTGAACCCTGACGGCCTCAGTCGCCATCATACGACTATAGCAAACCGCTTATAATCGCTAGAGAGTTGATGGGCGCCTCGAACACCGTCCGGCTCGACTTCCACAGCAGCTTCGACATCCTCGACTTCGTGCAGGTGGTGAGCGACCACATCGGCCGGCGTGCCGGCCTCGATGACGACGCGGTGCACTGGGTGGGTGTCGCGGTCCGCGAATCGGTCATCAACGCCATCAAGCACGGAAACGGAAACGACGCACGCAAGCGCGTGCACGTCGAGTTCACGCCTCTCGGCCGCGACACCCCAGGCCTGGCGATCCGCGTGCGCGACGAAGGACCCGGATTCGACCCATCGGCGCTGCCCGACTGCTGTGCACCCGACAACCTCCTCAAGGCGAGCGGTCGCGGCATCTTCCTGATGCGCAGCTTCATGGACGAACTCGTGCTGCAACCGGCGCCCGAGGGCGGCATGGAGGTGCGAATGGTGAAGCGCGCCCAGCCCCAGCAGGCCTGATTGCCCGATCCTCGCTTTCTCGCCACAGCCGTCGAAATCGTTCTGCGGGCGGGCGAGATCCAGCGTGCGGGCCAGCACGAAGGCTTCCGTGTGACCAAGAAAGGCGTTCGCGATCTGGTCACCGAGGTCGATCTGGAATGCGAGCGGATGTGCCGCGCCGTGATCGCAGAGCGCTTTCCCGACCACGACATCCTGGCCGAGGAACTCGGCGGCGCCGCCGGGGCCCAGCCGGACGCGCGCTGTCGCTGGGTGTTCGATCCGCTCGACGGCACGACCAACTACGCCCACGGCCTGCCGATCTTCTGCGCCTCGCTCGCCCTCCAGATTGACGGCCGGACCGAAGTCGGCGCGGTCTACGACCCGTCGCGCCGGGAGCTCTTCACGGCCGAGAGGAGCGAGGGCGCCTATCTGAACGGCCGGGAGATCACCGTCTCGGGGACGCCCGAGCCGATCGACGCGCTCTTGGTGACCGGGTTTCCGTATTTCTTCGAACCGGAACTGGTCGATCTCTTCGCGGTGTTCCTCCAGCACAGCCGTGCTGTCCGGCGTCTTGGATCGGCGGCGCTCGACCTCTGTTACGTCGCCGCCGGGCGCTTCGATGGCTTCTGGGAGCGGCACCTCAAGCCCTGGGACGTCGCGGCCGGAGCGCTCATCGTCGAGGAAGCGGGCGGACGCATCACCGGCATGGACGGCTCAGGATTCGATGCGGCTACCGGACACCTCGTCGCCTCCAACGGACGCGTGCACCAGGCGATGCTCGACGTGATCCGCGAGTTCCGCGTCCGTTTCCCGTCCGCCTGAGCCGGTGTCACCCGTGCACTCAGGGCGCGCGAGCTATAATCGCCGGGCCGCCAGGGCAACTGGGTTGCTGGGTCCATGGGTAGCGGGGCTGTCCACGAACCTTCATCCACCGAGCCGCCCAGCGAGCGACCCAGCCACTTAGCACCTCGTGAAACCCCTGATCAACTGGCTCTACGGCGTGGCGCTCGCCATTGGCGGGCCCGGGTTGTTGCTCATCGCGTTTCTCGACTCTTCGTTCGTGTCGCTCCCGCAGATCAACGACATCCTCGTCGTGCTGATGGTGACCGAGCACAAGGCCCGGATGCCGTACTACGCGGCCATGGCGACGCTCGGCTCGATCGCCGGCTGCTACGCGATCTACTACCTTGCCGACAAGGGAGGCGAGGCGTTCCTCAGGCGTCGGCTGCGGGCCGGACATACCGAACGCGCGCTCGCCCTCTACCGTCGTCATGGAGTGCTGGCGTTGATGGTTCCCGCGCTCCTGCCGCCGCCGGCGCCCTTCAAGCTGTTCGTGCTGCTGGCCGGTTTCGCCGGCGTGCGGCCGCTGAAGTTCGTCCTGGCAGTCGGGATCGCCCGCGGCCTGCGGTACCTGGCGCTCGGCGCGCTCGCGGTCTGGTACGGCGACTTCGCGCTCGAGCTGATGCGCACGCGCGGCCGCGAGGTCGCGCTCTCTCTCTCGGCCTTCCTCGTCGCCGCCGCCGTCGCGTGGTGGTGGTTCGCCGGCAGAGCGGATCCTGCTGGCCCGCCGGATAGGATCGCGCCGTGACGCCGGATATTTCCGTCGTTGTTCCGCTCTACGACGAGGAATCGAACGTCGAGCCGCTCTACCACGAGCTCACCGCGGTCATGCGGGCGCTCGACCGCTCCTACGAGCTGATTCTCGTTGACGACGGCAGCCGGGACGGAACGTTCCCGCGGCTGGCGGCGGTCTGTGCGCGGGACCCGCACGTTCGGGTCATCCGGTTCAGCCGCAACTTCGGCCAGACGGCGGCCTTCGCCGCCGGATTCGCCCATGCCCGGGGGCGGTGGATCGTCACCTCCGACGGCGACCTTCAGAACGATCCCGCTGACATCCCCCGACTGCTGGACGTGGCTCGAGACCACGACATCGTCTGTGGCTGGCGGAAGTACCGCAAGGACGCGTACCTGACGCGGCAGCTGCCTTCGGTCGTGGCGAACTGGCTGCTCGGGATCGCCAGCGGCATCCCGCTGCACGACAACGGGTGCTCGCTGAAGGTGTTCCGCGCCGAGGTCGTCAAGCCGCTCGCGCTGGCGCCCGGCATGCACCGCTACCTGCCTGCGCTCGCCAGCCAGCTCGGGGGACGGGTGGCCGAGGTCGTGGTCAACCACCGGCCGCGCCGCTTCGGGCGCTCGAAATACGGCCTGTCCCGGACGTGTGGGGTCGTGTGCGACATCGTGCGGCTGCGGCAATTGATGCGGCAGGCCGTCGAACGGACGGGCCCGGCGCCTCGTCTCTACGAGATCGCCGAGATGATCGAAGGCGCGCCGCACTAGAATCAGCCTGACGAGGAAGGATGGATCGAAGCCGCCGGGATTTCTTGACGACGACGGCCGGAGCGTGGGCGGCCTGCGCGTGGGGCGGGACCTCATGGGCGGCGCAGGATCCCGTCGCAGACGACGACCTCGCCTGGCTCCCGCTTTCCGAGGTGAGCGCGCTCGTCCGGGACCGGAAGGTCTCCGCTGTCGAGTTGACCCGCGCCTGCCTGGCGCGCATCGAGCGGCTCAATCCTCGACTGAACGCCTTCATCACGGTCCTGGCCGAACGCGCGCTCAGGGACGCGAAGACCGCGGACAGCGAAATCGGCCAGAAGCGGTGGCGGGGGCCACTCCACGGCATTCCCGTCGCGCTCAAGGACCTCATCGACACGGCCGGCGTTCCGACGACGGCGGGAAGCGCGGTCTTCGCCGATCGGGTGCCGCGGGCGGACGCCGAGGTGGTGCTGCGGCTCAGGAATGCGGGCGCCGTGCTGCTCGGCAAACTGAACATGCACGAGTTCGCCTACGGCGACAGCTCCGCGCAGAGTCACTTCGGCCCAGTGCGCAACCCGTGGGACCCGGAGCGCGTGGCCGGCGGGTCGTCCGGCGGATCGGCCGTCGCGGTGGCCGCGGGCCTCTGCTACGCCGCTCTTGGGTCCGATACCGGCGGCTCCATTCGGCAGCCCGCGGCCTACTGCGGGATCGTGGGGCTCAAGCCGACCTACGGCCTGGTCAGCACGAGAGGCGTCGTGCCGCTGTCGTGGTCGCTCGACCACGTCGGGCCGATGTGCCGCACCGTCATGGATGCGGCGCTTGCGCTCCAACCGGTCGCCGGCTACGACGCGCTCGATACCAACAGCCTGGCGGCCACCCCGATCGACTACGCCGCGGCGATCCGCGGCCGGACACCGGCGCTGCGATTCGGCATCCCCCGGGCCGTCTTCTACGACGATCTCGATTCTGAGATCGAACGGGCGGTCAATGAGGCGCTGCGTGTGCTGCGGGGGCTGTCCGTTTCCATACAGGACGTCGTGCTCCCCCCGTACAAGACGCTTCCGGTCGTCGCCGCCGAGGCTTACGCGTACCATGCGCCCTACTTCGCGAAGACGCCAGACCGCTATCAACCGATGACCCGCCGGCGGCTCGAGGCGGGCGCCCGCGTAACGGCGACGGCCTACATCGAGGGCCGGCGCGAACTCGATCGTCTGCGCCGGACGGTGCTCAGCGTGTTTCAGACCGTCGATCTCCTCGTCACGCCGACGACCCCCGTCCTGCCGGCCACCGTGCGGGAGGCGCTCGCCGACCCGGGAACGCCGCCGCCGGGCGGCGTCGCGCCGTCGCTGCGCAACACCCAGCCGTTCGACATCTACGGGTTGCCGAGCGTCTCACTGCCGTGCGGTGTCAGCCGCAGCGGCCTGCCGATCGGTCTCTCGATGAGCGGACCGCCGCTCGGCGAGGGTCTGGTGCTGGCGCTGGCGCACGCCTACGAGCAGGCGACCGAGTGGCACCGGCGCCGACCCACGCTGTAGATCGATCGTACCGGTCCCTTGAGGGTAGACTGTCACTGATGTCGTATCGCAGCCCTCTCGAGGCGCGCATCGCGAAGAAGACGACCAAGGCGATCGTCGAGTTCAACCTGATCGAGGACGGCGATCGCGTCATGGTCGGCCTCTCCGGCGGCAAAGACAGTTGGACGCTGATGCAGACGCTCGACGTGCTGCGGCAGCGCGCGCCGATCGAGTTCTCGCTCGTGGCCGTCAATGTCGATTCGGGCTACAAGGACTTCAAGCACGACGTTATCGCGAAGACGTGCGAGGAGCGCGGGTGGGAGTGCCGCATCGAACATACCTCGATCGGCGACGTCATCGACGATCTGCTCGACGCCAGCGCCACGCCGTGTTCGCTCTGCGCGCGCCTTCGCCGAGGCGTGCTCTACCGAATCGCCGCGGAGGTGGGCGCCAGCAAGATTGCGCTCGGCCACCACCTGGACGACTTCATCGAGACGCTCCTGCTGAACCTCTTCTTCGCCGGCGCCCTCAAGGCGATGCCCGCGCGGCTCGTGTCCGACGACACCGAGCACGTCGTCATCCGGCCGCTCGTGTACGTGGGAGAGGATGAAGCGCGACTCTACGCCGTGGAGTGCGGGCTGCCGATCATCGGCTGCTGCTGTCCGTCCTGCGGAGACCTGAGCCTGCAGCGCCAGCGGGTCAAGCGACTGATCCTCGATCTCGAGCGTGAGCATTCCGGCGTCAAGCAGTCGATGCTCAAGGCGATCGGCAACGTCATGCCGCGCCATCTCCTCGACACCCGTCTCAACCCGAGCGGCGAGCTGCGGGACGGTCTCGCCGTCAGCCTCGATGGCGAGGGGGCGACGCCCCTCCTGCAGCTTCAGCCACGTCGGTCCGCATAGCGAGCGGATCCGGCCGACCCGATGAGAGCCGTCGTGCAGCGCGTGACCGAAGCGCGCGTCCTGGTCGGCGACCGCCGTGCCGGGGAAATCGGCCGCGGATTGCTGGTGCTCGTTGGCATCGGGCGCGACGACGGCCCCGATGACGTGCGGTACGTCGCGGGCAAGATTCGGGACGCGCGAATCTTCGAAGGCGACGCGGGCAAGCCGATGGATCGCTCCGTGGTCGATGTCGGCGGCGCCGTGCTCGTCGTCTCCCAGTTCACGCTCTACGGCGACATTCGCAAGGGACGGCGGCCGGCCTTCGACGCCGCGGCGCCGCCAGGCCCGGCACGTGCGCTGTATGAAGAACTCGTGAGAGAATTGCGGGCGGTTCCGCTGCCGGTCGCCACCGGCGAGTTCCAGGCCATGATGCGCGTCGAGCTCGTCAACGACGGGCCTGTGACGATTCTTATCGACAGCGCGCGACAGTTTTGAGACGCCGATGCCCAGTCCGATTGCTCCCCCGTATCGCCGAGACTCCGAGACACCCAAGCACGGGTTACTGAATGGCCTCTTCGCCCTGGTGCCTCGGTGGTGCATGTGGATGCGGGTTGTCACGATCATGGCGGCCAGTTGCTGCCTCTCCGGCTCCGCCTTCGCGCAGCAGCGGCCGCTCGTCACCGAAGACCCGGAGACGGTCGGCGCCGGGCGGATGCTCGTCGAAGCGGGCATCGATTACACCCGCGACGCGGAATATCCCGCGTCGGGGCTGACGGGCCATCTCCGGCGCTTCCCGGTCATCGGCATCAGCCTGGGTATCGGGGAGATCGGCGAGGTCCAGATCGATGGCGGCTTCTACAACCATCTTTCGATCACCGACCGGCGGCCCGCACCGCTCGCACACATGCTCACGGTGACCGGAGACCAGACGTCGCACGTCGAGGATATGGTGGTCGGCACGAAGATTCGTCTCGTTTCTGAGGGTGCGTCGCGACCGTCGCTGGGACTGCGGTCGGCGACCAGGCTGCCGATGGCGAGCAACGAGAGCGGCCTGGGCCTCGATACGATGGACTTCTACTCCTCGCTTCTCGTCGCGAAGACGGTGCAGACCGTACGCCTCGTCGGGAACATCGGGCTCGGTATTCTCGGCGATCCCACCCGCGGCGACCGACAGAACGACGTGCTGACCTACGGGCTGTCGTTCGCCCGCGCGGTGTCGCAGAGGGGAGAGATTGTCGGCGAGATCAACGGACGGAAGGACACGCGCCGGGGCGACCCGCCGCCTGGCACGGAGTCGCACAGCATGCTGCGGGTGGGCGCGCGCTATACCGCCGGCGCGTGGCGCGCCGACGGAGCGTTGATGTTCGGCCTGTTGAGCCAGGACCCGAGCTTTGGCGTCACCGCCGGTTTCACCTACGTCTTCAATGCCTTCCAGTCCCCATAGGAGCGGCAGGCCGCGTGCGCGTCATCAAAGCCCACGCCTACGGAAACGATTTTCTGTTCGTCGCGCTCGCCGACGGCCGGACCGGCGGTTCGGAGCTGGCGCGTGCGCTCTGTGATCGGCATCAGGGAATAGGCGCCGACGGCCTCATTCTGTACGGACTTGGCGATCGGGCCGCCGCCATGACGCTGTTCAATGCCGACGGGGGCGCCGCGGAGCTGTCCGGAAACGGCCTTCGGTGTCTCGCGGCGGTCGTGGCGTGGGAGCAGCAACTGCCGGCCGGGACCGAAGTCCGCATCGAGACCGACGCCGGCGTCATGCGGGTTGAACTCCTGGCGGGTGCGGGGCGGCGGTACACGTGTCGGGCGGCGTTGGGGCCGCCAGAGGACATCCGTCAGGCCCGCATTCCAGTCGGGGAGGAGACGGTGACCGCCACCGTGTTGCGGATGGGCAACCCGCAGTGCGTTGTCCTCGGTCCGCTGCCCGAATCCGGCCGATTCAACCGGCTGGGACCGGCGCTCGCCACGCATCCGATGTTCCCCGCCGGCACCAACGTCGAGTTCGCGCACGTCGAGACGCCGGACCGTGTGCGGATTCTCATCTGGGAGCGGGGGGTGGGCCCGACCGCCTCGTCCGGCACCGGGAGCTGCGCCGCAGCGGTCGCGGCGGCCGTTCACGGCGGCGCGGCCCGTCAGGTCGATGTCGCTGCCCCGGGCGGAACACAGCGCGTCGAGTGGCGCGGCGACGGCGTCTATCTCACGGGCTGGGCTGAAATCGTGCTCGACGGCGACTGGCTCGGCGGCTAGGAGCCCGTCCGAGTAATAGCATGGGCCGCGTTCCGAGCGCCGCGCCGGCAGATGCCAGGCGACGCGACGCAGGCAATGCCGGAGCGCATTGGCGAGGAGCGGCAACGCCGCAGATGCCGGTGCGCCGCCGGAACCCGCAGGGCGCATGGGGGTTGCGGGCGAGCTCGGCGTTGCTCGTCGTCGCCGATGCGCACGGGCATCGCCTCCTCCTCGCGCCTTGATCTCGCCTCGCAAGCCCCATGCGCGCGACCCATGCTATTACTCGGACAGGCTCCTAGGACTCGACGACGAGCATCCGCTCGGATCCCTCCGTCGTCTCCTCGACAGGCTGCCCGCTGAGGATCCGCTTCATGCGGCGGGTGTCGAGCGCGCCGTCCCATTTGGCGATGACGACCGTGCCGACGCCGTTCCCAATCAGGTTGGTCAGCGCGCGCGCCTCCGACATAAACCGGTCGATGCCGATGATGAGCGCCAGGCCCGCCACCGGGATCGTGGGCACGGTGGCCAGCGTCGCCGCCAGCGTCACGAATCCTCCGCCGGTCACCGCCGCGGCCCCCTTCGAGGTGAGCAGGAGCACGGCGAGCACGCCGAGCTGCTGCCCGAGCGTCAGGTCGGTATTGGTGGCCTGCGCGACAAAAATGGCTGCCATCGTCATGTAGATGGACGTTCCATCGAGGTTGAACGAGTAGCCCGTCGGAATCACCAGACCGACGACCGACTTCGAGCACCCGAGGTACTCGAGCTTCGCCATCATCCGCGGCAGCACCGACTCCGACGAGGAGGTGCCGAGCACGATGAGCAGCTCCTCCTTGATGAACGCGATGAAGCGGAAGATGCTGAAGCCCGCCCATGCGCCGATCGAGCCGAGGACCACGATGATGAAGAGCAGGCACGTCAGATAGAAGCCGGCCATCAGCTTGCCGAGCGAAAACAGCGTTCCAATCCCGTACTGCCCGATCGTGAACGCCATGGCGCCGAAGGCGCCGATCGGCGCCAGGCGCATGATGATCCCGACGACACCGAACAGCGCATGGGTGAACTCGTCGATGATGCCGACGAGGTTCCGCCCCTTGTCGCCGAAGTGGAGGAGCGCCAGGCCGAACAGCACCGAGAACAGCAGCACCTGGAGGACTTCGCCCTTGGCAAATGCGTCCACGACTGTTGCCGGGATCACGTTCATCAGGAAGTCGACCGTGCTCAGGTGCTCGGCGCTCGCGGTGTAGGCCGCCACGGCCTTGGCATCGAGCGTCTGCGGGTCCGCATTGATTCCCACTCCCGGCGCGTACAGATTGATGACGACGAGGCCGATGAGGAGCGCAACGGTCGAGACGATCTCGAAGTAGAGCAGGGCGCGGACGCCGATGCGGCCGACATTCTTCATGTCGCCCATCCTGGCGATCCCCACGACCACCGTACCGAAGATGATGGGCGCGATGATCATCCTGATCAGCCGGATGAAACCGTCGCCGAGCGGCCGCATCGCCGCTCCCGTCGCGGGCCAGAGATAGCCGAGCAGGACGCCGATCGTAATCCCGGTCAGTACCTGGAGGTACAGGTGTGTGTACAGCGGTTTCCGTGCGGCCTCGGACATGGGAGGACTATATCCGATCGATCAAGAGGGACGACGTTTTTGCCGCGCCAGGTCAGCGGCGACGTCGCAACGATTGCGATCTGGAGGCGGCCGCCAGCGCGGCGATCGCCTTCCCAACTCCTTCTTTTACGCCCTCCAGCGCGGCGTTGGCCGCCAGGTAGTCGCCGCCCTCCAGCGCCTCGCTCGCTTCTTGCAAGCTGGCCTGCGCGGCTTCAAACGCCTGGGTGGGCTGCGTCAACTGGCGTCGCGGCTGGCCCGATCGAGCGGCGGCGGACAACCGGGTCTGCCCGTCGGCCAGGAGGGCGCGGATTTCGGTGAGCGCCCGCTCGACGTCGGCCCGCATGCGGGCTTTGGCGTCGGCGGTCTCCCGGGCGGCGTTCTGGGCGTGCTCGTGGCTGTCCAGGGCGTAGTTCAGCGCCAGCCGGTAGTCGCCGGCGCCCACTGCGCCGGTGGCGCGCTCGAGGGCCGTGATTGCGGCGGCGTACTCCGTAGTGGCGTACTGTTCGGCTCCGGCCGCATGCGCGGCATCGATTGCGCCCTGCGCGCGGTCCATCTCCTTGTTGGGCGGCTCCGCGCATGCCGGCAGGAGGAGCGACGTGGCGACCGCGGCGAGGAGCGGCACAATCCTCCTGGACATGAACACTTGAGTATAGCGTCGATGAAAGATGTGGCACCACACGATCGGCCGCGCGAGAAGCTCGAACGGCTCGGCACCGCGGCGCTCGGCGACAACGAGCTGCTGGCGCTCGTGATCGGGACCGGATCCGGCAAGGCCGACGCGCTCTCACTGGCCAACAGCCTCATCGAGCACGCAGCGGGATTGCATGGGCTGACGCGCGCCGATCTTGGCCAGTTGCGGCGCGTGCCGGGCGTCGGGCGCGCCCGTGCGGCGCAGATCGTGGCTGCCCTCGAGCTGGGTCGCCGCACCCTCGTGCGGGGCGCGGCCGAACGGCCGTGCCTCCGGACGCCGCGCGACCTGGCGGCGCACCTCCTGCCGCAATACGGCGGCGGATCGGTCGAGCAGTTCGGGCTCGTCATGCTCGACACCAAGCACCGGATCATTCGCGTGAAGGTCGTCTCGAGGGGCTCGCTCGACACCACCGTCGTCCATCCACGCGAGGTCTTCCGCGAAGCCGCCTCGGCGTCGGCCGCGGCCATCGTGCTCTTTCACAACCATCCGTCGGGCGATCCGACGCCGAGTTCCGACGATCTCCTGCTGACGAGTCGCATGGTGAGCGCCGGCGCCATCATGGGAATCGATGTCGTCGACCACCTGATCCTTGCGGACCAGCAGTACTGCTCGCTGCTCGAGGCAGGGCGGCTGCGGGGACGGACGGGATAAGATGGTCCGGCGTGACCATTCTGTATTTCGACTGCTTCTCGGGCGCCGCCGGCGACATGATCCTTGGCGCGCTCATCGACGCGGGGCTGTCGCTCGACGATGTGCGCCGGGCGCTGGGGAGCCTCGCCGTCGAGCCGGAGACGGTCTGGACCGAGGCGGTGACCCGGGCGGGCATGCGCGCCACCAAGCTCCACGTGCGCGGCGAGGGCGAGCCCGCCGGGTCGCACGGCCACGCTCACCGCACCCTCGCCGAGATCGAACGCTCGATCGACGGCTCGGCGCTGTCGGCGGCGGGGAAGGCTCGCGCCCGATCGCTGTTCGCACGGCTCGCGGCTGCCGAGGCCGCCGTTCACGGGACCTCACCCGAGCGGGTGCACCTGCACGAAGTGGGCGCGCGTGATTCGATTGTCGACATCGTGGGCACCGTCTACGGGATGGAGGCGCTCGGGGTGGAACAGGTGGCCGCCTCGCCGCTCAACGTCGGCAACGGCACGATTCAGTGCGCCCACGGTCTCTACCCGGTGCCCGGGCCGGCAACGGCGCGCCTGCTCGAAGGCGCACCGATATACGCCGGAACGCAGAACGCGGAACTGCTGACCCCGACAGGGGCGCTGCTCGTCACGAGCTACGCCCAGAGCTACGGATCGCTTCCGCCGATGCGGCTCCGGCGAACCGGCTGCGGCGCCGGATCGCGCGATTTCGCAGGCTCTCCCAACGTCCTGCGGGTGTTCATCGGAGAGACCGACGCCACCTCGCCGGTGCGCCGCGTGGTCGTCATCGAGGCGGAGATCGACGACATGAACCCGCAGATCTTCGGCGTCCTGATGGATCGCCTGATGGCGGCCGGGGCGCTCGACGTCTTCTACACGGCTATCCAGATGAAGAAGAGCCGTCCCGGAACGCTGCTGTCCATCGTCGCGCCGCCGGAAGCGCGGGACCCGCTGACCTCGCTCGTCTTCCGCGAGACGACGACGATCGGGGTGCGGTACGCGGAGATGGAGCGCGACTGCCTCGAGCGGGAGACCATCGCCGTCTCGACGCGGTTCGGCCCGGTCCGGGTCAAGCTCGCGCGGCGGAACGGCGCGCTGTTGAACGCGGCGCCGGAGTTCGACGATTGTGTCCGGATCGCCGCCGACACCGGCACGCCGCTGAAGGACGTGCAGGCGGCCGCCGTGAAGGCGTTCCTGGACGGGCAGCACTGAGACCGTGCGCTTCTATCTGACCACCGCGATTGACTACGTCAACAGCCGGCCTCATCTCGGCACGGCCTACGAAAAGATCACCGCCGACGTGGTCGCGCGGTACAAGCGCCTGTCTGGCGTCGACACGCACTTCCTGATGGGCAACGACGAGCATTCGCAGAATGTCTACAAGCGGGCGCTCGAACGGGGACTCGATCCCGCGGCGTACTGCGATCAGATGGAGCAGCAGTTCCGAACCGTCTGGGCACAGCTCGACATCTCCTTCGACGACTTCATCCGGACGACCCAGCCACGTCATCGCGCGGCCGTGCAGAAGCTCGCGCAGGTGTGCTTCGACAAGGGCGATATCTACGAAGGGCTGTACGAAGGGTGGTACTGCGTCTCCTGTGAGGCCTTCAAGCAGGACAAGGACCTCGTGGACGGAAAGTGTCCGCTCCATCCGACGCTCGTCCCCGAGTGGATTCGGGAGAAGAACTACTTCTTCCGCCTGTCCAGGTACCGCGACGCCTTGCTGGCGCACTTTCTGGCCAACCCCACGTTCCTTCAGCCCGATGTCCGGCGAAACGAGATGCTCCGGCTGCTCGAAGCCGGCCTGGAGGACATCTCGGTCAGCCGGGCGGGACAGCACTGGGGAATTCCACTGCCGTTCGCGCCGAATAACGTCGTCTACGTCTGGTTCGACGCGCTCATCAATTACGCCGCCGCCGTCGGCTACGGGACCGACGAGGGGCGCTTCGACGCATGGTGGCCGGCGGATCTGCATGTCGTCGGGAAGGACATCACCCGTTTTCACACCATTGTCTGGCCTGCAATGCTCATGAGCGCCGGCCTGCCGCTGCCGAAGCAGGTGTTCGGGCACGGGTGGGTGCACTTCGGTGGCCAGCGGATGAGCAAGTCGCTCGGCACGAGCCTCGACCCATCGGACGTCACCGGCCGCTTCGGACCGGATCCGTTGCGGTTGTACCTGGTGAAGGAAATCTCGTACGGCGGCGACGGCGATTTCACGTGGGACCGATACGAGGAGCGGTACAACGTCGATCTGGCCAACAACCTCGGCAATCTGGTCAGCCGCGTGGCCGCCATGGCGGAGAAATACCGCGGCCTCGAGCTCAGGCCCGCGGGCACCGGCGGCCGGCTCGCCGAGCGTGCCGCCGCCGTACTCGGACGCTACCGCGCCTCGATGGACGGCCTGGCCCTTCACGACGGCGCCGCGGCGGCATTCCAGCTCGTCGATGCCGCCAACGAGTTCATCGCCGAGACGGCGCCGTGGGCCCTGGCCAAGCGGGCCTCGGACGCGCCGCGCCTCGACGAAGTGCTGTTCACGGCCGCCGAAGCGGTGCGGATCGCCGCGGTGCTCCTGCGGCCGATCATGCCCGGGTCCGCCGCGGAGATCCTGACACGCGTGGGCGAGACGACGCCGCCGGATGCGCTTCGCCTGGACCGGGACGGCCGGTGGCGCTCCGATGGAACGAGGCAGATCGTCAAGGGGCCGCCGCTCTGGCCTCGAGTCGAAGAGAAGGAGATGACGGTGGAGCAGTCAGTACCCACAACACCCGCGGAGGAGCCGCGCATCACGATCGACGAGTTCATGAAGGTGGAGCTCCGCGTCGCCAAGGTGGTCGAGGCGGAGGCGATTCCGAAATCGAAGAAGCTCCTCAAGCTCAAGGTCGACACCGGGCGCGACCAGCGAACGATTGTCGCGGGCATTGCCGAGGCCTACCAGCCGGAGCAGCTCGTGGGGCGCACCGTCGTCATCGTGGCCAATCTACAGCCGGCAAAGCTGATGGGCGTCGAGTCCAACGGCATGATCCTCGCGGGAACGACCGACGCCGGTCAGCCCATCCTCGTCGGCTTCGACCAGGAGATTCCGCCCGGCGCGCGCGTACGGTGATCGACAGCCACTGCCACCTGGCGGGCGAGGAGTTCGCGGCGGACCTGCCGGCGGTCGTCGAGCGCGCCCGGGCCGCCGGGCTCACCGGCGCGCTGGTCATCGTCGGCGCGAACGAGGACCGGGAATGCGAGCGGGCCGGGCTGGTCGAAACGGCGTGGCCGGACGTCCGTCTGTCGATTGGCGTGCATCCCCATGCCGCCGGAGGCTTTGCCGCCGATCCGGAGGCGGCCGTTCGACTGGTCGAGCGGCGGCTGCAGGGTGCCGCCACCTGCCGGGCAATTGGGGAGATCGGTCTCGACTACCACTACGACTTCGCGCCTCGCGACGTGCAGCAAGCCGTATTCAGGGTGCAACTCGGTCTGGCGCGCCGTCGCGGCCTACCGTTCGTGCTGCACACTCGCGAGGCCGAGGAGGACACGTTCCGGATTCTTGCCGAAGACGCTGACGCCGGCGTGGGAGGCGTGTTTCACTGCTTCACGGGCGATCGTGCCATGGCGCGCCGGGCGCTCGATGCCGGCTTCCATGTGTCGCTGGCCGGTATCGTCACGTTCCCGCGGGCAGAGGCGCTGCGCGAAGTGGCGCGGCTCGTGCCGATCGACCGGCTCCTGATTGAAACCGACAGCCCGTTCCTCTCGCCAGTGCCACACCGCGGCACACGCAACGAGCCGGCCCGGGTCGTCCATGTGGCCGAGGCGATCGCGCGGCTTCGCGGCGCCAGTGTGGAAGATCTCGCATCGGCGACCACCGAGAACTTCCGCCGCCTGTTCAAGCCGTAACTCGAGCTCGGGTCGACTGACGACCGTCTGGTGGGGACCCCCAACAGCCAATTCCCAACAACCAACTCCCAACAACCAACTCCCAACAACCAACTCCCAACAACCAACTCCCAACAACCAACTCCCAACTCGCCACCACCTATCGACTACCGGCTACCACCTACCGGCTACCACCTACCGGCTACCACCTACCGGCTACCACCTACCGGCTACCACCTCGCTTTGACACTCCGCGCGGGGATATGGTCTGATCGACCCGCGTGAAGCCCGCCGCGTCCAACGTCTCCGCCTCCGTACTTGCACAGCTGTTCGAGCCAATTCGGGACGACCTTCGCGAGGTGGAGCGCGAGTTCTCCCGCCACGTGCAGTCGCAGATCGCGGTCATCCCGGCCATCGGCACCTATGTCAAGGACAGCGGGGGCAAGCGCATCCGTCCGGCGGTGCTGCTCATGGCGGCGCGGATGGCCGGCTACACCGGCGAGCGCGCGGTCCTCTACGCCTCCGTCGTCGAGTTCATCCACAGCGCAACGCTCGTGCACGACGACATCATCGACGAGGCGGAGATGCGGCGCGGCCGGGAGGCGGCGCACACGCGGTGGGGCAACCACCTGACGGTGCTGTTCGGCGACTTCCTCTACCTCAAGTCGATGTCGCTGGCGCTGACCCAGGACGAGCTGGCGGTCATCCGGCTGCTCTGCGACGTGACGTTGCGGATCGTCGAGGGCGAGATCTACCAGCTCACGAAAAATGGCGTCATCGATCTGTCCGAAGAGGAGCACTTCGACATCATCCGCCGCAAGACGGCGTACCTCTTCGCCGGGTGCGCCCGGATCGGCGGCATGCTGGGCCCGGCGACCCGCGAGCAGCAGGAGGCGCTCTGGGAATACGGGTTCAATATCGGCATGGCGTTCCAGCTCGTCGACGATCTGCTCGACTTCACCGGCGACGAGGTCGCGCTCGGCAAGCCCGTGGGGGGCGACCTGCGGGAAGGCAAGATGACGCTGCCGGTCATTCATTTGCTCGCGCAGGGCAACGGGCCGGCCCGGGACCTGGTCGGCGGCATCGTGGGCGAGCGAAAGGCGACGGTGGAGGAGTGGCGGCGGTTGCGCGCGCTGCTGGCCCAGACGCGGTCGATTGACTACGCGTACGGCGCCGCCGCGGAGTTCGTCGAACGCGCCAAACGGGCGCTGCACGTCTTCCCGCCGAGCGCCGCGCGCGAGGCGCTGCTCTTCCTGCCCGACTACGTCGTCTCGCGCGATCGGTAGAATTGGCGGGGATGACGCCCGCAGAACGAATCGCCGAGCTCCGCCGGCTCATTCGCCACCACGAAGAGCGGTACTACATCCTGAACGAGCCGGAGATTGCCGATGCCGAGTTCGACGCGCTGATGCGCGAGCTCGTGCGGCTCGAGGCGGAGCACCCGGATCTCGTCACCGCCGATTCGCCGACCCGTCGTGTCGGCGGTCGTTCCGCCGCCGGGTTCGCCTCCGTCGAGCACGCAGAGCCGATGCTCAGTCTCGACAACGCGTACTCGGAGGAGGAGCTCGGAGCGTTCGACGACCGGGTGCGCCGCGGCCTCGGCGCGGACGAGCCGGTCGTCTACGTCGCCGAGCTGAAGATCGACGGCGTCAGCATTGCGCTCACCTACGAGGACGGGCTGCTCGTGCGGGGCGCGACCCGGGGCGACGGTGTCCGGGGCGAGGACGTCACCGCGAACATCAGGACGATTCGCGCCATTCCCCTCCGGCTCGTCGACAACCCCGGCGCTCACCTGGAGGTGCGGGGCGAAGTGTACTTCCCGCGCAAGGCATTCCAGCGCATCAACGCGCAGCGCGAGGAGGCGGGTGAGCCGACCTTCGCCAATCCGCGAAACGCCGCGGCCGGCACGCTCAGGAATCTCGATCCGGCACTGGTCGCCACGCGCGGACTGCGGGCGTTCGTGTACCAGCTCGTGAGGACCGAGGGGGAAGAGACGCCGGTGGTGCACTCGCACGCCGACACGCTCGACCTGCTGCACCGATGGAAGCTGCCTGTCGAGCCGCATTGGCGGCGGTGCGCGGGCGTGGACGAGCTCGTGGCGTTCTGCCGCGAATGGGACGGAAGGCGGCGCACGCTCGACTTCGACACCGATGGAGTCGTCATCAAGGTCGATCGCCTGGCCGACCGGCGGTTGCTGGGCGCCACCAGCAAGTGTCCGCGCTGGGCGATTGCCTTCAAGTTTCCAGCCGAACAGAAGACCACCCGCCTCATGGCAATCGAGGTCGATGTCGGACGTACCGGCGCCGTCACGCCCTTTGCGGTGCTCGAGCCGGTGGTCGTGGCCGGCTCGACGATCTCGATGGCCACGCTGCACAACGCCGACGACATCGCGCGCAAGGACATCCGCGAGGGCGACTGGGTCGTCGTGGAAAAGGCCGGCGACGTCATTCCGCGCGTCGTCGGGCCGATCGCGAGCCGCCGCCCGCCAGACTCCGTCCCGTGGCGCATGCCGGCGGTCTGCCCGCGCTGCGGCGCCGCGCTCCACCGGCCCGAGGGCGAGGTCGTGTGGCGCTGCGAGAACACCTCGTGTCCGGCGAAGCTGCGGCGGGGGCTCGAGCACTTCGCGTCGCGATCGGCGATGAACATCGAAGGGCTTGGCGAGGCGCTCGTGGCACAGCTCGTCGATCGGGGCCTCGTGCGCGACTACGCCGACATCTACACGCTGACAGAGGAGACGCTGGCGAATCTGACGAGCCCGTCGGTTCGCTCCGACGGCAGGACGATCGATCGCCGGTTTGGCGAGAAGAATGCCGCGAAAGTCGTCGCCGAAATCAACCGCAGCCGCACGAACGAGCTCTGGCGGGTGATCTACGGCCTCGGCATCAGGCATGTCGGCGAGCGGGCCGCGCGGGTGCTGCAGGACGCCTTCGGCTCGATGGCGGCGCTCAGGGCCGCGTCGGTCGACGCCTTGCAGGAGACGCCTGAGATTGGCCCGGTTCTCGCGGAATCGGTCCGCAACTGGTTCGACGAGCCGCGCAATCAGCAGCTCATCGAACGGCTCGGCGTCGAGGGTGTGCGCATGGATGTGCTTGCCGAGCCTCGCGCGGCACGCCGCGAAGGGGGGCCGCTGACGGGCAGGACCTACGTGCTCACCGGCACGCTGGCGTCGCTCACGCGCGCGCAGGCAACGGAGGCGATCGAACGGCTCGGCGGGACGGTCACCGGGTCGGTGAGCCGGAAGACCAGCGCGGTGATCGTCGGGGCGGACGCGGGGACCAAGGCGGAGAAGGCGCGCGCGCTCGGCGTCCCGACGCTGGACGAGGCGGCGTTCCTCGCGCTCGTCAAGGTACAATGAATAGCACCATGACTCGGCGGTTCCTGGCGGTCACGATTGTCCTTACCGCCACGGTCGCATTCTTCGTGGGGCTCGTGGTGGCCGGCACGATGGTGCCCTCGCCGGCGGCCTCCGCGGCGACGACGGCGCCGGAGCCGGCGCGACCGGTCGAGCGCGCCATGGCGCCCGCGGCGCCCGGCGCCGCCTCGTTCGCCGATATCGCCGAGCGGCTCAATCCAACCGTCGTCAACATCGACGCCGCGTCGCGCGCCGCCGTCCAGCCGCGGCGGCGCACGCTGCTCCCGGACGGCCCGGACGTCTTCGACCGACAGCCCCGCGACCCGGAACCCCGCCGGGGCGCTGGCACCGGCTTCATCATCGACGCTTCCGGCTTCATCCTGACGAACCATCACGTCATCGACGGCGCCGACCGCATCGTGGTGCGGCTGGCCGACGGCCGGCAGCTCCGCGCCGAGGCGATTGGCGCCGATCCGGACACCGACATCGCGCTCGTGCGGATCGCCGAGAATCGGCCGTTCCCCTTTGCGCCGCTCGGCGACTCGGATGCGCTGCGCGTCGGCGAGTGGGTGCTCGCAATCGGCAACCCGCTCGCCTACGAGCACACGGTGACGGTCGGAGTGGTCAGCTTCATCGGGCGGAAGCTCTTCGACAGCTCCCTCGACCGGTACATCCAGACCGACGCGGCGATCAATTTCGGCAACAGCGGCGGTCCGCTCATCAACGCGCGCGGCGAGGTGATCGGCATCAACGCGGCCATCAGCTCCAGGGCGTCCAATATCGGGTTCGCGGTCCCCATCAACCAGGCGCGGGCGATTCTGCCGCAGTTGCGGACGCGGGGTCGGGTGTTGCGCGGCTACATCGGCGTGACGCTGCGCGACGTCGATCCCGACATGCAGCGGTCGCTCCGGTTACCATCCTCCTCCGGCGCGCTCGTCCAGGACGTGACGCCGGGCTCGCCCGGGGCGCGAGCGGGGCTTCGCACCTACGACCTGATCGTCGGCGTGGACGGCCGTCAGATGTCGGGCAACGAAGCGTTGATCCAGACGATTGCCGCCCGGGAGCCCGGCTCGGCGACGACGCTCCAGGTCGTGCGCGACGGTCGCTCGCTGAGCGTGACCCTCAAGCTCGCGGAGCGCCCCGTACGCGAACGCCGCACCGACGCCGAGCCGCGACCGCTCCCGTCCAGCCAGGACGGTTCGCTTCTCGGCATCAGCGTCCGCGAGCTCGACGCCGACGCCACCGAGCGCTATCGGCTCCCGGGGGGGATCCGCGGCGTCGTCGTGGCGCGGGTGGAGCCGATGAGCCCCGGGTTCGATGCCGCCATCGAGCGCGGCCATGTCATCCTGGAGGTCAACCGGCAGCCGGTGCAGAACGCGAACGACTACCGCCGATTGACTGCCGGCGTTCGTCCCGGCGACATCCTGGCCATATACGTCTACAAGCCGGAGCTGAACCAACGCATCCTCGAGACAGTCAGGGTCGACGCCCGGTAGGCGCCGCCGTGAAGCCGCGTGTCCTGGTCATCGATGACGAGGCCGCCATCCGAGAGTCTCTGCGGATGATTCTCGAATACGAGGGCTACGGGTTCATGGGCGCCGCGTCCGGCCAGGAAGGCCTCGCCCTGCTCGAACGGGAGCGGCCCGATCTGGTGCTGCTCGACATCAAGATGCCCGGCATGGACGGCATGGAGGTGCTGCGCACGCTGCGCGAGCTCGACGACGGCCCGCCCGTGGTGATGATTTCCGGCCACGGCACCACGAGCACGGCCGTCGAGGCCGTCAAGTCCGGCGCCGTCGACTTCCTGGACAAGCCCCTCGGCAGCGAGCGGGTGATCGTCACGCTGCAGAACGCGCTGAAGCAGCAGGGGCTGCGCCGGGAGAATCGCGCGCTGCGGCTCGCGATGGAGTCGAAGTACGAGATCGTCGGCCGGAGTCCCGCGTTGCGCGCCGTCCTCGAAGCGGTCGCGCGCGCCGCCCCGACCGGCGCCACCGTGCTGCTGCTCGGCGAGAGCGGCGTGGGCAAGGAGCTCGTGGCGCGCACGATCCATCGCAACAGCCCGCGCGCTGGCCAGCGGTTCGTGCAGGTCAACTGCGCGGCGATTCCCGAGGAACTGATCGAGTCGGAGCTCTTCGGGCACGAGAAGGGGTCCTTCACGGGGGCGACGGAAAAGCAGATTGGCAAGTTCGAGCAGGCCGACCGCGGGACGATCTTCCTCGACGAGGTGGCCGACATGAGCGCCAGGACGCAGGCGAAAGTGCTGCGCGTCCTCGAGGAGCAGGAAGTCGAGCGGATCGGATCCGCGCGCACCATCGAGGTCGACGTTCGAGTGGTGGCGGCCACCAACAGGAACCTCGAAGAGATGATCCAGCGAGGGGAGTTCCGCGAGGATCTCTATTTTCGTCTCAGCGTGATCCCGATCGTCGTGCCGCCGCTCCGCGAACGCCGCGAGGACATCCCGCTGCTCGTGCAGCACTTCGCGCAGCGCACCGGCGAGGAGCACAACCTGAAGCCCAAGCAATTCGATTCCCGCGCGATGGACGCGCTCCAGCGGCACGGCTGGCGGGGCAACATCCGTGAGCTCCGAAATACGGTCGAGCGGGTCATGATCATGACGCCGGGCGATCTCGTTCGCATCGGGGACCTGCCTCAGGAGGTGCGTGGAGAGGCCGCGGTCGGAGCGGCAGCCGTCGAGCCTGGTCCGCCAGGGGCCGCGGCCTCCTCAGCCGGCCCGGCGGCTTCGCTCGCGGCCGGGACCCTTCGCGAGTTCAAGGACGCCTCCGAGCGCGCCTTCCTCGTCCAGAAGCTTCGGGAGAACCACTGGAACATCTCGAAGACGGCCGAGGTCATCGACACCCCTCGAAGCAACCTCTACAAGAAGCTGGAGCAGTACGGCATCAGCCAGGACGCGGACGGCTAACCTGCGATAATGGAGTGTCGCAGTCAGCCAGACGACCGCCGGCTCTCGTACTGGCGTCGGGCCAAAGGCGAGGGCGGGAGGAAAGTCCGGACTCCGAAGGGCAGTGCGCCGGGTAACGCCCGGGCAGGGAAACCTGACGGACCAGTGGCACAGAAAACACACAGCCTACCGGCGTCAGCCGCGGCAATGGTGAAAAGGTGCGGTAAGAGCGCACCGCGTCCGTGGCAACACGGATGGCAGGCAAAACCCCGCACGGAGCAAGACCAAATAGGGTGGCGCTCGAGGACGGCCCGTCCGAAGCCACCGGGTAGGTCGCTCGAGCCCGCGAGCAATCGCGGGACTAGAGGAATGGTCGTTACCCAGAGCGCGCGCGGCTTCGGCCGCGCGGGTCGAGGGGGACAGAATTCGGCTTATCGGATGGCTGCGACGCTTTTCTGATGGCAGCACTGTTGTGAGGCACCCGGGCTGATGGCGTTCTATCTCGTAACCGGCGGGGCCGGATTCATCGGCTCCCACTTGACGGAGGAGCTCGCTCGCCGAGGCCATCGCGTCCGCGTGGTCGACGACCTCTCCACGGGCCACCGGCGGAATCTCGCGCACCTCGGCGGCGTGGAATTCATCGAGGGGGACCTCGCCGACCTCGAGGTGGCGCGGCGCGCGGTCGCTGGGGTGGAGTTCGTACTCCATCAGGCCGCCATCCCCTCGGTGCCGCGGTCGGTAACCGATCCGCTGACCTCGCATCGCGCCAACGCCGATGCGACCCTCAACGTGCTGCTGGCGGCCCGCGACGAGGGAGTCCGGCGCCTCGTCTACGCCGGCTCGTCGTCGGCCTACGGGGAAACCCCGACGCTGCCGAAGGTCGAAACCATGCGCACGGCCACGCTGTCGCCCTACGCGCTCCAGAAGCTGATGGGCGAGCAGTATTGCCAATTGTTCACGCAGCTCTACGGCTTCCAAGCCGTGACGATCCGCTACTTCAACGTGTTCGGGCCGCGGCAGGATCCCTCGTCGCCCTATTCGGGCGTCATTTCGCTTTTCATCAGCGCGATCTGCGACGGGCGCGCGCCGACCATCTGCGGCGACGGCGAGCAGACGCGCGACTTCACCTACGTGTCGAACGTCGTGGACGGCGTCCTGCGCGCGTCGGAGGCGCCGGGTGTGGCCGGCGAGGTGATCAACGTGGCCACCGGCGGCCGCATCAGCATCAATGCGCTCTTCCGCGCGCTGCGCGACCTGATTGGTGTGGATGTGGCGCCAATCTACGGGCCGGCGCGCGCCGGAGACGTGCGCGATTCCCAGGCCGATATCGGCAAGGCCCGCCGGCTGCTCGGCTACGAGCCGGCCGTCGGCTTCGAGGACGGACTGCGGAAGACCGTCGACTGGTATCGCGCCTCGCAGGTGACCACCGCGTAACTCCGGTTGTCGGTCGCCAGGCCACTGGCGCCTTCGCTCTTCCTATCCTTCACCCCAACCCCCGCCGCATGAGGATGTTGCGGAGACGGCCGTGGCGCCGCGCGTGCGGCCTCTCCGTTGCCACTCCTGCTCGGCGTCCCGTCGGTGATCCGTCGAAGGCGCCCGACCTCGCGCCACACGGACACCGCGGGCACGCTCAGATGGCATGGACGACCACACGACACAGGAGGAGATGCGATGCGAATGATGTTTGCGGCGCTGCTCGTGCTGGCGCTCGGGGCAGCGGCGGCCGCGGCGCAGGACGGTGGCCGAGCGGCGGCGACAAGGGCAATGCCGGAGACGGCAGCCCCGGTGAACCTGAATACGGCGACCACGGTGCAGCTCGAGACGCTGCCGGGCGTCGGTCCTGCGCTGGCCCAGCGGATCGTCGACTATCGCCAGCAGAACGGGGGCTTCAAGAAGATCGAAGAGCTGATGAACGTGCGCGGCATCGGCGAAACGAGCTTCCTGAAGCTGAAGGCGCTCGTCACGGTGACGCCGCCCAGGACGGACCGCGCCGCCACCCAGTAAAGGAAGGCCTTCCGGCCTCCGTCAAGGCCCGTGGGGCGCGCGGCGCTCCGCGGGCCTCCGGCTACACCGTCATCGAGCTTCTGTTCGCCACTGGCCTGGTGGCAGTGTTGGCTGCCACGACGGTTCCGCAACTGTTTGCTGGAGTCGACCGCGCGCGGACATGGGCGGCCGCGCGGTACCTCGCCTCACGAATGGCGGTCGCGCGCTCGTACGCGGTGCTGCGCTCCTCGCACGTGGCGCTCCGGTTCGTCGAGGTTCGATCGGACGTGACCTTTCAGATGTTCGTCGACGGCAATCACAACGGGGTCCGCACCAGTGACATCGATGCCGCCGTCGATTACCCCCTCGACGCCCCGACGCGACTGGCCGACTTGTTTCCGGGCGTCGCCGTCGGGATTACGCCGGCCCTTGGGCGCGACCCGGTCAGAATCGGCGACAGTGACCTGCTGTCGTTTACTCCGCTGGGCACGGCAACGGCCGGCACCATCTACGTCCGTGGTCGTGACGGCATGCAACTGGCTGTGCGCGTACTGGGTGCCACCGCCCGCACCCGCGTCTTGCGTTACGTCCCACGCACGGATCAGTGGGTGGAGTCGTTTTGAGACCGAGTAGTCTCTTCCCAGACGGGAACAGCCGCGATCGTTGCGAGAGGGCATTCGATACCCCCAGCCTCACCCGGCAGGGGACACAAGCTGACAGGACCGGACAGGCCGACGCCGACACCATGCGGCACGAGGATTGTTCTATGCCGGGACATGACCAGCGACGCGCGAACGACCGATCTCCGTCAGGTCGTGGCTGCCGTCAGTGCGGCGCTCACCCGTCCCGCGGTGGAGGATCTTCCCGGTATCTTCGAACGCCACGTTCAGCAGTTGCTGTCGATGCGTGCGGTGCGCCTGCGGGAGATTCCGGCGCGATATCAGGCGCGCCTCGTGACACCGACGCGCACGTCCGAATCCATCGTCGTTGGAGTGCCGACGGCCGACCCTGGCGTCCAGGCGGTGCTCGAGGCGTCCTTCGAACGCGACCGCACGCTCGACGAACGCGACGTCGAGCTCCTGACCTCCGCTGCTCAGCTCGGGGGGCTGGTGCTCGAAGCCGCTCGCCGGTGGGCTCCCGCGCGTGCGGTCCTGCCGCCTGGTGCGAGCCCGCTCGTCGGCTCCAGCCGAAGCATGGCCACGCTTCGAGATCAGGTCGTGCGCGTGGCGCAGACCGACTTCACGGTGCTGGTCGAGGGTCCGATCGAGCGGTAGTAGTGAGAGGCGCGTACTGAGAAAAGGCGAGATATTCAAAGTTTCCGGCGCCCTCGGCCCTCAGGAATGGCCGGGGCCCCTCGTCATGGACCGGATGAATCGTGAATCGAATTTCGAGGCGACGGAATTCGGCTTTCGCGCGCTCTGGCACTTCGCTGAGCACACCAGCGGCGTCCTGGAGCTGCTGCCGCACCCACGTCGGAATCACGGCGAGACGTTGTTCTAAAGGCTCGTCCAAAGCGACCCGGTTCGTCTCCAATGCACGAATTTCTGCTTCACGCTCCCTGATAGCTTGGAACACCGTTGCTGCGCCTGCACCATCTTCGACGGCAGCTACGAGATTGTGGAGCTTCTGTTCCGCGATCGTCTTGGCCCGCTCGATCTCGTCGCGCTGTTGTGGTCGCCGGTCAATGAGCTCGTTCAACGCACCAGCCAAACGATCGGAGATGTATGCGATGGTCTCTGGGCGAACGAGTTCGGCCTGGAGCCCAGCAAGAAGAGCAGTGTCAGCGATCTTGGCCCTGATGGTGAGGCGATTCGTGCAGGCCGTGGCACCGTTCTTCGAATGCCGTTGGCACCCGTATCGGGGCATTCCCCAGCCGCCGCTAACCACCGTCACGGCGCCGCCGCAGATTCCGCATCGCATGAAACCGCTGAACAAGTGCCGTGAGTACAGCGCCGCGTCCTTGCCGCGCATCAACATTGTTCCCGCTTGTCGCGGCGCCGCCGACACGATGTCACGGCGAGCCTGTACCGCGGTCCAGAGTTCGTCATCGATGATCCGAAGATCGGGCCGATCAAGGATCCGCCATTCCGCACGTGGCACATGACGCGCAACCTTTTGGTGTGTGCCCGGCCGCCGTTCGTAGCGCCGCTGTCCCCAAATCTGCTTACCTGTGAACCGCTCGTTTCCGAGAAGTCGCCGGACGGCGCCGAACTTCCATGACCGCCCGCACGACCCCTGAATGCCGGTGCGATTCAGCCGCTCGACAATCGAGGGAACACCGACGACGCCACTGGCGTACCACGTGAAAATGTCGCGGATGACGCGGGCCTCCGCTTCGTACACCTGGAGGCGCTTGCCGAGCAACAGGGGATGTCCATTCGAATCGAGACGACCGCTTGGGTCTGGGACAGGGACGGCCCGATATCCGTACGTAATGCCGCCGGTCGAAAAGCCGCGTTCGATCTGGCCGGCCAAGCCGCGACGAATCTTTGCCGCCATCTCGCGGAGGTACAGGGCATCCACGATGCCGTGGACGGCGAGCAGCGTCTCAGCCTGTTCGCTGTCGGAGTCAATGCCCTGCGAGATGTAGACGACGCGGATGCCGGCGAATTTCAACCCTTGAACAATTCGCAACGCGTCCGCGAGATCGCGGGCGACGCGTGACGAATCGTCCACAAGTAGGACATCGAAGGGCGGGGGAGTCGAGGCCGCAGCGCCGAGTAACGCGCGCAGCCCTGGACGTCCCTCGATACTGCTGCCGCTGATCCCAGCATCCGTGTAAATCTGCGCGTCCTGCCACGTCCAGCCCTGTCGTTCGGCGTACTCGCGACAGCCGCCGATCTGATCGTCGAGCGACGTTTGCCGCTGCATGTCTGATGAGAATCGCGCGTAGCAGGCAGTCCGCATTTGCTGCATAAGTTACGCTGCAAGCCTGGGAGATCGCTCGTTCATCAGCCGTTGTAGTAGCGCAGGAATGACAACCGCGTCAATGAAGGCGCGAAGTTCATTCGGCAACATCGGCAGCGGTGTTGGGGTGGTCATCATGTCTCCGTAGCGGCTAGATCGATCGAAGAGAAGCACCTGACGCTATTGGTATCCATGTCAGATTGAAGGCGCAAGTCGGCCCCTGCACGGGGACGGCCGCAGCATCCTCGCGCGCCCTCGCTCATCGTGTTGAGTCTGTTGCTGCTTCGCATACTCACGGCACAACGCGGCGCCGGCTCGCTCTCCAGGATCTTGGGCATGACCCTGGGCCGCGCTGTCGCCGTCAAAAGCCTTCTTGCCCGCCGCCCTCCTGTCGCATACGGGCAGCTACAGCGGCGCGTTCCTCCGCAGGGACATTGAACTGGAACGTGCCAGATGGGTGCACGACCGTGACGATCATCGACCGATCCGGTAGCCGTTTCGTCGACGCGCTGAAATCGATCTCCTCGTCGAGATACATAGCCCGGAAAAGGAAGCGTCCGATGCTGTCCAGCGCCTGACGTGCGGCGGCTTTTCCAGGACGTGTTGCATTCCGTTGTGCCATACAGACCTCCAGTCCGAGTGCCATCAAAAATCCTGTCGAGACGTTTACCCTGCCTCTGTCGCGGTGACTTGACCTGCCCAACGGCTGTGAGCGCTCCAGGTGTCGTATCGCCACGGATGGCGCGCGATGATGAACAGGAAAGAGCGGGCGCACGGCGTTCCCCATGCCGCTGAACTGGCCGGCGGGCCTGTCGATCAGTCCGCAACCGCCGTGTCATCCTTTGCAAGGAAGCCCTCGATGTCGTCGAGCGTCGCGTCGTAGTGAAAGCCTAGTGATGGGAAATTCGTGTCCTTGTCGATGACCATGAACCCGCCCAGGTTCTCGTGAGTCCGCGCCCGGCGAGACTTTGACAACCGGTATCCAAATCGCACTGCCCGGTGACGCAGGCGACCTTCACGGTTCCGTTCGATACGTTCAGTATTCATCTCGTTCTCCTTTGTGCCGTTGCCTGTTGTTTGTGATTCGTTGACTCCGCAGGTCCGTCCAGCGCCGCAATCGCCGGACGGCGCGCCGAATTCCCGATGTGTGCGTACCGCTTCGCCATTCGGACGACCGTCGCCCGACTCCAACCCATGATGTCGGCCACGACTGCGAACGGCTGACCGGCCTCCAGCAATCGCGTCACGACGGTGTGCCGCAGGTCGTGAAAGCGGCACCGGACGCCCGAGGCCTCTCGCGCCGCCGTCCAGGCGAATCCTGACCGCGCGGCCGAGGCGCACGACCGCGATTTTGCGGCGGGCGATCCAAGCGCGAATTGTGTGGACGGAGACGCACAGATCTGCGGCCGTCTGGTCAACCGTACGTAGCGGACCCATGACACCGATGATTGGGCCACAACCATCGAACGACATTGCGTCGCCAGGATTAAAAGGAGCGCAATTGCGCTATTGGCGGTACCGGGGCGAGTGGAGCCACGTAATTACGAGACCCTTCGCGCTCAGGGCGAGAAGATGAACTATTCCGATTGATCTTCTGGAGCCGCTGTTGGATCTCCTGTCAGAACGTGCGCGTCCTTGAATATCTTCGCGAGAGTTTTCTGTGAAGGGAGGTGCTTCGCGTCGAGACTTGTCTTCAGCCGCACGTTCTTCGCCGAGGTCGAATTTTTCTCCAACCTCAATTTCGGCGATGTCATCGAACTAAGCGCCGCAATCGTCCGCAGATACGAGTTCTCCACCTTCTTGTTTAGAAGAGCCAACTGTCCTTTTGCTGCTAACACTGTCGCGTTGGTTTCTTTCGAAACGTAGTCAGTTAGCCTCGATTTTCACGCCAGTGAAACAGATAACGGGGCTTGGGCAATGTCGCTCGCTCGCGGCTGCCCCGAGGGTTGAGCGCTCACACGATCTCTA
>Ga0156279_128_pt1 | contig 38437 bp, 34 predicted proteins | sample RifCSPlowO2_12_FD_107928 | JGI IMG/M metagenome (GOLD analysis project Ga0156279, IMG submission 107928) | Acidobacteria bacterium RIFCSPLOWO2_12_FULL_68_19 | reverse complement strand
GCGCCCCCGCCTCTCAAAACCCCTGCACCTTCGGTAACACCATTAATGGCGCGACGATGCGCCGCTCGGTAACACTTACTTATGGCTCGACACGCCTCGGACGATCCGGATCAGGTAGTTGTCACGCTTGCCCTTGCGCACGACGAACAGCTGCCCCTCAACGGCGGCATCCGGGCGCAGTCGTTCCTTCTCATCCGTAATTCTTCGACTGTTCACGTAGATCCCACCACTGCGGATGAGGCGTGTCGCCTCGCTCTTCGAGCTGGTCACGCCGGCGGAGACCAGCAGGTCGACCACCGGCCACCCCTCGGGTGTATACGGAGTGGTTGAGGAGGGAACGTTCGGAAAGACGCGGAGCAACTCGTTGACCGACATACCCGAAAGGTCGCCGCCAAAGAGCGCGTCGGTGGCCGCCTCGGCCTCGCGCACCCCGGCCTCTCCGTGAACGAGGCGCGTGACCTCACGGGCGAGCTCCCGCTGCGCGTGGCGCCGTTCCGGTTCTCGGGCCGCCGCCGCCTCGAGTTCCGCGATGCGATTCTGAGGAAGGTAGGTGAAGAACCTGAGGTACGTCGCCGCATCGCGATCATCGGCATTGATCCAGAACTGGTAGAACTCGTACGGCCGGGTCAGCTGTGCGTCGAGCCAGACGGCGCCCGCCTCCGTCTTCCCGAACTTCGCACCCGACGCGGTTGTGATGAGCGGCAGCACGAGCCCATAGGCCCTGCCACCCCGAACGCGCCGAATCAGATCCATCCCGGCGGTGATATTGCCCCACTGATCGCTGCCGCCCATCTGCAGCACGCACTTGAACCGGTCGTAGAGCACCAGATAGTCGTAGGCTTGGAGCAACGCGTAGCTGAATTCGGTGTACGAGATTCCCTCGTCGCCCTCGATGCGTCGCTTCACCGAGTCCCGGGCCAACATCGCATTCACCGAGAAGTGCTTGCCAACGTCGCGCATGAAGGAGATCGCACTCAGTTTGGCGAGCCACTCGGCGTTGTTGACGAGTCGCGCCGGGGCGGTCGTGCTCTCGAAATCGAGAAAGCGCTCGAGCTGCCGCCGGATGCCCTCGACGTTCGCTTCCACCCGCTCGGCGGTCAGGAGCTGGCGCTCGGCCGTCTTGCCGCTCGGGTCCCCGATGAGCCCCGTGCCGCCGCCGACAACGGCAATCGGCGCGTGGCCGAACTGCTGGAGCCGCGCGAGCGCCAGGATCGGCAGGAGCGAGCCGACATGCAGGCTCGAAGCGGTCGGATCGAACCCGATGTACGCGGCGACCTTCTCACGGGCCAGCAGTTCGCGGACGCCTTCAGTGGCGTCGTAGACGAGGCCACGCCACGCAAGTTCGCCATAGAGGTCCATCAGCCGCTACTATAAACCGGGCTATGCTCCTCGGCCGCCGCGCGGCGATTAAAGGGCTGCTCGCGATGGGCGTCGGCACCGTCACCGGCGCGACGGTGTACGGCGTCGGGTACGAGCGCCACCAGATCGGCGTCACCGACGTGACGCTGCCGATTTCCGGACTCCCGCCGGCGCTCGACGGCCTGCGTATCGGCTTTCTCACCGATATTCATCACAGCGGCACCGTCCCCGCCTCCGACGTCACACGCGCGGTGCAGCTCGTGCTGGCCGAACGGCCGGACCTGATTGTTCTCGGGGGCGACTACGTGACGTTCGGCGATCGCGCGTTCGTCGAGCCCGCCGCCGAGCTGCTCGCCTCGCTTGCGGCGCCGCACGGCGTCTTCGCCATCCTGGGCAATCACGACGACGACCGCGACATGCCCATGGCGCTCAGCTCGCGCCACATCGAGGTGCTCAAGGACGCCCGAACGCGCCTCGAGGTGCGGGGCGAAGGGCTGGAACTCGCCGGTGTCCGCTTCTGGACGCGTCGCGTCGAGGATCTCTCGCGCCTGCTGCGCGGCGCGACGGACACCGTGATCCTGCTGGCCCACGATCCGCGGCGTCTTGCCGAAGCGGCCGTGCTGAACGTGCCCGCGGTCCTCTCGGGGCACACGCACGGCGGACAGGTGGTACTGCCCGGCCTCGGCGCGGTGGCGCGACGCCGCTTCCCGATCCTGTCCGGCCTCGGGGCGCGCGAGAACACGTCGATCTTCGTCAGCCGCGGCGTCGGCACCGTCTACGTGCCGGTGCGGATCAACTGTCCGCCCGAAGTGGCGATAGTGACGATGAAGCGGAGGTCGCAGATCTGACGAACCGCCGATCCTCGATCCTCCACCCGCCGCCCAGCACGACGGCGACCGCCTCCGGATAGGCCTTGTGCTCCTCGACCAGAATACGGGCAGCGAGCGTCTCCACGGTGTCATCGTCGAGGACCGGCACCGCCCGCTGCAGGACGATCGGTCCGTTGTCGAGCTCGGAGGTCACGAAGTGGACGGTGACGCCGCTCACACGAACACCATGCTCGATTGCCTGCCGCGGCGCATCGACGCCGGGAAACGCGGGCAGCAGCGACGGATGGACGTTCAGAATGGCATTGGGAAACGCCTCGAGCAGCGGGGGGCCCACCAGACGCATGTACCCGGCCAGACACACCAAGCCAACGTCGCGGGCGCGCAGTTCCCGGACAATGACTCGGTCGTGATCGTCGCGGGACGACCACCCGCGATGGCTGATGGTCAGCGTCTCGACGCCGGCCGCCCGGGCGCGCGCGAGCCCCTGCGCATCTTCGCGATTGGAGATCACGACGGCGATCGTGGCGTCGAGGCGTCTGTCGCGAGTTGCCTCGATGAGCGCCTGAAGGTTGCTGCCCCGGCCGGAGATGAGGACGCCGAGCCGGCGGTTCACGACAGGTTGACGTAGCTCACCGACGGCGGCTCACCGGCGACCACCTCGCCGATCACCCGCGCGTCGCGGCCACCACGCGCCGCCAGCTCCTCCATCAGCGGCTCCGCCTTGTCTCGGGCCGTCACGATGATGAGTCCGAGTCCCATGTTGAACGTCCGCAGCATCTCCTCGATCGGCACCTGGCCGCTCCGCTGCAGCCAGCGAAAGACCGCTGGAACCTCCCACGCCGCCAGATCGACGACCGCCGTCGTCCCGTGGGGCAGCACACGCGGCAGGTTGTCGGTGATACCGCCGCCTGTGATGTGCGCCATCCCCTTGATCCGGCCGCCGGCGAGCAGCGGCTTCACCAGCGGCAGGTAGGAGCGGTGGGGCTCGAGCAGCTCTTCGCCAATGGTGCGCCCCAGTTCCGCCACGTGCGTGTCGACGGTGAGCCCCTGGCGATCGAAGACAATGCGGCGTGCGAGCGAGAAGCCGTTGGTGTGCAGCCCGGACGAGGGAACGCCCACCAGCACGTCGCCGACCAGAATCGCGCGCCCGCTGACGAGCCGCTCGCGATCGACGACGCCGACGAGGAACCCGGCCAGGTCGTACTCTCCATCCGCGTAGAAGCCTGGCATCTCCGCCGTCTCGCCGCCGAGCAGCGCGCACCCGTTGTCACGGCAGGCGCCGGCGATGCCCCCGACGATCCGTTCGGCCACCTCCGGCGATAGCCGGCCGGTCGCCAGATAGTCGAGAAAGAACAACGGCTCCGCACCCTGGACCAGAATGTCGTTGACGCAGTGATTGACGAGATCGAGGCCGACGGTGTCGTGCCTGTCGGCGAGGAACGCCACCTTCAGCTTGGTCCCGACCCCGTCGGCGGTGGCCACGAGGACCGGCTCGCGGAAGCGGCCCGTCTCGAGCTGAAACAACCCGCCGAACGATCCAATCTCCGAGAGCACACCCGAGGTGAACGTCGACCGGGCGAGCGCGCGGATGCGTCGCACGGTCTCGTTCCCCGCGTCGATGTCGACCCCGGCATCCTTGTAGTCCACGTCAGACTTCCAGTCTATCGATGAGGGTCGCCGCCACGGCGCGCGCAGTCGGTCCCTCGGCCGCCTTCCAGGAGGCCCCCCGGGCGGGGGCAACGGACTGCTCTCCGGACGGCTGCAGGAACGATGCGCGCCCGGCTGCAAGCACGGCCACAACGGCGGGCAGCAGACGTGGCGACACGGGCGTCAGCTCGTAACCGGGTCCTTCTCGAGCGGCGACAACACATCCTCCAGGGGCGGCAGCACGGCCTCGGCCGGCTCTGCGGGCAGCGGTTCGGGGCTGAGCTTCAGGGCGAGCTGAAGGTACGCCGCCTCGTCGCGGGGGAACGCGACTGGATAGATCCCCGTGTAGCACGACGTGCAGTACTTCGATCCGCCGCCAGGGACGCCCGAGGTCAGCCCGTCGAGGCTCAGATAGCCGAGGCTGTCGGCGTCGAGGTACTTGCGGATCTCCTCGAGGGTATGGGTCGCCGCGATCAGCTCCGACCGACGCGGCGTGTCGACGCCGTAGAAGCAGGGTGAAATCGTCGGCGGGCAGCTGATGCGCATGTGCACTTCGCGCGCGCCGGCGCCCCGCACCATCCGCACGATCTTCCGGCTCGTCGTGCCGCGCACAATCGAGTCGTCCACCAGCACGACGCGCCGCCCCTCGATGATGCTTCGCACCGGGTTCAGCTTCACGCGCACGCCGAAATGACGGATTGACTGCTGCGGCTGGATGAACGTGCGCCCGACGTAGTGGTTCCGGATGAGGCCGAACCGCATCGGGATCCCCGACGCCTCGGCAAAGCCGACCGCCGCGCACACGCCCGAGTCTGGAATGGGCACGACGACATCGGCCTCGACCGGCTGCTCGCGGGCGAGGCGCCGGCCGAGACCAGTCCTCACCTCGTTGACGCTCTCGCCGAATACGTAGCTGTCGGGCCGTGCGAAGTAGACGTGCTCGAAGATGCAGTGCGCGTGCTGGGCGGGTCCGAACGGCTTGACCGACTTGACGCCCGCCGCGCTCAGCACGACCAGCTCGCCCGGCTCGACCTCGCGCACGTAGGCAGCGCCGATGAGGTCGAGGGCGCACGTCTCGGAGCACAGTACCCACGCGTCGCCGATCCGGCCGATCGCGAGCGGCCGGAACCCGTGCGGGTCGCGGACGCCGAACACGCGGTCGTGCGTCAGCATCACGAACGAGAAGGCCCCGCGCACCTGCGACAGCGCATCGACGATCGCCTTCTCGCTCCCCTCCTCCCGCGACCGCGCGAAGAGGTGGACGACGACCTCGGTATCGCTGTTGGTCTGAAAGATCGCGCCGTCGCGGACGAGCGCCTCGCGCAGGTCGCCCGCGTTGATGAGGTTGCCGTTGTGGCCGATCGCGAACTGTCCGTGCACGCTGTCGACCAGGATCGGCTGGGCGTTGGCGAGTTTGCTCTCGCCGGCGGTGGAGTAGCGGACGTGCCCAATCGCCAGATGGCCCGGGAGGGTGGAGAGCGCCTGGGCATCGAAGGCGTCGTTGACGTACCCCATCCCCTTCCGGTGCCGCACCTGGACGCCGTCGGACGCGGCGATACCGGCGCTCTCCTGGCCCCGATGCTGAAGCGCGTACAGCCCGAGGTAGGTGAGGTTGGAGGCCTCGGCATGGCCGAAGATCCCGAAGACGCCACACTCCTCGCGGAACTTATCGAACATGAACAGGCTCATAGTGTACGGCTTTTACGCAGCCCCGCGCGGCCGATCGAAGTACCCCCCAATCACGCGCGACCAGATGTCTTCTGCCTCCGCCAGAGGCTCATCGATCGCGATCTGACCGGCCATGGCGATCCGGATCCGCTCGCCACCCACACGTCCGATCGCCGCCGCCGGCACGCCGCCGGCCTGTGCCGCCGCCACGAGCTCAGCCGTGCGGTCTGCCTGCACCGAGACCACCACCCGGGACGCGGACTCGCCAAAGAGCGTCGCCACGGACGCAAACGCCGTTTCGACGTCGACCGACGGCACCTCCACCGAGGCGCCCAGTCCTGTGTTGAAACAACACTCGGCGAGCGTCACGGCGAGCCCGCCTTCGGCGCAGTCGTGGGCCGAGCGAATCAGGCCCGCGGCCACCCCTGCCACGAGCAGCCGCTGGAGCGCCGCCTCGAGTTCCAGGTCGAGGACCGGCGGCGTGCCGCGCACGAGTCCGTGCACCACCTTCAGGTACTCGCTGCCCCCCAGCTCACCGCGGCCGGCCCCGAGGAGCACAATGGCGTCGCCCTCGCCCCGAAACGCCCGCCGGACGACGGTGGCGGCGTCTTCGATGAGGCCGACCATGCCGAGCACCGGCGTCGGCAGCACCGCGCGGCCGTCTGTTTCGTTGTACAAGCTGACGTTCCCACCGGTAATCGGAATATCGAGCGCGCGGCACGCGGCGCCGATCCCCTCGACCGCCCGCGCGAACTGCCACATGATGTCGGGCCGTTCCGGATTCCCGAAGTTGAGGCAGTTGGTGGCGCCAATCGGCTGCGCGCCGGTGCACGCCACGTTGCGCGCGGCCTCGGCCACGGCGAGCTGGGCGCCGAGAAACGGATCGAGATGGACGAAGCGCCCGTTGCCATCGACCGACATCGCCAGTGCGCGGGTCGTTCCCTTCACGCGTACGACGCCGGCGCCCATCCCCGGGACGACCAGCGTGTTGGTGCGTACCATGTGGTCGTACTGCCGGTAGACCCACTGCTTGCTCGCCACGGCCGGCGACGCGAGCAGGCGCCTGAACACCTCGCGCGCCGGCGGCGGCGGGCCGAGCGCGGCCAGCGACAGCTGCCGCGCTCCGGCCAGATACGCCGGCTCGGCCATCGGCCGGCGGTAAACGGGCGCCTCGTCGGTCAACGCCGCATTCGGGATATCGGCGACGACTTCGCCGTGGTGTTTCACGCACAGCCGGCCGCCGGAGGTGACCTCGCCGATGTGGACCGCGTGCAGGTCCCATTTCTCGAAGATCCGCTCGACCTCCGCCTCGTGCCCGCGCCTGACGACGAGGAGCATGCGTTCCTGCGATTCCGAGAGCATGATCTCGTACGGCGTCATGCCGGCCTCGCGCTGCGGCACGAGCGAGACGTCGATCGTCACGCCGGCGCCGCCGCGCGAGCCCATTTCGCACGTCGAGCACGTGAGGCCCGCGGCCCCCATGTCCTGGATGCCGACGAGCGCACCGGTCCGCATCACTTCGAGACACGCCTCGAGCAGCAGCTTCTCCATGAACGGATCGCCGACCTGCACTGCCGGCCGCTTGTCCGCCGATTTGTCGTCGAACTCCGCGGACGCCATCGTCGCGCCATGAATACCGTCGCGCCCCGTCTTGGCGCCGACGTAGTAGACGGCATTGCCGACGCCGGAGGCGACGCCCTTGACGATCTCGTCCGCCCTGGCAATGCCCAGGCAGAAGACGTTCACCAGCGGGTTGCCCGTGTAGCTGTCGTCGAACCCGATTTCGCCGCCGACGGTCGGAATGCCGATGCTGTTGCCGTAGCCGGCGATGCCGGCCACCACCCCGGCAAAGGTACGCCTCACGAGCGGGTCGTCGAGCGGGCCGAACCGGAGCGAGTTCAGCAGCGCGATCGGCCGCGCGCCCATGGTGAAGATGTCGCGGATGATGCCGCCGACGCCCGTCGCCGCGCCCTGGTACGGCTCGATGAACGACGGATGGTTGTGCGACTCGATCTTGAAGACGGCGGCGAGCCCCTCGCCGATGTCAACGGCGCCGGCGTTCTCGCCGGGCCCTTGGAGGACGCGCTTGCCGGCGGTCGGCAGCGTCCGCAGGTGCACGCGCGAGCTCTTGTAGCTGCAGTGCTCGGACCACATCACCGAGAAGATGCCGAGCTCGGTGGCCGTCGGCACGCGGCCGAGCATCTCGAGGATGCGCGCGTACTCGTCGTGGCTCAGGCCGTGCTGCTGGACCAGCTCATCGGAAATCGTATTCATCGCGCCGCCGCGACGGCCCGCTGGGTGACCGACGCAACCGCCGATTCGAGCACCACGAGGCCGTCGGCGCTGCCAATCGCGAGCTCGCACGCCCGCTCGGGGTGCGGCATCAGCCCCACCACATTGCGCGCCTCGCTGCACAGGCCCGCAATGTTGTTGACCGAGCCGTTCGGATTCGCCTCTGCCGTCACCGCGCCGGCAGCGGTCGTGTAGCGGAAGATGACCTGACGGTTCCGCTCCAGGCGCTCCACGACGGCGGGTTCCGCGTAGTAGTTCCCCTCCCCGTGGGCGATCGGAATCTTCAGCACCTGGCCGGGGCGGCACCCCAGGGTGAACGGGGTGTCGGTCTGCTCCACTTTCACGAACACGTGTTCGCACTGGAACCTGACGCTCCGGTTCCGCAGCATCGCGCCCGGCAGCAGCCCGGCCTCGAGCAGCACCTGGAACCCGTTGCAGATGCCGAGCACGGGGCCGCGGGCGTCGGCGAACCGCCGGACCTCCTGCATGATCGGCGAGAAACGCGCGATCGCCCCGGTCCGGAGGTAGTCGCCGTGGGCGAAGCCGCCCGGGAGGATGACGACATCGGCGCCCGAGAGGCTCGTCTCCTTGTGCCAGACGAACACGGCGTCCTGCCCCAGCACGTGCTTGACGGCGTGGTACGCGTCGTGATCGCAGTTGGATCCGGGAAAGACGACGACCGCAAACTTCATCGGGCGACTCCCGCGGAGGCCGCGGCTCCCGCGCCGGCGTCGATCTCGATCCGGTAGCTCTCGATCACCGGGTTCGCCAGCAGCTTGTCGGCCGCTTCAGCGGCGACGCGGCGCGCCTCCTCGGGCGTCCGCGCGTCGATCTCCAACTCGAAGTACTTTCCCTGCCGAACGTCGGTCACCGTGGCGTACCCCAGGGTGTGGAGCGCCTCGGCGACCGTGGTGCCCTGGGGGTCGAACACGGACGGCTTCAACGTCACGAACACGCGCGCACGCATCAGACGGCTACCTCCTGAAACACTCGATCGAAGATGTGGTCGACGTGGCGGAGCTGCTCGGCGAGGTCGAACGCGCGCTCGATCTCGGCCGGCGTCAGGACCCCGGTGACCTCCGGGTCGTCGAGCAGCAGCGTCTTGAAGTCGCGACGCTCGCTGACGGACCGCATCGCGTTGCGCTGCACCCATTCGTACGCCTGCTCCCGCGACACGCCGCGGCGCGCCAGCTCGAGGAGCACGGTGCCCGAGAACACCACGCCGCGGGAGCGGTCGAGGTTCTCGCGCATCCGGTCGGGATGGACAGCCATGCCGCCCACGATTCGCGTGAACCGGCCGATCATGTGATCGAGCGCGATGAAGCTGTCGGGCAGGATCACGCGCTCGACCGACGAGTGCGAGATGTCGCGCTCGTGCCAGAGCGCGTTGTTCTCGAAGGCGGCGCCCGCATTGGCGCGCACGAGCCGGGCGAGCCCGACGATCTGCTCGCAGCCGACCGGGTTGCGCTTGTGGGGCATCGCGGACGATCCTTTCTGCCCCTGGGCGAACGGCTCCTCGACCTCGCCAATCTCCGTCTTCTGCAGCCCGCGAATCTCGAGGGCGCCCTTTTCGAGCGTCGAGGCGGTGATCGCCAGCGCCGCCAGCAGTTCCGCGTGCCGGTCGCGCTGAATCACCTGCGACGCCACCGGCGCGGGCGCCAGTCCGAGCGTCCGGCAGAGATCGGCTTCGACCGCGGGCGGCAGGTGCGCGAACGTGCCGACGGCGCCCGAGAGCTTCCCCACCGACACCGTCCCGCGCGCGCGGCGGACGCGGTCCACGTCGCGCCCGAGCTCGGCGTACCACAGCGCGAGCTTGAGGCCGAACGTCATCGGCTCCGCATGCACGCCGTGCGTCCGCCCAATCATCACCGTCGTCCGGTGCTCCTCGGCGCGCGCGCGGAGCGCCTGCATCAGGCCGGAGAGGCCCTGCAGGATCAGATCGCATGCCTCGCGCATCTGCAGCGCCTGGGCGGTATCGATGACGTCTGACGACGTGAGCCCGAAGTGCAGCCACCGGGCTGAGGGACCGACGTGTTCGGCCACCGCCGTGGTGAAAGCGATGACGTCGTGCTGGGTGACTTGTTCGATTTCCTCGATGCGGGCCATGTCGAACCGGCCGCGCTCGCCGATATCGCGCGCGGCCTGGGCCGGCACGAGTCCGGCGCGAGCCATCGCGTCGACCGCGGCGACCTCGACCTGGAGCCAGGTCTCGTACTTCCGCTGGTCGCTCCAGATGCGACCCATCTCCGCGCTGGTGTAACGCCTGATCATCTAGCCCAGTGAAAGCCTTTCGCGGGGAAGCGTCAGTCCGTCCACCGCGCCGAGCACCGTGGCCGCGAGCGCCCCGTCGGCGAACAGATCCCGCGCGACCCGCTGTACGTCGTCCGCGCCGACGCACTCGACGCCTTCGAGTGTCTCGTCGAGCCCGAACTGCCGGTCGAAATAGATCTCCTGCCGCGCCAGGTGCGACATCCGGCTCGAGGTGCTCTCGAGATTCAGCATCAGGCTGCCCTTGAGATGATCCTTGGCGCGCCGCAGCTCGGAGTCGGGAAGCGACTGCTCCTTCAGGCGCCGGAGCTCGGCGATCACGACGTCGATGAGCTCACCGACCGCGTGGTTGGCGCAACCGGCATACACGGTCACCGAGCCGGCGTCGCGGTAGGCGCTCAGGCCGCTGAACACCGCGTAGGCGAGCCCGCGCTTCTCGCGGACGTTCTGGAACAGCCGTGAGCTCATCGAGCCGCCAAGCACCGTGTTCAGCACGTAGCTGGCGTACCGTTCGGCGTGATCCTGCTGATAGCCGCGGGTGCCGAGGCAGACGTGGCTCTGCTCGAGTTCCTTGGTGCGGATGAGCACGTCGGGCACGACCCGCGGCGGCTCCTCGACGACCGGCTGGGTCGACGAGGGGAGCGCTTCGAAGTAGCGTCCGACGAGGTCGCGGACGTGCGCGTGCTCGACGTTCCCCACAGCGACGACGATCAGGTTCGGCGAGGCGTACGCCGCGCTGAAGTAGCGGCGCAGCCGATCGACCGTCAGCGCCTCGACCGTCTCGGGGGACCCGAGGATCGGACGGCCGAGCGGGTGATTCCGCCAGAAGCGCTCGGTGAACAGCTCGTGCACCAGATCGTCCGGCGTGTCCTCGACCATCTTGATCTCCTCGAGGACCACCTTCTTCTCGCGTTCGATGTCGTCCGGGGCGAACGCGGGCCGCATCACGATGTCCGAGAGCACATCCACGGCGACCGGGAGGTGCTCATCGAGCACCTTGATGTAATAACTCGCGTATTCCTTGGCGGTGAACGCGTCCATCTGCCCGCCGATCGAATCGATCGTCTGGGCGATGTCCTCGGCGCTGCGCGTCGCGGTCCCCTTGAAGAGCATGTGCTCGACGAAGTGCGCGATGCCGCTCTGCTCGACCGGCTCGTGCCGGGAGCCGCGCGCCAGCCACACCCCGATGCTCACCGACCGCACGTGCGGCATCCGCTCGGTGACGAGTCGGAGTCGGTTGGGAAGCGCGTCGCGAACAATGGTTGCCGCCACGGATGTTCAGGATTGGGCTTGCTCGCTGCAAACCGTTGACAGACAGGGGATTAGAAGAACTCCACCATCATAGCACGGAACAGGAGCGCGGTGCCCGTTCCGTGGCGGATTGTACAATCGACTGCTCGCATCTCAATGGTAACGCGAGACATAGCATGACTCATCCACAAGGGGACCGCCACCCGGATCTGGCCGAACTCGAGCTCCACGAGTTGGAGACGGCGCTCGAGGCGCGCGGCGTCGAACGCTTTCGCGCGCGCCAGCTCTACCGGTGGATCTACCGGCGCGGCGTCACCGACATCACCCGCATGACCGACCTTGGTCGGACGCTGCGCGACACGCTGACGGCGGAATTCGTCCTCAGCACGCCGCGCATCATCGGCGACGACCGATCGGCCGACGGCACGCGCAAGTTCGTCCTCGAGCTGGTGGACCGCCAACCTATCGAGGCGGTGTTCATCCCGGATACTCCGGCGATGACCTTTTGCATCTCGACGCAGGTCGGCTGCGCGATGTCGTGCAGCTTCTGTCTGACGGGCAGGATGGGACTCGTCCGCAACCTGACGGCGGGCGAGATTGCCGGCCAGGTCCGTGTGCTGGCGGCGGCCACGGAGCTGCTCGACCATCCGTTCAACATCGTGCTGATGGGCATGGGCGAGCCGCTGCACAACTACGACCAGACGATGAAGGCGCTGCGGATGCTCCACGGGGAGCACGGCCTGGCGGTGTCGCCGCGCCGCGTGACCCTCTCGACCGTTGGCATCGTGCCGGGCCTCGAGCGGCTCGCCCGCGAGCCCTTCATGCCGAACCTCGCGGTTTCGCTGCACGCGACGACCGACGCGCAGCGGTCCGCGCTCGTGCCGCCCAACCGGAAGTATCCGCTTGCGGCAATCCTCGAGGTGTGCCGCCGCTTCCCGCTGAAGAAGCGAAGCCGCATCACGTTCGAGTACGTGCTGCTCGACGGCGTCAACGACACCCCGGAGGACGCGCGGCGTCTGGTCAAGCTGCTGGCGGCCGTGAAAGCGAAGGTCAACCTGATTCCGCTCAACCCGGCGCCGGGCATTCCGTTCGAACGACCGTCGGACGAGCGCGTCGAGCGCTTCGCACAGATTCTCGCCGACCGCCATATCACCGTGTCGGTGCGCAAGAGCCGCGGGCGCGACATCCGCGCCGCGTGCGGTCAGCTGATAGTCGAGGGGGGCGCCAGGAAGTCGGCCGCTCAGCAGATGGCGCTGCTGATGCGCTGAATGCACGGTGCCCGATTCTCGCAGGTGATCGGCATGTCCTGGTGGGATGCCCGGCCGATGCTGCAGCTGGTCCTGGTGGTGATCTGCCTGGCGTTCTTCTTCTACGTCATGTGGAACAGAAAGCGCTGAGGCCCGTGAACGAAATGGTTCCCACGCAGTGCCCCAGCCTCCGCACGGAGAGCCTCCTCCTCACGATTGCAAGGAGTGCCTGTTGGCTGGAAATGGCACCCGCAAGTACGCGATCCGCCGCCTGCCTCATGTGACTGCGCTTTCGGAGTTGTCAAGACAATCGGACGCAAGTTGCACCGGCACAGCCGTTGCATCTCCGGTCACCCGAACGGAAATCCATTCATTTCGCTGCCGGGCCGTGGCGAGACGAAGCTTCAGATAGTTCCCCGTCACCACGGACGAGCCGTCATCGACCGTGAGAGCCTGCAGGGTGCGGCCGACCTGCGACTGCTTGAAGCGCCGGGCCATCTGGTCCCCGATCGCCCGGACCTCGCGCGCGCGCTCGCGAATCGCACGCCCGGCGACCTTCGGGTGGAGCCGCGCCGCCTCGGTGCCGGGCCGATCGGAATACGGGAACACGTGGAGATGCGTGAGCGGCAGATCTGCGAGCACGCGGCGCATCCGATCGAAATGGTCCGCCGTCTCGCCAGGAAACCCCACGATGATGTCCGACCCGATCGCGGCGTGCGGCAGCACAGACCTGATCCGATCGATCAGGCCGCGGTAGTACGAAACCGTGTACGGCCTGCGCATCGCACCTAGCATCTGGTCGGCGCCGTGCTGGAGCGGCAGGTGAAAATGCGGCGCGAGCCGCGGCGACGAGGCCATGAGATCGACCACGGCGGGCGTGCAGTCCATCGGCTCGAGCGAACCGATGCGAAACAGCACGCCGGCATCGACCCGAGCCAGCGCCGCCAGCAACTCGGCCAGCGAACATCGGTCGCCCAGATCGCGCCCGTACGATCCCAGGTGCACGCCGGTCATGGCGATTTCCTTGTACCCCGCCGCCACGGCGCGCTCGACGTCGGCGAGCACCTGCGCCATGGGGCGCGAACGGCTGGCGCCACGGGTCGATGGGATGATGCAGTAGCTGCAGCACTCCTCGCAGCCGGTCTGCACGCGCACGGTGAGCGCTGTTCGTCCGGCGACGCCCGGTTCCAGCGTGCTCCCGCACGCCCCGTCGCCAGCCCCGAAGCGCTCGGCGGTCGGCAGCTCGCCTCCGGCGGCCATCTTGTCGACCAACCTTTCCTTGTCCGCGTTCGACACGATGCGCACGACGTTCGGGAGGCGCACGAGGTCGTCCGGCTGCCGGGTGGCATAGCAGCCGGTGACGACGACCCGCACGGCGGGATTGACGCGCGCGACTCGTCGGATCGTCTGCCGCGCCGCCTGGTCGGCGCTGGCGGTCACAGAACAGGTGTTCACGACCACGAGCTCCGCCTGCTCCGGCGGCACCGCCGTTCCGCCGCGCGTCCGGAGATCGTCTTCGATCTCGAGCGAGTCGGCCTGATTGACGCGGCAGCCGAACGTCAGGACGGCGTATTTCATGCGAGCGCCTTCTGTCCGATATCACGCCGGAACTGCATGCCGTCGAACCGGATGTGCGCCGCCGCACGATAGGCCACGTCGATGGCGTCCGCGTAGCTCGCGCCGCGGCCGACGACGGTCAGCACACGCCCCCCGGCGGTGACCAGGCGCCCATCCTGCCGTTGGGTGCCGGCGTGGAACACCAGGGCGCCGGGCACCCGCGCGGCCTCCTGGGTGCCGCTGATGAACTGTCCCTTCTCCGCCGCCTCCGGATAGCCCGCCGACGCCAGCACGACGCCGACGTGCGGCTCCGCGCGAAACCGCGCCGGCCGCGACGGCAGCGCACCGGTGGCCGCCGCCCCGAGCAGCCATGAGAGATCCTCGTCGAGCCGCGGCAGCACGACCTGGGCCTCCGGATCGCCGAAGCGCACGTTGAACTCGACGACCTTCGGTCCGTCCGTGGTGAGCATCAGGCCCACGTAGAGGAACCCGCGGAAGGGCGTTCCTTCGCGCGCCATCCCATCGAGCACCGGACGTACGATCTCGTCGAGCACGCGCCGCTCGACCTCCGGTGTCAGGCGCGGCGCCGGCGCGAAGGCACCCATCCCGCCGGTGTTGGCGCCGCGATCGCCATCGAAGATGCGCTTGTGGTCCTGAGCCGACGACAGCGGAAGGAACGCGGTGCCATCGGCCAAGACGAAATAGGACGCTTCTTCGCCGACAAGGAACTCCTCGAGTACGAGGCGGTCACCCGCCGCACCGAAGCGGCGCTCCGTCATCGCACTGCGCACCGCCGCGACGGCCGAGGCCTGATCGTCGGCAATCACCACGCCTTTGCCCGCCGCAAGACCGTCGGCCTTGAGCACGAGCGGAAAGCCGAATTTCCCGCTCGCGATGGCCGTCTGCGCGGCATCCGCCGACGCGCACACTTCGAAGCGCGAGGTCGGCACCCGGTGGCGGTCCATGAACGTCTTGGCGAATGCCTTGCTCCACTCGAGAGCCGCCGCCGCTCTGGTGGGACCGACAATCGGGTGTCCCTCTGCGGCAAACAGGTCGGCAATCCCGAGACTCAGCGGCAGCTCGGGCCCGACCACCGTCAGATCGACCTGCTCGCGCCGCACCACCTCGAGGAGCGCCGACGGCCGGGCTGGATCGGCCGGCACGCACCGGGCGACCTCGGCGATGCCTGGGTTGCCCGGCGCGCACAGCACATCGGCAACGCGTTCGCCTGCGAGCTTCCACGCGATGGCGTGCTCGCGGGCGCCGTTGCCGACGACAAGGATTCTCATGAGGAGCGCGTAATTACCTGTCGGACAACAGGTTGGCGGGAGTGACTATTTCGTTGACGGTGGCGGCGCGTTGCGCCTAGAATCCGCGCCTACGTGTGATAGCCTAGCATATTCGGCACTTTTTGGTGGCCGTCACAGTGTGGACATGGACCGAGAAGGGGGTGTTTCCAAGGCGTGGCTGAGGTCAAGCTACAGGAAGGCGAGTCGATCGAGAGCGCCCTCCGTCGTTTCAAGCGCAAGGTGCAGCAGGAAGACATCATCAAGGACATCAAGAAACACTCCTTCTATCTGAAGCCGGGTGACAAGCGCAGGGCCAAGCAGGCACTGGCGCGAAAGCGCAATCGGAAGAAGCTCCGACGCGAATCGGAATAGCGCGCCGGCGTGAACGACGAGCACGAGGTGGCGACCGATGGAGTTCCAAGACAAGACCTTGAGGTGTGTGGACTGTGGCGCGGAATTCATCTGGACGGCCGGCGAGCAGCTGTTCTTCGCCGACAAGCAGTTCAAGAACGAGCCGAAGCGCTGCAAGAACTGCAAGGCGAAGCGGGCAAACCGGGTCGCGGCCGGGTCGACCACCCGTGAGCGGGTCGAGACGCAAACCACCTGCTCGGCCTGCGGCAAGGAAACCACCGTGCCTTTCAGGCCGACACAGGGGCGTCCGGTCTTCTGCAAGGAATGCTTCCAGCAGCGCAAGTTCGCCGGTGCTGGAGGCGTCTAGCCATTCGTCGCTCTCACGGTTCGCTGCCGACAGCGCATGCAGGGCCAGGCCGCAGGTCTGGCCCTTGTCTTTCCGTGTGGTAGAGGTTCATTCAGAGGAGAGTCGATGCAGATCGAGGAACGTGCCGCCGGAGACGTCACGATACTGGAACTCAAGGGAAAGATGACGCTCGGCGAAGGCGACGAGGCGCTCAAGGACAAGATCAACAGCCTCATCCTCCAGGGGCGCAAGAAGCTCGTGCTCAACCTCGCCGGCGTGCCGTACATCGATAGCGCGGGGCTGGGGGAAATCGTGCGAACCTACACCACCGTCAGCCGTCAGGGCGGCCGCCTGAAGCTCCTCAACCTGACCAAACGCATCACAGATCTGCTGGCGATCACGAAGCTGCTCACGGTGTTCGAGACCTACGACAACGAGGCGGACGCAGTCCGCAGTTTCTCCTCTGCCAGCGCCTGATCGGGTGATCGTCGAATCACGCCGCGCGGCCGATCACTCAGCGCTCTCGCTCCTCGCGGTGTCGTTTCGTCCCGACCAGTGGTCGAAGAACCTGCTGCTCTTCGCCGGGCTCCTGTTCGGCGGACGCCTGCTCGAGCCGGAGGCTGTCTTGCTCGCGCTCGAGGCGTTCGTGATCTTCTGCGCGCTCTCGAGCGCCATGTATCTCGTCAACGACATTCGAGACCGCGAGATCGACCGGCAGCATCCGCTCAAGCAGGCGCGGCCGATCGCATCGGGCGCGCTGCCGGTGCGGATCGCGGCGACAGCTGCGACCGCGCTCGTGGCCGCCGCGGCGGCGGCGGCGTACGTGGTGGCGCCCGCGCTTGGCGCCGTCGCGGCGGCCTACGTGACGCTGCTGCTCCTCTACTCCGTCACGTTGAAACACGTTGTCATCGTCGACGTGCTCGTCATCGCCGCCGGGTTCGTGCTCCGCGCCGTGGCGGGCGCAATCGCGGTCCAGGTGCCGATCCGACCCTGGATCCTCGTCTGCACGACGCTCCTCGCCCTGTTCCTCGCGTTCAGCAAGCGCCGCCACGAGCTCGTCCTGCTCGGCGAGGGCGCGGTGAGCCACCGGCCGATCCTCGAGGAATACAGCCCGTATCTGCTGGATCAGATGATCGCGGTCGTCACCGCCTCGACGGTGATCGCGTACACCGTCTTTGCCACCAGCGCCGACACGGCGGAGCGCCTGGGCACCGCCCGCCTCGGCCTGACGGTCCCGTTTGTGCTGTACGGGATCTTCCGATATCTCTATCTGGTGCACCAGAAGCGCGGGGGCGGCAGCCCGTCGGCGATGCTGTTGAACGACCGGCCCCTCCTGACGTGCGTGGCCCTTTGGGCCGGCACGGTGGTCCTTCTGATGTATACGCCCCTGGGAAAGTAGCGCATGCCCGTCGTCATTGACGCTCCAGCGACGCCGGAACCCCGGTCGCGGTCTCGCGCCGCGCGGGTGGCCGTCATCCGGACACGGCCCGAAACGGTCATCGAGGACTACGCGCGCGTCATGGATCTGGCCGGCTACCGGGACGTGCTGGCGCGCGATCGCGATACGCTGCTGAAGCTGAACCTGTCGTGGACGAAGTACTTCCCGGCCTGCTCGTCGCAGCCGTGGCAGGTCGACGGCGTCGTGTCGAAAATGCTCCGCGACGGCTTCACGCGCGAGCGCCTCCTGCCGGTCGAAAATCGGACGGTCGTCACCGACCCTCGGAAAGGGTGCCGGAACAACCGCTGGGAGCCGGTGCTCGAGCGCCACGGGCTGACGTTCACGCCGCTCACCGATGTGGAGTGGCAGGTCTACCGGTTCAAGAGCCCGCTGCTGAAGCTGAACGAGATCTTTCCCGAGGGCATCCAGATTCCGACCCTCTATCCGGGGCGGCAGATCCTGCACCTGCCGACGGTCAAGACCCACGGCCACGCCGTGATGACCGGGGCAGTCAAGAATTCCTTCGGCGGGCTGCTGCGCGAGGTCAGGCATTACGCGCACAAGTACATGCACGAGGTCCTCGTCGATCTGCTCTACATGCAGCGCGAACTGCACCCGGCGGTCTTCACGGTCATGGACGGCACGGTCGCTGGCGACGGCGCCGGCCCCCGGACGATGGTGCCGCGGGTGAAGGGCCTCATTCTCGCCGCCGTGGACTCGGTGGCGATTGACGCCGTCGCTTCGCGGCTCATGGGGTTCGATCCGCTGTCGATTCCGTTCCTCCGCATGGCGCACGAGCGCGGCCTCGGCATCGCCGATCCGAAGGAGATCGAAGTGGTGGGTGACGACGTGTCTCAGGAGAACTTCGGCTTCCAGACGCGCCGATCGCTCGTGATCTGGGGCGACCAGATGATCCGCAAAGGGTTCCTCCGGCCGCTCGAGCAACTGCTGCTCCATTCGCCGCTGATGGTCTGGGCGCCCTTCGCGTCCAACGTCTACCACGACGCGCTCTGGTATCCGACCATCGGTCGGTCGCGCATCCGCTCCTTCATGCGCACCGAATGGGGCCAGCTCTTCAGAAAGTACTGACAATGGAACCAGACCAGGACAGGCGGCGCGGACACTTCCATCGCGGCCGCCGCGGGCACGACCGGCGTGGTCCGGACCGCCGCGCGCCGTCGCAGGCGCAGGCGTCCCAGAGTCACGATCAGATCGACGTCGAGCAGATCATGCGCGAGATTCGCGCACGCATCGCCGAGCGCCAGGGTGTGGACCTCTCGCACCAGCAGATCGACGAACTCGCCGCGCGGCGGCTCGAGTACATCCTCGATCCCCGCGCGATGAAGCCCGAGTTCCTCGACACACTGCGGCGGCGGGTCGACGACGTTCTCGCCGGAGAGGAGAAGAAGCTGCCCCCGGAGCCGGTCTACGCCTTCGAGGACACGACGCTCTACGACTCGCACCGCCCGATCCTCCGTTTCATCCGGAAGCTGCTGAACCCGCTGCTGAAGCTCCTCTTCAACCCGAACCCGCTCATTCGCGCGCTGCACCTGCAGGCGCGGCTGAACGTCGAGGCGGCCGAGCGCGACGGGGCGCGCGACCGGCGGCAGGCGGAGTGGAACGCACTGCACTACACGATCGTGCAGCGACTCGTGACGGAGATGTCGCGCCTCAGCCTCGAGGTGCAGGCGCTCTCGACGCGGGTGGAGTCGCTCGCCGGGCGCGTCGATTTCGCTGATCGCCGCGTCCGCGGCGTCGAAGGGGCGCTGCACGAACTGCGGCCTTCGCCGCGCGCCGCCGAGACGGCTCCCCAGCCGAGGCCGGACGCGGGCGCCACGGCCGAGACCGGCGCCGAGCCTGCACTGCCGGACAGCGCCCGGCGCCGGCGGCGGCGCCGGCGGGGACGCCGCGGAGGCGGAACGATGGCCGAGGCGGTGCAGCCCGCGGCCGTCTCCCTCCTGGCGGCGGAACAGGAGCCGCACGACGAGGGCACCGCGGCTGCCGCAGAATTCGACGAGGCGACGGCGACGGCCGACCAAGCGCCGCCGGGTCGAGCGGAAGACGAGATGCCGGCCGCGGCGGCCGAGGCGGCGCCCGCACCAGCGGCGGCCGACGAACAGGCGGCCGTTCCCTCGCTCCCGTCCGATCATCCGGACTCCGAGCGGCTGGACTAGTTCCGCTTCGATCGTCGCGTCCTTGCCAACCGTAGATCGACGCATGAAGATCGCGATCGTCGTCCAGCGATACGGAGCCGAGATCAGCGGAGGCGCCGAGCTGCACGCGCGCTATATCGCAGAGCTGCTCGCGGCGCGCATGGCGGTTCGCGTCTTCACCACGTGCGCGCGCGACTATCTCAGCTGGCGCAACGAGTACCCCCCTGGCAGCGGAGAGGTGAACGGCGTGCCCGTCGAGCGATTCCTGGTGACCCGCGAGCGCGACGCCGAAGCGTTCGGCCACGCGTCGCGCCGGGTGTTCGGCCGCGTCCACACCGCACAGGAGGAGATCGAGTGGCTCTGGCGTCAGGGGCCCGTGTGCCCCACGCTCGTCGCGCGGCTGCGGCGGGTCGCCGGCCAGTTCGACTTCGTCCTGCTGTTCAGCCTTCGCTACTTCCCGACCTACTACGGCGCGCGGGCCGCTGCCGAACGGGCCATCCTGGTGCCAACGGCCGAACGCGAGGCGGCTGTGGCGCTCGGCATCTTTCAGCCGGTGCTGCGGGGCGTCCGCGGGATCATGTACAACTCGCTGGAGGAGCGCGCCATGCTGCAGGCGCTGGCGGCGAACGAGGAGGTGCCCGGCGTGGTCGTCGGTGTGGGATCGAGAATTCCGGCGGAGGTCGCCCCGGCCCGGGCACGACAGAAGTTCGGGCTGGCACACCCGTTCCTCCTCTACGTCGGCCGTATCGACCCGAACAAGGGATGCGCGGAACTGTTCGATTCCTTCATACGGTACAGCAGCAGCTCGACCGAGCCCCTGGATCTGGTGCTCGTCGGCTCGGCGGCCATGGACGTGCCGGCGCATCCCCGGATCCGGCATCTTGGCTTCGTGTCGGACGAGGACAAGTTCGACGTCCTGGCGGCTGCCGTGGCGCTCGTCGTCCCGTCGTTCTTCGAGAGCCTCTCGATGGTGGCGCTCGAGGCGTGGGCGCTCGGGCGGCCGGTTGTCGCCAACAAGCGATGCGACGTCCTGGTCGGCCAGTGCCTGCGCAGCAACGCCGGGCTGTACTACGGCGATGCCCTGGAATTCGCCTCGGTGCTCGACTCGCTCGCCACCGAGCCGTCGATGACGGAAGCGCTCGGCCGGAACGGGCGCGAATACGTCACGCGCCAGTACGGCTGGTCCGTGATCGAGCGCAAGTATTTCGAGATGTTCGATCGCCTGAAGACGGCCGCGGCGCCGCGGATGGAACCGCCGCCCGGGTGGTTCGCCCGGCGGCGTCCGGTGGTCCCGGCCGCCGCGGAACTCCTCGCGCGCGTGCCGGCCGGCCCCGTGATGCATGACGATTCGACAGTCGTAGGACTATGAAGTTCGCGTTCGTCACACCCCGCTACGGCGCAGAAGTTCCAGGCGGCTCGGAGCACGCCTGCCGCATGCTTGCCGAGCACCTGAGCGACCGGCACGAGGTCGACGTCCTGACCACGTGCGCCCGCGACCCGGCGACGTGGGAGAACGAGTACGCCGAGGGCGCAGACCGGGTGCGGGGCGTGCTCGTGCGCCGCTTCGCCGTCGGCCAGCTGCACGATCCTGCGGCGTTCCGCCAACTGTCCTCGCGGATCCTGACGACCCCGCACGGCCGCGCCGACGAGCAGGAGTGGGTGCGGCGGCTCGGTCCTTCCTCGCCGGCACTGATTGAGCACCTGAAGCGCCAGCATCGCACGTACGAAGCGCTGGTCTTCTTCTCGCTCTACCATCCCACGACCGTTCTCGGCATTGCGGTCGCTCCCGATCGCAGCATCGTCTTTCCGCACTTGCGGCTCGATCCGCCGCTGCGATTCGGCATCTGGGCGGATCTGCTCGCCTCCGTGCGGGGGATCGGGTACCTGTCGGCGGCGGAGCGGGCACTCGCCCTCGGGTTCCTCCGTGTCGCGACGCCGAACGAGGAAGTCGTGGGTGTCGGAATCGAGACGCCGACAGAGCAGACGTACCCGCGCCATCAGCAGGACCCGGCCGACGAGATGAACGACCAGGACGAGGCGGACAGCGACACGGCGGCGGAGAAGGCGCCGGCCGAGTATCTGGCGGGGCGTGGCGTGCTCTTCCGGCGCCGGCATCGGCTGTACGGTTCGTTCGTGCTGCACGGCGGCCGGATCGAGCCGGACAACGGCTGCGAGGAAATGCTCGAGTACTTCGACGGCTACGCGGCAGCCGATGGCGACACCGCTCTCGTGCTGATGGGCGTCAAGATGATGAAGGTGCCGGAGCAGCCGTACCTGCGCCTGGCCGGGGTGCTGCCGGATCGCGAGCGAATGGTCGCCTACGAGGCGGCCGACGTGACGCTGGCGCCCGAACCGGACGACCTGCTCGCCACAACGGTGCTGGAGAGTCTTGCCGTCGGCACCCCCGCGCTCGTGAACGCCCGCAACCACGCGGCCGTCGACCATTGCCGGCGGGCACATGCGGGCCTCTACTACGCCACCCGCGCGGAATTCATCGAAGCGCTGCGACTTCTGATGCACGATCCGCGTCTGCGCGCTCGGCTCGGCGAGAACGGACGCCGGTACGTGCGGCAGCACTACCGTTGGGAGGCGGTGCTGGGCCGGTTCGAGCGCCTCGTGGCCAAAGCCAAACGATCGTAGGCCTCGAAGGAGGCGACGGGGGGAGCTTTCGTGTCGCGGCTGCCGCGTCTACTCGCGCGTCAGCCCCGAGCCGGTGAACGGCTGCCGCGACCGGGATGAGCCCTCTGGCTTCCCGTCCCGCTCGTCAGTGAGCTCGCTGGCCCCGTTCTTCTTCCGCCGCGGCCCGATCTCGTACCGCTTGATCATCTCGTTCAGCGTCGTCGGCTTGATGTGCAGGAGCTCGGCGGCGCGTTTCTGGACCCCGCCGGCCGCTTCGAGCGTCTCCTCGATCAGCCGCTTCTCCACGCTGGTGATCACGTCCTTGAACGAGATCCCCTCTGGCGGGACGACGAACCGCGGGATGTGGAAAGCGGGAGCGGACCGCACGTGTTCGGGGATCAGATCCGCTCCGATGCGCGGGCCCGACGTGAGCACCACCGCCCGCTCGATCACGTTTTCGAGTTCGCGCACGTTGCCGGGCCAGTCGTAGTCGGCCAGCAGATCGACCGCCTCCGCGGTCAGCTCCAGGCCGAACTTGTTGTTCTCGCGGCTGTACTTGTCGAGGAAGTGCTGCGCCAGCGTCGGAATGTCGTCCTTCCGCTCGCGGAGCGGCGGCAGATAGATGCTGATCACATGGAGGCGGTAGTAGAGGTCCTCGCGGAAGCGCCCCTCGCTCACCATCTCCCGCAGGTCGCAGTTGGTCGCCGCGATGATGCGGACGTCGACCTTGATCGTCTCCATTCCGCCGAGCCGCATGAACTCGCGCTCCTGGATGACGCGCAGCAGCTTCGCCTGTGTCTCGAGCGGAATGTTGCCGATCTCGTCGAAGAAGATGCTCCCCTTGTCGGCCAGATCGCATAGCCCCTTCTTCGGATAGACCGCTCCGGTGAATGCGCCCTTGACGTGGCCGAAGAGCGTCGATTCGAGCAGGTCCGGCGGGAGATTCCCGGAGTTGACGGTGACGAACGCGCGGTCGGCTCGGGGGGAGTGGGCGTGAATCGCCCGCGCCACCAGCTCCTTGCCCGTGCCGCTCTCACCCGTGATCAGAATCGTCGATCGGCTCGGCGCGGCCTGGATGATCAGGTTGAATACCTGCGTCATCCGCGGGCTGTGGCCGATGATGCCGGCGAAGTTCTGCTGCTGCGCCTGAATCGTCTGCCGAAGCGCCGTGTTCTCCGCTTTGAGCTGCCGGCGCTCCACGGCGTTTCGCACCATGACCAGCACTTCGTCGTTCTTGAACGGCTTGGTGACGTAGTCGAACGCGCCGCGCTTCATCGCGGAAATGGCCGTCTCCACCGACGCGAACGCGGTGATCATGAGCACCGGGACGTCGTCGTCGATCTTCCGCAGCTCCTCGAGCGTGGCCAGGCCGTCGAGCCCGGGCATCATCAGATCGACGATGGCCACGTCGAACGGCGCCGTCCTCGCCACCTCGAGGCCTTCGGCGCCCGAGGCGGCCAGCCGCACCTGATATCCCTCGCGCGTGAGGAGCGCGTCGAGGATCTCGCGCATGATCTCTTCGTCGTCGATGACCAGGATGGACGCGTTGCGCCGCATTGACCTGCCTAGGACCGCGCCGCCCTGGGCGCGGAGGTGGAGTAGGCCCGCTCCCCGGCGGGGGCGGGGGGAAACGTGAGCACGAATCGGGTCCCCTGCCCGACGACGCTCTCGCAGTCGATTGAACCCTGATGCTCCCGCACGATCCCGTAGGTGATCGAGAGACCGAGGCCGGTGCCGTGGCCGGTCGTCTTCGTCGTGAAGAACGGGTCGTAGATGCGCGCGAGATACTCGCTTGGAACGCCCGAGCCGGTGTCCGCGACCTCGACCACGGTCCGATCACGTTCCAGCCGCGTCGAGACCGCCAGCCAGCCGCCGCGCGGCATGGCGTCCTTCGCGTTGAGGAACAGGTTCAGGAACACCTGCTGCAGCTTGTGCTCCAGGCCGACGACGACGACCGGCGCGCCGGATAGCTCGCGCCGGACCTTGATGTGCTGCAGTTCGAGCTGGTGCTCGAGCAGCGACAGCACGTCGGTGACGACCGTGTTGAGGTCGACCGGCGCCATGTCGGCGCCGGCGGGAGCCGCCGGCCGCGCAAGGTTGAGCAGGCCGTTCACGATCTTGGCGGCTCGGAACGTCTGCCGCTCGATCTTCTCCAGCAGACCGGTGCGCGGGTCCTGCGGGTCGGCGCCGTCGAGCAGCATCTGCGTGAAGCTCGAGATGCCCGTCAGCGGCGTGTTCACTTCGTGCGCCACGCCGGCCGCGAGCAGGCCAATCGAGGCCATCTTCTCGGAAATCTGCAGCTGCTCCTCGAGCTCGACGCGGCGCGTGATGTCGGCGAGGATGACGATCGTGCCCGCGGTTGCCAGCGCGACATCGCCCGAGGCGCGCAGCGGCACGACGGCGGCGTCGACGATCATCGTTCGGCCCGCTGCGGCGCCTCGCCCCGCGAGGCGAATGCGCGACAGCGTGGCGCCCGCGGGCGTGTCGCGCCGAGCCGCGCGGATGGCGTCGACCACCGGCGCGTCGAAGACGTCCTCCAGCCGCCGCCCCACCACGTCCTCGCGGCCGACGCCGTACAGCTCCTCGAGCGCCCGGTTCCACCGGACGACGCGATCGTTTAGATCGGCGACCAGCAGACCGTCGTCGAGCGACTCGAGGATGTTCTCGTTGAAGGCGCGCAGACGGTCGAGCTCGGCGGCCTTCACGTGGAGCTGATGGTAGAGCCGCGCATTCTCCAACGCCGTCGCGATCTGCCCCGCCACGGCCGACATGAGCGCGGTGTCCTCGCTGCTGAGCGGCTCGCCCGTCTCCTTTCGGCCGAGCGCGAGCACGGCAATCGTCCCTCCCTTGGAGGCGCAGGGAATGAAGTACGAGAGGCCCGCGCGGCGCCAGAACTCCACCTCTTCGGCGGCGAAGTCGCCCGCGGCGATCGGGTCGTCCAGCACCACGACGGCCCCCTCGCCGAGCCTGGCGCCGATATCCGACTGCATCGGCAGCGGTGACGGACCTGTCTTCTCTGAAGCATCGCCGTCGAACCCGAACGCGGACACGGAGGCGAAGCAGGGCGCCCGCTCGTCCGCGAGCATCAGCGCCATGCGATCCACGAGCAGCGTCTCCACCACACGCGAGACAAGCCGCTCGGCGAGGCGGTTGAGATCGAGATCGCTGTTCAGGTCGCGTGCGAACCCCACCAGCGCGCGGCGGTAGTCGTATCGATCCCGGTAGAAGGCGCGGTCGAGCGCCTCCTGGATCGCCTGTTTCACCGGCGGCGCCAGCAGCAGCGCAATCACGGTGACAAGGACGGCGAGAATCCAGTTGTGGCCGGTGGAGACCGCGCCGGCGAAGCTGCGCAGCAGCACGCCGTAGATGGCGGCGAGCACCGCCAGCGCGGCGACGTACACGAGCGCCCGCTTGACGATCACCTCGATATCCGTGAGCCGGTAGCGCACGATCGCCGAAGCGTAGGCGAGCGGAATCAGGCTCAGCGGAATCGCGGAGAGCTGCATCGGCAGCGACGGCTCCACTCCCATCGTCCAGGGAATCGCGTAGCCGAAGGCGAACGGCGCGGTGCCGAGCGCCGTCCCCCAGGCAATCCAGCGCAGCTGCCGCCGCGCCGTCAGCGACCGGACCTCACCGAACGCGCGCGTGAGCGCCATGAAGCCGGTGGCGAGGCACCCGACGAGGTACACGTATTCGAGCCGGTCGAGCCCCTCGACGAAGCCGACGAAGAAGGGCGTGTTCGACGCGCTCCGCAGGAGCGCCGCCACGCGCGCCGACCCGAGGACGAGCGCCGGCGCGTACAGCAGCGGCACGAGCACGCGCCCGAGGCGCCCCGACGTCCCGCGGCGGTGCCGCTCGGGAAAGACCAGCGTGAAGTGGAGGAAGAGGGGCGGCAGCGCCAGGATCGCCACCACGTCGCCCCAGTAGAAGATCCAGTCGAGGCGGTCGAGCCGCCCGCTGAACGAAAACGTGAACAGACCGAAGAACGCCACCGCGAGCCAGAAGAAGTGCAGCGTCGCCGGATCGCGCGGACGGCGCAAGCGCACCGCGCCGCCGACGAGCAGCGTGAAGATGCCAATGCCGGCGAGCAGGAAGTAGAACGGGCGGGCGCCGGTCGGAATCGGCGCGATGCGGATGTCCATCACTTCGCGCTCGCCGAGACGGAGGATGGTGTACTGCGGCGTCGCGCCAGGGGCCGCCGCATGGAGCGCAGTGACAACGTCGGCGACCGCCTCGATCGGCCGGTCGTCGATCGCCAGGAGCACGTCCCCGCGCCGCAGGCCGACCTGGGCCGCCGGCGCATCGTGGGCGATCTCCGCCGCAACGACGCCGTCCGGCCCGACCTGCCAGAGGACGCCGTCCTCGAGCTCATCGAATGTCGCCCGCGCCAGGATGTTCGCGATACCGAGCCACAGCAGCCCCGCCACGACGACAATGGGCAGCGTCGCCTGCACCCAGCGGGCCCACGAACCGAGCGACCGGGTCGATGACGTCCCCGGCACCGGATACGGGCGCCCATTTACTCGTGCGTCCATGGAACGGGTGTTCGGAGCAAACGACATACCACGACGATCGACCTCAGGTTTCTTGTAAGTCACTGATACACAATTAGTTATCGTTCATTTCTCCGCTCTCTTGCCACGAAAATCCAACGACAAGGACGACACGTTCAATGAAATGGACGCCAAAAAAGAGAAAAAAGAGAAGACGCCTAGAACTTCACCGTAACGCCGCCCACGACCCGCTTGGGCGGTCGCACGACGAGCAGCTCGTCATAGACGGACGCGTCGACGAGGTCCTCCCGAAAGAGGCTGCGCACCGCGACGAGCATCTCCCACTGCCCGCCCGCACCGTTCAGGAACGGCAGCGCCTGAGTGAGCTGCACGTCGAACCGCGCGCCGAACCGCGGCTCGCCGGTCTCGACGCCGGCGAAGTGCGAGTTCACCTTGTAGAGCGCGAACACGCGGGTCGAGGTGAACGGCAGCGTCGTGTCGACCGAGGCGGTCATGTCGTGCACGCGTTGCCGGTCGTCCCGCAGGACCGCCGGAGCGAGCACCGCCAGCGACGCCGCGTCCGGCGCGGAGCCGACCCGGGTGGATCGAACCTGCGAGTAGTCGACCGACGCGCGCAGCCGCTCCGCCGTCGTACGGCTCACGCTGACGCCCCACCCGTGCGCATCGACGTCGCCCGCCGACGCGACGTAGTAGTGGCCGAGGCCAACCTCGGCGCCGCTCGGCGACGAAGCGCCGAACAGCGTCACGAGCTGTTCGTCGACTCGCTGCCGGAAGGCGCGCACGCCGACCACCAGCGCGCCGGCCCAGGTGCGTTCCGCCGCCAGCTCGACGTGATCGACGCGTTCGGGCGTGAACCCGCGGCGCGGCGAGATCGACGAAAACGTCCGCTCCGGCGGCAGCCACGGACCGCTCGCCGGCGGGATGAACTCTTCGGCGCCTGGTGCGATTGCGCGGCGCGACACGGCGGCGCGGATCGTCAGCGCTTCGTCCGCCGTCGGGGCGATCCGTACGCTGGCGCGCGGACTGAAGAGCCCGCGCTCGGCGAGGTAGTCGTACCGCGCGTACTTCGCGCCGTAGCCGACCGCCAGCCGCGGCGTCATCGTCCACTCGTCGTGCGCGTGGAACGCGCCCACCGTGCGTCCCCCCTCGGACACCGCCGCGCGGGCGTCGGGCGCGGCGCGGAGGTACTGCTGCACGCCGTAGGAGAACCCCGCCTCGTAGCGGTGTGGCGCCGGAGCGCGGCGATACGAGCCGGCGAGAATCCACGAGGCGAGGTCGCCGTGGGTCACCGCTCCGCGCATGTCCCACTGTCCTCCGGGCGTCGGCGCCTCGAGCGAGAGAAACGCCACGCCCCTGGGCAGCCATGCCTCTGTGGAGAACAGGTCCTGCGGCCGGTCGAACGAAGTGGTGGTCAGCAGATCGAGGTGTCCGTTCCACGGGACGTCGGCGAGGATCGAGGCCACCCGCGCCGGCGTGGCCACGGCCCGGCCCAAGCTGGCGAGCGAGTCGCCCCCCAGCGAGTCGCCCGCGTAATTCACGAGACCCGCGGCACTCCTCAGCACGCTGCGCTTCAGGTGACGAAGCCGCCACGCCACCTCGCCATGGTCGTGGCGATCGCCGTCGCCCTCCGCCGTCGCGCTTCCGCTCCCCTCGGTCGCGCCGACCGACGCCTCGAGCACGGACGGGGCGTTGTCGCCCCCATCCTGTCGCGTGAGCGCGATGGAGGCGACCGTCAGGGAGGCGCGGTTGACCTGGACGAGCCGCGCCCGCGGCGGCAGGTACCCCTGGAGATGCGCGCGCACGAGGTAGGGGCCGAACGGCAGGTTCTGAAACGCAAAGCGCCCTTCCTCGTCGGAAACGGCGACCGACATCGTGGCGCCGAGCGCCGTGACGACCGCGCCGGCGAGCGGCCGGCCCCGGTCGTCGCGCACGATGCCGTGAACGACGGCCTGCGGCGCAGCGGTAACCGAGGCGAGCGCCGCCGGATGCACGCGCGCCCTCGTCTGGGCCGGAACCGGAGCGGCCGCCGCCGCACACATCACCGCAGCCAGCGTGCACCGGGTGATGTATTGGCTCATCGGCACGGCGGCCTTCCCTTCCGAGATCAGGACTCGACGGTGAACGTCGCGTTCTGCGTCAGCTTCTTGCCCGACAGCTTGTCGGTAATCGTGAACTCGACCCGGTAGTCGCCGGCCGGGAACGACTTCAGCGGCACGCCGAAGATACTCATCAACTGGTGGCCGGCGGCAAAATCGAAATTCGGCGGCAGCGTCGACGCGTTGAACGCCTGCGGCTGTGCCTTGTTGAAGTACTTCTCGCCGTCCGCCGTCTTCTGATGAAAGCTGTACTCGATCTGGACGTCCGGCTTCCCGGATGCCGGTTGGCCGTACACCCAGAACACCATGAGGAACTCGCCGCTCGTCTTGAACTTGCTGTCGCGGGCCGGCACGACGCGGAGCGCGCCGCCGAAGACGTAGGGATTGGCCCGCTGATCCTCCGGCGAGAGCGGAGTCGTCAGCGGCTCGACCGCGGTCGCGATGATCGGCGTGCTGATCCCCAGCTCCTGGCCGGTGAAATCGGGAACGGCGAGCGTCTGGCGCAGTAGACCGCTCTTGGCGGGCGGCTGGTTTCGCTGCGGCTCGGCCGGGCCGCGCTCCTTCAACGCAATGAAGACGTCGTACTCGCCGGGCTTCAGCATCATCGCACGCGAGACGCCGCCGTCCGACGGCAGGTTGAAGAACTGAATGTCGTCCCACGGATACATCGGCGCCGGCGGCTGGTTGCCGCGACGGTTCTGCTGGGTCTGCTCCGGCGCCGGAGCGGCAGCGGACTTGCTCACGGCACGCACGTAGAGCGCCGTGCCGGAGGCGGCCACCTTGCCGGCATCGATCGCCAGGGTGAACGGAATGAACGTGGCGCCTTCGGCGCCCCTCACGAAGTGGTTCCCCGCCCACGCCACCGGAATGTCGGCCGGCGCCGGCTGCTTCCCGGCGGCGACAGCATCGACGAGCTGCACGAGCGCCTGGATGTCACGCTGGTCCGCCTGGCTGCGGCGCTCCTGCTCACGGCGGTTCTGCTGGTTGTTCTGCTGGGCAACGACGGAAGGGGATAGGGCGACGAGCGAAGCGACCGCGACGATCGCCGTAAGAACCCGGCGGCTGTTCATCATGCCTCTCTTCATGAACACGGCCCCGGCGCGGGGCGTCAAAATTAAGCCGAACCGTCTGATCATAGGTAGGAAGCCTGAAGCAAGTCAATCAGCCCAAAGCCCCACAAACATTGGCGATAGCGCGATTCGGCGCCCTCCGCGCACCGGACCCGCGTGCTAGCATCCACGAACCAGTCCCGGGCATGGACCTCGACGACATCCTCGTCATTCTCCTCGCCGGCGGCGCCGGCGAACGGCTCTCTCCACTCACCAAAGAGCGCGCGAAGCCCGCAGTCTACTTCGGCGGGCCGTACCGCATCATCGACTTCACGCTCAGCAACTGCATCAACTCGGGGCTCAGGCGGATCTTCATCGCCACGCAGTACAAGTCGCTGTCGCTCAACCGCCACATCCGGATGGGGTGGAGCATCGTCTCCGAGGAGCTCGGCGAGTTCATCGAGATCCTGCCGCCGCAGAAGCGGGTGGGCGAGCACTGGTACCTCGGCACGGCGGACGCCGTCTACCAGAACCTCTACTCCATCGTGAACGAAGCGCCGACCCACGTCATCGTGCTGTCGGGGGACCACGTCTACAAGATGGACTACTCGAAGATGCTCCGGTTCCACATCGACCGGAGCGCCGACGCCACGCTCGCCGCAATCGAGGTCCCGTCCTGCGAAGGACGGCGGTTCGGAATCGTCACCGTCAACGAGCAGGATCGCGTCATCGACTTCCAGGAGAAACCGGTGACGCCGGCGCCGGTTCCAGACTCGCCCGATACGGCGCTGGCGTCGATGGGCGTCTACATCTTCCGCGCCGACGTGCTCGTTCGCGCGCTCGAAGACGACGCCGGACGGGCGGAGAGCGAGCACGACTTCGGCAAGAACATCATGCCGGCGCTGATTCGGACCATGCGGGTGTTCTGCTACCGGTTCTACGACGAGAACAAGAAGGCCGCGAAGTACTGGCGCGACATCGGGACGCTCGACGCGTACTACGAAGCGAGCATGGACCTGTGCCGGGTGACGCCGGAGTTCAACCTCTACGATCCGGAGTGGCCGCTGCGGACCTGCCAGCCGCAGGCGCCGCCGGCCAAGTTCGTCTTCGCCGAACAGGGAAAACGCTGCGGCCAGGCGGTCGACTCGGTCATTTCGAGCGGCTGCATCATCTCCGGGAGCACCGTCCGCGGGAGCATCCTCTGCCCCAACGTGCGCGTGCACAGCTTCTGCGAGATCGACCAATCGATCCTCATGCCGGGCGTGCGCGTGGGCCGGCACGCCCGGGTCCGCCGCGCCATCATCGACCGCGACGTGCTCATTCCGCGCGGGGCCCTGATCGGGTTCAACCCGGAGGAGGACCGGCGTCGTCACACCGTCACCGAGGGCGGCGTAGTCGTGGTCACGGCCGACGACGAGCCGCTCATCGGGCCGGTCAGCGAAGAGGCGCTGCGCCTGGAGGCCGAAGCCGACCGCAGCGGCCCCGCTCCCGCCTGAACGGCCGGGTGCCCGTCTCCGTGCGATTGAGACACAATAGGGTTCTGTCATCATGCCGTTGCACATCACCCGGATCCACGGCCGCGAGATCCTCGATTCCCGCGGCAATCCAACCGTCGAAGTCGATCTCTGGGCGGACCGCGCGTTCGGCCGCGCGGCGGTCCCGTCCGGTGCTTCCACCGGAGAGCGCGAGGCGCTCGAGCTTCGCGACGGCGATCCGCGCCGCTATCTGGGCAAGGGAGTTGCCAGGGCGGTCGCCCACGTCAACGCCGAAATCGGGAACGCGCTGCGCGGCCACGCGCTGGATCAGCGCGAGATCGACCGCCGCCTGATCGCGCTCGACGGCACGCCGACCAAGAGCCGGCTCGGCGCCAACGCGTTGCTCGGCGTGTCGATGGCGGCGGCGAAGGCGGCGGCGGCCGACGCCGGGGAGCCGCTCTATGCCTACCTCGCGCGGCTGTGCGGCGCTGCCGCCACGGGGGAGTACGTGCTCCCGGTCCCGATGATGAACATCCTCAACGGCGGCGCCCATGCCGACAGCAGCGTCGACCTGCAGGAATTCATGGTGATGCCCGCCGGCCTGCCGACGTTCGCCGAGGCGCTGCGCGCCGGCACCGAGATCTTCCATACGCTCAGGTCGATCCTGAAGAAGGCGGGGCACTCGACGGGCGTGGGCGACGAAGGCGGGTTCGCGCCGAACCTCAGGTCGAACCGCGAAGCGCTCGATCTCGTGGTCGAGGCGATTCAAAAAGCCGGCTTCACGCCGGGGCGCGACGTCTATCTCGCGCTCGACCCGGCGGCGAGCGAGCTCTGGCAGGACGGGCGGTACGTCTTCCGGAAATCCGGGGAGCCGACGCGGACCGCGGCCGACATGGTGGAGATGTACGCGGGGTGGGTGGCGCAGTACCCGATCGTCTCCATCGAGGACGGCGTGGCGGAGGACGACTGGACCGGATGGAAGCTGCTGACGCGCTCGCTCGGCGACCGCGTGCAGCTGGTCGGCGACGACGTGTTCGTGACCAATCCTGAGATCTTGCGCAAAGGGATCGCCGAAGGCGTCGGAAACGCGCTGCTGGTGAAACTGAATCAGATTGGCACCGTGTCGGAAACCCTCGATGCGATTGGCGTGGCCCGGGCGGCCGGATACGCAACCGTCATCTCGCACCGCTCCGGCGAGACCGAGGACAGCACGATTGCCGACCTGGCGGTCGGCACCTCCGCCGGGCAGATCAAGACGGGATCGGCGAGCCGCAGCGACCGTACGGCCAAGTACAACCAGCTGCTGCGGATCGAGGAAGAGCTGGGCCGAGGGGGACGCTACGCCGGACGGGCGGCCATCCGGCAGCTTTCTGCAACTCCCGATTCCCAACCTCCAATTCCCAGGTAGAGGTGTTCATGTGGAGCGTGGGCGTTGGGTGTTGGGGGTTGGACGTTGGGTGTTGACGACGTATGCACAGACTAGTGCTGCTGCGGCACGGCGAGAGCGTCTGGAACCGGGAGAACCGGTTCACCGGGTGGACCGACGTCGACCTCAGCGATCGCGGACGCCTGGAGGCGCGCGAAGCGGGGCGCCTGATGGCCGCCGAACGGTACGAGTTCGACATCGCCTACACGTCGGTCCTCAAACGGGCGATCCGCACGCTCTGGATCGCGCTCGACGAGCTCGACATGATGTGGATTCCGGTCCACCGGTCGTGGCGCCTCAACGAGCGCCACTACGGGGCGCTGCAGGGGCTGAACAAGGCGGAAACAGCCGCGCAGTATGGAGAGGCGCAGGTGAAGATCTGGCGCCGCAGCTACGATATCCCGCCGCCGCCGCTCTCGATCGAGGACCCCCGCCATCCGTCGCACGACCGGCGTTACGGGTCACTGAAGTCGAGCGAGCTGCCGCTCACCGAGTCGCTCGAGGACACGGTCGATCGATTCCTGCCCCACTGGCACGGCACCATCGCGCCAGACATCCGGGCGGGCAAGCGGGTGCTGGTTGCGGCGCACGGCAACAGCCTCCGGGCGCTCGTCAAGCACCTGGATCGAATGTCGGACGAGGACGTGGTGGAGCTGAACATTCCGACGGGCGTTCCGCTCGTCTACACGCTCAATGACGATCTCGAGCCGTTGCGGAAGTCCTACCTCGGAGATCCCGAAGCGGTGAAGCAGGCGATGGCCGCCGTCGCCAATCAGGCGAAGGCGCGCTGAACTCCCGGGACGGACGCCAGTCCCCGCAAGAACACGAAGGGCCGGCGCGATGCGCCGGCCCCACTCTCACACGGACACCCGAACCCGGAACACCCGACCGGATTACTCGACGGCCTCTTTCGCCTCGTCCACCGAAATGCGCAGCGACCGGAGGAACCGGCGGTCGTTGGCGGTGAGGTCGAAGAGCCGCCGCGCCGGCAGCAGGCGCGCCGGCGTCGTGATCTTCGTGACGGCGCCGCCGTCGGTCCGGTTCACGAACCCGACGACCGCTTCGAGCGTCACGCGCATGTCGAATCCCGCTTCCCGCGTGCGCGCGCGGCAGGCTTCGACGTGGGGGCTTTCGGCGACAGCAGCGGCGATCGCGTCGGCCAGCTCTTTGGCGAACCGGTTCACGACGTCATCCATTCCCTCATTCCTCCTCACCCGCCGCCGGGCCGGGATCCGGGGCGTCTCCCAATCCGAACCCGCTCGACCGGGGAGATCAGCAGGGACTGGGCGCCAAAAGTGTTCATATGCAGGGATTTAGCCTTCAAGGGACGACTGATTGCATTGTAGAGGCACGCCCTGGAGGTGTCAACAAACCGACGTAAGATCCGGCTGGATGCCGGGTTCCGTACGCCCGTTCCTGACTCCGGACGACCTTGCGGGCGCTCGTCTCGAGCGGGACGTCGGCACGCCCGGCGCGTTTCCCTACACCCGTGGCATCCAACCCGACATGTACCGGGGCCGCCCCTGGACCATGCGCCAGTACGCCGGGTTTGCCACGGCGGCTGACTCCAACCGGCGATTCCAGTACCTGCTGGCGCGCGGGGTCACAGGCCTGAGCGTCGCCTTCGATTTGCCGACGCAGATCGGCTACGACTCGGATCATCGACTCGCGGCGGGCGAGGTAGGGCGCGTCGGCGTGGCGATCGACTCGATTGAGGACATGGCGGTGCTGCTCGACGGCATCCCGGTCGATCGCGTCTCGACGTCGATGACAATCAACGCGACGGCGATCATCCTGCTGGCGCTGTACGCGGCGGTCGCCAGGCGCCACGGTACGCCGTTCGGGGCGCTCGCGGGCACGGTCCAGAACGACATCCTGAAGGAGTACGTGGCCCGCGGCACCTACATCTTTCCGCCGCGCCCGTCGCTGCGCCTCGTCACCGACGTGATGGCGTTCTGCGCGCGCGAGATGCCGCGGTGGAACACTATCTCGGTCAGCGGGTACCACATCCGCGAGGCGGGCGCGACGGCGGCGCAGGAGGTGGCCTTCACGCTGGCGCACGCCTGCGCGTACCTCCAGGCGGCGGCCGACGCCGGGCTCGATATCGACGAGGTCGGAGAGCGGCTCTCGTTCTTCTTCAACGTGCACAACGACTTCCTCGAGGAAATCGCCAAGTTTCGCGCGGCCCGGCGGCTCTGGGCGCGCCTCATGCGCAACCGCTTCGGCGCCACGAGCCCCCGGGCCGAGCAGATGCGGTTCCACGCGCAGACGGCCGGCAGCACGCTCACCGCGCAGCAGCCCGACAACAACATCGTTCGCGTCGCGCTGCAGGCGCTGGCGGCGGTGCTCGGAGGCACACAGTCGCTGCACTGCAACGGCCGCGACGAAGCGCTGGCGTTGCCGACCGAAGAGAGCGCGGCGATCGCCCTGCGCACGCAGCAAATCATCCTGCACGAAACCGGCGTGGCGAACACGGTCGATCCTGTCGGCGGGGCGTACGCCGTCGAAGCGCTCACCGATCGCCTCGACCGGGAGGCGGTGGCGCTGATGGACACCATCGAGGCGCGCGGCGGTGCGCTGCAGGCGATCGAGTCGGGACTGGTCCAGCAGCAGATTCAGGACGCCGCCTACCGGGCCCAGCAGGCGGTGGACCGCGGTGAGACGGTCGTCGTCGGAGTGAACCGCTTTGCGAACCGGGGCGAGGCGGCCGGCGTCGCCGGCGAGCTGTTCCGGCTCGATCCCGCGGTGGAGCGAGGCCAGATCGAGCGCGTCCGTGCGGTCCGGGCCGGCCGGAGCGAGCAGGTCTGGCGCAGCGCCCTTGCCGAGGTCGAACGGACCGCCCGCGACGGCGTCAACCTCGTGCCGCCGATCATCGCGGCCTGTGAGGCGCGGGCGACGCTCGGCGAGATTGCCGACGCGTTGCGGCGCGTTTTCGGCGAATATCAGGAAACCTCTACCCGCTGATGACCGCCCCGCTGCTCGACGTCCAGCACCTGTCCGTTGTTTTCGACGGATCGCCTTCGAGCGTGATCGCGGTGAACGACATCGGCTTCCAGATCGCCGCCGGCGAGACGCTGGGGCTGGTCGGCGAGTCCGGCAGCGGTAAGTCGGTGACGGCATTCTCCATCCTCCGACTGGTGCAGCCGCCGGGGCGCATCACGGCCGGCCGGGTGCTGTTCGAGGGACGCGACCTGCTGGCGCTCCCGGAGGGCGACATGCGGCAGATCCGCGGCGCGCGCATCTCGCTGATCTTCCAGGAGCCGATGACCGCGCTCAATCCGGTCATGCGCATCGGCGACCAGATTGCCGAAGCGCTGACGGTCCACGGCCAGACCACCCGCGCGGAGGCGTGGTCGCGGGCGGTGGAGCTCGTCGAGGCGGTCCACATCCCAGACGCGCGGCGGCGCGTCCGGGACTATCCCCATCAGCTGTCGGGCGGGATGCGGCAGCGTGTGATGATTGCGATCGCGCTGGCCTGTCGTCCCGCGCTCGTCATCGCCGACGAGCCGACCACCGCGCTCGACGTGACCATTCAGGCGCAGGTGCTCGATCTGCTGCGCGAGCTCCGGGCCCGCTACAATCTGGCGCTCCTGCTCATCACCCACGATTTCGGCGTGATTGCCGAAATGGCCGACCGCGTCGCCGTGATGTACCGCGGCGCGCTCGTGGAGGAAGGGCCCGTGCGGCAGATCCTCCGCTCGCCGGCCCACGAGTACACCCGCGGCCTGCTGGCGGCCGTGCCCGGTGCGGCCGGACCCAAGGGTCAGACCCGGGGTCAGACCCCGTTACAGAATGACTGCCGGGGTTGAGTCGACTCGTCACGGGGGTCTGACCCCACTGCTTGAAGTCCGGCACCTCGTCAAGCACTTCGTCCGCACGCGCGGCCTGTGGCGGCCGCCCACCGTCGTCAAGGCGGTCGACGATGTGAGCTTCACGATCGCCGAGGGCGAGATGTTCGGCCTCGTGGGGGAATCGGGCAGCGGCAAGAGCACGACCGGGCGCTGCATCCTGCGCCTCGTCGAACCGACGGCGGGCGAGGTGCTGTTCCGCGGCGAGAACGTCCTCGAATTCCCGCGCGCCCGGATGCGTCAGGCGCGCCGGGACATGCAGATCGTCTTTCAGGATCCCTATTCGTCGCTCGACCCGCGGATGCGCGCCGGCGCCATCGTCGAGGAACCGCTCATCATCCACCGGCTCGGCTCGAAGGCGGAGCGGCGGGCGCGCGTCGCAGAACTGTTTGGCCTGGTCGGCCTCGATCCAGCCCACCTCTCGCGCTATCCCCACGAGTTCAGCGGCGGGCAGCGCCAGCGAATCGGCATCGCCCGTGCGCTCGCTCTCAACCCGGCGCTCATCGTCGCCGACGAGCCGGTGTCGGCGCTCGACGTGTCGATCCAGGCGCAGGTCGTCCGGCTGATGCTCGAACTGCGGGAGCGGCTGCGGCTGACGTATCTCTTCATCGCGCACGATCTCCGTCTCGTCGAGAACATCTGCCACCGCGTCGCGGTCATGTATCTCGGGCGGATCGTGGAGATGGGTGAGACGCACGCCCTGTTCGCCCATCCCCGGCATCCGTACACGCGCGCGCTGCTCAGCGCCGTGCCCGTGCTCGACCCGGACGCGCCGCGGCGGCGTCTCGGGTTCGACCCCGCGTCGTTCGATCCGGCGGCGCCGCTCAGGCAGGTGGACCCGGCGCACTGGGCGGCCGTCTGAGATGGGGGCGCGCCGGGCGCACCCTCACCGGCGATCGGCGGCAACCGCGCTGTCCCGGCGGACGTCCGCCTCGATCTGCCCGTCGCGCAGGTGCAGGATCCGCGGGGCGTACGCCGCCACGTCGGCTTCGTGCGTGACGACGATGATCGTGTTGCCGGAGGCGTGCAGGCGCTCGAAGAGCGCCATGATCTCGGCGCCGGTCTTCGAATCGAGGTTGCCGGTCGGTTCGTCCGCCAGCAGCAGCGACGGCCGGTTGACCAGCGCTCGTGCGATGGCGACACGCTGGCGCTGGCCGCCGGACAACTCGTTCGGCCGGTGGGTCATTCGCGGCAGCAGATCGACCATCTCCAGGGCGGCCTTCGCGCGCTCCTCCCGTTCGCGCCCGGTCACCCCGGCATAGACGAGCGGGAGCGCCACGTTCTGCAGCGCCGATGCCCGCGGCAGCAGATTGAACGTCTGGAAGACGAAGCCGATCTCCTGGTTGCGGATTCGCGCCAGCTCGTTGTCGTTCATTTCGCTGACCCGCCTGCCGTTGAGCAGGTAGGTGCCGCGGGTCGGCGTGTCGAGACAGCCGATCAGGTTCATCAGCGTCGACTTGCCCGACCCCGACGGCCCCATGATCGCCACGTACTGGCCGCGCTCGATCTCCACCGACACGCCGCGCAGCGCATGAACCTGCTCGCCGCCCATCGCGTAGGTCTTCCAGAGATCGTGCGTCTCGATCAGCGGCCGTGGCGGCACTGCAGGCACCCCAGGCACCTTAACCCGGAAAATTCACGAAGGGGCCGATTTCGGTAGAAACAGAAACGCCTCCGCGTGGTACAAGAGGCCTTGCTGAGGGACTTCTTGGCA
>Ga0156279_143_pt1 | contig 41166 bp, 35 predicted proteins | sample RifCSPlowO2_12_FD_107928 | JGI IMG/M metagenome (GOLD analysis project Ga0156279, IMG submission 107928) | Acidobacteria bacterium RIFCSPLOWO2_12_FULL_68_19 | reverse complement strand
AGCGCTGCTGCGGTCACCAGCCGCGCTCCATTCGCTAGCCCTTCGCCGGCAGAAATAGTTGTCGTCGACCGGCAAAAGTAGTTGACGCCGCGCAGCGTGCTCAAGCCTGCGCGTGAGCTGGGCCTGCACGAGCAGCAGCGGGTCCGCCTGATCGTCGAGCCCATCGACGAGATGCCCGAAGACCGCAACGCCGCACTCGCCCGGCTCCGGGCCAGCATCGAACGCATGCAATTCTTCTCGAAGGGACCGCTGCCCACGCGAGAGGAGTTGCATGACCGCGCTTGATACCAACGTCCTCATCTACGCCTGCGACAAGTCCGATCCGCCGAAGCCGCCAACCCCTCCGCGTAGGGGCGTTGTCGACACCTCAGTCCTCGTCGCCGGCATCGCTGGATTCAGGACCGACGAAGCGCCCACCAATGCCAGCGCGGAGTTCCTGCGCGCGTGGGCCGTCGACCAGAACCTGCGACATGGCCGCGCTCGATGTTGTCGGCGATGCGGGGTTCTGGGACCGCCCCCTTCCGGTCGTCCTGAACGACTGGTTGGCGCTGCATCGTCACCTGGAAGCGCTTCCGAACCTCCAACGGTTGATCTGCGATGGTGGGATGTCGCGACTGCTCGACCGTCACGGTCCAACCGAGCTTGTTCAGGCGGCACCGGCCATGTTCGCGCCGCTGACGAACCGATTGGGCGCTGCTGTGGGTGCTGATGAAGGCCTCCCGGTCGACGCCGCGACGCTTGTGCGCAACGCGCTACTCGATGGATGCGGCCCTGCTCCGGGGACTTTGATGACGATCGGCTTGTCGACCTTCTCGCGGAGGATCACCATATCGCGGACGCCAGTTCTGGGCATGCCTGCGGCGCACTGTCTCCTGTGGACGCGACGATCCCGCGGCCGTGGCTGCCCGAAGGCGCATGAGGCATGCTGTACCCCGACATGCACGCCCGCTTCATGCGAGACGGAGTGCGGCGGGAGTGACGTACTGGGACGGACCGATGCACCCTCGACGGCGATTCGATCATCTGGCGACGACCGCGCACCGACGGGCGCCTCACGTGGCTAGCCGATGTGGTGAATCTCCGCCAACACGGGATCGAGCCACTGCGCGAGCAGTCGGTGCGCTTCTTCAAGACCGGCGACAGCGGAAACTCGTTGCGCTTCCCTGCGGTAGGCGACAGCCAGCGCGGCCGGCGGAGGTGGCAGGCGATCGGGAACCGGGTGCGTCGCACGGCGATGGAAGATACGCCGAACAGCCTCTCGCAGCAGACTGACGTCGACACCTCCATGCTGGCGGATGAGCAGCAGATCCACGAGATCTCTCGCGCGCGTCGTGCCACCACCTTTGTATGTTCGCGTGAAGGCGTGCAGCTTCTCGGCGATCTGCCGCTCCAACGGAATCAGCAGGACCTCGAAGGGGTCGAGTCCGACCTCGGTCAGGAGTCCCTGCCGCCACACGGGTTGAGCATCCCAGGGATCGGGTGGGACGATCGTGACGTCCACCTGGAGTGGTTCGAACGGCCGTTCGGTGAGGGAGCTCTCCAGCTTGTACCGCACGGCCAGACGGACACCCGCTTCGCGGAGTTCCTCACTGCCGACGATGGCGAATCCGAAGTGGTCGCCGATGTTCTCGATGGCGGCTCGTTGGAGATCGGCACGGGCTGCCTCGGCGCCGTAAACGTGGTCGGCGTCCAGGTCGATCGAGACGCGTGCACGCTCCCCGAACCTGGTCTCGAGCGCCAACCCACCCTTGAGTGCCCAGCGATCTGGCGCCACTCTCGTCAGGCGTACCAGCAAACGGTCGAGCGCGGCCTGGCGACGGACAATGTATGCGGGCGCGCTGAGGCGACGGGCGCGCTCGCGCAGTCTGGCCTCGACGGCGGCACGAAAGGCAGCGGGCGTGGCGTACTCACGCACGGAGGCCGACCTCTTGGATAGCCCTTGCGACGAGTTGTCGGACTCGAGCAGAGCGGCGCTTCACGGCTGTGCGCAACTCGTTTGGAGACACGAGGCCCGTCGCGACTGCGCGCCCGATCGCTTCGATGACGACGCTGGGGTCGGCACCGATGTCGGCGATGTCGGCAATGGTCCTCGCGGGCGACGTGATCTGCACGCCGAAACGGTTCGTCACCTCATCGCGGCGCAGCGGAACGGTGGTCGTGTGCAGCGCCACGGTGGACGCGGATTGCGGAGTCCGAGGTCGGTACTTCCGGGGCAGCGTGAGATGGATCTCATGCGACCGGGACGGCGCGAGGTCGTACAAGGCGAGCGCCGTGTCATGGGATACGACCGCGCGACGGGCAAGCTTCAGCCACGCCGCCACGATGTCCTCGTGCGCACTGGCGGGCACGCCCACAAGCCGGTAGAATCCGCGGCTCAGCCGTTCGACATGCCCAGCGGTGACGTGGTGCACGACGCTGCGGGCGCTGTAGCCCAGCTCGCGCACCTGCGCCGCAGTGAAGTAGCCGGCTTGGCCGGCCGCCAGTTCAAATAGCCGCTGGAGTTTATCCGTCCGGGAGGACTTGGGTCTTGCGCTCGTCATGTCCCCAGTAGTATACGTCAGACGTATATAAACAGGGACACAATGGCTAATGTCGCGGCCGTCGGCGTCCAGACGGCCCGGACCACGGGCGCATGGTCGATGTCGGGTGCGCAGGCGGCTACGGACGCAGCGGCCCGGGTGGCGGCCCGCAAGCTGTCACCGCCGGGGATGGCGGGGAGGTGCGCAACGACTGAGAATGTGCTTCCAATCGTTTCTGGCACCCGCGGCCTCCGTCAGGACACTCACGTACTCCCGGGCGTCGAGGCGATCCGTTTCGGGCACGTGACCGTCTGCCAGTTCACGGACCAGCGCAAGCCGAGCCTGCCGGGTTGATCCACGTTCGACGACGCGGCTGAACGCCTCGCACGAATACGCGAACGTCTCGCGCTTGTCGTATGCGATATCGAGCGGCCATTCGCGCGCGGACGATTCGGGAAGGCCCATCGTGTGTCGCTTGCAGTTGTGAAAGATATGTGCAGCCTCGTGGACGATGAAGTCCTCGAACCGGCCCAGCCCCCGGAAGTAGTCGATCGACACGTAGCAGGTTGTCTCTTCGCTGAGTCCGACCAAGCCCGGCGCCTCGGCACTGAGCAGGCTGGCGCCGACGCTGGTGAGGTACAGGTTTGCCAGATCCCAAGCGGTATGCATCCAGGTGGTCTCACGCAACACGGAAGCGATGTTCTCAGTCGTGAGCACGACCACAGACCCTTCAAGGATCTGGAGCACCGGGTCTTGTTCCGTCGTGGGGAACAGGCCACGCACCATCGGCTCGACGCGCTGACGCGTCAGCCCGGCAAGATCATCGACAGTTCTGGAGTGGTGGAGGCGGCGGGAGTCGAACCCTAAAGTCGTCAAATTCTAACGTGATGATGGCGAAGGACTTCTGGCAACAAGTGCTCGCCGGTCATCACGTTGACGCCTCGCCGTTGTCCGCGTCCGTCCCCGTGAGTCCGCACGAATCGACCCTAGTCTTGGCAACATCGTGGCAACGCTCCTCGCTCGGCGCACCAACACTTCTGGGCCGAGCAGCACAAGGTTCCGGACTTGCTCGGACTTATTAACGACACACTCAGTTTCAGAAATAAGTCGCCAGGAAGTCTTCACGGGACAAACAACTCAGACCTGCTTGCGTCACCACATTGCGAAGCGGTTCGTCCGTCGTTACGAGAATCGCGTCGTTCACGCTCAACTGTGCACGAACAAGGTAGTGGTCGTCGTCTTTTATCGACTGGGACAGATTGTCAGATAACGCAGCAACATTCTCTGACTTCAGCAACAGACAACGATCAGAGTTGATTCGGAGAATGCCGAAGTACACCTTGGCGATTTCGGCCACGTTGGTGTTGGTGCTCTTGCAGAGCCTCCAAGCCTTTTCGTCGAATCGGCTGCCGACAATGACAACAATTCGATGCTGTGACTGCGACAGCTTCACGATGACGTTGAACGCTTCCTTCTGACGCTCCGCGCCGTTGTCTCCAAACGAATCAGCCCACAGCCACTCGTTGATGACGAAGACGGCCACGTTCAGCTATTCGCCGACGGAAAGAAAAGACTTGATGTCCTGAAGTTCGCCCTCCATGAAGGACGAGAGTCCGCCAGAGATCTGACCTTCGTCCGATACGGGCTCATGAGTGAAGATGGTCTTCTTTCTGTCCCTAGCAACGTGGTAGCAACGCACTTGATCCGGTCGAAGCAATCGCTCCTTCACGCAGGCGAGAATTGACAGAAGGAACTGCTCGCTGTGCGTCGTGAAGATCAATTGCTTTTCTTCTTCAGTCGCAAGATGGCTTAGGACGCGGGCAAACTTCCTGATGACCGTGGGGTGCAGGTGTATTTCCGGTTCCTCAATCAAGACGGTTTCGACATCCGGCCTGTGAATCTTCGAGAGCATGTAGACGACTTGGTTGACGCCGAAGCCGTCGTTAACGAGCAGACCAGGCACGCGAGCGTCCTTCTGTTCGGTTGTTTGCAGAAATGTGACCGCCGTGCCTGGAGGCGTGTAGGTTCGGAAGTCGCGGTCAAAGACTTCCACCGTATTGATCGATATTCGTGGCGGTGCGTTCTGATCGTTAATGATTAGCGTCGCTACTTCATCTTCACTTGTCGGTGTTGGCGTCAGCGGGGCCGGAGAATAGCTCGGCTTAAAGAATCCGCGACGATGGGGGCACACATCCACGCCCTTGATTGCTTCGACAGGACCATTCAACGCTTCCGCTAGATTGACCGCTTGGGCCTGCGCTTCCGACGTTGCCGTCGTCTTGGGCGCTACTGTGGAGGCGAAGCCATTCCAGTTGATTGTGAACTCTTCCTCTTTATCTGTGTAGCTGAAGGGAAAAGACTGGCCAGCGTTGTAGGGAAGAGGCACTTTCGCGTTCATGTGAAGAAATTCACTCTCCTCGACAATGTCCGCGTCGGTCTTTCGAAGGTGGACGCCGTAGCTGCGATGGCCAAAGTGGGCCGTGACGCCGAGCGTTTTAGACAGAACGTGATTGAAAACGCAGGCGTCAAACCCACCGAGATTCTGAAACCCCAAGTTGAAGAAACCGTCAACGGCCTGATTCGGATTCAGAATGAAGTTTCTGAGAACGAGAAGAGCGTAGAACAGCGTCGACTTTCCGGCCGACGTTGGGCCAAAGAAGATCGTGATGGGCGCAAGTTCCACCTCGCATCTCTCGATGCTCCGGAAGTTTTCAACGGTCACTTTCGTCAGCATGGTCGCTCCCTAGAACCTTCACCCAGCCGGTGTTCATCGTAGCACCACATTCACTATTAGTGCGAGGCGACCGGCGGTGACAACTCATTGCGTTGGATGCGTTTACGAGTATGTTCACCATTGGCTCTGAGCGCGTAAGCTGCGACAATCGGAGCGCATCATGGCACTCCAACCCGAGATCCGGCAGGAACGCTGGCATGAACCGGACGCATTCGCGAGGAATACCCAGGCGATTGCCTCCAGTTCCAACACCGGTCTTCGCGAGCTGAAGCAGGCCGTCAAGGTGCTTGGCAGCCGCGCTGTCGACCGTCGCACGACCGTCGGGAAGGCCCTCGCTGGCTGGCGCGATGAGCTGATTTCTGATCTCGGCGGAGACACGGCTATCTCGACGCAACAACGGGCGCTGGTTGACTTGGTGGTCCGCACCAAGCTGATGCTCGACAGCATCGACGCCTGGCTTTTGAAGCAGCCCTTGCTGGTGAACGTCCGGAAGCGCGCTCTCCTGCCGGTCGTCCGCGAACGCACCCAGCTGGCAGACGCAATCGCGCGCTACCTGGCAGCCCTCGGACTGGAACGGCGGGCAAAGCCGGTGACGCCGCTTCACGAATACCTTGCAAGTCGGGCGCAGCAGGCACCCCAAAGCGAGCCGGAGAGCGGGATCGAGGCAAAGTGACCTTTCCCGACATCGTCGAGTTCGTGACCGACCCGCAGCTCTTGAACCTGTCGCTGTCCGAGGCGCAGGCCACATTGCTCCGGGCCATCTACGGGTTGCCGCTGTCGGCCACCCAGCTCGACCTGTTTCGCACCTGCACGGGTCGGCAGAACGCGCCGTCGGCCGGGTTTGGCGAGGTCACAGTCATCGCGGGGGCGAGGGCCGGAAAGGACTCGCGGATCAGTGCTCCGATCATGTGCTACGAAGCTCTGTTCGGAGGCCACGAAGTGCACCTGGCGAAGGGCGAACGAGCTATGGTGCCTCTCATCGCGCAGGACCTGCGTGCAACGAAAATCGCCTTCAGCTACATCCGAGACTACCTGACGCAGTCGCCGCTCCTCGCCTCTCAGATCGCGGATGTCCAGACGTTCGAACTGACGCTCGCGAACGGCGTTCACGTCGCGTGCTTCCCTTCGACGCTTCGCAGCGTGCGGGGCTGGTCGATACCAGTGGCCGGTTTGAGCGAGGTGGCTTTCTTCCGGCTCGAAGGGCAAGCGAACGCCGACGTCGAAATCCAGGCATCGATTCGACGGGGCATGATCGGATTTCCGCAGACACGGCTCGTCAAGATCTCAACGCCGTACATGAAGTCCGGCGTTCTGCACGACGACTTCATTCGTGGTTTCGGCCAGGACAACCCCGATCTTCTAGTCTGGCGCGCCAGTACGGTCCTGATGAATCCCACCATCAAGGCCGAGCGCCTGGAACGCGAACGCCGACTCGACCCGTCGCGTTTCGCCCGGGAGTTCGAGGCTGAGTTCGCCGAGGATACTGGAGCGTTTCTCCCGTACGCGTGGGTCGAAGACGCGGTGTGTCCTCATCGGTACGAGCTGCCGCCGCAGAACGGTGTGCAGTACCACGCGGCCGTGGACCCCAGCGGCGGCGGGCCGGATGCGTTCGCGATGGCCATCTGCCACAGCGAAGGCAGCGGCACAGGGGCGCGCCTCGTGGTCGATGTCGTGAAGGGCTGGAGTCGACAGGGCTCCCATGCCATCGATCTGTCTGGGGTGGTCGCTGAGATTGCGCATGTGCTCAAACGCTACAGGGTTACGCGTGTCACGGGAGATAGGTACGCTGGCCAATGGGTGCCACAAGCGTTCTCGTCTGTCGGAGTGACGTACCGCGAGGCTCCGATCGATAAGTCGGCAGCCTTTGGAGAACTTGAGCCGCTGTTCGCTGAGGGTCGCATAGACCTGCTGGACCACCCGCAACTGGTGAAAGAGCTGAAGTGTCTGGAGCGCAGGTTCCGGACCGGCGGCCGTGTTCTCATCGATCATCCGCATGGTGGCCACGATGACCATGCTGCCGCGTTGGCGTTGGCGGCGGTCGCATGTCGGCAGGCCAAGACGTCTCCCCTGACAGTCAGAGACATTCTTGCCATTGGCGCGAAGGATCGAGACGCGGATGAAGATGAGGACCGAGAGTCGTACTACCGGCCAGGCGCTCGTTTTTGAAGAGCGTGTTTAAGGTGTGACGACGTCGCCGATGTCATACAGAGAGGCCGAAGACGAGGTACTCCTTGGCTCCGCTGGCGAGCGCATCCTTCCGTTTCTGCCAGTCTGGCATGGCCCGGCTGAGGGCAGCCCAGAACTCCGGCCCGTGGTGGCCTTCACGCAGGTGAACGAGTTCGTGAGCGATGACGTAATCCGCGAGCCGGACAGGCAACTGAAGCAGCTTCCAGTTGAAGTAAACGACTCCGTTCCGGCCGCACGATCCCCAACGAAAACCCAAGTCACGAACCTCGACCCGGCACGGCCTGCTGGCGGTCCGAGCAGAGAGGGCTTCAACGCGCCGCGCCACCCAGTCGCAACCGGCTGAAATATACCAGTGGCGGAAATGTCGCTCGGCTGGTCTGGCGTCGCGACGCAGAGTGAAGCGTGCGCCATCGAAGTGAAGCGGGTGTTCTTGACGTTCAACCAACTTGAGACGGTAGCGTCGGCCTAGATAGCTGAAAGCTTCGCCGGACACGTATTCCGGCCCGAGCAGTTTGGGCGCGGTCTGCTCCTTGAGCGCGAGCTTGCGATGCACCCAGAGCAGCTTCTTATTGATCCAACCCGACAATTCATCCCCCGATGTGTTGGAGGGGACGTGGACCACCAGCTCGCCGCTGCGATCCACGGTCAAACCGAACGTTGTCCGCCGGTCACTGCGTCGGACCTCGAACTCCAGGCCAGCGAGCTGAAGTGTCTCTGTCATTGGCGGGTGAGATTCGAATGGTTTTCCCTGGCGAGCGCGACCAACCGTTGGGCCAGGTCGCGTTCCCCTTCCGGACGGCATACCTTGGCGCTGTTCAAATCGCGAACCAGTGCTTTAGTCAGCAGCTCGCGCATGGCGTCGTTCTTCCAGAAACCGACCTTTCGCAGCTCCTGGCGGATGCGTTCCACCATGTCCAGAGTAACCTTGATCGCCTGCCCGCGCTGCTCCGCCGTGAGTTCGCGTCCCTTGCCACACTCTTCCAGCACCAGCCGCACAAAGGGCACTTGCACCTTTGCGTCAAGGTCAGGGAAATCATTCCGGTCGCCCTGGCGGAGTTCATCAATGAACCTGCGCAGTTCCCGTTCCAGCGCGTTCCAGTCATCCTTGAACCGCTGGAGAATCTCCTCCAGCCGCTGGCTCATCTTCCGGGCGTAAGCGGGGTTTTGGTTCGAGAAGCCGATGATGTGATAACGCGCGGCGTGCTGCATCTGCGCGGCGCGCGCACGGCTACTGCCCTGCGCCTGCAACACCTTCTCGAACTCGGCGTCCGTGATGGCGGTGGGAGGAATCTTTGGGTCAACCCCACGCGCGGACACATGCGCGTTGATCAGGGACCTCACCTTCTCCGCTACGCCGAATAGGTCTAGTGCCGGATCGCGGTACAGGTTGGCGGCGACCTTGTTGATGAAGCCCAGGAGCTTCGCATCACGGAAGACATCTCCTGGCACTTCCGGGCGATGCTCCAGCAAGCCGAGCATTTCGTAGAACGAACGGAGCTTATTGATGAAGTCCGCCCGGATCTTCAGGTCTTCGAGCAACTGCACGCAGGCGTCCACCTGTCCCTGAAGGTCGTTGATGCCGCGATCGGTGAAGACGGCGACCGCCCGCGCCCGGCGGTCGAGCAGCTTGGGCAGTTCGGCGTTGATGTCAATCAGCGCGCCCTCAATGTCGCTGCCGTCGTAATCAGTGAGCGCCTCGTTCAAGTGACGGGCCACGCCGATATAGTCCACGACGTAACCGCATTTCTTCTGGCCGGACGTGCGGTTCACGCGGGCGATGGCTTGCAACAGGTCGTGTGCGACGAGTTTCCGATCGAGGTAAAGCACCTGCTCCACTGGTGCGTCGAAGCCCGTCAGCAGCATGTTCGTCACAACCACAATCGAGAGCGGGTCGGTCTTCTCGGTCTTGGCTGTGGCGAACTTGCGCTTGAACCTCTTAATGAACTCCTCTTGCTTGCCCTTGTCCGCCCAATCCCACCACGATTCCGGGTCGTTATGATTGCCGGAGAACACGGCGGCGATCTCGAAGGCGCGGATTTTCGGCAGTTCCTTGTGGAGGCGCACGAGGACACGTGTCTTCGCATCCAGTTTCTCGACCTCGTCATCGGGCAAGGCGAGCGTCGCGGCGGACACAGCCTCCAATTCCGCAACGAGTTCGTTGCGCGCCTGCGCCAGCTTGTCGAGGTAGGTCATGCACGCCTGACGGCTCGTGGCAACCACCTGCGCTTTGTAGCCCTCCGGCAAGACCACGCTGGCAAAATGCCGGATCAGGTCGCGCGCCTTTTGCTCGATGAGCATCGGCGCTTCCATCACGTCGCCCTCGGTGGCGTACTTCGCCTTGATGACGGCGCGTTCCTCGGGCGTGTAATCGCGGAACATGTCCTCGAACACCGCGTCGAGGCTGGGCGCGTCCTTCACAATCCCGTCCGCCGTCCGGCCTTCGTAGAGGATCGGCACTGTTGCGCCGTCGAGTTCCGCGTCTTGCAGGATGTATTTGTCAATGAAGTCGCCGAAGATCTCGCGAGTCTCCTTCTTGTCGTGGCTCAGGATGGGCGTGCCGGTGAAGCCGATGATGGCCGCGTTGGGCAGTGCCTTGCGGAGGTTTCGGTGGAGCGTGCGGGTGTGCGAACGGTGCGCCTCGTCCACGAGCACGAGAATCTCCTCCGACTTGTTTAACTCGGGGAACTCCTCGAACCGGATGTTCTCGGTGAACGTGACCTGCCTTTCAACGACCGCCTCGTCTTTGCCAGGCTTCTTTTCCTTGCGGAGAATCGTCATGGCCACTTTGTCGGCCGGCTTCTCGCCCGCCTGCGGCAGCACAGTGAGACTCTTCGCATCGGGCTTCGCCCCGACAGGCTGATACTTTTGCAGCATCGCCATGACGATGTCGGGCGTGCGCTCGCTCAGGAGACGCTGAGTCAAGGCCGTGGGCGATTCACGCGATTTCAAATCTTCGTCGGTCGGACGCACGGCTTCGCCGCTCAACTGCGCCGTCGCGCCAAGCTGATCCTGTAGATCGGTGCGGTCGGTGACAACCACAACCTTGAACCGGTTCAAGCGGGGCATCATCCGCATCTTGCGGACGAGGAACACCATGCTGAGGCTCTTGCCTGAACCCTGCGTGTGCCAGACAATGCCGCCGCGCTCGTCGCGCTCCACGCCCTGAGCCCTGGTGCGGCCCTCCGCCAGCTTCGTGACCGCCTTGTGGATGGCGCGGAACTGCTGGTAGCGCGCCACCACCTTGCGCGTCTTGCCATCCACCTGCTGGAACAGCGTGAAGTTGCGAATGAGGTCGAGCAGATGTGCCGGGCGCAACATGCCGGCCGTGAGAATCTGCTGGCTGTGCAAAGTCGCTCCCTGGCTGCGCATGCCCTCGGGACGCTGCTCCGATTTTCGAAAGAACAAGGGAATGCCTGCGCGATCACCTTTCTCCGGGCCGACGACCGCGAGTTCCTGCGCCGCTTCCGGCTCGTCCGGCGAGCGCGACAGGACGCCGAGTTCCTGTGCGACCGTGCTCAGGGGCACGGGGCTGGTGTCCGCCCATTCGAGATACGCCTCCGGCGGTGCGCCGAGGGTGGCAGCTCGCGCCTCGAAGAAATCGCTGGCGATGAGCAACTGGTTGGTGTGAAACAGGCGCTCCACGCCCTCGTTGTCGGTATAGAGCGTAGGCCAGACTTCGCGACGCTGGTTGGAGTAGCGCAGCAGTTGATTGATGGCTTCCTGCAACGGGTTCTCGATGCCGGGACTCTTGAACTCCGCCACCCCGAGCGGGATGCCATTCACGAACAGCACTGAATCGGGGATGACGTGGCCACGTCCGCTGGTCAGTTCCACCTTGAACTGATTGATGACGAGAAAGTCGTTGTTCGTGGGATTCTCGAAATCGATGAACCGAACCGGCTGGTTGCGCCCGAAGTTCCAATCCGCCAGGCCGTCAATCTCCGTCCCCTTGAGCAGGAGCTTGGTAACCGACTCGTTGATCTCGATTAGGCGATGGCCCTCGGCCCTCTCTAACTTCTCGACGATGCGGCCGACACGGTCATCATCCAGCCAGGGCTGGCCGTCGCGGAGGTTAAGCTTCCGCAGCGCGGCGGCGAGCCGGCCTTTGAGCAATACTTCACGGAAAGTCTGGCGTTCGGTGAAGTCGGGCACATCGGTATCGCCCTCGATCCATTGCCAGCCCATCGCCTTGAGCTGCCCGCAGAACGAGCGTTCGACGAGATCGTATTCCCATTGGATCTTGCTCATGGTGTTGTTCCGATGGGTTCCGGCACGCGGACGCGGCCGGTGAGCAGGTCGGTCATCAGGCCCGATTTCAGCTTGCCGAGTTTGGCAGCTCCTAACATCTCAGCCCGAAGCGCCGAGTCGAGCGCCTCGATTCGCTCGACAATCGCAACCTGCTCGTCCGGGTCGGGAACACCGATAGGGGTGCGGTGTAGCTCTTTCGAATCCAGCTTCTTTGTTCCGTGCGTCGCCTCGGTAGTCTTGCGCAGGAAAGTGGACGCATTCGCAGTGAACCAGTGCGCCAGAAACCGTGGCGTTAAGCCGTGCTTTCCGCGCACTGCTTTGATGTCCTGGTTGAACGCGAACGGCCGCGTGCTGAGGCACACCGGAAAGGTGTGAGCGAGAATCATCCCGCGCACGACGATGAACACGGTATCGGCTGGCATTACTTTCGAGCCAGTCACCGCAGCGTCCATCGAGACATGTTCAGTGGTGTCGGACACCTCAAAGACCTTCATGTCTTTCGGTGTGAGAATTGGGACGTCACCATTCCACCAAGAGGACTGGGAACGACTTGGCGTGCCGCCGCTAGACCAGTCAGCAGCGTCCCCGAGAGTTGTGCGGCGCCACTCCTTGGGGATGCGGCCGAGCGGTGACTCTTCGAATTGTTCAGGGTGGGAGATCGGGTCCCGGAGTTGACCGTTCCTGCCGACGCCACGGGTGAGGAGGTCGTGGATCAGGCCGGCGCGCACCTGCCGCAGCTTTGCAGTCACGGCCTCCGTTTTCGCAATCGCCTCGTCCATCTTGTCCAGCACCGCCGCAACGTCGCGATTTGCCTCATGAAGCCACGGGATTTCGAGCCTCTCGACATCCTCTCGACTGACGGCTAGAAAAGTTGTGCCTTGTGCGACCCGGTTGAGTGCCGGCGCTGAAAAGTTGACTGAGTGCCAGGCGAAACTTCTCTGCGAAGGTTCGAAGCGTAGTGCGGAGAGGCCACGGCCAATCACGGTGCGCTCAACTGCCTGGTTCAATTCACCAACAGGGGCGCGAACACTGAGAAGCAAATCACCGGACTCGGCGATTCTTGTGGGCGCAGAGCATCGGAGAATTGGGGTCGGATGCCGCCTCCCAAATTCGGCGTTGCCTTGGATGAAGGGCAAGCCATCGCCAGTCTCAGAACAAGCCGCAGACGGCGGCGATTGCCCCATCAGCACCTTCGCTTTGTCTGCTACTCGTGTTGTCAGGCGTCGATTCATTGGTATCCGAGAGAACTCATGAATGTCCTCGCCGCGTCCTCGGCAGTGTGCCGGTTAAACCGCAGGTCGCCCAGCGTCACGCGATACTTGTCCCATAGCCCTTCGATGACGCGCACGAGTCCCTGCCGTTTCTCGGCGACGGCGGCGTCCAGGCCAGCCTGCACGTCCTGCGCGAAGAGTTCGAGGGCGAGGGCACGCTTCTGGTCGTCGTTCATCGCGCCGCAGCGGGCCTTGAGTTCGTTCACGAACTCACCGGTGAGCGTGCGGAAGCGGGCGCGGGCCTCGGCGAGCTGTTCCTTGATTTGGTCGTAGGGCTGGAGTGCGGCCTCCAAGGCGGACAGCTGGCCCAGGACCGGTTGGAGGGCGGCGGTCGCGTCGATGACGGCGCGGTTGTCGTCTTCGGTGGCGCGGGCTCGGGCGGCGGCGCGTTCCAGTCTCGTCAGCGCCTTTAGGGCGTCCTTGTGCTCGGTCTTGAGTTCGCGCATCTGCCGGTCGAGGTCCTTGGCGTAGTTCCACTCGGCCAGTTCGTCCTCGTCGAAGTCGTCGGGGGCATTGCTTTGCTCGAACGCTTCTTTCTCGCCCTTGAGCCGCGAGACGTCCGCCTTGGCCGTGGCGATGCGTTCCAGGTAATCCGCCATAGTGCGGCAGACGAGCTTGTGGCCGAAGGGATCGAAGGCTGGGCCGGCATTATCGTCGTCCTCCACCGCGTCGGCGATGGCATCAACCCAGCCGTCTATGACGCCGGGGAATCCGTTTTCGAGCAGGGTCTTGAAGTCGGGCAGCGTATCCGTCCACCAGGTGGCGATGACACCAGCGAGCTTGAAGCGGTCGAGCGGCGGTGAGCCGCCGCTGGCCTTCATCTGAAGCAGCGTGGTGACGAAGGTGTCGAGGAACTCGCTGCGGACGCGATTGAGGTCGCGGCGGCGCGGGAGGTCCGCGAGGCGCGGCGAGTGTTCCGCCCACCACGCGGAGAGCTCCTTGCGGACGGCTATCAAGCACGCCTGCACGCCGGGGTCGTTCTCGACAAGCGGGCGGATGGCGGCGCGTTCAGGCAACACGGGGGCGAAATCAAAGTATCTAGCGCCATTTTCGCGTGCCGCGAAGGCGTGTTCGGACTTGAAGCCGAGCGCATCGAAGAGTGGACGTTTGTCCGTTACTTCCGCCACGGGGACGCCGCCCAGCAGGTGGGCGCGCACGTCGTGCGGTTCCGGTGGCGGCGAGTTGTCCACATAGCGGCGGATGTTCAGATTGAAGTCGTTGGCTTCGCTAGCGATCTCGGTGAGCGGGACAACGCGGGCGTAGCCGTGGATGTCCTGATAGCGGTCGAAGGTGGAGACGATCTTCTCAACGTGTTCCGGGCGGAGATAGTTCTGCGCGCGGCCAGCATGGAACTCGGCGTCGGCATTGATGAAGAGCACCTTGCCCTGGCGGTCGACGGGCTTGTTCGAATTGGGCGACTGCCCGGCGAGATTGGGCCGCATGATGAGGATACACGCCGGGACGCCCGCGCCGTAAAACAGGTTTTGCGGCAGACCGATGACGGCTTCGATGAGGTCCTGTTCGAGGAACTTCTTGCGAATCTCCTTTTCCGCGCCACCGCGAAAAAGGACGCCGTGGGGCATGACGGTGGCCACCATGCCGCCGGGTTTGCAGACGGCGAGCATGTGTTGAGCAAACATGAGGTCGCCCTTCTTGCCCGACGTGGAACACCAGCCCCAGCGGAAACGCTCGGGGAACTCCATGTTGCTACGGGTGTAGTTCTGGCTGAAAGGCGGATTGGCGATGACGCGGTCGAAGCGTTCCAGTTCGCCGGCCTCGCGATGCATCGGATGGAGCAAGGTGTCCTGGAGCTGGATATCCGCGCCGGGCACGCCGTGCAGCAGCATGTTCAACCGGCAGATGGACCACGCCGAAGCGTCGTTCACCTGGCCGCAGAGGCGCAGGTTGGTGGGGTCGCCACCGGATTGTTCAATGAACTCGCGGCTGATGATGAGCATACCGCCCGAACCGCAGGTGGGGTCATACACGCTCATGCCTGGCGCAGGCTTGAGGATGCGCACCATTAGGCGGATGACGTCTCGGGGCGTGTAGAAGTCGCCGCCCTTCTTGCCGGCCGACTCCGCGAACATGTTGATGAGAAACTCGTAGGCCGCGCCGAGCAGGTCGGAGAACTGGAAATCCTCGTTGCGGAGCCGGTGCTTGGAGAAGTGGCGGACGAGATCTTTGCAGGCGTCGTCAGACAGGATGCGCTTGTTGCCCTGCGTGCGCATGAAGCTGATGTGGTCGAGGACGTGCTCCAGCGATTCATTCGCTTCACTCAATGCGCCCAGTGCCGTGTCGAGGACGCTGCCATAGGCGACGTTGGCATCGTTGAGTGTGACCTGAAGATATGTCCAGCGGGCGCGCTCCGGCACGAAGAAGCCGTCGTAGTAGTCCGGATTCTCGCCGTATAGGACTTGGGCTTCCCTGACGACCATGCCTTGCTGCACTTTCTCTCCGACGAGCTTCTCGTTCTCGGCGTCGAAGACGTCGGAACAGCGTTTCAAGAACAGTATCCCAAAGATGTAGTCCTTGTAGGTGGCAGCATCGAGTCCCTCTTGGCGCAGCCGATCGGCAGCGGCATAGAGGTGACGTTCGAGTTTGGCGAGAGAAAGGCGCGGCATAGGGGTTACTCGGTAACGGCGAGGTTCATTCGCCGGCCTTCCTCTTTGTCTTCTTCGCCGCCCGCTTCCGCGCGGCGACAGCAGCGGCGGCGGCTTTCTTCGCCCGTGCGACCCGCGCCTCGGGGGACATCGTTTCGAGGGCACGACGCCCCCCAATCCGGCCCCCTTTCGCGCCCTGCTGGCGGAAGTAGGCGAGGACGTCTGGCGGCAACTTCTTGGACATGCTGGCGTATCTTAACCCGGTCGAGGTGAATCTTGGCGTCCTGTGATTACCTAAAGGGGGTTAAGGTAAAATGAAGACATGCGCGCTGCCATCTACGCTCGTGTCAGCACCTCAGACCAGGAACCCGAGAACCAGCTCCAGGAACTCCGTCGCTACGTCGAGGCCCGTGGCTGGACGGCTGTGGAATACATCGACAGAGGCGTGAGCGGAGCGAAGGACCGCCGGCCATCTCTGGACCGCCTCGTTGCGGACGCCAGGCGGCGGCGGTTCGACGTCCTGGTCGTCTGGAGACTGGATCGCCTCGGGCGCAATCTGAAGCACCTGGTGACGCTGCTGGAGGACGTGCAGGCCCTCGGCGTGGCGTTCGTGTCCCTGGGTGAGGGCATCGACTGCACGACCGCTGCAGGGCGACTGCAGCTGCACGTTCTTGGAGCCCTCGCCGAGTTCGAGCGGGCGCGAATCGCCGAACGGGTTCGAGCTGGCCTGTCGAGGGTTCGAGCTTCCGGCAAGCGCCTGGGGCGTCCTGCCGCCAACATGGCGCTCGCAGACATCGTGCGAACGGCACACCTGTCGGTGCGTGAAGCGGCAGCGGCCCTCGGAGTATCCCGATCCGTCGTTCACCGCGCCAGGGTGTCCCAGAAACCCGCCGAACTCGCCTCCTGATTCGCTCGACAATCCGCTCGTTTTAGCCATCGCGCGCCCTGTCCCGCAATCATCTGTTTCTGGGACACCTGCCTGCCAGTGCTAACCTGACAGCGGCGGCTAGGCTGATCCCCGAACGGCCGGTTTCCGCGCCGGTCCCGCCGCCAATCGTTCCGTCGCGGAGCTGCTTTGCGGAGGCAGCGATGGCTCTGGCATTGCGCTCTCGGAAGAGGGCTGCCTCAGAGGGCCGAGCGGCTCGCCGGGCACGCTCGATTCCAACGGTGATCTTCCAAGCCGGACAGCGGTTCGTGCTTCGTGAGGACTTCGCTCAGAGTGCGGCCTACCAGACGCATCGACGGAAGATGGAGGAACTGCCGTCGTTTGAGCGAGTCCTGGAGGAGCTTGAGCTGATCTCAAGACGGCTCCACCGGGCTGCCAAGGTGGACCACCAAAGCTCCCGAGAAGAACGGCAGGACGCCAGGCGCTCTCGAATGAAGGGCAGCGCCCTCTTCCGTCGCCTATGCGTTGCCTACGATCTGCATTTGCGGGTGCCATATGCTCAGCGGTTTCTGAACACCCTGGCCCGGCACAACGCATCGTCTGGCACCTGGCGCGGGCTTGCCGAACGGGGGATCCGGGTCTTTGACGACCTGTTGTTCCGGTCTGACTGGCGCGGTGTTGGGAATCGACCACAGCAGCGGCTCGTGCCCCTGCCGGATCAGGTTCAGTCCCTCCGACGCGATCTTTCATCCCCGGTCAGGCAAATCTGGCGTGAGTCGCATGGCGACGTGCTAGAGCGCGGGGCTAAGCTGACGCGTCTGCTGAAGGAACGACGACTCAATATCGCGGCCGTTCCAAAGACCGTGTTGAAGCGCGCTCCGTCTCGCGTGCTTGACTTCATCGTCGCTGGGCACTTTGGCATCTCCCAGGTCGCCACGAGGCGAACACCTGTTCGGCACGTCGACCTGGTGTTCGGGGGTCAGTAAGCCTCGACGGAGCCCATTCCTGCGATCACAATCCAAACCGATTACCGTCGCAGTTTTCGCGTGTAGATCTGGTGTCGACCGCTTGGGCCTCTGAAGGTCCGAGTCGTCTAGCCTGACCTGCCGGGGGCGCGAGAGCCTCGACGAAAGTCCTGACGGTTCGCTTAGCACACGCGGCGACCGACCGGCGCGGCTACTTGATACCCGGAGGTATGCCTACGCGGTCGTTTTGCGGTGGACGATGGGAACGATCTGGCATGAGCAGCACCAGGACTGGCGCGACCGCCGCCGCCTCGGAGGTAGGTCGCTGCGACGTGCGTGGTCGGGATACTTGGCTCGACTGCCGTGGCAACTGTCCGGAACGTTGACGTTCGACCCGAAGAGAGTGTTTCCGGTGGATAGGGGCCTGGCAAGTCGCGAGGCGTTCTGGTGGGTTGGCTTGGTGGGACACTTATGCCGACGCCCGGTCATTTGGGCCTACGCCGTTGAGCGAGGCAGAAGCGGCCTTTGGCACTTGCACGTGTTGCTGGGAAATGCGGGTCGTCCGAATCGACGAACCCTCGAAGGTGTTTGGCGAGCGCGGAACGGTCACGCCGCGATCGAGCGCGTTTACGACGTCCCCGGCATCGCACTTTACACAACGAAGTCGGCCGCTGAAGGCGAGGTCGTGGTGTCCGACACCGTGACGCTGCCGATGTTCAAGACGATGGTCACCGACATTGTGGTGCCCATGGTTCGGGAGGGCGAATGAGGAAGACTGGAACGCTTACCTCGACACCCCGGCCGTCCGTCCTCCCCACCTTCCTCACAAGCAGCGAGGTCGCCGACCTGCTCCGCACGACCAGGAAGGCCGTTTACGCAATGGTGGAGCGCAGGCAAATTCCTGGCGTGGTCCGGCTGGGCCGCCGGGTCCTTTTCCAGGAGCGCGCGCTGGTAGACTGGCTCGGCCAGAAGTCCTCGCCATCGGAAAGGTGACCGATGGCCGTGGTAGTCAGACCGTATAGGCGCGGCGGGTGGCAAGTCGACATCCGCCTCGTGCTGCCGGACGGGATGCCGGTTCGTGAACGAAGAGTGTTCAGGACGGCATCCAAGTCGGCAGCGCAACGATGGGGGCAGGACCGAGAACGACACGTGCTCGTGAACGGGCTCCCGAAATCCACGAAGGAGGTGCCCACGCTTGAAGAGTTCGCGCCGAAATTCCTCGACGGCCACGCACGCGCGAATCGTCAGAAGCCGAGCGGGATTGCTGCGAAGGAGACAATTCTGAATCGGCATCTGGTTCCGATGCTTGGCAAGAAAAGGCTCGACGCGATCACCAACGAATCAGTGCAGCAGCTCAAGCTCGCGCTGAAGGCGAAGTCCGCGAAGACAACGAACAACGTGTTGACGGTGCTCGGCGTGCTGCTCAAGAAGGCCGTCGAATGGGACGTCATCGAACGGGTGCCCTGTGCGATTCGACTCTTCCCGATTCCGAAGAAGTCGATGGCGTTCCACGACTTCGACGACTACGAGAAGTTGGTACAGGCCGCTGCACGCGTCGATATGAACACCTACGCGCTAGTGTTGCTCGGCGGAGATGCGGGGCTGGGCGCGCCGCTCAGAAAGTAGACCAATCGCCGCTCGGAAAGTAGACCACCTGAGGGCCTGATGGCGGGCTTGCCGGATCGGGGGATCCGGCGTCCGCTGGGAGGATGCTCAGGATGGATCAAGTGCATGTGGTCCGGCACAAAGTGCTGGTGGAGGGCCGATCGCAGCGGGCGGTGGCTCGGGAGCTTGGGTTGGCGCGGGTCACGGTCCGGAAGTACCTGGACGAGGCGGCCCCGGCGCGAAAAGCGGAGGGGGCCGTGCGGCCGCGGCCGGTGTGGGATGCGGTCGCGCCGCGGGTGCAGGCGGTGCTGGCCGAGTCCGTGCGCTGGACGGGCGGCAAGCAGCGGCTGACGGCCACGCGGCTGCACACGCTGCTCACGGCCGAGGGGCTCCACGTCGGTGTCACGCTGGTCAAGGACGCCGTCGCGGAGTGGAAGCGGCAACGGCGCGAGGTCTTCGTCCCGTTGACGTATCGGCCGGGCGATCTGGCCGAGGTCGACTTCTTCGAGGTGCTGGTCGACGTCGATGGGACCCGCCGCAAGGCGTGGCTCTTCCTGATGCGGCTGATGTACTCGGGCCGCGACTTCGCATGGATCTACGACCGGCAAGATCAAATCAGCTTTCTCGACGGGCACGTCCGGGCGTTTGCGCACTTCGACGGCGTGCCGGCGCGCGTGGCGTACGACAATTTGCGGGCGGCCGTCGTGCGGATCCTGGTCGGCGGCGCGCGGGCGTTGACGCCGCGGTTCGCGGCGTTGGCCTCGCACTACCTGCTGGAGGCGTGTTTCTGTCGGCCCGGCGAGGGCCACGATAAGGGCGGCGTCGAGGCCCGCGGCAAGGCCGTCCGGCAGCAGGCACTCGTCCCGATTCCGGTGGGCGCGACGCTCGCGGTCATCAACGAGGCGCTGCTGGCGCGGATGGATGCGCGCCTCGAGACCACCCGGGATGCGGCCGGGCAGACCAGCGGCGCGCGCTTTGCCGAGGAGCAGCGCCTCTTCCGGCTCGTCCCGCTGCCCTTTGCGCCCGAGGCCACGACGTTCGCCACGGTGACACCGCGCGCGCTAGTGCGGCTCCAGGGCGCGGTGTACTCGGTGTGGAGTCGCTGGGCGGGGCTCGACCTCGTCGTGCGCGTCGGCGCCACGACCGTGACGATCGTCGGCCAGGACGGGACGCTGATCCGGCATCCGCGGAAACGGTTTGGCGAGCGGTCGATTGACTACCGGCACTACTTGGCGGAGCTCGCGCGCAAGCCGCAGGCGGTGCGCCAGGTGCTGCCGGATCTCCTGCGAGATCTGGGTGCGCCGTTTCCGGCGATCTGGGATCAGCTCCACGGGGCGCACGGGCCGCGCGATGCCGCGCGCCTCTTCGCCAAAGTCCTCGGCCAGCTCGACACCCAGGGCGCCGCGGTCGTCGTCCCCGCGCTGACCGCTGCGCTCGCGATGGGGACGCCCCTGCTGCTCGCGCTCACGCCAGCGCGGATGGCGATCGATCGCCTCGAGTCGGACGCGGTGCCTGCGCCCCTCCGCGCCATCGAGGTGGGGAGCGGCTGTGCGGCTGACTACGACGCCTGGCTCGTCGAGGTGGCGGTATGAGCGCGGCCCTCACGCGCGATCTCATCGTCACCCAGACGCGCGCGCTCAAGCTGCCGGGCATCGCGCGCACGTTTGAGCGCCTCGCCCGGCAAGCGCGCGACACCCACTGGCCGCACGAAGACTATTTGCATGAGGTCCTCAGTGCCGAACAGGCCTCGCGCCACGAGTCGGTGATCCGGCAGCGGCTCCGGGAGGCGCGCTTTCCCGAGATCAAGACCCTTGACACCTTTGACTTTGCCGCCGCCGAGGGCGTCAGCGCGACCCAGATCCACACCCTCGCGCGCGGCGAGTGGGTCACCGCGCCGGAGAATCTGATCTTCGCCGGCCCGATCGGGACCGGCAAGACGCACCTGGCGATCGCGCTGGGTGTCGAAGCCACGAAGCAGAAACACCGCGTGCTCTTCACCCGCGCCGCCGACCTCGTGCGGCAGTTGTTGGAAGCCCGCGATACCCGCGAGCTCACGCGCCTGCAGCTGCGGCTCCGGCGCGTCGATGTGCTCATCGTGGACGAGCTGGGCTTCGTGCCCTTCGACCGGCCCGGCGGCGAGCTGCTCTTCAATCTGCTCACCGACCGCTACGAGCGGCGCGCCACCGTCGTCACCACGAATCTGGCCTTCGCCGAATGGGTCACCGTCTTTGCCGGCGACGAGAAGCTGACCACCGCGCTGCTGGATCGCTTGGCGCATCACGCGACCGTAATCACCACCAAAGGCAAGAGCTATCGCATGCGCAAGCGCCGCACCCGCGAGGAGCCGTCATGATCCGTCGACCAGCCATGGCCATCTCGACGCGTGCAGCGGCGCAGTCCTCTATGGGCGCTCGCCGGCCCAGGCCGGCTCACGCTGTCTGGAAAGACCCTGAAGGAGGGGGTCAGATGTCCGGTCGTCAGGTCAGAACCACGTAGAATGAACGCCCTCGCAGGTGGTCTACTTTCCGAGCGGCGTATTGGTCTACTTTCCGAGCGGCGCGCGCAGGGGCTGCGGCTGGGCGAGATGATGGCGCTCGAATGGTCGGACGTCGACCTGCACAAACGTCAGCTCACCGTTCAGCACTCAGAGTGGAAGGGACAGCTGACGGCAACGAAGGGAGGACGACTGCGACACGTGCCAATGACTGAGCGCCTCGCGGCGGCGCTGAAGGCGCGTCGACACTTACAAGGAAGCAGAGTGCTGGTTCAGTCGAACGGCGAGGCGCTGACGATGAAGATCGTGCAGGACAGGATCGGCAGCGCCGCGCGCAGAGCCGGCGTCCGGCCGGGTGTTCACATCCTTCGGCACACGTTCTGTTCCCATTTGGCGATGCGAGGCGCACCAGCCAGGGCGATTCAGGAACTCGCAGGGCATCAGGACCTCAAGACGACGCAGCGATACATGCACTTGAGCCCAGCGGCGGTTGAAGGAGCCATCCGGCTGCTTGATGCGTCGAGAACGGGCGTAGCCCTACCGCCAGCGGTAGCGGGGCTTGGCAACATGCTGGCAACGGGATCTACCGAGATCGCAAAACCATCTCGGTAGAACAGGTTAGATGGTGGAGGCGGCGGGAGTCGAACCCGCGTCCGAAAGCACGTCCCCGCAGGACTCTACATGCGTGTCCGCTTCTGATTTCTCGTGCCCGGCGTGAGGAAGCGGCCAAAACCGCCGGACACCAGACCCGGAACCATCTCACGACCGGAGGCCGAGCCGCCCCCCGATCGCCAGCCTGTGTGATGGCGTCTGACCCCCAGCCACCAGGCCAGGCCGGGGCAGACGTCACTGCTTAATTAAGCAGCGAGTGCGTACTGAGTATCCGCAGTTATCGGATGTCCCATCGGATTAACGAGTCAATGGAGCTCGGCATGCATCCCGCGCTTCTGTGCCCCCGTCGAAGCCAGAATCGCCCCCACGAACAGAGAAAGGGCGCCGGCGGCTCAGTTCCCACCGGCACCCCTCGATTGTACCCGATGACGTCCCGGTCCCGCTGACGCCGGCCTCGCTCGGGCCGGGACGACCGGACGCCGCGCGCCCCCTACCGCACTTCCTTGTAGATGTTCTCGACGTTCGCCTGCAGCCTCATCGGCTGCGGGTCCGCATAGCCCTTGTACTTCGCCGGCGTCTTCCACGTCTTGACGATCTCGTCGACGCTCCTGCCCGCCTTCTTCGCCTCGCGCACCCCGTTCAGGAAGTCGCGGTTGAACTCGGCGTACTCCCGCAGATCGGTCGGCGTCATCACCGTGCTGTGGCCGGTGACGATCGAATCGACCTGCTTGCCGACGGTGGTATAGGCCTTCATCAGCGTGTCGCCGATCTCCGCGCCGCTCCCGCCGTTGTTGTAGTCGAGCAGCGGCAGGTTCTTCCCCGAGAAGATGTCGCCCGCCGTCAGGACGCGCAGCGACGGGAACACCACCCAGGCGTCGCCGTTGGTGTGGCCGCGCCCGAAGTAGTGCAGATCGAGGCGGTCGGCGCCGCTCCCGAGCGTCATCGTGTCCTTGAACGTCCGCTTCGGCAGCCCGTGCCCGCCGTGCTGCGCGAAGACGTTCACCGGCGGGGTCGGAATGCTCGTCACCGGCCTCATCGCCTTCATGTTCTCGGCGGTGTTCACGTGCGTCACGACGTCCACGTTCTGCGCGAAGTCGACGTTGCCGCTCACGTGGTCGCCGTGGGTATGCGTGTTGACAATCGTCGTGACCGGCTTGCTCGTCAGCTCCTTGATCTTGGTGATGAGCGGCTGACCCCACCCGGGGTTCTTCGTGTCCACGACGGTCACGCCGTTCGCCTGCACGAACACGGTGGTGTTCCCACCGCCGCCCCGCAGCACGAACAGGTTGTCCTTGAGCTTCTCGACCTCGATGTTCGCCGCCGACGGCTGCGGCTGCTGCTGCGCCTGCGCGTGCCGGTACGCCCCGGCCGCCATCACCAGCACGCCCGCCGCCACCACCATTCCAAGCACGAGATGTCGTCGCATCGACATGCCTCCAGACGATTGCCGACCTCTGCCTCGCGGCGTGCGGCTTGCTACCACACGCCCTTCCACGGCTTCCCCACCAGGAACGCGGGATTGGCCCCCTTCCGCGGCCGGTACTTCTGCACGCGGCCGTTGTTCACCTCGGCCACGTAGAAGTTCCCTTCCTGGTCGGTGGCAAGCCCGTGCACGCCCCACATGCCCCCGGGATACTCGCCCCAACTGCCCCACGAGTATAGGAAATGTCCCGCCAGATCGTAGCCCAGGATCTTGTGCGTCCCCTGGTCGGCCGCCCAGAGCTTCCGGTCGCTCGTGACGACGAAACTGTGGATGTCCATCGGCGGCCGCGGCCCGAAGTTCCATTCGTCCAGGTACTTGCCGTTCTCGTCGAACACCTGCACGCGGCTGTTGGCCCGGTCGTTCACATACACCCGCCTCGTCGTCGGATCGACGGCAATGCCGTGCACGTTGTTCCAGTAGCCGGGCCGCTTCTCGTTGGGCGTCGTCCCCTTCTGCCCCCACTGGAGCAGCTTCTTCCCGTTCATGTCGTACTTGATGACGCGCGTGTTGTCGTAGCCGTCGGCCAGGTACATCGTGTTGGCGTCCATGAACGCGAGGAACGTCGGGCGCCGGAAGTGCGTGTCGTCGTCGCCCGCCACGCGCGGCGTGCCGAGCGTCAGCAGGAGCTTCTTGCCGTCATTGGTGAACTTGTAGACGCCGTGCCCTTCGGCGTCGACGATCCAGACGTGCTTCTGCGGATCGTAGGGGCTGATCTCGACGTCGTGCGGCCGCACCCACATCTTGTCCCACTGCGTCCAGTCCTCCACGATCTTGCCTTCGGCGTTCACGACGAGGATCGAATGCTCCCAGCGCCAGTCGATGCCGGGACGACCGTTGCCGGGCTGGTCCAGCTCGTCGCCGTTCGGAATGGCGCCGCCCGCCTGCCGCAGCGGCAGCCGGAACACCGGAAACTGCAGCCCCGGGCCGAGCTGCGGCAGCCAGGTGGACTGGGGCCGCTTCGCGATGAGCGGCAGCTCGCCCTTGCTGGCGATGAGCACGCGGTTCGGGCTCTCGGCGAAGACGTCCATCGACACCGAGTAGGTCCAGTTCTCGTGGCCAGGCAGGCTTTCCGACATCGGCCTCGGCCAGTTCGGGACCGCCTCGTACGGGCCGAAGATGTCCTGCCCGCCCTTCAGGCCGGGAATGGCCGCGAACCCCGCCCCGGGAGCCTGCCCCTCCTGCGCCTCGACGCGCGCCGTGCGCGCCCCGACGAGAAACATGATGAGCAGCGCGGCACACACCGCCGCGAGTGTCACTACGCGATTACACATGATGGCGCCTCCAACGGTATCCGGCGACTAGACGACGGCCGAGGCGGCCGGCGCCCGAGACGAAGACCCTCGGCGATCGCCGACTCCCCTCACCGCGCACAATCCGGGCGGCGGGGCCCCAGGAGCACTCGCTACCGGCGGCCGCCGACCCAGCTCCAGCCGTCCGAGGGACGGCGGATCCCCTTCAAATGGACCTTGTACTGCGAGTTGGCGCGCCCCGGGCTTCCCGTCACCACCACCACGTCCCCCGGCTTGAGCGTCTCGACCGTGACCCCCTGGGTGCTCAACCGGCGCGGATTGCCCCATTCAGCCGTAAACGTCTGCGTCCGGCCGCTCGAATCGGGCGCCGTGAAGACCAGAACGGTGTGAGGGCTGCGGAAATGGAACTCCTGCACGGTCCCCTCGAGGGTGACCGACTGGTCCTCGAAGTAGTAGGCCGCAAACGAATGATGCGCCGAGGCCGGGACGACTGCCACCAGCACCCCGATCGCCATGAACAGCAGCGTGCGTCTCACCATGCCCCTCCCGGAATGAGATAGAGTTGCGCCACAGCTTAGCGCAACTCCCGCTCGAACGCATGAGCCGGGCGGGGATCTTGCCGGCGTAGAGCGCGACTGCGAGCCGGGGGCTCGCGGAAGGAGGCGTATGGCACGACGTAGCGTGAAGAAGGTCAAGAAGCGCGCGGGCGCGCGAAAGACGAGCACGCGCGGCGGCACCCGCAAGAGGGCGGCTGCGCGCAAGGGCGGCGCGCGCACGCGGAAGGTCGCGCGGAAGGTCGCGCGGAAGAGCGCACGCAAGACGCGCACCCGGGCGGCCGGCCGTAAGACGGCTCCCCGCCGGCGTGCCGCACCGAGAGCCGCGTCACGCGCGCGGACGGGCGGTGCACGCAAGTCCGAACAACCGTTGACGACGCTCGTAGGCGATGCGTCCTCGCAGGGCGGCGCCCTGGGCGGCGGCGACCTCGACTCGATCGGCGGCGTCACCGAGGATCTGTTCGCCGGCGCCGAGCCACGCGAGGGCGGCGACATCGGCGACGAAGAAGACCGCCCGCACTGAGCGAGCGCAGCAAAGTCGAAGCGTGCGATCATGAGGCCGTGCGAGGCACGGCCTCCGTGTCAGTTCCCGTCCTCCTGCTCCTGCTTGCCTCGCTCCTGCAGGCGCAGGGGACGCCCCCGCCCGCGCCGCTCACGCTCGTCTCTCGCGAGGGACGGCGGCCCGTTCAGACGACAATGGCCGGCGGCCAGGAGCTCATCGCGCTCGATGAGGTGGCCGCGCTCTTCCAGGTCGCCGTGCGGGAGGACACGCTGGCGGGCGGGCTCACGCTGACCTACCGCGGCCGCACGGCGGTGGTCTCCGTCGATCGGCCGATGGCGTCGGTCGCCGGGCGCGTGGTGGCGCTCCCCTCGGCGCCCGTCCGATCGGGGGCGGGGCGCCGCTGGCTCGTGCCGGTCGAACTGCTCCCCCGCGTACTCGGCCCGATCTACGACGCCCGCATCGAGCTGCGCCGCCCCTCGCGCCTGCTCATCGTCGGCGACCTCCGCGTACCGCGTGTGACGGCCCGCATCGACGCCGCCGGGCCGCCCACGCGCGCGACCGTTGAAATCGCGCCGGCCGCGCCGGTGAACGTGACGACCGAAGCGGGACGCCTCCTCCTCCGCGTGGACGCCGACGCGCTCGACCTCGGATTGCCGGCGGACGGAGCCGGGCTCATCGACCAGATCCGTCCGGGCGATCAACCAACGACGCTGGTCGTCGTGCTCGACAGAAGCGCCGGGGCGGCGCGGGCGATGCCTTCGGAGGCCGGCGCCGTGACACGGGTGGTGGTGGAGGTGACGCCAGCCGCCGTCGCCGACGCGCCCCCGCCGGCGCCGCCGCCCGCTCCGGCGCCTGAATCCGCGGCGGTTCCGCCGCTCCTGTTCGCGCCGCGCCCGGTGCTGCAGACGATCGTCATCGATCCGGGCCACGGGGGCGACGACCGGGGCGTCCGCGGCGCGGGAGGCACGGAGGAGAAGCAGATCACTCTCGAGGTGGCGCGCCGTCTCCGCGCGCTCATCGAAGCGCGGCTCGGCGTCCGGGTCGTCCTGACCCGAGACGACGACCGGACCGTCGGCCTCGACGACCGGACGGCCGCCGCCAACAACAGCAAGGCAGACCTGTTCCTCAGCCTGCATCTGAACGCGGCGCCGGCGGCCTCGGTCGCCGGCGCCGAGGTGTTCCACCTGCGGCTCGACCAGGAGGGGGACGCGGCGCGGCGCGCGGCCGACACCGACGCGGTCTCGCTGCCGGTGCTCGGCGGCGCGCGGCGCACCATCGACGTGATCCGGTGGGATCTGGCGCAGGCGCGGCACGTTGACGCCTCCGCCGTGCTCGCCGGAATGCTCGAGGAAGAGCTGCGAGCGCATGTCACGATGGGCTCGCGGCCCCTGCAGGAGGCGCTGCTGCGGGTGCTGACGGGCGTCAACATGCCCGCGGCGCTCGTGGAGATGACGTACCTCACGAACGCCGGCGAGGAAGGCCGCGTCAGATCCGAGGAGTTCCAGAACGCCGTGGCCCAGAGCATCTTCGGCGCGGTGCTGCGGTTTCGTGCGCACCTCGAGGCGCTGCGACAGCCGTGACGAGGCGACGGCTGCTCCAATCCGCCGCCGTCGTCCTGCTGCTGGCGCTCGCCGGCTGGGCCGTCTCGCGCGGCCTCGACCGTCTGGCTGGAGGGCCGCCCGCGGATGCAGGGTCATCCGCCGACCCGACCGCGCCGTCGGCCGACGTCCGACACATCACCGCCACGCTGTTCTTCGGGTCCGCCGACGGCCAGGCGCTCGTGGGGGTCCGCCGCGAGGTGCCGCTCGCCGACGGCGTCGTGCCGCAGGGACGCGAAATCCTGACGGCGCAGCTCCAGAGCGCGCCCGAGCCGTACGTCTCGGTCATTCCCCAGGGGACGACGCTCCGGGCGTTCTACATCACCGATCGCGGCGACGCGTTCATCGACCTGAGCGGCGAGGTGTCGTCGGCGCACGGCGGCGGGTCGTCCACCGAGCTCCTGACCGTGTACGCGCTCGTCCATGCGGTCACCGCGAACCTTCCGTCCATCCGGCGTGTGCAGATTCTCGTCGACGGCCGCGAGGTCGATACGCTGGCGGGGCACGTCGACCTGCGGCGTCCACTCGATCCGGATCCTTCACTCGTACGCCAGGAGCCGTAGGCGAACTCCCAACTCCCAACTCCCACATGACGTTTGGCGTCTTGGGAGTTGGGCGATGGGCGTTGGGCGTTTTGCATTAGAGTGTGTCGATGCGCGCCGACGGTCGTCTCGCCGAACAGCTTCGCCCCACCCGGATGACTCCCAACTATCTGATGCACGCCGAAGGCTCCGTGCTGGTGGAGGCCGGCCGGACCAAGGTCATCTGCACGGCCAGCGTCGAGGACCGGGTGCCGCCCTTCAGGCGCAACACCGGCAAAGGGTGGGTCACGGCCGAGTACGGCATGCTCCCGCGCGCCACCTCCACCCGGTCGCAGCGCGAGGCGTCGGCGGGCCGGGTCGGCGGCCGTACGCAGGAGATCCAGCGGCTGATCGGGCGATCGCTGCGCGCGGTGACGCGGCTCGACGACCTCGGCGAGCGGACCATCACGCTCGACTGCGACGTGATTCAGGCCGACGGCGGCACCCGGACGGCGGCCATCAGCGGCGCCTTCGTGGCGCTCGTGCTGGCGCTCCAGAAGATGCGCGAGCAGGACCTCATCCGCACCATGCCCGCGCAGGACTACGTCGCGGCGACCAGCGTCGGCATCGTCGACGGCGAGCCGATGCTCGATCTGGCGTACTCCGAGGACTCGCGGGCCGACGTCGACATGAACATCGTCAAGACCGGCGGCGGGATGTACGTGGAGGTCCAGGGGACGGCCGAGTCGCTGCCGTTCGGACGCGAAGCGCTCAACCGCCTGCTCGATCTGGCCGACACGGGGATCCGCCAGCTCATCGCGCTGCAGCGCGGCTTCGTCGGCCAGTACCTGGACAAGAAGTAGGTGCGCCTGCTCCTGGCCACGACCAATCCCGGCAAGCTCCGAGAGATCCGGAGGCTGCTCGGGCCGCTCGCGGTCGACCTGCTGTCGCTGCGCGACTTCACGCCGGTGCCGGAGCCGGAAGAGACGGGCGCCACCTTCGAGGAGAACGCCCGCGCCAAGGCGCTCTACTACGACGGGGCCGTCACCCGCGCCGCGGCGGCGCTCCAGTGCGGGCCGCTCTACACGGTCGCGGAAGACTCCGGCCTCGTCGTCGACGCGCTCGATGGCGAGCCGGGCGTCTGGTCGGCGCGTTTCCTGCGCCCGGATGCCTCGTATCCGGAACGGTTCGCCGAGATCGAGCGGCGGCTCGCGCTGCGGCCGGCCGCGCCGCGCACCGCCCGCTTCGTCTGCGCCCTCGCCCTGGTCAAGGATGGCGCCGTCGTGTACGAGACGACCGGCGCGGTCGAGGGAGTCATCGCGCAGAAACCGCGTGGCGCCCACGGATTCGGCTACGACCCGATCTTCTACTACCCGCCCCATCGCCGGACGCTGGGAGAAGCGACCGAGGAGGAGAAGACGCGCGTGTCGCACCGGGGCGAGGCGTTCCGGCACCTGGCACGGTGGCTGGCGGAGTGCAGAACGGCACACGAGGGCTCGTCCTCTGTTCCGTGACGGCCACCCGGCGTCCTCGAGCCGGCGGAGAGCCGATAGGGCCGCGGCCGGGTTTCGGGCCGGCGCTGCCCGCGTGCGCCAGCGTGGCTACAGCCGCCGCAACCGCACGCGCCTGACGGCGTGATCTCTCGCCTTCTCGAGGATGAGGTGGGCGCGCTCCCGCGTCGGGAGCACGTTCTGCTGGAGGTTGGGCAGGTTGATCGTCCGCCACAGGGTGCGCGCGGTGTCCACCGCCTCGCCGGGCGCCAGATCGGCGTACCGGTGGAAGTACGACGAAGGGTTGCGGAAGACCGTCTCGCGCAGCGCGAGGAACCGTTCGATGTACCACTGCTCGATGTCCGGCTCGCTCGCGTCCACGTAGACCGAGAAGTCGAAGAAGTCGGAGACGAAGGTCGGGCCCGTGCCGGTCTGCAGCACGTTGAGCCCTTCGACGACCACGATGTCGGGCTGGCGCACCACCTGGACTTCCCCCTCGACGATGTCGTAGGTCAGGTGGGAATAGACGGGCGCGCACACCTCGGCGGCGCCCGACTTCAGGTCGGACAGGAACCGGAGCAGCCGCCGTACGTCGTAGCTCTCGGGAAAGCCCTTCCGCGCCATCAGCCCGCGCGCCTCCAGCACCGGCCGCGGCCAGAGAAAGCCGTCGGTCGTCACCAGATCGACGTGCGGGTGGCCAGGCCAGCGCCCGAGCAGCGCCTGCAGGATGCGCGAGATGGTGCTCTTGCCGACCGCCACGCTGCCGGCAAGGCCGATCACGAACGGCACCCGGGGCGCGGTGGATCCGAGGAACGTGGCGGTGGCCTCGTGCAGCTCCTGCGTGGCGGCGACGAACAGGTTGAGCAGCCGCGACACCGGCAGGTAGACGTCGGCGACCTCGGCGAGCGACATGCGCTCGTTGAGGCCGACGAGGCCGGCCAGTTGCGCCTCCGAGAGCGGCAGCGGCGTCGCGGCGCGCAGCCGCGCCCACTCGGCCCGGGTGAACTCGATGAACCGCGACACCGCGACGGCCGGCTCGGGGGGCACAGGACGATCCTAGTCGATTCCCAGGGCCGCCTCGCGCGCGCCGTCAGAGCCGCGCCAGCAGCGAGATCGCCATGCCGAACCCGATGATGACGACGAGGCGCCGCACCGCCTCGCGCCCGATGCGCCGCGCCATGGCGGCGCCGCCGACGCCGCCCGCCACCGTGCCGACCGCCATGACGATCGCGTCGGGCCAGACCACGAGCCCGACCCCGATGAAGTACAGCGCGGCAACGACGTTGATGCACGTGGAGAGCAGGTTCTTGAGGCCGTTCATCTGGTGGATGTCGGTGTGCCCCATCAGGCTGAGCGCCGCCAGCATCGGGATCCCCATCGCGGCGCCGTAGTAGCCGCCATAGACGCCCACGAGCAGTTGCAGCAGCATCGCCCACGCGAACCAGTGCGAGCGGAGCACGTCGGCGGGAGCGACGCGCAGGCGCCGGCGGATCCGATCCTGCAGCATGAACAGGACTGTCGCGAAGGCGATGAGCGCCGGCACGAGACCGTCGAAGAGGTCCGTGGGCGTGCGGTACAGGAGCACGGCGCCAACGACCGAGCCGGCCGCGCTCGGCACGATGAGCGCGTACACCCGCGGGTCGGTGCCGCGTAGATCGCGGCGATAGGCCCAGGTGCTGCCGAGCGTGCCGGGCCAGATGGCGACCGTGTTGGTGGCGTTGGCGTTGATGGAGGGGACGCCGAGCCAGATGAGCGTCGGAAAGGTGAGGAGGCTGCCTCCGGCGGCGACCGAGTTGATGCCGCCGGCGACGAGGGCCGTCACGAAGACGATCAGGTCGTGCACCCGTCACGAGGATACATGACGTCGAGGGGCGGCCACGACCCGCCCGTGGTATGCTCGCCCGCCAGACGGGTCCTCATCCTCGCAGTATCCGGCACGGACCTCCTGGAGGGCACGCGCATGAGCGAAGTTCACGTGAACGTCAAGACCTTGCATCCTGAAGTCTGGAAGCTGTTCGACCGCTACGTCCACGGCCTGATCGATCGCCGATCCTTCCTGGACGGCGCCGCCAGGTACACCGCCGGCGGCGTCACGGCCGCGGCAATCCTCGAGGCGCTCGGCCCGCGCTACGCCGAGGCGCAGCAGGTCGCGCCCGGCGATCCGCGGATCCGGACCGAGCGGGTCGAGGTGAAGTCGCCCCAGGGCTACGGCATGATCCGCGCGCTGCTGGCGCGGCCGGCGAACTCGGCCGGGACGCTTCCCGCCATCATCGTCATCCACGAGAACCGCGGGCTCAACCCGCACATCGAAGACGTGGTGCGCCGCGCCGCCGTCGCCGGCTTCATGGCAATCGGCCCCGACGTGCTCACCTCCCTCGGCGGCTATCCCGGCACCGACGAGAAGGGCGTCGACATGCAGCGCACGCTGGAGCAGCCGAAGATGATGGCGGACTTCCTGGCGACGGCGCGCTACGTCAAGAGCCGCCCCGACTGCACCGGCCGCCTCGGCGCCACCGGCTTCTGCTTCGGCGGGAGCGTCGTCAACAACCTGGCGGTGGAGCTCGGCGCCGACCTGCAGGCGGCGGTGCCGTTCTACGGCGGCGCGCCGCGGGCCGAGGACGTGCCGAAGATCAAGGCGCCGCTGCTCATCAACCTCGCCGAAGACGACGAACGCATCAATGCCGGCTACCCGGCGTACGAAGTCGCGCTCAAGGCGAACCGGATTCCGTACGAGCTGTACAAGTACCCGGGGACGATGCACGGCTTCCACAACGACACGACGCCGCGCTTCAACAAGGAAGCGGCGGCGCTGGCGTGGCGGCGCACGATCGATCACTTCAACAAGCATCTGAAGACCACCTAGCCGTTGACGAGCAGGGCCCATCCGCCGGCGCGCCAGGCGCGCCGGCGGGCGGCCCTCGATAGTCCATTCGACCGGCCGTGCCGGCGATCCTCCCTCCCCACGTCGCCACCGAAGCGGCGCTCGTCCGCGCGCTGGGGGTGCGCCAGCTCACCGCGGCGATCCTCAACGCGACGATCGGCGCGGGCATCTTCGTGCTCCCGGCGCTCGTGGCGCAGGGCGTCGGCGACGCCGCGCCGCTGGCGTTCCTGCTGTGCGCCGCCATCATCGGATTGATCGCGGTTGCCCTGGCGATGGCCGGCAGCCGGGTGGCGCTCACCGGGGGCATCTACGCGTACGTGGAAGTGGCGTTCGGCGCCTACGCCGCGCTGCTGGCGGGGGTGCTGCAGTGGCTCACCGGGCTGGCGGCGGTGTCGGGCGTGGCCACGGCGCTCCTCGATCAGATCGGCACGCTGGCGCCGATCGTCGCCGGCGGCGCGACCCGGCTTGCCGTTCTGGGCGGCATCGTGGCCGTGCTGGCGCTGCTGAACGCGCGCGGCGTCCGGGTCGGCACGCGCCTGGTCGAGACGGTCACCGTCGCCAAGCTGGCGCCGCTCGTCGTCTTCGTGGCGGCGGGCGTGCTCCTGCTCGATCGCCCGGCGCTCGTCTGGCCGGGCCTTCCCGACCGGGAGGCGCTCGGGCGCAGCGTCCTGCTGCTCATCTTCGCCTACACGGGCGTCGAGATGGCCGTGGCGCCGAGCGGGGAGATCAAGGACCCGGCGCGCACGGTGCCGCGCGCCGTCTTCCTGGGGCTGACGCTCGCCACGTCGCTCTACGTGGCCATTCAGCTGGTGGCGCAGGCCGCCTCGGGGCCGCTGCTCGCGCAGCAGACGGAGGCGCCGCTCGCCGAGGCGGCGGGGCGCTTCCTCGGCCGGGCCGGCGTCGTGCTCATGCTGCTCGGCGCCGTCGCCTCCATGTTCGGCTACCTGTGCGGCGACATGCTGAGCACGCCGCGCAGCCTGTACGCCTTCGCCCGCGACGGGCTCCTCCCGCGGATCTTCGCGCGGATTCATCCAGTCCGCCGCACCCCCGGCACGGCCATCTGGACGCACGCCACGCTCGTCGTCGCGCTGGCGAGCACGAACACGTTCCAGGCGCTCGCCATCGTCTCCAACGTCGGGACGCTGCTGCTGTACCTGCTCTGCTGCGCCGCGGCGCTCGAACTGCGGCGGCGCGACGTCCGCATGGCGGCCGAGCCGTTCACCTTCCCCGGCATCTGGCTGGCGCCGGCAGCGGGCGCCGCGCTGGTGCTCTGGATTCTCTCGACCGCCACGGCGCGGGAGTTCGCGGTGACCGGCGGCGTGCTCGCCGCGGCGACGCTTGCCTACGTCCTCGGGAAGCGCGTACAGGTTCTCGAGCGAGCGTAATGCGCCCGAGGTGCCTGGGGTGCCCGAGGTGCATTGCCGTGGCCGGTTCGATGGGCTGATCAACGGCGCGCGGGTCGGCAGCCGTGAGTTCCGCGTCGAAGGCGAGCGCGGCGGTATAATCCGCGCGATCGGCGGCCTCGCATGGCGGCGCTTCCCTCGCACATCGGCGACTTCGAGGTCATCCGCCAGCTCGGGTCGGGCGGCATGGGGACCGTGTACCTCGGCCGCGACGTGGCGCTGAACCGTCCGGTGGCGATCAAGATGCTGCGCGAGCAGGTCCAGGATCGGGAGCTGCTCGCGCGCTTCCTCCGCGAAGCGCAGGCGGCCGCCACACTCCGGCATCCGAACATCATCACCATTCACGCCACCGGGCATCACGAGTACCAGCCGTACATCGTGATGGAGTTCGTCGAAGGCGAATCGCTCGCCGACGTCATCGCCCATCGGCGGCCGGTCACGCTCGCCGACAAGCTCTCGTACCTCGAGCAGATCTGCGCAGGGCTGCATTTTGCTCACCGCGCCGGCATCGTGCACCGCGACGTCAAGCCCGCCAATCTGATGGTCGATCGCGAAGGGGTGATCCGGATCCTGGACTTCGGGATCGCGCGGACCGCCGGCTCGGGGATGACGCGCGACGGGGCGCTCATCGGCACGCTGAACTACATGTCGCCGGAGCAGATGCTCGGCCGCCCAATCGATCACCGCAGCGACATCTTCGCGGTCGGCGCCGTCGCGTACGAGCTGCTCTGCTACCAGCAGGCGTTCAGAGGCGGTCTCGAGGACGGCCTCCTCCATCGCCTGCCGCACGAGGATCCGCCGTCGCTCGGGGAGCTCTACAAGGACCTCCCGCCCGGCATCGAACGGATCGTGGTGCGCGCGCTGCAGAAGGCGCCGGAGCACCGGTTCGCCGACCTCGCCGAGATGCGCGCCGCCATCGTCGACATCCGGCGGCAGATGAACACGGAAGCCGGCCTGCAGACGGTCGTCGTGCGGCCCGGACCAGCGCGGACCCCGGAGAGCCAGGCGCGCTCGGCTTCGGCCGAGGGATCGCAGCGCGACGCGTTCGGCCTTCTGGAGCAGCCGCGCGAGGACCGGGAACTGTCCGTCCGCCACTACCTCTCCGAGGCGAACGCGCGCCTGGAGAAGGGCGAAACGGCGGCGGCGCTCCTGCTGATCCGCGACGCGATGGCCGTTGACCCGACCAACGTCACCGCGCGCGAGATGCTCGCGCGCGTGCAGCAGTTGAGGCGGGGAGAGGTCGCTCGGCCGGAGCGGCCGCGGCCTCGTTCGCGGGTGCCGGTCTGGATCGCCGCGGGAGCTCTTGGCGCGGCGGCGCTCGCGGCGGTCCCCTGGTTGCTGCGCGACAGCGCCGGCACCCAGCCTGTCGAGCCAGGCGCACAGCCGACGGCGGCAGTCGAGTCGCCGGTACCAGCCGCGCCGCCGTCCATCGCCACGGCGCTACCGTCCACGCGCGGCGCCGCGGAGCCGCCGTCAACGCCTCCTGCCCGTGCCCCGACGCCCGCAGTGACGGACCGACCGGTCGCCCCGGCGCCGCCGGTGGGCCGCGCGGCACTCGCGCCCGCACCCACGCCGGCCCCTTCCGACGCGCCGCCGGTCGATACCGCAATCCAGGATCTGCTCGCGCGCGTGCGGACGATGTACACGGGCGGCGATCTGCCGGGCGCGCTCGACTTGCTGGCACGGAACGCGGCCGCCGGGAGCGACACGCGCATCGGCGAGGTCGCCACGCGGGTGGCCGCCGCCGCCTTCGATGCAATGAGCTCGGCTGAAAAGACGGCCGTCGCGCGGAATGCGCCGGAACTGGCGGGCGACACCTGGCGGATCGCGCTCGACGCCAAGGAGCGGGCCGAAGCGGCGCGTGAGCGTTCGGCCCACGTCGACGGCGGCCTGCAGGCGCTCCTTGCGCGCGACGCGTTCCAGCAGGCGGCCACCGATGCGCTGGGGCGTCGCAGCCAGCCGGCCGCGACGCCCGCGCCGGCGGGAGCGGCGGCTCCCACAGCGCCGTCGCCCGCGGCAGCCACGCCGAATCCGCTCGAAAAGGAGCGTCCGGGCCTCGTCGCGGCGCTCGGCCGCTTTCAGGCGGCCTACCGCGACCGCGACATCAACGCCGTGCTGCAGATCTACCCTGCGCTCCAGCGCGAGGCGCGGCAGGCGCTCCAGCGCTCGTTCGACAATTGCCGCGCCTACGACGTGCAGTTCGACGACATGCGGTTCCTGATCGATCCCGCCGAGCCGACGACGGCGCAGGTGAACGTCCGCAGCACGTACGTCTGCACGCCGCGCACGGGTCAGCGCGCCGTCTCGGCGGCGCAGCGCGACGTCTTCACGCTCCGCAAGCGCGGCGACCTCTGGGTGATCGAGAATACGGGCCGCGTCGATTAGCGCTGGCGCGTCGCGATCGTGGTCCGGCTCGAGCCGGATGCCCCGTGCCTGGAAGCCTAGGGCGCGAACGTGACGATCGGCGAGGCGAAGCGGATGGTGTTGCCGTTGGCGTCGCGGCCGCTGAAGAACGCCTGATAGGTACCCGGCCGCGGGCCGCACGCCGAGTGACGCCGCTTCTCCCCGGCCCGCAGGGTCGTCAGCGGATTATCGAGATGCCGCGTGCTGACCACCTGGCCGGCGCGCCGCTCCTCCACCACGATCGTGTCGTCGAGCGTGAGACCGACGCCGCTCGTTTCCGCGATCTCGACCGTGAACGGGAATCCGTCGGTCCCGTTCTCGCAGCGGCCGCGGGACACCGTCGTGCCCGGCAGAATCGTGAGCACCACGGTGGCGCGGGCCCCCGCCTGCGGGATCGGACTGATTGCCGTCGCCTGCGCCTCGGAGCTCGCCACCAGCCCGATGCAATTGTCGTAGCGGATGCTGTCGATGGTCCAGGTCACGGCGATGCCCGAGAATCGCCCGGTCGCCTCTCCCCGTCCCTCGCACGTGACGAGGGCCCGCGGGCCGAACACGCTGCCCCCGAGGCCGCCCGCCGCGCCGGGCGTTTCCGCCGGCGTGGACACCAGCATGGTCGCGGTGAACGTCCCGGCGTTCAGCGCGCCGTCGATCGTGCCCTGCAGGCTCCCGCGGCTGCCGCCCGAGGTTTCGAACTGCGCGGCGAACTGATCGGCCGCCGACAACACGAGGGACATGCTGAGCGACTGCGCCGACTCGTCAATCGAAAAGCCGCCGCCGATGCGCCGGTACGAGAGCGTGCCGCCGTACCGCCCACCGCCGCCGCCCACCAGAATCGGCGTCGGCGATCCCGGCAGCGACCCCTGGCTGCATGCCGCCCCGCCCAGCGTCGCGGCCGCCGCCGCGACCATACCCGCGGCGGCGAGCAGCCGACCTACGCCCGTCCAATCGCGCATCGTCAATAGCGTCCCAGCAGCACGGAGAGCGACACGCTCACCACCTGCACGCCCGGCATGTTGAAGCCGCTGCCGACGCGAACCTTCGTGCGATCGCCGATCATCGCGGCGACGGCGAGTTCGGCGCGGACCAGCGGAAAGACGTTCACCTCGCGCCCCGTCAGCGTGAAGAGCTCCGAGAATCCGATCGGCGCCCGGATCGAGGTTCCGTCGCCCGGATCGACCGATCCGGTGACGAAGCCGCGCAGCTGGGCGAGGCCGCCGCCGAGGTTCACGCCGATCTGCGCGCGCCCCGCCCGGGCGAACGCGAAGAACCGGTGCACCTCGACCCCGAGCAGCTCCGCATCGTCGGTGACGACCGAGATGACGTCGTTCGACTGGCGGAGCGTCACGCGCGAGTCCTCCGAGAGGCGCTTGTGCACCAGCGTGATGCCCCATTCGCCGCCGAACGTCGTGCCGCGCACCAGGCCGACTCGAAACTCGCGTCCCTCCAGGTCGAGCTCGTCCGCGTCGAGCGCGTCGGCCAGCCCGTTCGGCACGCGCCAGAGCGGCGCGAAACCGACGGTAATGCCCCAGGAGGGCTCGTCGAGCTGCGCGAAGGCCGGCACCGGCGCCACCATCAGGCATACCAGACAGAGCCCGCCGATCGCCCGTGCGGCCGTCATCAGAACCCCCAGTCGAAGCCGATGATCGGCGTGAGCTCGTCGCGCAGCCCCGCCTCGTCCAGCCGAATCAGCACGTTCGCGGTGAGGAGCAGCGTTCCCGCGGGATTCCACTTGATGCCGGTGGCGGCGGCCACCTGCCGCAGGCCGCGCGGGTCGACCGACGCCACCGACGCCTCCGTAATGCCGAAGGGATTGCCGCGGAACGGGAGCGAGCGGTACGAGAGCCGTCCGCCGTCCAGGACGGTGCGTCCGGTGAGCTCACCATTCACGGTCAGGCGATCGGTCGCCGCCCATTCCACGCCGCCCGCGTAGACGACTCCGTGGCGGCCCGCTTCGACGGCCGAGCGCTGGAGCGGGTCGAAGATCTGAAACGGGTCGCTCCAGTACTCGAAGCCGACCGAGGCATGCGGCGCGAGCGAACCGATGGCCCCCGACCAGATGCCGCTCACGAGCGTCCGCGTCACGCCGGCGCCGAGCAGCGCTTCCTTGTCGCCGGTCGGGAGCCGCGCGTCGAGGCCGATCGCAATGCCCCCTTGCCCGCGGGCGTACACGCGCAGCTTGGCGCGGAGCGCCACGTCGCCGAGCCCGGATGCGGTCGCAGAGCCGACGGCCACCTCGTCGGCGATCGAATGCCGGCCGTCCATCCGCAGCCGGACGTACGGCAGCGCGACGCCCGCGTCGAACCGGTCGTTCAGCGCCACGTTGCCGAAGAAGACGACCGTGTCGGTCGTCACGTCGAGCGCCACCGTGCCGCCGTAGAGCGGCGCCCCGCCGGCCGACAGCACGACCGTCTCGAGCGAGCCGTCGCGGATGTCGACGCCGTCCAGCGTGTCGTAGGTCCGCCGGAGGAAGTTGATCCCGAAGTTCGCGCCTCCCTCGCCGACCGTGATCGCCCGCTCGCCGAACATCGGGCCGAACGACGGCGCGGCGCGGCTGAAGGCGCGTGTCACCGGGTCGAAGGTGAAGGTGAACCCGCCCGCCGAGGAGCCAAGCGGCGCGGTCGAGACTTCGAGGCCGACGAGGTCGGCGATGACCTCGCCGATGTTCGAGACGCCGGTCCCGGTGCCGGCGGCGCTCGTCAGTCGGATCAGCAGCTGACGCGGCGAGAGCCCCGTCTCGGTCTGGGCGGCGGCACGGGAGGGAATGCCAAGCGACAGCGCCAGGCACGCGAACGAGCCGAGGACCGCATGCAGCGGCTTCATGGGCGCCCCGAACAACCTCAACGGGAGGGGGCGGATTATACCTCAGCCGTAGGTCAGTCGTCAGCGCGACAGCAGGTAGGTCAGCTTGACGACGAGCTGCTGGTTGCGCAGATCGGGCCGGCCGGGCAGGCTCCCCTGCAGCCCGTCGTAGACGACGTAGAGGTCGCTGCCCGGTTTGTAGATGAAGTTGTAGCGGATGCTGGTGCTGAACTGGCGCGTCGACGAGTTGTACTGCGACAGCGAGCGCACGGTCATCCGCGGCGACAGCGTGTAGTCCACCCGCATGATGCCGAGGTTGAGGACGAAGGCGCCCCACGGCAGGTCGACGTCGTTGCGCTGCCAGCTGATCTCGGTCGAGGCGCGGCTCGTCGCCCGCCACCCCACCAGGCTCTCCACCTCGTGGCGCGTGCCGCCGTAGAAGGTGCCCGGCGAGTACCGGAAGCGCTCGTAGAACCGCCGCGACGGGTTGCTGTTGAAGACGACGTTGAAGTCGTAGAAGCGGTATGCGCCGACGGGAATGGCGACGCCGCGGGAGATCGCGAACGGCACGTCGAGCACCTCCAGCCACCGGTTCAGCATGATGTTCAGGTAGGCGCCGTTCTGGAAGCGCGTGCCGACCATGTGGTGGATGCGGCGCGTGATCAGGCGGTTCTGCTGGTCGGTCGTGTAGTCGATCGTGATCATCGGCTCCATGACGCGAATCAGGCCGCCCGGGCGCGGGGTCCGCTCGACGTGGAGCGTGCTCGTCTTGATGCCTTTGCGCGGCACGAATCCCGCCTCGGCGTTGAAGTGGTCGTCGATGTCGGTGAACTCGCCGTACAGGTTCCAGCGGCTGTTCTGGAAGGAGGCGCGCGTGTGGAACGCCTGCTGCTCGTCGGCCACGCCGGGCGTGGCGCTCTGCGCCAGGAACGAGTGGAACTGAAGGCTCGGCGTCGGGGCCAGGAGCGCGTCGGCGGCGAACGTGCGGTTGAACCGCGCGTCGTTGACCGCCTCCTTGTTGACGAGGAGCCCCCCGATCTTCGACCGCTGGCCGATGTCGTGGCTGTAGCGCGCCACCACGAAGTTCTCGCCGGGGCGGCCGTAGGCGTCGCCGGTCTGGAGCTGCATGACGGCGATGTTGTGGTCGCCGACCTTGCCGGTCATGCGAGCGCCGCCCATGAGCGGGATCGGCTGGCCCGTGTCGGACAAGCCGATGCGCCGGCTGAAGAAGAGATCGACCATCCGGCGGTTCCCCTGGGTGCCGACGGTGAACTGCCCCGAGTTCTCCAGGAAGAAGTCGCGCTTCTCCGGGAAGAAGAGGGGGAACCGGGTGAGATTGACCTGCTGCTCGTCCACCTCCGCCTGCGCGAAGTCGGTGTTGACGGTCACGTCGAGCGCCAGCTCGGAGGTCAGCCCGTACTTCGCGTCCAGGCCGATGTCGCGCAGGGTGGAGGCCGACACCGACCGGCCGAGCCGGTCGCGGCGGCCGCCCGCGATGACAAACGGCTTGAGCCGCAGGTCGAGGCCGCGCGTTACCTCCGACATGCCCGTCACGGTGCCCGCCAGGCTGACGCGGGTCAGCGAGTAGGGCTTGGGAATCGGCGCCCAGTAGACCTGCTCGTTCTTCCGCCGGATGTTGCGCATGAAGTTGACGCCCCACGTCTGCACGTCGGCGTCGGGCGAGCGCACGGTGACCATCGGGATGGCGATCTCCGCCACCCAGCCGTCCTCGGTCCGCTGCGCGGAGGCGTCCCACACGCCGTTCCAGTCGCGGTTGATGTTCGACGCGGTGCCGCGGGTGTTGCCGCCCCCCTCTTCGAACACCTGCTGCTCGAGCTTCGCGCCGAGCGGGCTGGTCACGAACATGTAGCCGGACCGGGAGTCGCGGAAGGTGTCGAGGATGATCTGGAAGTTGTCTTCCTCGAGCAGCTGCGGGGAGTCGCGGCGCATCTCGGTGGCGATGATGCCGTCCGGATTCGAGTCGAACGCGTGCACCCCGAGGTACAGGTGCCCCCCGTCGTAGAGCACGCGCACTTCCGTCCGCTCGGTGGCGGGCGCACCGTCGGACGGCTCCTGCTGCGTGAAGTCGTCGAACATGGCGGCGTCGCGCCAGGCCGGCTCGTCGAGCACGCCGTCGATCGACGGCGCGCGCGCCGCC
>Ga0156279_140_pt2 | contig 43193 bp, 31 predicted proteins | sample RifCSPlowO2_12_FD_107928 | JGI IMG/M metagenome (GOLD analysis project Ga0156279, IMG submission 107928) | Acidobacteria bacterium RIFCSPLOWO2_12_FULL_68_19 | reverse complement strand
CGCGGCTATGCATAGCAGCGGCGCGCCCGTAAAAGAAGGCTACCGCGCCTGCGCCCGGAGAGCCGACAGCTCCGCGTCGGTGCGGACCGTCATCACGCCCATCTGGCTCGCCCGGTAGATCGGCACGATCACCTGGAGCCGCCCGTCGCGCTCGAGGAGCGAGATGTGGCGAATCTCGGTGCCGTGCACCGGCAGGTCGAAGAGGGTGAATCGGTTCGCCGCCGGGTCGTACTTGAAGAGCTGATCCGCCGTCCAGAGATCGCCCCACGCGTTGTGCCGGCTGTCCACCGCGATGTGATACGGCTGCAGCGCGGAACTGGGCAGCGGGATGTAGGTCGTCTCGCGCGTCTTCGTGTCGATCCGCGTCAGCGACGCGCCCCACGAGTTCCCCACCCAGAGGACGTCGGCGTTCTTGTCGGTGCCCATGCGCCGCGGCCCCTGCGACCAGGGGACCGGCGTGTTGAAGCTCAGCTCGTTGAAGTTGAAGTAGAACTCCCGGTCCTCCGGCTTCACCTTCTCCATCTCGGCGTTCACCGGCGAGAGCTTGATCTCCGACACCTGGCCGGTCTGGCCGTTGGCCGTGCCGATGGTGTCGAGCGCCATCTGCGCCCACCAGCCGTTGCCGTCCCGGTCGCCCGCGGCGCCGTAGGTGGCGACGGCCCCCTTCGCGCTCTTGGACGTGATCGACGTGTACGCGGTGAACGTCTCGGTGGCGGGGTCGAAGCGCACCGCGCCTTCCGGCGCCGACGCCCAGATCTTCCCCTTGCCGTCCACATCGAGCGTCACCGCGCCGCCGAGCGGCGTCATCTGGGCAGGCGTCTGGTACACGGTGATCCTGCCGGTCTTCGTCTCGAGCTTGCCGAGAGCGCGTCGGCCGGGATTGACGTCGAACCAGAAGTTCCCCTGCCCGTCGCGCGTCAGCCCGTGCGCGGTCGCCGCCTCGCCGTTGCGGCCGTCGACCTTGAGGTAGGTGACCTCGCCGGTCCTGCCGTCGACTTTGCCGATCGTGACGCCTCGGTTGGGATTGTTCACGGTGTAGTACAGATTCCCATCGAGCCCCATGCCGCCGTCGTGCGGCAGCTCGCCGAGCTTGGAGGGCTGTCCGAGCGCCCAGTCGGTCGATCCGTCGTTGTCGTTGTACTTGGTCCCGATGCCCGCCTCGGGGTTGAGCGGCAGGTCATAGATCTTCCAGGCGACCCGCGCCGCCTCGCCCGCCGGCCGCGCACGCGGCGGAAACTTCATCGACGTCTCGCCGGGCCCCCGCGCGCGCGTCAGATAGGCGACCAGCTCCTTCTGGTTGCGGTCCATGATCTGATTGACCCGGGCATTGGGGCCGGGATAGACGCCGGTGCCCGGGATCACCTTCATCAGGTTGACCACCTTGTTCCAGCCGGCTTCGTCGAATCGGAACTGCAGGATATAGCCGGGCGGATGACACGCGGTGCAGTTGTTCAAGAAGATCTTCTTGATCCGGGCGTCGTCGGGAGTCGCCTCGGGCAGCGCGGCCGCCAGCATCTCGCTCGGCATCTGCCGGATGCGGCGCTCCGGATCGGTCATCGGCCGCAGCACGAGATCCTGACGACGGCGCGCGGAGAGATCCACCGTGCTCCTGGCGGGCTCGAAGCCGAGCGCCTGGGCCCAGACCCGGTACTTGCCGGCCGGAAGCGGCGGGAAGTAGTAGGAACCGCTCTCGTCGGTGTAGACGGTGGTCGTGACGGTCGAGCCTTCCATCTTCGCGTAGACCGTCACTCCCCCCAGCTTCTCTCCAGACGGAGAGGCGATGGCGCCGGCGAGCGCGTGGTCGGCGGCTCGGGCCCCGGTCGCAACCAGCAGACTGGCCGCTCCCACCAGGAGCAGGGTTCGCAGCTTCGTCATAACGCTTCTCCTCTTCATTCGGCGGGTCCGCTTCGCGGCCCCCGCCCTACACCCTACAGGTCAGCGAGCCACCGCCGGCGCCGGGGCGGGCGGCGGGAGGGTCCGGGCGTACGCGATCACCGCGTCGATCTCGGCTGGCTGAAGAAAATACCGGAACGCCGGCATGCGTGGAGTGCCTTCCTGAATGATCTTCCGCATCAGATCGTCTTTGCCGCCGCCGCTCGCCTTGCTCAACGCAGGACCATAGGTCCCCGCGCCGCGGGCGGGCGGCAGGTGGCACACCCCGCACGCCTGCGCCACGACCTGACGGCCCAGACGCTGCTGCTCGGTGAGACCGTCGGCCGCCTGCTGGCCGTACGCCTGCGGCGCGCCGGCGGCCAGCAGGAACAGGAGCACCAGGGAATGACGCCTCATTGAGCTTCCCTCCTGGACCCCACATTCTGCGCCTTTTCGGTCCGTTTCTCCAGCGACTTGATGGACCGTTGACAGGACGAGGCCCCGGCGTTACAACGCTGCTGCGACACGGGAAACGCGCGCCTACAGTCGGGAGGTCTACACATGGTCAAACGACTTCTCGCGGTGATTGGCGGAGTGGCAGCCATCCTGGCGGCGGTCATGCTGCTCCGGCCCACGTCGACCAACCCGGAGGAGGCCCGGACACCCTGGGGCGAGCCGGACCTGCAGGGCCTCTGGACCTACGAAGAGGAAATTCCCCTCCAGCGACTCGCCCGCTTCGGCAACCGGGAATTTCTCACCGACGAGGAACGGGCCGCCATCGACAAGGAACGGGCGGAGATCCTGACCAGGGGCGCCGAGGTCAGCGATCGCCGCTACGAGCGCGGCACCGAACAGGACGTCGGCGGCGCCTACAACGCGGCGATCTTCACGACGCACCGCCCGATCGGCCGGCGGACCTCGCTCATCGTCGACCCGCCGGACGGCCAGATCCCACCGCTCACCCCGGAGGCGCAGGCGAAGCGTGCCGAGATCCGCGCCTTCCAGGTCGCGCTGCTGCAGGCCACCGACGTCTGCCGAAACAACCTGCCCGGGTGCGCGGGGGGCAAGTACGGACCGCCCTCCCCGCGGCGCGCGGACGCGCCTCCCCACTACCTGACGGTGGTCGGCGCGGGCGGACCGGGCGGCGGCGGCGGCGTGGTCAACCGCGCGAACGGCCCCGAGGACCGCAACCTCGGCGAGCGCTGCATGGGCGCCATGCTCCCCGACTTCGGCGGCAATACCGGCTTCATGCTGCAGATCGTGCAGTCGCCGGATTCGGTGGCGATTTTCTACGACACGGCGCAGGGGCAGGGATGGCAGCGCGTCATCCCGATACGGGACGGCGCGCATGCGCCCGCTCACCTGCGCCAGTGGTGGGGCAACTCGCGGGGGCGCTGGGAGGGCGACACGCTCGTCGTCGACGTCACCAATTTCACGCCGAAGACGTACTTCCTCGGCTCGTACGAGAACCTGCATCTGAGGGAGCGGTGGACGCGCCTCGATGCGGCCACGATCGAGTACGCCGTGACGATCGAGGACCAGGCGGTGTGGACGCGCCCCTGGACGGTCAAGCAGGACTACCGGAAACAGGACGACTTCCAGAACCGGATCTACAAGGAGCCCCGCTGCCACGAAGGCAACTACGGCATGGCGGCGCTGCTGGCCGGGGCGCGCACCGAGGAGCGCGCGTTCGCGGCGGGACGCGGCCCCGACCCGGCCACCAAGTGCAACGCGGGATGCGGCGGATTCGCCTTCGGCTTCGCCGACACCGGCGACGAGAGCAATCCGCTCACGCGATGAACGGCCCCCGTCAACGCGGACACACCCAAGGGAGATCGCCTATGCAACGCTGGTCCACCGGCGCGGTGATACTCGTGGCGCTCGCGGCGGCAGCGCTTGGCGCGTCGGCCGCGCTGGGGGCGCGCAACCCCGCGGCGACCTCGGCCGACATTGCACGGCAGCCCGACGGCAGGCCCGACCTGAGCGGCATCTGGCAGGCCAACACCGAGGCGCACTGGGATCTCGAGGCGCACGCCGCGCGTCCCGGGGCCGTCACCCAGCAGGGTGTCTATCCGTACGACTACGCCCGCGTGCCCGCGGCGCCGGTGCTCGCGCTCGGCGCCGCCGGCGGGGTCCCGCCGTCGATCGGGGTCGTCGGGGGCGACGGCCGGATCCCGTACACGCCCGAAGCCGCCAGGATCCGGCAGGCGAACGGCGAAAACTGGATCGATCGCGACCCTGAGTTGAAGTGCTACCTGCCGGGCGTTCCACGCGCGATGTACATGCCGTACCCGTTCCACGTCGTGCAGGGGACCAGCAAGATCCAGATGGCGTTCACCTTCACGAACGCGGCGCGCACGATCCATCTCGACGCGGTGGAGCCGCCGCCCGACGACACCTACATGGGGCATTCCCTCGGCCGCTGGGAGGGCGACACGCTGGTCGTCGAGGTGACGCACTTCAACGGCAAGAACTGGTTCGATCGCGCCGGCAACTTCCACAGCGAGGCGCTGCGCCTGGTCGAGCGCTTCACGCCCATGACCCGCGACGCGCTCTGGTACGAAGTCACAATCGAGGATCCGAAGGTCTTCACGCGGCCGTGGACGATCGCGATGCCGCTCTACCGGCGCCTGGAGCCGAACATGGAACTGCTCGAGTACCGCTGCGTCGAGTTCGTCGAGGAATTCCTCTTCGGGCATCTGCGGAAGGAGCAACTGGTCAGGCGGTGGGAAGGCGAGACGATGATCGTCGACATCACGCGGAAGGTGCCGCCGGGAGACAAGCTCTACGAATGGTATCGACGGTGAAGGAAGGACATTATGACAGCGAGAAGACTCCTGCTTCCAGCACTCATCGGCGTCGGCATCGCGGGGCTCGCCCTCGCCTCGCTCACAGGCGTGAGCGCGCAGCAGTCCCCCGTCGCCATCGACAACGATGACATCGGCGGGGTCGTCACCAGCACGAAAGGAGCTGAGGCGGGCGTCTGGGTCGTCGCCGAGACGCGCGACCTGCCGACACGGTTCGCCAGGATGGTCGTCACCGACGACCAGGGGCGCTACGTGCTCCCCGACCTGCCGAAGGCGAACTACACCGTCTGGGTGCGCGGCTACGGGCTCGTCGACTCTCCGAGAGTGCGGTCGACGCCCGGCAGCGCGCTCAATCTCACCGCCGTCGTCGCGCCCACCGCGCGCGCCGCCGCCGACTACTATCCGGCCAACTACTGGTACTCCCTGCTGCGCGTGCCGGACCGGAGCGAGTTCCCCGGCAAGGGCGCCAAGGTGAACGGCATCGTCGAGACGGTGCGGAGCCAGGCGGAGTGGATGGGCCGGCTGCGAATGGGGAGCTGCGAAGGGTGCCACCAGATGGGCAACAGGGCGACGCGCCAGGTCCCCGACATGTTCAAGGGGACGTCGTCGGTCGATGCGTGGCGCCGCCGCGTCCAGTCGGGCCAGGCGGGCGGCGGCATGTACGCGACGCTCAACAGCCAGATGGGCCCGCGGTCCTTCGAGCTCTTCGCCGACTGGACCGACCGGATTGCCAAGGGTGAGTACCCGGCCGAGGCGCCGCCGCGCCCCCAGGGGCGCGAGCGCGACGTCGTCATCACAGCCTGGGACTGGGCGGACCCGAAGGCGTACCTGCACGACGAGGTCACCTCGGACAAACGCAATCCAACTGTCAACGCGAACGGCCCCATCTACGGCGCGCTCGAGGCGGCCGCCGACTACGTGCCGGTGCTCGACCCGGTACGCCACGCGACGAGCCGGCTGGAGATTCCGGTCGACAACCTGCCGGCCGGCGGCGGCGAAGGCGGCGGCCCGATGCTCGCGTCGGCGTACTGGGGCGAGGAAGTGCTCTGGCAGAGCAAGGCGGTCAATCACACGCCGATGATGGACCAGCGCGCGCGCACCTGGTACGCCGCGCGGGTGCGCGGGAACGAGACGCCGGCCTACTGCCGGCAGGGCTCGAGCCACCGGTCGGCGCAGGCGTTCCCCATCGATCGGAGCGGCCGCCAGTTGAAGATGTACGACCCGCGGACCAGGACATGGAGCGACATCGACACCTGCTTCGGCACGCATCACCTCCACTTCGCGGAGGACGTGGACAACACGCTGTACGTGGACGGCAGCGGCTCCGACCAGCACGGCGTGCTCGGCTGGGTGAACACCCGCATGTGGGACGAGACGAAGGACCCGGCGCGCTCGCAGGGATGGACGCCGTTCATCCTCGACACGAGCGGCAACGGCCGGCGCGACGCCTACGTCGAACCTGGCGACAAGCCGGATCCGGCCAGGGACACCCGGATCGGCTTCCCGCTCTACAGCGTGATCCCGAACCCGGCCGACGGCTCGGTCTGGGGCGGCGTGAACCGGTTCCCCGGCGGCCTCCTCCGCGTGGCGCCGGGCGCGAGCGCATCGCCGGCCACCTCGCTCTCCGAGTACTACGAGCTGCCGTCGGAGGGACCGCATCTGGTCAGCATCCGGGGCGTCGATGCCGATCGCACCGGCGTGATCTGGGCGGTGCTCTCGAGCGGCCACATGGCGAGCTTCGATCGCCGCAAGTGCACGGGGCCGCTCAACGGCCCGAAAGCGACCGGGCAGCACTGCCCGGAAGGCTGGTCGTTCCACGCGTATCCCGGCCCGCAGTTCCAGGGCGCCCAGGATCCCGGCAGCGCCGACACGAGCTACTACCCGTGGGTCGACCAGCACAACGTGTTCGGGCTCGGGGCGAACATCCCGATCGCCACTGGCGGCGGATCGGATTCGCTGCTGCCGTTCGTGAACGGCCGCTACATGGTGGTGCGCGTGCCGTACCCGATGGGGTTCTACTCGAAGTCGATGGACGGGCGCATCGACGATCCGAACGCGGGATGGAAGGGTCGGGCGCTCTGGTCGACCAACGCCAGCCGCGCGCCGTTCCACACCGAAGGGGGCAAGGGGACGCCGAGCCAGGTGCTCAAGTTCCAGCTGCGCCCCAATTCGCTGGCGAAATAGACCGAGTTCACCGAGGTTCGCCTCCACGGAACACCGAGGCACCGAGGCGCCGAGACAAATTGGAATATATTCCTCGGTGTCTCAGCGCCTCGGTGGTACGTCGGGGCGGAATGCGGAGGATGCGAGCATGGACACGAAGAAGCCGGTCGACCCCGAGGTCAATCGACGCGATTTCCTCAAGACAGGCGCCACGGCAGGACTGGGCGCGGGGGCGCTCGCCATGCTCGGTGTCGAGGAGGCCGCCGCGCAGTCGGCGGCGCCGCGCCGGTGGGACGTGACGGCCGACTTCGTCACCATCGGCGCCGGCGTGTCCGGACTCGCCGCGGCCGTCTCGGCGCTCGAGCACGGCGCGACGGTCGTCATGGTCGACGAGAACTTCGACATCGGCGGGCACGGAATGGTCAGCGGCGGCATCGTGCACCTCGGCGGCGGCACGAGCCGGCAGAAGAAGCACGGGGTCGAGGACTCGGCCGACCAGGTGTTTCTCGACTGGGTGCGCCACGACCACCTCGAGAGCCGGTACAGCGACCGGGAGCTCGTGCGCGCGTTCGCCGACGAGAATGTCGCCACCTTCGAGTTCCTGATCAGGAACGGCGTCCAGTTCCTCGACGAATCACGGGGCCCCGAAGCGGCCTCGACGGTGGCCCGCCAGGGCGCCACCGTGCAGTGGCCGATCAAGAGCGAGCTCATCACGTCGGTGCCCAGCCGGCGGGGGTCCGGGCTGGTGCGGGCGCTCGAGAAGACGGCGAGGGCGAAAGGCGCGCGGATCCTGCTGCGCCACAAGATGACGAGCATCGTCCGCGAAACGCCCTCGTCGGGACGCGTGCTCGGCATTCTCGCCACCTACGAAGGCAAGACGGTGAGCATCCGGGGCACCAAAGGCGTCCTCGTCGCGACGGGCGGACATTCGAGCAACGTCACCTTCCGCCGCATCTTCGACCCGCGCCGCACCGAGGAGTATCAGGTGGCGGGCGAGCCGTACTCGCGGCAGACCGGCGACGGCGAGATTGCCGCGATGGCGGTCGGCGCCTCGCTGTGGGGCACGGCGAATCAGACGATCGAAGCCGGTATGCACATGGACAAGACGGCGCACATCGGATGCCGGTGGGGTTACAGCAGCCTCCACTGGCAGCCGGACAGCCCGATCTTCGACCGCGTGCGCGCCTCGGGCCTGACGCGGGTGAACTGGCAGAACGCGATCCTCGTCAACCAGGCAGGCAAGCGGTTCTGGAACGAGATGGACGACAGCCACGCGTTCTTCGCCGCGGCGATGGCCTACAGCGGCAACTCGACGAAGGTGAACGGCGGCGGGCCGATCTGGGCCGTCTTCGACCACGACGCGGTGGTGCGGCAGGAATGGGACCCGCGTCCGCCGCACGTCGATCCCGAGTACTTCTTCAGCGCCGACACCGTCGCGGAACTCGCCCGGCGCATCGCGAATCCATACCAGACGCGGCCGATGCCGGCGGGCGTCCTGCAGGAGACCGTCGCCCGGTACAACTCGTTCGTCGACAGCGGCGCCGACGCCGACTTCAACAAGCCCACGCCGCGCTACAAGATCCAGACGCCGCCCTTCTACGCGGCCTGGTCGACGCCCATCATCCACGACACCCTCACCGGCCTCCGGACCAACGCGAAGGCGCAGGTGATCGACGTTCGCGGCGAGGTCATCCCCGGCCTCTACTGCGCCGGCGAGTCGCAGGGCGGTTTCGCGCAGCACGGCCTGGGCAGGGCCACCGTCTTCGGCCGGATCGCCGGGCGGGAGGCGGCACTGAACGGCGCAAGGACCTGAGGTGATTCGCGCTCGGTTCGATTCGCATGTCCACTGACGCTCCCGCCGCCAGGCCCCACGCGACCAGCGTCGCGGTCTGGGACCTGCCGTCTCCGGTGGTCGCCGGCGCCTCGTTCACGGCGAAGGTCGGCATCGCGTGCGAGGTCGCCTGTCCCCTGGCAGGGCAACTCGTCGAGGTGCGCGACGAGGCCGGCGCCAGAATCGGCCAGGGCCGGCTCGGCGAGACGCCGTGGCCCGGGACCGCCGCGCTCTACGTCGCGGAGGTGACGTTGACGGCGCCGGCGATCGAAGGAGTTCGCTCGTGGTCCGCGGTATGTCGGGCGCCGGAATCAGGGGTGCCGCACGCGGACGCCTCCGCCACTTTCACCTTCCGAGTCGCGCCGCGGCCGGACCATCGGGTGACCATCTCGGTGACGGACAAGGAGACGAAGAAGCCACTCGAGGACGTCGACGTACGAATGGGCCCGTATCGGGCATCGACCGATGCCGGAGGAGTGGCCCACCTGGCGGTCCCCCGCGGCGTCTACGCCCTCGACGCCTGGAAGCTGGGGTACGAAACGGCACCGAGGTCCGTGGAGGTCGCGACGGATCTGGTCGTCGCCGTCGAAGTCACGTGTGCGCCCGAGACCGATCCGGACGAGGGGCGCGTCTGGATGTAACGATCGATCCCACTCCCGCTCGACAACGTGGCAGCACGCCGTGTCGCCGTGCATCGGCGTGACGAACCCGGGCAGGTATCCCTGAGAACCGTTCCCTGTCTTCCGCCCATCTGGCGTGAAACGACGGGTCACCTCGTGCGGCGGGGTACCGGATATCCGTGTGAATACGGCGTCTCGTACCGGATCCGCTGGCCTTCCTTGTCGAGGAACACGAGCGACTGCTGGAAGAGCGCCGGCGGCGGCATGCCTGCCGGCACGGTCCCCTCCAGGATGTAGAGCCGGTATTCGTGCATGTGGATGACGGCGAAGGTGCTGGAGCCGTCCTTGTTCAGCAGTTGCAGCCGGATCCCTTCGACGAGATCGGCGTTGTAGCTGGCCAGGTAGGTCACCTCGGACCCGCGCCTGATCAACCCAAACGACGCATGGACGGCCGCGCCGCGCAGGTCGGCGCGCCCCGCATTGTTGCAGATGTCCGGGTAGGCGCCGGCCGCCTTGCAGGCCGCGGCCCGCTCGGCATGCATCGTCTCCGCGTTCGTGTAATCGACGACGGTCGCGGAGTAGCGTCCCGCGGCGTTCTCGACGCGGTAGGCCCGCCCGGGCAGCTTGAGGCCGTACTCCGTCTCGTACGTGAGGGCACCAATGGCGGGCTGACCCGGGAAATTGACGCTGAAGAAATCCTGGCGGCTGGCGTACTCGATCCATTCCTGAGCGAACGACGGCGCCGCGACCATCAGGACCAACGCGGCCGGACGCATTACATTCAGACGCATGACGTCCTCCCGTCGCGCACGGACAACGCGGCCGATTATACGCCCGGTCACCTCGCCGGATCGGCGGTCAGATGAGCCGGCGCGCTGAACTTCACGTTGCCGCTCACGGCCACATCGGCGGGTGGCGCCTGCGCCACCTCCGGCGCTCCGCCGCCCCAGTAGTTGTTCGATGCGTCCACGTCACGGCCGCAAGCGGCTTGGCGTCCGCCTTCACGTACCAGGTGGTTGCGGCTTCACCGGCTCCCGAGAGGGACGCCAGCACGAAGGCAGCCAGCAGGGCTGGCCGTGGACGCGGCATCCTGCACCTCCCCCGTTGAGGAGCACGTGTCGTTCACGCTTCTTGCTTCTTCCTTCTCGGTTCGTGTTCGAGGTTCGGTTCAGCGTTCGGAATTCCTCGTTCGGGGATTCTCGTTCGGGGCTCCGCTGGTCCGGCTGGGGCCGAACGCCACGTACGAACCTCGAACGCCGAAGTCAGAAGAGGGAACCGAACCAGAACACGAACCAAGAAGAGAGAACGTAGAAGTGTGAACGACAGTCCTACGTCCTCTCGCTCGCGCAAGAACGCGATCTAATTGGTGGCCGTCGGCACCGGCAGCGACGCGTCCTTCACGAACTGCGCGTACGGCGCCACCTTCGCGTGCAGCGGGACGACGCGGTCGATCCGGAGGTTGCGCTTCTTCACCTCCTCCAGGAACGGCCCGGCGAACATGAACACCTGCCCGCCCGGGTTGTAGACGTCCGCCTCGACGAGCAGCCGCTCCCGCGGGAAGTACGCGATGAGCATCGTCTCGGAATGCGGCCCCGAGTACGGCAGCAGCTGCATCGTCATCGCGCTGTCGCTCAGCGTGGTGTCCTGGCCGATCCCCTTGATCATGGCCGGCTTCGGGCCCTTCGCGAGCGCGTCGGGGACGACCGTGTGCGGCCGCTTCGCCATGCTCTCGAAGAGCGCCACGTTCCCCTGGTGCGTGATGACCGTCAACCCCTCGGCGACGGCGGCGCGGATGCCACCCGAGTGGTCGAAGTGATGGTGCGAGTTGACGAGCTCGGTCAGCGGCTTGCCGGGGCGCAGTTCGCGGGCCCTGGCGACGACCGCCAGCGCGCGCGCGTCGTTCTGCGGCGCCTCGATGAGCGTCAGGTGATCCCCGAACTCGACGAGCACGCTGTGGTGCGAGCCGCCCGCCAGGTACCAGATGCCGCGGGCGATCTCCTCGACCGCCACGGTCGGCGGGGGCGGCGAGGACGCCTTGACGGCGTCGGAGGGCGCCGCCAGGTCGCCGGTGTCGCCGTCGATCGTCTGCTTCGCCACGCGGTACTCGGCCGTCGTGAAGTCGTCCACCTTCACGGTGAGCCGCGTCGGCGACTGCAGCCCGCCGGCGTCCTGGTAGTCGGCGAAGCTGGTCTCCAGCGCGACGTCGCCGAGATTCGTGTTGTCCACGCGCGAGATCACCCGCGTCGGCAGCTTCGTCACGACGTCGATGGCGAGCGTGAAGGCGACGCCGTTCGCCGTCGTCACGTCGACGAGCGATTCATTCGCCTCGGTGCGCAGGTTGGCGAGTTGGGCCATCGCGTTGCGGGCGGCACCCACGGCCGTGATGGGATGGTGCAGGATACCGATGCGCCGCTCGGTGGCGACCCCGTCCGGCACGCGCGTGGCGGCGCCGTTCGGCGCCACGTTGTAGCCGACCTGCCCGTCGATGCCGTTCACCTGCCGCTGCGGCTGCGGCCCCTGGAAGTACGCGAAATTCGGGCGACGCGTCATCTCGACGCGCATGCGGCTTCCGGCCACGTCGATCGCCTGTTTCAGGTCGGTGATCGCGAATGTCTGACCGTGCGCCTCGGGCGTCACGTCCTGCCCCAGGTTGTACTGCGTGCCGTCCCCTTCGATGACGAGCGTCCTCACGGCGAAGATGCGTTCGGCGCCCCCGAGCGCCGCCGCCGCATCGTTGACGATCTGCTGCTCCGGCGGGGCCTGCGTGCAGGAGGCGAGCAGGACGGTCGCGAGCAGCGCGAGAAATCGTGTGTGCATCATATCGAGCTCCTACGGTCCGGCTGCCCTTCGACGTGCTCGGGGCGCCGGATGCTGCGTACGTAACGGAAGACTACGTCCTCAACGAGAAAGATCCATCCTGTGATCATCGCGAACTCGTCGTCGTCGGCGGCATGTCCCCCGGGTCGAGCGCACCGATGCGCCCGTTCAGGAACTGGGTAAACCAGATCCGGCCCTGCGGATCGATCCCGATGCCGAGCCTCGGATTCACGTTGCGGCTCGGGAACGGGTACTCGACGAACGTCTCGGTGCGCGGATCGAACCGCGTCAGGTTGTTGCCGTTCAAGTCGCCGAACCAGATGACGCCCCGTCTCGTGTCTTCGACGAAGCTGTAGGGCGACGCCTTCGTCGTCGGCGGCTGGTAGAACGTGAATGCGCCGCTCCTCGGATCGAGCTTCCCGACCTTGTGGTTGTCGAAGGCGGCGAACCAGACGTTGTCCTGGGAATCGACCATCACGCCGCGAATCTGCGGCGTATCGGGCGGAAAGTACGCCTTCGTCTCGCCGGTCCTGGGGTTCACGCTGACAATCATTCCCATCGAATACGTCACGCCCCATCCGGTGCCGGTCGAATCGACCTTCGCGTCGTACAGCCCGGCGCGAACGGCCGGCGTCGGATCACCCTCTGCGGTGTCGCGCAGCGCCTTCGATCCCGCCGGATACGCCGCGGGCAGCGGGTACTTGTAGCTGCGGAACCGCCGCGTGGCAGGAGTGTACACGTAGAACCCCTCGTCGGACTCACCGAGCGAGGAGAACCACAGGTTGCCGTCGCGGTCCTCCTGACAGTTGTGCGTGCCGGGCTGCTTTTCGTCCCATGCGATCTCGGCCAACTGGTCGGTCGCCGGGTCAACCATCGCCACCTTCGCGGTGCCGCGCGCGTTGAGCGCCATCCAGACGCGACCGTCCCGGCTGATGCAGGGCGTGTGCGGAACGGCGTTGGGCGTGGGCACCGGGTAGGTGCGGAACTGCTCGGAGGCGATGTCGAACCGGACGACCGCGTTGGTCGCCGCGTCCCAGCCAGCCACCCACACGCGCCCGGCCCGATCGACGGCCAGGCTGTGCGGCATGGTGCGCGGATTCGGCATCGTGTACTCGTAGAAGGTCGCCCGAGCCACCTCGGGCGCCATGCTCGGGCGGCGGACCTGCTCGGGCTTCGGCGGCTCGGCGCCCGGTCCGAAATACCGGCCCTTCGGGCCGAACCAACGTTCGAGCTCGCTCGTGATCACCTTCCACTCGGCCTCGCTCGCGCCGTAGGGGCGGCCGTAGCGCAGGGGCATCTGCTTCTCGACGTAGGCCCGCCACTCGGCGGCGGTCCCGCCGCGGCGGCGCAGCATCACGTCGAGGGCGTGGCAATTGATGCACGTCGACTTGAGGAGCTGCGCCGGCGCGTGATCGTCCGGGATCAGCCGATCGATGTCGGCGCCGGTGAACTGGGTGACGCTCCAGCTCGGCGCCAGCGCGAAGTTGGTCGCCCCGGCCTCGGAGGCGTCCTTCGATCGCCGCTCGGTGGCGAACCCGAACGCCTCGGCGGCCAGGGCGTAGGTGCCGGGCTGGACCGTCAGCTCGTAGCGGCCGTCGGCGCCGGTGTACCGCGACACGCTCTTGCTCCCGAGCGTTGCCTTCACCAGGGCGCCGGCGATCGGCTTGCCCGCCGTGTCGGCGACCGTCCCGCGGATCACCGCGTCGGCGGCCTGCGGCCCGACCGACGCCCACAGCACCACGATCGACAGCGACAGCACCACCGTTCGTGCGATTCGCATGTCCGTCTCCTCACACCTTCAGAGAACACCCGGCATCTCAATCCCGAACCGCTCCGCGAATGGCCGGAGGGCGTCCATGATACCCGGATACATGACGACCCCGCGCGCCAGCGCGTCGCGTCTGCGCGCGAGCGCCTGCTCCCCGGGAAGGCGCACCCGCTCCACGCCCGGGCGCGGCGCGGCCCGGCGGCACGCCTCGGCCAGCCAGCCGGTCTGGCGCCCGAACGCCTCGCGCCCCCCAAATGCCGCCGGATCGACGACTTGGACGAACGCGCAGGCGCCCCAGCCGTTCGGCGCGTCGGCCCGCCCGAAGCCCGCCAGACCCTGTGTGAGCGCCTCGGCGACGAGCGCCCACCCGTAGCCTTTGTGCCCGTGGTCCAGGCCGCCCGCCGGAAGAATCGACCCGCCCGCGGCGAGCACCGCCGGGTCGTCGGTCGGGTGCCCCGCGGCGTCGAGCGCCCACTGGCCGGGAAAGCGACGCCCCTGGCGAACCAGCCGTGCCCCCATGTTGTTGGTGGTGATCGACGCGCTGATATCGACGAGCACCGGGTCCCCGCCGGTGGGATGCCGACGGCAATCGGATTCGGCGTGAAGAGCGCCTCGCGTCCGCCGAACGGCGCCACCGTCCGCTGCGACGGGTCCGAGCTCGAGACGACGATCAGGAAACCCTTCTCGGCGGCGCGCGGCAGGTACGCCGCCAGGCAGCCGATGTGATGACTGTTGCCGATGGCCGACGTGACCGTGCCGTACTGCGCCACGCGATCGAGCGCGAGATCGACGGCCTTCGAGACGAGCCAGACCCCCGGCAGCCGCCGGCCGTTCCAGCACACACAAGCGCCTCGGTCGGAGATCACCTCGGGTTCGCCCGTCTTCGCCATCGAGCCGCTCTCAATCTCCTGCAGGTAGCGCGGCGCGAGCGCCAGGCCGTGCGTCGTGTGGCCCATCAGATCGGCCTCGACGAGCACGTCCGCGGCGACCTCGGGCTTGTCGCCGTCCAGACCCGCGCTCCGGAAGAGATCCGCCGCAAAGCGGCGGATCTCCGCGGCATCGTATGCACCCTGGGGCAGGTCGGTCGTCGTCTCGTGTGTCAAGAAGCCGCCTCCGTGTCTTCGTGTCTCTGTGGCCCGTGACAGATCACTCGGCGAGGTCCCGCATCACGCGAATGAGATCCGACTTCCCCTCGAATCCGATCCCCGGCAGGTCGGGCATCCGGACGTGGCCGTCCTCGACGCGAACGGAATCTGGAAACCCGCCGTAGGGCTGGAAGAGATCCGGATAGCTCTCGTTGCCGCCGAGGCCGAGGCCCGCGGCGATGTTGAGCGACATCTGGTGGCCGCCGTGCGGGATAGAGCGGCGCGGCGACCAGCCGGCGGCCCTCATCACGTCGAGGGTGCGCTGGTACTCGCACAGGCCGTACGACAGGGCGCAGTCAAACTGCAGCCAGTCGCGATCGGACCGCAGGCCGCCGTAGCGCAGCAGGTTGCGCGCGTCCTGGTGACTGAACAGGTTCTCGCCGGTCGCCATCGGACCGGGATAGTACTCGGCGAGCGCCGCCTGGAGCGCGTAGTCGAGCGGATCGCCGGCCTCCTCGTACCAGAACAGCGGGTACTCCCGGAGCATCGTCGCGTACCTCGTCGCGGCGTCCAGATCGAATCGGCCGTTGGCGTCGACGGCGAGCTCGGCCTCGCCCCCGATTTCCTCCAGCACCGCCTCGACGCGCTCCCGATCGTCGTCGATCGGCGCGCCGCCGATCTTCATCTTGACGACGGTGTAGCCGCGATCGACGTAGCTGCGCATCTCGCGGCGCAGCGCGGCGACGTCCTTGTCCGGATAGTAGTAGCCGCCGGCGGCGTAGACGAACACCCGCGGGTCGGGCTCGACGCCGTGCCGCTCGGCCAGCAGGCGGAACAGGGGCTTGCCGGCGATCTTCGCCACCGCGTCCCAGACCGCCATGTCGATCGTCCCGACGGCGACCGAGCGCTCGCCGTGTCCCCCGGGCTTCTCGTTCGCCATCATCGTCCGCCACACGCGATCGGGATCCAGGTTGTCCCCGGCGTCGTCGACGAGCGTCTTCGCGCCGGCCTCGAGCAGGCGCGGCGCGAAGCGCTCGCGGATGAGCCCGCCCTGGCCGTAGCGGCCGTTCGAGTTGAAGCCGTAGCCGACCACGCGCCGGCCGTCGCGCACCACGTCGGTGACGACGGCCACGAGGCTGGTGGTCATCCTCGTGAAGTCGATGTAGGCGTTGCGGATGGAGGACGCGATCGGCTTGGTCGCTTCCCGAATCTCGACGATGCGCACGCTATCCGAGCGTCGGCATCACGAACCCGGACGAGCCGGCGTCGTCTTTCGGCCAGCGACTCGTGACCGCTTTCGTGCGCGTGTAGAAGGCAATCCCCTCCGGGCCGTACACGTGGAGGTCGCCGAACAGCGACTGTTTCCAGCCGCCGAACGAGTAGAACGCCACCGGCACCGGAATCGGCACGTTGATGCCGACCATCCCGGCCTCGACCTGCTCTTCGAAGCGGCGCGCCGCGCCGCCCGAGCCGGTGAAGATCGCCGCGCCGTTGCCGTACGGATTTCGATTCACCAGATCGATCGCCTGGTCCAGCGTGTCGACGCGCAGCACCACGAGCACCGGACCGAAGATCTCGTCCTGATAGATCGCCATGTCGGGAGAGACGCGGTCGAACAGCGCGGGACCGAGGAAGAACCCCCGCTCGAACCGCGGAACCGTCAGGCCGCGCCCGTCGACGACGAGATCGGCGCCTTCGGCGACCCCGGCGTCGATGTACGCGGCCACGCGGTCGCGGTGCGCCTGCGTGACGAGCGGACCCATGTCCATTCCTTCGGCATCGCTTGGGCCCACCTTCAGCGCCCTGGCCAGCGCGGCCAGCGTCGCGACGAGCGGATCGGCCGAGGGACCGACGGCGACGACGGCGGAGATCGCCATGCAGCGCTCCCCCGCCGACCCGTACGCGGCGCCGACCAGCGCCTCGGCGGTGAACGCCAGGTCCGCGTCGGGCAGCACGACGGCGTGGTTCTTGGCGCCGCCAAGCGCCTGCACGCGCTTGCCGGCCGCGGCGGCGGTCGCGTACACGTGCTTGGCGACCGGCGTCGAGCCGACGAACGAGACCGCCTGAACGCCCGGGTGCCGGAGGATGGCGTCCACCGCCTCGCTGTCGCCGTGCACCACGTTGAAGACGCCGTCGGGCACCCCCGCTTCCTCGAGCAGTTCCGCGAGGACGACGCTTGCGGACGGATCCTTTTCCGACGGCTTCAGGACGAACGTATTGCCGCACGCGAGCGCCACCGGAAACATCCACATCGGCACCATCGCCGGAAAGTTGAACGGCGTGATGCCGGCGCAGACCCCGACCGGCTCCAGCCGCGAGTACGCGTCGACCCCCCGGCCGACCGTGTCCGAGTACGCGCCCTTGACCAGATGCGGCGCGCCGCAGGCGAACTCGACCACCTCGATCCCGCGTTGAACCTCTCCCATCGCGTCGAGAAACACCTTGCCGTGCTCCTGGCTGATCACGGCGGCGAGCTTCTTCTGGTCGCGCTCGACCAGTTCGCGGAAGCGCGTCAGGACGCGCGCCCGGCGGACCGCCGCCGTGCCGCGCCAGGCCGGAAGCGCCGCCGCCGCCGCCGCGACCGCCCGATCCACGTCGGCGCCCGCGGCGAACGGCACGAGGCGCGCCACTTCTCCCGTCGAGGGGTTCATCACGTCACCGAACCGCGTCGTCTGGGACGCCGCCGGGGCGCCGTCGATCCACAGCGGCACCGCGGCCAGGGCCGGAGACGAGGGCTTGCGCTCGACACTGGTCGCCATGGTCGTCCTCGATCAGCGGCCCCGCGGCGGGAACGGAAACGCGTGGTGGTAGAGGTCCGGGAAGTTGCACGTGAAGCGGTCCTCCCGGCTGAGGAACTCGGTCCACTCCTGGACCGAGACAGGCGCGGATACGAACACGATGAGCGTGAACGCGATGACCGACCCCAGGCGCATGTCGCAGCCTCCTGCGCCATCCATCCTACTCCGATTGAGTGGAGCGCGACGCGGCGCGCGGATCTCGATCACGCGCGTACTCTTCTGACGGCGGAACGGACCCCGGTCTCGACGGTCCAGCCGCTCACGACGACGCGCGCGACGACGTTGGTCCGCGACGTGCGCGCCGCACGTGTCAGGAGACGCGTGTGTCAGGCCCCGGATCCGGCCATGGGGAAGGGACTGCGGCGACCTGCATCACCGTCGATGATGCGTCCCCGCGCCGTCGGTGCGGGCACCGTGACTCCGGTGGCGACCCGTCGGCACCGCCCGACCGTTGCACCGCTCGCCGCCGAATCGTTCGAACTCCAATAGCGGCGCCCGTGCCCGGATTCAGTCCAACCCAGGATTCTGTCGCGGCTGCGCGCGACAAGAACCCTTGATTCGTTGGACCGTCTGGTATGATGATGTATCATACTGCCGAGGACGCTATGCCCAAGACAAAAGTGGCCGTCACCGTGGACGCGGAGCTGCTCGACCGCGTGGATGCACTGGTTGCCGCCCGGCGCTTCGCCAACCGGAGCCAGGCCGTCGAACGCGCGCTCGCCGACACGGTGGCCCGTCTGGCTCGGACGCGCCTGGCCCGGGAGTGCGCCAAAGTGGACCCGCGCGAGGAACAAGCATTGGCCGAAGAAGGCTTTGCCGGGAGTCGCGACACATGGCCCGAATACTGAGGGGCGAGATTCGTTGGGCTGACCTCAACCCCGTGCGTGGCCATGAGCAAGCCGGCGAGCGTCCGGTGCTTGTGCTCAGTCACAATGTGTTCAATGAACGTTCCGGCACCGTCATTGTCGTGGCGCTGACCAGCCAAGAGCCACGGGCGGGATTCCCGCTCACCACGGAGATTCGCGCGGCCGGGCTGCCGAAACGCTCTTGGGTCAAGATCGGCCAGATCCGCACTCTCAGCACCCAACGCGTCGGCCGACGGGTTGCCCGGGCCTCCGACGAGGACCTCGTTCGTATCGTCGAAGGGCTCAACGAAATCCTCGGCTGATTTTCCGTCCGCTTGTTTCGTCGGTCCAACGTTCTTTCAGTGGAGGGCGTCCATTCCGGTTGCCAGGTCGGAACCGTTGTCGACCTCCACGGAAATGCCGTCGCCGGTGCCGGCATTCCTGCGCGCTGACGACCGCAACTCAAGTGTCAGTCGCGCAGCAGGTTGGAGCAGGCCGACACGGCTCTCGGCGTAAGGTGGCGCTCGCGCCATAACCAGGAAATCCCCGGCTGTTCCGGACGGCGCCAATTGCCGGTCCGGCGGTTGGGCGTCACCGTCGGTTGTCGCTCGTTGACCTTCAACAGGCTGTTGCCTCCGGGCAACCGCCGGCAACCAGTGGCGCCAGTGTCACTCCCAGCGACGGCCTCGGAACGGCACCCTCATTGCCACGGCCCCGCCCGGAGGTGCGCTATGCTCGAACTGGAGGCATCGGTACAGGAATATGCCGAGTTCCTCGTGAAAGCCCGCCTGGTCAGGGAGAAGACGGCTCGCTACTGCGTCCGCTGGGTTCGCGGCTTCCTGAACCGCCCGGCCTCACCCGAGCCCCTCGCGGACCAGGTCCTCCGCTTCCTCGCCTACGTCGGCCAGCGACAGCAGGTGCCCGCCAGTACCCAGAATCAGGCGCTCTGCGCCGTCTTCTTCCTCTGCCGCGAGGTGCTTGGCTTGGACGTCGAAGGTCTCACAGTCACCGCCAGGGCCAAGCGAGGGCCGCATCTGCCCGTCGTCCCTGAGCGTGCCGGAGACGGCGGCCCTCCTGGGTGCCATGCGCGGCGCGACCTGGCTGATAGCCGCGCTTGTACTTTCTCCTGACGACCATCCCGGGGCTCAGGGCAGCGGGAGCAGCGGCTTCTGCCCGGGCGGCATCTGGATGTCGAAGGTCGCGTTCGAGCTCAGATAGAGAAACTCATAGAAGGCCATCAGCCCCGCCAGGTCGGTCACGTTTCGGGTTCCGAAGACGTCGAGCGCCTGGGTGAACGTCCCGGCGCTGACGCGCCGATCGCCGACGAGCTCGTGTCCGAAGCGGATCACGAGGGCGTCCTTCTCGCCGAGCCCCGCCGGGCTCTTCCGGTTCTTGACGATGTCGATGATGGCCGGCTCCAGGCCGGCCTTCAGGGCCACCGGCTCGTGCGACGTCCATTGATACTGGATGTCGAGCTCCCGGGCCGTCACCAGGATGGCCAGCTCCGTCAAGCGCGTCCCGAGCTGGTTGCCGAACCGCAGGTACATGTAGGCCGGAAGCACGTGCTGCGCCATCTCCGGGCTGTGCATCCACATGCCGATGGGCGACGGCAGCCCGTCGCGATAGGGCGTCTTCGGATTGACGATGGCGTCGTATGTCTTCCGGCCGTCCGCGTCCAGGTCCTCGCGCCTGACGCGCGGGAGCCGCGCCCGCGACTCGGGATTGATGTCCGCCGGCACCGATGACAACGCCCGCCGCCGAGGCGGAGACGCCACCGGCAGCGGCGCCAGCGCCGGCCATTTCGTGCTGGATTCGAGATCGAACGTCACGTTCGAGCTCAGATAGAGGAATTCGTAGAACGCCATGAGGCCGGCCAGGTCGGTCACGCCCTTGCGTCCGAACAGCGTGATCGCACGGGCGAACGTCTCCGACCCGACGCGCTTGTCGCCGAAGAGCTCGCGGCCGAAACGAATGACGAGCGCGTCCTTGTCGGCAAGACCGTCGAGCGGCGAGCCGTTCGCCATGATGTCGATGACGCGCTGCTCCACGCCGACATCCCGTGCGTTTTCGCCGTGCGTGCCCCACTGGACCCTGCTGCCGTCGTACCGGGCGGCCATCAGGATTGCCAGTTCCTTCGTGCGGATGTCCAGTTGAGTGCCGAACCGCAGGTACATATAGGTGGGCAGGATGTGATCCGCCATCCGGGGGCTCCACATCCACATCCCGATCGGCGCCGGCAAGCCGGTGCGGTGCGGGCTGGTCGAGTTGACGACGAAGTCGTAGGTCTTCTGTGCCTCGGCGTCCAGATCCTCCCGCTTGACCCCCTCGCGAAGGCGGACCCGCGGATCGGCGGCCGTCCCCTGCGCCCACACCTTCCCCGCGACCAGCACGACCGCGACCAGCACCAGCGCCCTGCAACTCACTCTCGGCATGATGTCCTCTCACGGGATGGGCAGGAGCGGCGTCGTACCCGGCGGCAGCTGGATGTCGAACGCCGCGTTCGAGCTGAGGAACAGGAACTCGTAGAACGCCATCAGGCCGGCCAGGTCGGTCACCCCTGCGGTGCCGAACAACTGCTGCGCCCGCGCGAATGTCGCCGCGCTGACGCGCCTGCTGCCGAACAACTCGCGGCCGAAGCGGACGATCGTCGCTTCCTTCTCGCCCAGGGCGTCGACGCTGCGGCGGTACTTGACCGCGTCGATGATGTCCGGCTCGAGGCCGACCCTGCGTGCGGTCGGTTCGTGCGACGTCCATTGATACTGGCTGTTGATCTCCCGCGCCGCCACCAGGATCGCCAGCTCCGTCAGACGTACCGAAAAGTACATCGCGTCGCCGGAGTCGCCGCCGAACCGGAGGTACAGGTAAAGCGGCAGGACGTGCTCCGCCATGTTCGGGCTGTGCATCCACATCCCGATCGGCGTCGACAGACCGCGGCCGTACGGGGTCGTCGCGTTGACGACGGCGTCGTAGGTTCGCCTCGCCTCGGCGTCGAGATCGTCGCGCTTGACGCCCTCGCGCAGACGCACCCTCGGATCGGGCGACCTCTCCTGCGCCCGGGCGTGTCCCGCCAGCAGGACCAGGGCCATCGGCACCGCGATCCAGCACACGACTCTCGACATGGCGCCTCCCATTGCACCCCACCGCGCAAGATTGGCGCGGTGGGGGCCTTGCGTTCAGATTCCGGAGCGGCCGCTCCTCAGAATCCGACCTGCACCCCCAGCCGCACCACCCGGGCCGACAGGGCATTGGTCACATTCAGCCACTGGGGTCCGTACTGCGTGTTGAGATACTGCGGCGTGTTCGCGTTGAACACGTTCGACAAATCGACGTTGCCCGTGATGCTCGTCCGTCGTACCCGGACTCGCTTCGAGAAACGCAGATCGAGCATGTTCGTGCGGTCGTCGAACATCGTATACGGCTCGACCAGCGCGACGTCGGACGTGCCTTGCGCGCCCGCCGAGAAGTTCCGGCCGAGCGAGGGGGCCGCCAGCGCGCTGGTGACCACGTAGCTGCCCAGGACGGGGAACCCCGCGACGCTCTGGAACACGTAGCTGACCCTGAGGTCCCACGGCAGCGGATACGTGCCGTTGATCTTGAACTGCACGTCGTCGGACCAGCCGTAGACGGTGCGGCAGTAGCGCCGATCCTGCGGCGAATCGACGGCAATCCCGCAGTTGTCGGTCACCGTGTTGCCGAACGCGATGCCGCCGCCGACGGTGGCGCCGTCGCCGAAACGTCCGCTCACGTTGAGGTCGATGCCGTCGAAGATGCGCTTCATGCGGTCGCCCGCCAGGCTCTGGAAGCTGTCGACCTGCCCGAATCTCGACGGCTTCACGTCGTACAGCCCGCAGACCCGCTGGCCGCTCGCCGGCAGCCGCGGATCGACCGGCGCCGTGATGCAGTACTCGTCGAAATCCGACGGAGACACCAGCAGGTTCTCGGTGAAGCTCTGGTTCCCCCACCACGTCCGGTAGTACGCGAGCTGCACGCCGAAGCCCGGCAGCAGCTCGTGGTCGACCGAGACAATTCCCTGCCACGTGTACGCGCGATTCCCCCACCCGAATCGCACATCCTTGTCCACGGTCAGCGCTTCGGGCCTCGGGCTGCCGAACCGGCTGTTGGAGAGCGGCCCCAACTCGCTCTCCTGGGGAACGAAATCGCCGTTCCGGTCGGTCCACGTCCGCGTGGCGCTGGTGACGACCGCCAGGGCGGGCTGCGACGGGACATCGCCGGCCTGGCCGACGATGAACCGCCCCACGAAGCCTTTCACGGCCGTGCGGCCGTTGCCGAACAGATCGTAGGCGGCTCCCAACCGCGGGTTGATGTCCTTCAGGTTCGTCAGGTCGTCCGTCTCGTCGAAATGGCGCGCAGGGACGAATGGACCGGCCGGCGCGTTCACCTCCCGGGCGTACCCGCGATAGCTGTCGTAGCGCAGGCCCAGGTTGAGGGTCAGCCGCCGCAGGGTCCACTGATCCTGGGCGTACACGCCGATGTTGTGCGCCATTGTCTCCTGATACTGCGGCGAGGCGTAGAGCACGACGGAGGTGGGCACGCCGTTCCGGAAGTTCTCGAGCATCCCGCCGTTGACGAAGTACTCGGCGAAATTCGGCCACTGCTGGACCCAGATGCCGGTCTTGAGGTTGTGCGACCCGGTGACGTACGACACGTTGAACCGCTCGCTCAGGTTGTTCTGCATCGACCGGCGCGCGTAGGCGCCGGTGCCGGCGATGTTGTCGGCCCGCGCGTTCCAGCGGAAATCGGTGGTCAGCTCACGAATGGCGATGTGGTCGGCGGAGACCCCTTCCACCGCCTCGCTGTCGCCGAGCCCGCGGTACCACGAGAAGCCGCCCTCGAACAGCAGCCGGTTGCTCCTGGCGTACTGCCACGACGCCTGGGGCACGCGGTGATGGTACAGATGGTCCCCGGTTGCCTCCGGCGCCCGGTTGAGCGCAATCAGCCGGATCACGCAGTTGCAGTTGTTCGCGTATTCGAAGGTGAAATTGAACTTCTGCTTCCCCGTCGCCGCCCAGGTGACGCGACTCGTGGCGCTCCCGTAGTAGTCGCTCGAGAACGCCGGCCGGCTCAGGTCCGGCGTGTAGAGGTGCGTCCCCTGCGTCTTGTTGAAATACTTGCCAGGCAGCCACAGCTCCGAGCCCCACCGTCGATACGACCCGAAGAACCACAGCTTGTCCTGGCGGATGGGGCCGCCCACTGAGCCGCCGGCGTTGTACGCCTGCTTGACGTACGGCGTTCCCGCCAGCCCCCGGGCGCGCAGCTCGTTGTCGATGTTGCTCCCCTGGAACGCCTCGGTCGTGCCGTCCAGCTCGAAAGTTCCGAACAGCGTGTTGGCGCCCTCCCTCGGGATGATGTTGATGCGAACGCCGCCGGTCTCGGCCTCGGCCGGGTTGCCGCCCATCTGCACGGTGATTTCCTGCGTGTCCACCCGGTTCATGCTGTAGACGCCGCGCATCGCTTCCATGCCTTCGCGCACGACCCTGATGTCCGCCGACCCGCCATGGACGGTGATCTCCGCCTGCGACCGCTCGCTCTGCGTGGCGCCCACGTCCATGCCGCCGGTCGCGCCGGCGTCGGTGGCAATCGGCTGTCTGATGGCGGGAACGAGCGAGGCCCAGACGCCGGTCGTCTTGGCGATCGGCAGCGCTTCGACGGTGTCGCGCGTGAAGACCTCGCGCGCCGAGACGTTCTGGGTATCCACGACCGGCGCCTCGCCGGTGACGGTCACGGTCTCCTCGACGGCGCCGACTTCGAGGGTGCCGTTGACCGTGGCGGTGAACGCCGACGTCAGGACGACGCCGTCGCGCACCAGCGACCGGAAACCCTGCAGCGTGAAGGTCACGCGATAGGCGCCGGGCCGGAGGTCCACGATGCGGTAGACCCCCTGCCCGTCGGTGACGGCGCTGCGGGTCCCTTCGATCAAGGCGGGGCTGCCGGCTTCGACCGTGACGCCCGGCAGCACGCCTCCGGAGGCGTCGCGTACGACGCCGGTAATCGCGCTTCCCGCCTGCGCCGCACTGATGGCGGGCAGCGCCAGGAAGGCGCACGACACGACGAGCGCGACGACGCGTGTCCTGCCTGTCATGGCTCCCTCAGTTCTTCGACGTGTCGAACCGGAACTGCACGCGCGCCATCTTGCCGGCGCCGGTGTACGGCACCCAGACGGTCGGGATGCCGGTCGTGTCGTCCACCGCCAGGTGCCGCGAGTTGGTGCCGCGCGTCGGCAGCGGATAGAGCGTGATCTTCCCGGTGGTCGGATTGAGCTGCCCCAGAATGTCCGCCGCGGAATTGCTGAACCAGACCATGTGGTTTCTGTCCGCGATCGGCTTGTAGGGCTGCGCCCATCGGAGCTCCGGCACCGAATGGATCTTGACGAACGTCTTCGTGCGGGCGTCGATCTGCGCGATGCCCCCGGCCCAGTACAGCCCGGCCCACACGTAGTCGCCCCGGGCGTCGGCGCTCATGCGCCGCGGCCCCTGCTGCCCCGGCGCCGCGTTGTGATCCCAGGACCCCACCGTGCGCAGGATCTCGAGATCCTCCGGGCGGAGATCGGGGGAGGTGAACGGCGGCAGCGCGACCTCCTTCACCTCACCGGTCCGGCCGTCGACGACCGAGAGCCTGTCGAGCGCGAGCTGCGACACCCAGGCGTTGTCGAACCGGTCCACGCCGAGGTCGTAGGGCCGGCTGAACGGCGTGATTGTGTTGAACTCCTTGATCGTGCCGGTTGCGACGTCGAGCCGCACGAAACCGAGCCCGAACGAACCCCAGACGTTCCCCCGGCTATCGACCTGCGTGCCGTGCGACAGCGGGTAGCGCAGCCCCGGATGCGACGTGATGGTGTCGGTTCGGGTATCGACGCTCGTGATCTGCCGGCCGTTGGAATACCAGACGTAGCCCCGGGCGGGATCGGCGCTCATCGCATTCATGCCGAAATAGACGTTGCCGTTGACGCCGATCGCGATGTCGTGCGTGCCGCGCTCGAGGTGTTCGTCCCGCGTGCCCCAGCTCCAGTCCGAGCCGCTCCGGTACTCGTTGCGGCCGACCACCGGAACCTCCTGCACCATCGTCTTGCCGTCGCGGACCGTGAGGAACGACACCTTGCCCGTGCGTGGATCGAGCTTGCCGACGCCGCCGGGGCGCTCGAACGGCAGGTCGTACTCGGTGACGACGATCTCGGTGGCGACGCCGGTCGGGCGCGGGAACGGTTTCGCCTGGAGCGCCAGGCCCTTCGGCCCGGCGACGCGCGTCAGGTACTCGATCAGATCCTTGCGGTAGAACCGCATCAGCTTGGTGTGGATGCTGACGGGATCGCCGTTGGCGTCGAGCTCCCCGGCGGGGAATTCGGCGCCGCCGGGGCGCCGCCCCGGCGGATCGCCCGCGGAGTTCTCCGGCACGTCGCCGTGCGGCGCGATCTTCTCCATGTAGTCGAGGAGCGTCTCCCAGCTCGCCGTATCGAAACGTTTCTCGAGCCAGTTCGCCGGCAGGTGGCAGTTGCTGCAGTTGTTGAGCACCACGATCTTCATGCGCCGATCGAGGCTCGTCTCGGCGGGCAGGCTCTGCATCCATTCCGCGGTCGAGAGCGACCTCGGGATGATCGCGGTCGGCTCGAGCGTGAAGTTCTGCTGCACGCCGCGGCCCGGGGTGACGGCCGCCTCGGCGACCGGGCGACTGAAACCGATCGCCTGCGCCCACACCCTGTAGCGGCCCGCCTCGAGCGCCGGGAAGGCGTAGGCGCCGTTCTGGTTCGTCCAGACCGACGTGGTCACCGGCGACCCCTCGGCCTTGGCGGACACCGCAACGCCTTCCATCGGCTTGCCGTCCGCGCCTTTGATCGTTCCGGTCAGTTCGATGCCGGGTGCGGCGCTGTCGGACACGGCAGGCAGCGTCGTGGCGAGTGCAACCGCCGCGAGACCGACGACCAGGACCATCACACGGGATCGGGACATCGCTCTCCTCCTTCGCGGAAGTGCGGACGTAATGTGGGCGGGTCGCTAACGGACCTTCAGGTACGCGATCAGATCGTCCACCTCGACGGCGGTGAAGTTGTACCGGAAGGACGGCATGCGCTTCGGGATGCCCTCCTGAATCAGCTGTCGCACCGCCGGCTCGCTGGTGTTCGGCCGTTTGAACAACCCGACGAGCTCGTCGGCGTTGATCTTGAGCTCGCGCTTCTGCGCCGTGGCGATGTGGCACAGGTGACAGTTCTTGTGGAAGATGGCGTCGCCGCGCTTCTGCTCGTCGGTCTGCAGCTTGCCGACGGTGACGCCAAGCGCCGACGTTCCACCGCCTTGCTGGGCCGTCACGCCGATCGGCGGGAAGGCGAGGACCGAGAACAGCAGAAGCCGGACGACCAGCCGACTACCCATAGATCTCCCCTCCAGACTCGTGGCGGTGTGAAGGTTCTCAGAAACGCGCCGCAACGTCAATACGGCGTGATACGATGCGCGCCCATGCTTCGCGCGTCCGCCGCACTCGCCCTCGCCCTCGTCCTCGCCACGCTCACGGTTCTGGCGCAGTCGCCTGGACGCTGGATCACCAACAGGTACGCGCCGCTGCCGCAGCCCGAGGAGGAGTACACCGCCGTCGTCGCCGGCGACCGGCTCTATCTGCTTGGGGGCAACCGCGGCGGACGCAAGGAGTGGCCCCGGCACGTGCTGGAGTACGACCTCGCGTCCGATCGGTGGACCACGAAGAAGCCCGTGCCGTTCCCGGGCGATCACATGGCTGCCGCCGCATTCGGCGGGAAGATCTACGTCTTCGGCGGTCAGGCCGAAGGGGGCGTCAACAAGCCGCTCAGCTCGACGTGGGAGTACGACCCGGCGGCCGACACCTGGCGGCCGCTTCTGCCGATGCCGACCGGGCGCACCGCCGCGGCGGCGGTCGAAGCAGGCGGGCGCATCTATGTCGTGGGCGGCAACACCGCGAACGGTCTCACCGTGGGCGCCAACGACGCGTTCGACCCCTCCGCCAACCGGTGGGAGAGCCGCACGCCGATGCCGACGCCGCGCAACCATCCGGCCGCAGGCGCCGCCGGCGGGAAGATCTACGTGATCGGCGGCCGGCTCGCCGCCCCGAACATCGGCGGCTTCGTGTCGAGCAACACCGACGTTGTCGAGGAGTACGACCCCTCGACCAACACGTGGCGGGCCGTGAACAAGATGCCGACGCCCCGCAGCGGGCACGGCTACACGACCTTCCAGGGCCGGATCTACGTGGCCGGCGGCGAAGTGCGCGACAGCCACATGGACGCGATCTTCCGCGACGTCGAGGTCTTCGACCCGGCGACCAACGACTGGTACCGGCTGCCGCCGATGCCCACGGCGCGGCACGGCGTCAATCTCGCGGGGTTCGGCAACCGGCTGCACGCCATCGGCGGCCACATCGCCTTTGCCGCCACCGGCGAACGGGAGCTTCACACGCCGGCGCACGAGGTCTTCGAGTTCACGGCGCGGTAAGCGCCCTCCGGCGGCGGCGATGCGATACTCTACGCGGATGCCGTTCCGACCTTCGATCGCGTGCGCGTTCTTCCTGCTCGTCGCCGCCGCTCCGGTCCGGGCGCAGCTGACCGAGCCGTTCGACCACGTGCACCTCGCCGTGCCCGACGTGGAGCGCGCCCACGACTGGTACATCCAGCACATGGGGGGGAACGCCGGCGAGACGCCCGAGACCGTCGCGTGGGGAAAGTGGCCTGGCGATCATCCGCTGCCCTACCAGCTCCTCTTCACGCTGTCGGCCGATGCGCGGCCGAGCGCCGGCAGCGCCATCGACCACATCGGCTTCTCGTTCCCCGATCTCGACGCGAAGGTGGAGGCGCTGCGCACGGCGGGCGTGAAGATCGTGAGTCCGGTGGCCGAGGCGCCTGGGCTCGGCCGGCGCGCGGTCGTCGAAGACCCGTGGGGGACGACACTGGTGCTGCTGGAGGATCCGGATGCGCCCGGCCTCCACCACGTCGAGCTGCGCGTGCCCGATCCGGATGCGGTGCTCCGGTGGTACGTGCGCGCGTTCGGCGGCGACCGGACGAAGTACCGCGGCGCGCTCGACGCGGTGCGCTATCGCGAGCTCGGCGTCTTCTATCTGTTCGCCGTCAAGGACGACCGCGCCGCGCCCAGTCCCGGCCACGCAATCGATCACATCGGCTTCGGGCCCATCGAGCTCGACAAGGTCATCAAGGCGCTCGAGGCGGAGGGAACCATGTTCCTGTCCAATCCCAATCCGCGCATCAACCCCGCGTGCCGGTTCGTCACCGGCGACGGCGAGGACGGCCGCGGGGTTCGCCGGCTCTACTGTGCCCAGCCCGACCAGCTCGCCCACCGCAGCGTCCACCTGGAAGGACCCGCCGGCGTGCGGATCGAGCTGCTGCAGCACCTGGAAGCCGGAGGACACTAGTGCATTGTCGCGATCGCGGACCGCAGAGACACAGAAGCACGGAGGCGTCTTAGTATTCTTCGTGTTGTTCGTGTCTGCCGAGGCCTCTCGCGTGAATAGCGCCGCACATGCTCAACCGGATCATTGAGCTCTCGCTCCGCAACCGCGTCCTCGTCATCCTCCTGGCGTCCGGCCTCGGGGCCTGGGGGTGGTGGGCGGCAGGGGCGACGCCGATCGACGCCATCCCCGACCTCTCCGACAACCAGGTCATCGTCTTCACGGAGTGGCCCGGCCACGGCGCGCAGGAAGTCGAAGATCAGGTCAGCTATCCGCTGACCGTCAACCTGCAGGGGCTGCCCGGCGTGCGTGTGGTGCGCTCGCAGTCGGCGTTCGGCTTCTCGATGATCTACGTGATCTTCGAGGACGACGTGGATCAGTACTTCGCGCGCACGCGGGTGCTGGAGCGGCTGAGCCTCGTCGCCGCGCAGCTGCCCGAGGGGACCGCGCCGACGCTCGGTCCCGACGCCACCGGCGTCGGCCACGTGTTCTGGTACACCGTCGAGAGCGGGCGCCACTCGCTGCGCGAGCTGCGGACCGTGCAGGACTGGTTCATCCGCTACCAGATCAACGCGGTGCCGGGCGTCGCCGAGGTCGCGTCGATCGGCGGCCACGTCCAGCAGTACCAGATCGACGTGGACCCGAACCGGCTGCGCGCCTACGACGTCTCGCTCGGCGAGGTCGTCGAGGCGGTCCGCAACAGCAACCAGAACGTCGGCGGCAACGTGCTGGAGGCCAACGGCACGTGGTCGATCGTGCGGGGTGTGGGGCTCGTCGAGTCGGTCGACGACCTCGCGCAGATCGTCGTCGGCGCCTACCGGGGCGTGCCGGTGTACGTGCAGCAGATTGGCGAGGTGCGCGTCGGCGACGCGTTCCGCAGCGCCTCGCTCGTCAAGGGCGACCGGGAAGCGGTCGGCGGGGTCGTCGTGGCGCGCAGCGGCGCCAACGCCCAGCAGGTCATCGACGCCGTCAAGACGCGCATCGAGCAGATCAGCCCGGGCCTGCCCGACGGCGTGCGCATCGTGCCCTTCTACGACCGGTCGGCGCTCATCTCCCAGGCGGTCGACACCCTCCGCCTCACGCTCCTCGAAGAGATCGGACTCGTCACGCTGGCGCACATCGTCTTCCTGATGCACGCCCGCTCGATCCTGGTCGTCACGCTGCCGCTCCCGCTCGCGGTGCTGATCTCGTTCCTCTGCATGTACTACGCGGGGATCTCGGCCAACATCATGAGCCTGGCCGGCATTGCCATCGCGATCGGCGTGCTCGTCGACGCCGGCATCGTCGTGACGGAGAACGCCTTCCGCCAGGTGGAGCGGAGCGGCATCGACGTCGGCGACCGCCGCGCGGTCTGGAACGCGGTGCTCGAGTCGACGCGGCTGGTCGGCCGGCCGGTCTTCTTCTCGATGGCCATCATCCTGCTGGCGTTCGTGCCGGTGTTCGCCCTGACCGGCCAGGCGGGCAAGCTGTTCCAGCCGCTCGCCTTCACCAAGACGTTCGCCGTGCTCGCGGCCACGGTGCTGGCGGTCACCCTCGTGCCCGTGCTGTGCACGCTGCTGCTCGGCGGACGGATGCACGACGAGCGCGCCAATCCGGTGATGCGCGGATTGCAGCGGCTGTACCGGCCGGCGCTCGAGGCGGCGCTCGGCCACCGGTGGGCCACGCTGACCGCCGCCGCGCTGGTGCTGGCCGGGGCGCTCGCCGTCGGCGCGCGCATCGGCAATGAATTCATGCCGCCGCTCAACGAAGGCGACCTGCTGTTCATGCCGATCACCGACCCGAGCATCTCGCTCGAGCAGAACACCGAAATCGCCCGGCGGCAGAATGCGGCCCTGATGCGGGTGCCGGAGGTGGCGTCCGCGGTGGCCAAGGTCGGCCGGGCCGACACCTCGACCGACCCGTCGCCGCCGAACATGACCGAGACGGTCGTGCATCTCAGGCCGCGCGACCAGTGGCGGCCCGGACTGACGCTCGAGACGCTGCGCGCCGAGCTCAGCGCCGCGGCCCAGCTGCCCGGCGTCACCAACATCTGGACGATGCCGATCATCAACCGGATCGACATGCTCTCGACGGGCGTCCGGTCGGAAGTCGGCGTGAAGATCTACGGCGGCGATCCGGGGGTGCTCGATCGGCTCGCCCGCGAGGTGGCCGGCGTGCTGCGGTCGGTGCCCGGCGCCGCCAACGTCTACCCGGAGCCGCTCGTCGGGGCGCAGTACTTGAACGTGCGCGTCGACCGTGACGCCGCCGCCCGCTACGGCCTCAGCGTGGCGGCCGTGCAGGAGGTGATCGAAACCGCGATCGGCGAACGGGTCGTGACGCGCACGCTCGAGGGGCGGCAGCGCTTCCCGGTGCGCGTCCGGTACGCGGCCGAGTACCGCGACGAGGTGCAGACGCTCGGCAACGTGCTGGTGGCGACGCCGTCGGGCGAGCAGGTGCCGCTCGCGCAGGTCGCGCGGTTCGAGCAGACGCGCGGCGCCGCCATGCTCACCTCCGAGAACGGCCTGCTGCTGGCGACGGTCCTGCTCAACGTGCAGGGTCGCGACGTCGGCGGCTTCGTGGAAGAGGCGCGCGGCGCCGTGAACGCCCGCGTGGGGCTCCCCGCCGGCTACTTCGTCGGCTGGAGCGGCCGCTACGAGAACCAGGAGCTCGCCCGGCAGCGCCTCCAGGTGATCGTGCCGATCGTCGTGCTCGTGATCTTCGGGCTGCTGTACTTCACGTATCACTCGGCGCTCGAGGCGGCGCACGTCCTGCTGACCGTCCCGTTCGCGCTCACGGGCGGCGTCTACCTGCTCTGGCTGCTCGGCTACAACTTCTCGGTCGCCGTCTGGGTCGGCTTCATCGCGCTCTTCGGCACGGCCGTGCAGACGGGCGTCGTGATGGTCATCTATCTCGACGAGGCGGTCCGGCGAAAACAGGCCGAGTCGGGCGGCGCCCTCACCCGGCAGACGCTGCGCGACGCGGTGATCGAAGGCGCGCTGCTGCGGCTGCGGCCGAAAGTGATGACGGTATCGACCGTGGTGGCCGGGCTCCTCCCGATCATGTGGAGCGGCCGCGTCGGCGCCGAAGTGATGAAGCCGCTGGCGACGCCGGTGCTCGGCGGCATGGTGTCGTCGCTGCTGTACGTGCTCGTGGTGACGCCGGTCCTCTACTGCTGGATCCACGAGCGGCGATTGCGCACCTCGGCGATCGAGGCGCCCGTGCCGGCGGGGCCGCTTCGCGGCACCCGCCCTACCTACGACGAGAGATCACCGGCGTTCGTAGGCCGGGTTCCGCTCCGTGAACGGAACGGCGGACCCGGCAGTGCACGAGTGGTGCTCGCGCTCCTCGTGCTGCTGGCGCTCGCTGCCGGCGGCTGGTGGCTCTGGACCCGCCAGGCGGGGCCGGCCACCGGCACGGTGCTCGAGACCGTCCGCAGCGGCAACCTCGTGATCACCCTGTCCGGCGCCGAGGGCGGGCTGCGGCAGCGCGAGAATCGCATCCGCATCGAGTTCCGCTCCGCCGCGACCAACGAGCTCGTCGACGTCGGCGCCGTCCAGCTCGGCGGATCGATGACGATGCCCGGAATGGTGATGACGAGCCCGGTCAGGATCACGCCGACCTCCGAGCCCGGAGTGTACGAGGTGACGGCGGAATTCGGCATGACCGGCACATGGCGGATGACGCTGGAGTGGGACGGCCCCGCCGGCCGCGGATCGGCCGTCTTCGAGGGACACGTGCGATGAAACGGATGACACCTCTCGCAACGTCGGTATGGCCCCTGGGAGCCACAGAGGCACAGAGACACGGAGCCATCTCTGCGTTCTCTGCGATCCTTTGTTTCTGTGGTCTGTTGGCGCTCGCGCCGGACGCGCGGGCGCAGGACGTCACGGTCGAGCAACTCGTTGCCCTGGCGCTCGAGCGGTCACCCGACCTCCAGACGTCGCGTGCCGGGATTGGCGTCGCCGCCGGCGAGGTGCTGCAGGCCGGGCTGCGCCCGAATCCGACGCTGGCGAGCAGCCACGAGCAGGGCTCGGCCGGCATGATGACGACGACCGTCGGCGTCGAGTGGCCGCTCGACCTCTTCCGGCGGAACGCGCGCATCGCCGCCGCGCGGAGCAGCGCGGACGTCACGTCGCTCTCGGTCCGCGAGCGCGAACGTGTCGTCGCCTCGACGGTGCGCGAGTGGGCGGGACGGCTCCTCGCGGCCGAACGCACCCTCGACGTCCTCAACGAGTCGCTCGCCGCGGCCCGGCGCGTCCGGGATCTGCTCGATCGCCGCGTCACCGAGGGAGGCGCGCCGAAGCTGGACGTGAACCTCGCGTCGGTGGAGGCGATGCGCCTGGAGGCGGAGGCGGCCCTCGCCGCAGGCGAGGTGGAGGCGGCGCGGATCGAGCTCAAAGCGGTTGCCGGTCTCGCCGCGGATGCGCCGCTCGTGCTGCGCGACTCGCTCGAAGCGCTGGCCGGAGCCCCGGCCTCGCCGCGGTTGACGCCGACCGCCGCCCTCGAGGCGCGGCCTGACCTTCGGGAAGCGGTGGCGCGGATCAGCGCGGCCGAGGCGCGAGCCGCGGACGCCCGTCGGCAGGCGCGTCCGGACGTGACGCTGGCGGCCGGCTACACGCGCCTGGCCTTCGGTTTCGACCAGCTCGGGCTGGACCACCGGGGCACGCCGGTCCGGATCCACGATATCTTTCATACGGTGACGTTGGGAGCACGCGTCAGTCTTCCCGTCCGGAACCGCAACGAGGGGACGCTGGCCTCCGCCGAGGCGGAACGCACAGGCGCCGAGGCGCTCTTCGCCGCGCGCCAGCGGGCGGCCAGGGCCGAAATCGAGGCGGCGGTGGCACGCGAGCGCGAGGCGCGCCGGGCCGTCGAGCTGTACGCGACCGGCATCCGGAGCCTGGCGCGCCAGAACGTCGACGTGATGCTCGAAGGCTACGACCTCGGCCGTTTTCCGCTGGCGGAGGTGCTCGCCGAACAGCGGCGCTACCTCGACGTCGAGGCGGCATACACGGCCGTGCTGACGCGGGCGTACGACACGCGGACCGCGGTCGCTCGCGCCTTCGGAGAGATTCCGTGAACGATTCCCCGTCCAGGTCGCCGTGGCCGCTCCTGCTGGCGGGTGCAGTGTGCCTGCTGGCCCTCGGGATCGCGATTGGCTATTCCGTTCGCGGCGCCGATAGGCCGGGAGCCGCGACCGGGGGCCAGCGGCCCGACGCGCCCATCGCAGAGGTTCCCCCGGCGCCGGACCATGGAACCGCACACGCAGGAGCCGGATCCCCGGGCCCGGATCCCGGAGAGGCGATTGTCGTGACGCTCACGCCGGAAATGACGGAGCGGGCGGGCGTCAGGACGGTGGAGGCGACCGCGGGCACCGCGACGACCCGGCTGCGGATTCCCGCCATCGTGCAGCCGAACGCCTACCGTGAGGTGGTCGTGACCTCGCTCGTCTCGGGCCGGGTCACGCAGGTGCAGGCCGAGCTGGGGCAGCGCGTCAACGCCCAGGACCCGCTCGCCACGATCTACAGCCCCGAGCTGGCGGACGCCCAGACCGAGTTCATGGCGGCCCGGGCGGAGCAGGTGGCGCACGGGCAGCGGCAGACGCGCACGCAGCGGCTGACCGCGATCGGCGCCGCCAGCCGCGAGGAGCTCGAACTGATCGAGGCCGAGCGCGCCCGGCACGATGCGATGGTGGAGATCGCCCGGGCGCGGCTCACGCTGCTCGGCATCCCCGAAGAGCGGACCCAGCGGCTCACCGGTCCGCAGGACGTCATCACCACGATGCCGGTTCGCGCCCCGCTGGCCGGCGTGGTGACCCGCCGCGCGGCCAATGTCGGCCTCAACATCGATCCGTCGACGCCGCTCTTCACGGTCGTCGATCTCTCGACGGTGTGGATCATCGCGGACCTCTTCGAGCGCGACTTCGCGCGCGTGCGCGTGGGGAGCCCGGCGACGATCACCAGCGCCGCCTATCCGGGGCTGGCGCTCGACGGGCGCGTCGGCTACATCGATCCCCAGGTGCAACAGGAGACGCGAACCGCGAAACTGCGCGTCGAAGTGACGAACGCCGGCGGCCAGCTCCGCCTCGGGATGTACGTCGACGTCGAGGTCGGCGAGGCGGCTGAACGCCACGGCGTCTTCGTGCCAAGGGCGGCGGTCCAGATCGTCGGCAGCGACTCGGTGGTCTATCTGGCGGACGCGGCGCAGCGCGGCCGCTTCATCGAGCGGAAGGTGGAAGTCGGGCAGGCCAGCGGGAACCGGGTGCTCGTCCTCGCGGGTCTGCAGGCGGGCGATGACGTGGTGACCGACGGCGTGTTCTTCGTCCGCGCCGAGCGCGAGCGCCAGCACGCCGTTCTGCCGTAGGGCAGCAGGAACTTCGTACGACGGGCCGCGACTGCGCGGCAGATTCTGTGTACGCGGGTCTACCGGCGCCCGGCCGGCACCGGCACGAACTTCTGGATGCGCTTGGCGTGCTCCACTTCGCCGGTGTAGATGTTCAGCCGCGAATCCTGCGCGATCGAATTGATCCAGTGGATCAACGGGCGAATTCAAAGGCATCGTGCACCGGGACGTTGAGCGGCGCGCCCCCGCTGAACGCGGCGGTGATGTGGCCGCCCACGATGTGGAACCGGTTTCCGATGACGCCGCCCCCCTGCCCGTGCCGCGCCAGCGGCACGTTCGGCAGGATGCTCCAGCTGTTGGTCGCCGGATCGTATGCCTCGAGGGCGCGCGACACCGAGTTGCTGATCGCGGTGATGCTCTGTCCGCCGGCGACGTAGATCCGGCCCTGGTAGACGCCGGCGGTGCCGCCGTCGCGCGGCGTCGGCATTCGCAGCTTCACCGCGCCCCAGCGGTCGGCCGCGATATCGTACTCCTCGACCAGGTCGGTCGTGCTGCCGGTCACCACCTGCATGGAGCCCACGCGGCCGCCGATGACGTAGATCTTCCCGTTGACGGCCCCCACGAACATGTGCGTGCGCGGCGTCGGCAGCGTCTGCCGCGGCTGCCACGTGTTGGTCGCCGGGTCGTACATGTGGGTGGCGTCGACGATCCGGTGCGGCGCTTCGCCGCCGAGCGGCTCGTTGTCGAGCCCGGGCCACGGCCCGGCGCCGCCGATGACGTAGATCCTGCCGCCCCACTCGACCGCCGCGGCCGCCATACGCCGAATCGGCATCGGCGCAAGCGCCCGCCATGAATCGGCTGCCGGGTCGTATTCCCACGAGTTGTCCATCGGATACTGGGTCGGCCCGCCCGGCTTCCGCTGCACGGCGCCGCCGAACACATAGACCTTGCCGTTGTACCCGACGACCGCGTTGTGGTGCGCCGGCTGCGGCATGTTCTTCTTCTTCGTCCAGCGGTCGGCCGCCGGGTCGTACTCGAAGACGAGCCCCGGCGGCGCGCCCTGCTTGCCTCCCTCCGCCACGGGGTTCCCGCCGAACAGGTACAGCTTCCCGTTGGCCACGGCGCTGTCCCACTCCTCGTTGACTTCGGGCAGCGGCGCCAGCCGGACAAAGCGCCCCTGCGTCTGCGCATCCGCGACGACAACGGCGAGGAGGACGACAAGTCCGACACATCGGGTCACTGCTGCCATGGTTCACACATCTCCGTGTTCTGTGTCTCTGGATCTCTGGGTCCTGTGGCCCGTGATCGCTATCTGCTCGCGGTCGCCCCGGGCGCGCGCTCGAACTCGAATGCCTCGTGGGCCGGCGTCGATCCGGGCCCGCCGCCGCCGGTGCCGCTCTGGAGCTGTCCGCTCACCGCGTGGAACCGGTTGCCGATGAAGCCGCCCGCAAAGCCGTGCCGGGCGGTCGGCATCGGGGGCATGGCGTACCACCGGTCGCGCGCCGGGTCGTAGATCTCGAAGGTGCGGAAGACGCCGACCATTTCGGTGTCCAGGTACTCGCCCCCGGCCGTGAAGATCAGCCGTCCGTCGGTGCCGTAGGCCATCCCGCTGCGCGGAAAGAGCATGCGCGACCGGATCCGCCACCGGTCGGTCGCCGGGTCGTACTCTTCGACGGCGTCGACGGCGCTCGATCCGACGAACGACCAGCCGACGCGGCCGCCGATCGCGTAGATCTTCCCGTTCACCGCCGCGCCCGCCAGGTGATTGCGCGGGACGTTCATCGGCGCGCGGGTCTCCCACGTGTTCGTCTTCGGGTCGTAGACCTCGCTCGTCGCCAGCGACCGGTGCGGCACCGTCGCGCTGATCGAGACGTCCTCCTTCTGGCCGGGGTGGTAGCCGGCGCCGCCAATCACGTAGATCTTCCCGCCGAGCTCGGCGGCGAATCCGCCGCCCCGGCGGGTCGGCATCGCCGCGATCTCTCGCCACGCGTTGGTCTCGGGCGTGAACTCCCAGGCTCGGTTGGTCGGGAACCAGTTCCCGCCGCCGGGCGTCGGCATGACGCCGCCGCCGAACACGTAGACCTTGCCGCTATAGCCGACCATCGCCATGTGGTGGACCGGCGTCGGGATGTCGGGTTTCTTCGTCCACCGGTCGGTGGCCGGGTCGTACTCATTGAACCAGCCCGCGAGGCCGTTCGGCGCGTTGTCGCCGTACCCGCCGAGGATGTACAGCCTGCCGTTCACGATCGCGCTGCCGATCTCCTGGGTCGGCTGCGGGTACGGGGCGCGAGCGATCCAGCGCCCCTCGGGCGCCTGCGCGCCCGCGATTGGCCCGGCCAGCCACAGCGCGAACGGCGCGGCGACGAGCGCCGCAAGAGTGCGATGCATGCGTGACGACATGGGTCTGTTCTCCATCTGCCTGCTGCCTACCTGCCTGCGACCGGCGGGGCCTGGACCTTCCCCTCGAGCGCCTTCCACAACCTCTCGGCCGGCACCGTCCCCGTGCCGTGCGACGGCGCGATCCGTTCGACGTCGAGCCCGAGCCGCCGGATGCGGTCGCCCAGCGCCGCGTAGTAGGGGCTGACCAGCCCCGACGGCGGGTCGTTGGGGCGCGGCTCGCCGAAGTCGTTGAAGATGTCGGTGATGATGAGCAGCTTTTCCTGCCGGATGTAGCCCATCAGCAGGTTCGCCGCGTGCCCGTTCTCCACGTGATACAGCTCCAGCGTCCGCGTGGGGTCGCTCAGCACGTACTTGTCGTTCACCCACACCCAGGCGGGGGGCCGCGGGTTCCGCGCCAGCAGGTCGGGCGCCAGCGTGTGCGGATTGCGCAGCACGGTCTGCTCGTAGAAGGGCCTGTTCGTCTCGTGCGTGATGAGGGTGACGCCCTCGGCGACCATCGCCCGCAGGCCCGCCGCGTGATCGCCGTGATGGTGGCTGTTGACGTGATAGCGGACCGGCTTCCCCGGCACGAGACGGCGCGCCTCGGCCAGATTCAGGAGCGCCCGCGCCTCGGTCACCGAGGATTCGATGAGCACGGTGTAGTCGCGGAACTCGACGAGCTGGCTGTTCGGATCCGGCCTTCCGGCCAGGTACCAGACGCCCTCGGCGATGCGCTGTCCCTCCGAGCGCGCCGGCTGCGGCGCGCCTCCCTCCGGCGCCTCGAGCGCCACCGCGGCATTCGGCCGCACGTCGGTGACGGCAATCTCGAGGGTCGGGAATCCGCCCTGGCGCTGCGCGATGCGCGTGGGGAACTGCACGCCGCCGAACGCGCGATACTCCGCGAACGTGGTTTCGATGAGCATGTCGCCGAGGATGGGGTTGGCCGCGCGGGTTTCGATCCGATCGATGAGATGCTGCCCGTTGACGAACGCGTCCACCCGGTACCGCTCCCTGGCCGTGAAGGAAATCACCGTCACGGTCCCTCCGCCGACGCGGCGGGTGCTGATGGTCGGGGTGGCCCGCATCGCCGCCTGGAGGAAGCCGTGCGGCGTCAGCGCCAGCGCGCCCGCGCCCCACGGCGAGTTCTCCGTCACGACGCCGGCCGCCCGGGCGTCCCGATAGAGCGGCTGGCCTCCGCCGCCCCGTGGAGGATCCTCGAACTGCGTGCGCACCGTCTCGTCACGGGACAGGCCGCGCTCGAAGTCGATCGCCCGGGAATAGGTGGCGTGGAACTTCGGGTACGGTCCGCCCGGACGGTAGCTCTGGGCGAACGCGTAGACGAAGCCGGTGCCCGAGTACTGCACGGTCCTGAGCTCGGAGGCGCCGAGCGCGCGCGCGGCATCGTTCAGGACAGAGGTGGCGTCCTGGAGCGTAGCGCTCGCGCCCCCGAGCGCGAGCGCCGCCACGATGCCGACGTACCTGCCCGTCAAGGTGCTACCAGAGGAAGCGAACGGCCACCTCGCCCTGCTGGCGGTTGAACGCCTGCCGGATGCGGCCGAACTGGTTCGACAGGGCGTTGGTGACCCACGCCCCCTGCAGGTTGTCGCGGCCGAACAGATTGAACACCTGCCCGATGAGCTCCAGCTTCCGCGTCCCTCCGAGGGCGAATGCCTTGGTGGCCCGCACGTCCACGGCGGTGTAGTCGTTCTCGTCAATCTGCGACTCCGGGATGGCGGCAAGGCCTCGCGAGCCGCGCCACGTGTTCACCCCCTGGAGCATCCGTCCGTTCTCACGATTTCCCAGGTTCCGGGTCGTGCCCGGCACGTAGTCGGTGTTGACGCCGTCGCCGTTGAGGTCCACCCCCGCGGTGGCGCTGAACGGCATCGACGAGCGCACGGTCCAGACCGCGCCGAGGCTCACGTCGTAGGGCAGCAGCACGGAGCCGCTGGCGACGAGCGCGTGCCGGCGATCGCTCACCGCCGGCCCCTCGTCCAGGTTCGGCGCCTCCGACTGCGTCACCCGCGAGTTGATGCCGCCCGACGGGACGTTGCCGTCCGAACTGGCCAGCGTGTAGGACACCGTGTAGAGGAACCGGTCGTCGAATCGCCGATCGAGCTTCAACATCAGCGCCTTGTAGTCGATCTCGCCGTTCGAGCGCGTTTCCTCGATGCGCCCGAACTGGTTGAGCGGCCGCGGCCCGGTCGTCCCCTGGGCCCGCGGGTTGATGTCGATCGCCTGCGGCACGTTGATCATGTGGTTGTAGACGAAATCGACGTGCACGCCGAGGTTCGTCGTCAACTCCTGCGAGAAGCCGGCGCTCGCCGCGTGCGACTCGGCGTTCTCGAGGTCGTTGGCGAGGATGTTGACGTTCTGCGGCGCCGTGGAGACGAAACGCTCCGGCGACAGCCCCATGTACGGGTCCGGGTACGACGGGTTGGTGACCGTGATGCTCGCCTGGCGGAAGTTCGTCCGCTCGTTGGTCGTCACGATGAGGTTCATCGGGTTGTAGTAGATCCCGTAGCCCGCCCGGACGACCGACCGCCCCTCGTTCAGATCCCAGGCCAGGCCGACCCGCGGTCCGACGTTGTCCCTGTCGCCGCGCTTGGAGAAGTCGACGTACGGAATCTGCGTCGGCGTGCCGGTGGTCGGAAAGACCGTCTTGTCGTTGAGGTCGAGCTCCTCGTTGAACGCCTTGTGCTGCAGGTCGTAGCGGAGCCCGAGGTTCAGCGTGAGGTTCGGCCGCACGCGCCATTCGTCCTGGACGTACCCGTTCCACATCTGGTTCGGCACGTAGCGCGGGAAGCCGCCGAGCGCCGCCGTGAAGAGCCGCGCGCCGGTGAGGTTCCGCACGATCGTCGCGTTGTTCGGGTCGAACAGTTGATCGTTGGTGAACGTCCAGGTGCCGATGTTCTCCCGGAGGTCGCCCATGATCGTCAGATGCAGGAACGCGCCGCCGAACTTCCAGGTGTGCGCGCCCGCCGCAATCGACAGATCGTCCCGGAACTCGCGGGCGTACTGCGTGGTGTAGTAGTTCGTGTTGGTGCCCCAGGTCAGGCTGGGGAACGTGTACACCTGCGTGAGGGGCGCGGTCCGCGCCGGCGAGTTGTCGAACAGGTCCTCGAGCGGGCGGACGCCGGGCGGGTGCTGCCGGAAATGGTAGTTGGTGACCTGACCACGCATCTCGTTGAACACCCGCGACGAGATCACCCACGTATGCCCCGCCACGAGCGAGTAGCGCTTCTGCTGAATGCCGTTGCCCGAGAAGAACGCCTGGTTGCCGCCGCACCCTTCGCAGGTGAAGTCCGAGTCCTGCCAGGCATACCGGGCAAAGGCCGTCTGATCCTGGTTGACCTGCACGTCGCCGCGTGTGAACACCATGTTGCTGTATTCGGGAATCGCGAACGTCCCCTCGACGGCGCGGTACAGATCCGGCCGGCCGGTGGTCACCGTCGCATAGGGGGTCGTGTCGGTGCGTTCGGCCGCGACGAAGAAGTGCAGCCGGTCGCGGATGACCGGCCCGCCGAGCGCGCCGCCGAACTGGTGCCGCTCGAAGTTCGGCTTCCGGACGCCGGCCGCCTCCTCGAAGAGGTTCCGCGTGTTCAGCGAGCGGTTCCGCAGGAACTCGAACACCTCGCCGGTCCAGAGGTTCGTGCCGCTCTTGGTGGCGAAGCTGACGGCGCCGCCGGCCGTCCAGCCGTATTCGGCCGGCGCCTGGCTGACCAGCACACGAAACTCACGGATCGCCGACTGGGGGAAATCCTGCCGCGGCTCGCCCGTGTTCCCTTCCTTGTTCCACACCCCGTCGACCAGCAAGGCGCTCCCCATCGTGAACGCGCCGGCGCCGATGTTGGCGTTGAACTTCCGGGGACGGACCGCGTCCTGGCTCGTGCCCGGAAGCAGCAGGGCAAGGCCGATAGGCTGTCGCGACTCGAGCGGCAGCATCTGCATCTGCTGCTGGGTGACCACGCCCGACACCTCGCTGCGCGTGGTCTCCACGACCGGCGCTTCGGCACTCACCGAGACCGACTCCTGCACGCCCTGCACCTGCATCGTCACGTCGCGCACCACGTCGCCGCCGGTCGTCACGGTGATGTCGGTGACGGCGACGGGACCGAATCCCTGCAGCTCCAGGCGCAGCTCGTAGCGCCCCGGCGCCAGACCGGCCAGTCGATACCGGCCGTCGCTCTCGGTGACAACGGTTCGCGTGAACCCGGTCTCCGCGTTGCGGCCCGTCACGGTCACGCCGGGCAGCACGCCGCTCTGCGCGTCGCTGACCACTCCTGCGATGACGCCGTTGGTCGTCTGCGCCGCCGCGGAGGCGACGGCGAGCGCCGCCAGCGCGCCGACGAGCAGCACTGTCGAACGAAGACGACGTGCCAGGACGAGGCAACCAGCTCGAAGCATGTAGGACCTCCTCGGAGCGAAACAGTACCGAACAGGAACCTGAACTCAGACAGTCGGAAAACGGACGCAGATTATATCCCGTGTCGGGGTCAGACCCCGACGGGCGAGGCGACTCGAGATGTTGGTGTAATCTGTGGTCACCGGGGTCAGACCCCGACGCGCGAAGGAGGAAGGCATGTCGGCAACGCTCCGTCGAACCGTCGCCGTGCTCGCCACGGCATCAGTCGTGCTCGTCCTGCTGGTTGCAACCGGCTTCGCGCAGGCTCGGTGGACGAGGCTTGCCCCGTTCCCGGAGCCCGACGAGGAGCTGTACGGCGTCTCGGTCAACGGCAAGCTGTACGTGCTGGGCGGCTTCGGCGCCGGCAAGGCGCGCGGCGCGGTGTTCGAGTACGACCCGGCCGCCGATCGCTGGACCAAGAAGAAGCCGATGGCGCGGCCGGTCCACCATCAGGCGATGGTCGGCTACCAGGGGAAGATCTACGTGTTCGGCGGATTCGTGGCGCCGGCGACCGGCGGCGGCTGGGAGCCGGTCGACAACGCCTGGGAATACGATCCGGTCGCCGACTCGTGGAAGACGCTGGCGCCGCTCCCGATGAAGCGCGGGTCGGCGATCGTGGCCGAGGTCGCCGGCAGGATGTACCTGATCGGCGGCGCGACGACCGTCGAAGGATCGAAGGAGCCGGCGATCAACGGCAACGGCCCGGCGCGCGTGCTGACGACCAACGATGTCTACGATCCGGTTTCGAACACGTGGCAGAGCCGCGCACCGATGGCGCTCGGCCGCAACCACGCGTTCGGCGGCGCCGTTGGCGGCAAGATCTACGTGATCGGCGGGCGCACGGCCCACGCCTTCATCACCGTCTCCAGCAACACCGAGATCGTCGAAGAGTACGACCCGGCGACCAACACGTGGTCGGGGCTCAAGGCGAAGATGCCGACGGCGCGGAGCGGCGGCGGATGGGGCACCTACAACGGCAGGATCTACGTGGCGGGCGGCGAGGTCTCGACGCCGGAGGTGGCGGGCGCCTTCCGCGCCGTGGAGGTCTACG
>Ga0156279_137_pt3 | contig 43695 bp, 41 predicted proteins | sample RifCSPlowO2_12_FD_107928 | JGI IMG/M metagenome (GOLD analysis project Ga0156279, IMG submission 107928) | Acidobacteria bacterium RIFCSPLOWO2_12_FULL_68_19 | reverse complement strand
GTCTTCCCGTGGTCAATGTGCCCGATCGTCCCGACGTTCACGTGCGGTTTCGACCGATCAAATTTTTCCTTCGCCATCTCTCGCTCCGCTCGAAATCCCAAGTCTCAACGTCCACATCCCAATGGTTCGGGCTTTGGGACTTGGGCGTTGGGATCTATTTGGTTCCCTGTATCCGTGCGACGACCTCTTCACTCACGCTCTGCGGCGCCTGCTCGTAGCGATCGAAGTGCATCGAGTAGGTCGCCCGTCCCTGGGTACGCGAGCGCAGGTCGGTCGCATAACCGAACATCTCGGACAGCGGCACGCGCGCCTTGATGATTTGCGTGCCGCCGCGGTCCTCTTGTGACTGGATGCGGCCGCGCCGGCTGGCGAGGTCGCCCATCACGTCACCCATGTACTCCTTCGGCACCACCACTTCCACGCGCATCACCGGCTCGAGCAGCACGGGCTTGGCTCGCTTGGCCGCATCCTGGAACGCCAGCGAACCGGCGATCTTGAACGCCATCTCCGACGAATCGACGTCGTGGAACGAGCCGTCGTACAGCTCGACGCGCACGTCGTCGACGGGATAGCCGGCGAGGATCCCCCGGGTGAGCGCCTCCTTGATGCCTTGGTCGATCGGCTTGATGAACTCTTTCGGAATCGCGCCGCCGACGATGCGGTTCTCGAAGAGGTAGCCGCTGCCGGGATCGGCCGGATACAGGTGAATCTTCGCGTGGCCATACTGGCCGCGGCCGCCGGTCTGCCGCACGTAGCGCCCGTCGCCGTCGGCCGGCCGCGTGAGCGTCTCCTTGTAGGCGACCTGCGGCTTGCCGACGCTCGCCTCGACGTTGAACTCGCGCTTCAGGCGGTCGACGATGATCTCGAGGTGCAGCTCGCCCATGCCCGCAATGACGACCTGGGCGGTCTGTTCGTCGGTGCGGACGCGGAAGGTCGGATCCTCCGCCATCAGCTTGGCGAGCCCCTGGCCGAGCTTCTCCTGGTCTCCCTTGGTCTTCGGCTCGATGGCGAGCGAGATGACCGGCTCCGGGAAGTCCATCGACTCGAGGACGACGGCGTGCTTCTCGTCACAGAGCGTGTCGCCGGTGCCGACCTGCTTGAGGCCGACGGCGGCGGCGATGTCGCCGGCGTAGACCTCCTTGATCTCCTCGCGCTTGTTCGCGTGCATCTTGAGGAGCCGCCCGACGCGCTCGTTGCGCCCTTTGGTCGGGTTGAAGACCGAGGCGCCCGACGTGAGAACGCCGGAGTAGACCCGGATGAACGTGAGCTGACCGACGAACGGATCGGTCATGATCTTGAACGCCAGCGCCGCAAACGGCGCATCGTCGGCGGCCTTGCGCTCGACGAGCGTGTCCTCGGCGGCGCGGGGATCGAGGCCGGTGATCGGCGGAATGTCGACGGGCGACGGCAGGTAGTCGACGACGGCGTCGAGCAGCGGCTGGACGCCCTTGTTCTTGAACGCCGATCCGCAGATGACGACCGTGAACGGCGCCGACGCGTTGCGGACCGACTGGACCACGCGCCTGCGCAACACCGCCTTGATCTCGCCTTCGGTGATCTCCTCGCCGTGCAGGTATTTTCCGAGCAGCGCGTCGTCGTGTTCGCTGACCTTCTCGATGAGCTTCTCGCGGCACTGCTTCGCCTGCGCGAGCATGTCGGCGGGAATCTCGGACACGTCGTAATCGGCGCCCAGCGTCTCGTCCTTGTAGGTGATCGCCTTCATCTTCACGAGGTCGACCACGCCGCGGAACCTGTCCTCGCCGCCGATCGGGAGCTGAATCGCCACGGGGTTGCCGCCCAGCTTCGACTCGATCTGCTCGAGCGTCCGCATGAAGTCGGCGCCGACGCGGTCCATCTTGTTGACGAAGCAGATGCGCGGGACGCGGTACTTGTCGGCCTGACGCCACACCGTCTCGGACTGCGGCTCCACCCCCGACACCGCGTCGAACACGGCGACCGCGCCGTCGAGCACGCGGAGCGAGCGCTCCACCTCGGCGGTGAAGTCCACATGGCCCGGCGTGTCGATGATGTTGATGCGCGTGTCGCGCCAGAAGCAGGTCGTCGCGGCCGAGGTAATCGTGATGCCGCGCTCCTGTTCCTGCTCCATCCAGTCCATCACCGCGGTCCCCTCGTGCACCTCGCCGAGTTTGTACGTAATCCCGGTGTAGAAGAGAATCCTCTCCGTCGTGGTGGTCTTGCCGGCATCGATGTGGGCCATGATGCCGATGTTCCGCGTCCGTTCGAGCGGTGTCTGTCTGGGCATTCCTGATCTTGCGGCTTCCGGCTCTGGGCCCTCGGCTTCCTCTACAGCCTGGAGTCCACAGCCATCCACCGTGTTCATCTCACCAGCGATAGTGCGCGAACGCCTTGTTCGCCTCCGCCATCCGGTGCGTGTCCTCCCGCTTCTTCACCGCGCCGCCACGCAGATTCGACGCGTCCAACAGCTCGTTGGCGAGCTTTTCCTGCATCGTCTTGCCGTCGCCGCGCTCCCGCGCGTAGCCGACGAGCCAGCGGATGCTGAGCGACAGGCGGCGGTTCGGGTTCACTTCGATCGGCACCTGGTAGTTCGAGCCGCCCACGCGTCGCGACTTCACTTCCAGGCTCGGCTTCACGTTGTCGAGCGCCTTCTTGAAGACCTTCAGCGGGTCGTCGCCCGTGCGCTCCTTGATGATGTCGAAGCTCTGGTACAGGATCCGCTCCGCCGTGCTCCGCTTGCCGTCGCACATGACGGTATTGATGAACTTGCTGACCAGCGTGCTGTTGTAGAGCGGATCGGCTGCCAGTTCGCGCTTCGGAATCTCTCGTCGTCTCGGCATGGAACACTCAATCCGTGAATGGCGGAATGCTGATTGCTGATTGCGAATTCATCCCTGACGTCCGACCTGTGACTTCAGCATTGAATCAGCCGCCGGCATCGTGCCATCCGCCTCATTGCTTGGGCCTCTTGGCGCCGTACTTCGATCGCCCCTGCTTGCGCCCCTGAACACCCACGGCGTCGAGCGTGCCGCGCACCACGTGGTAGCGGACGCCAGGGAGATCCTTGACGCGGCCGCCACGGATGAGGACGAGCGAGTGCTCCTGCAGGTTGTGCCCGACCCCGGGGATGTAAGTCGTCACCTCGATCCCGTTGGTCAGCCGCACGCGCGCCACCTTCCGGAGCGCGGAGTTCGGCTTCTTCGGCGTCTGCGTGAACACGCGCACGCAGACGCCACGCTTCTGCGGGCTCGTCTGGAGCGCCGGACTCTTCGTCTTGGCGACGATTCGGTTCCGCCCCTGGCGAACGAGCTGACTGATGGTCGGCATATTCCTCAATCGTTCATGGACACGTACAGGCGGCAGGAACGCCCGTCCGCTCCGCTCTACTCCCGCACGCGGCCGCGAGCCTGACGGCCGCCGCGTCGTCCCAGGCCTGAAGAGCGGCACGCTTCACGAGCAAGCATGGCGCGCATCTGGCACCTGAGGCTACTGACCCTATCTGTGTGATTCGCGAAGGCAGACCCGCCTGTCCGGCCCAATCTGCCCAAAGGACCACGGCCCGTCGACCGCGTCCTGTGCGGCTGGGGCTAGATAGGGTGTCCTAGCCCCAAGAGAACCTGACGAATATACCACGCGCCCCTGCCGCCCCGCAACCGCACGAGGTCCCGTAACTGCGTGGTGTGACGAGCCTTGCCGTCGCCGGACGGGACCGGTGACTACGGCGTCTGCTTCACCTGGGCCCCGGCCGGAGCGCGGAGGGCGGTTTCGAGAGTCGCGACCGCCTCGTCGGCTGGATTCTCGACTCCCACCAGGATTCGGCCGTCAGAAACCTCGGGATCGTAGAGCGACTGCCCCTTGCGCGGGATGAGCGCCGATACGACGAGTGTCGCGACGGTCGCGAAGATCGCCCCGAGCATCGTTAACTCAAAGATAATAATGAGCTTAGGCCACCAGGCAAAGGTTGGCAGCCCACCCGTGTTCATCGGCCAGGCGGTCGCCGTGTACCAGGAAAGGACGAGCCCGAACGACATGCCGACCAGCCCGCCAAGGCACGCGAGCCACCACATCCACGTGGACTTGTCCATGTGGCCGAATTCGTAATCCTCCATCGGCTGGCTGGAGATGACGGTAATGTCTCGGTCGGCGAGCCCGGCCGCCCGCAAGCGGTTCACCGCATCCTGCGCCGACAGCCCGTCCGGGTAGAGGCCGTAGACCGCCTTCACAGGTGCAACTCCCCGAGCCGGTGTTCCTCGGTGGCTGGCGGAATCAGGACTGGCGACGGGTGCTCGCCGGCCTTGAGCTCCCAGATCGAGATGATCGGAATGAATTTGGCGAACAGCACGTAGAGCAGCGCCATCGCCGCGAAGGTGGCGACGGTGACGACGATCTCGGCCGGCTGCGGGCTGTAGGAGCCAAAGCTGTAGGGCAGGTACTTGTTCCCGAGCGACGGCACGATGATCAGGAAGCGTTCGAGCCACATACCGACGACGACGCCGAGCGACGCAATCACGCAGCCGGTGATCGTACGGAACCGCCGGATGCCCATGAGGACGAGGGGCAGCACGAAGTTGCCGAACACCATCGTCCAGTAGAGCGGCGCGAACGACCGCCGCTGCGTCTGCCAGAAGACGGTCATCTCCGCCGGCCCGTTGCCGTAATAGGTGACGAGCCGCTCGTTGAAGACGAAGTAGCCCCAGAGGAGCGCCATCACGAGCAGCAGCTTCCCGAGATTCTCGAAGTGCACCGGATGGAGGTAGTCCTCCAGGTGGAGGAACTTGCGGAGGACGGCCATCGCGATGAGCAGCCCGGCGATGCCGCTGAAGATGGCGCCGGCGACGAAATACGGGCCGAAGATCGTCGTGTTCCACATCGGGATCGGCGCCATCGAGAAGTCGAACGAGACGATGGTGTGGACCGACACCGCGACGGGGATGATCGCGATCGCCATGATCTGCATCGCCGACTCGAGGCGGTGCCACTGCTTCGGCGTGCCGCGCCACCCGAGCGCGACGATCCGGTAGATCCGTCGCCGGAGCCCCGTGGATTTGTCGCGGACCACGGCGAAGTCGGGAATCATCGGCAGCAGCAGAAAGAGGATGCTGCCGGTGAGATACGTGTTGATCGCGAAGAAGTCCCAGACGAGCGGCGACCGGAAGTTCGGCCAGATCAGCCGGTCGCTCGGATAGGGAAACAGCCAGAACGCCAGCCACGGCCGGCCCAGGTGGATGATCGGGAACATCGCGCCGATCATCAGCGCGAAGACGGTGATCACCTCGGCACACCGGGTCACCGGACGCCGCCAGCCGGCGTTCACCAGCCGGAGGATCGCCGAGATCAGCGTGCCGGCGTGGCTGATGCCGATCCAGAAGACGAAGTTCGTGACGTAGAACGCCCAGTAGATCGGCCACTTGAGGCCGGCGATCCCGAAGCCGTAGTAGATCTGACTACCCCAGGCGATCCCCCCGGCGACAACGAACCCGCCGAAGAAGGCGACCAGCAGGTAGAACCGCCACGACGTGAGGAGCAGCGGCCGGAGCAGGTCGTTGTTGATGCGGACGCCGGTCGGATGACTCATTGCTACGCCTGCCTCGCCAGATAGGCAACCTTCGGCCGCGAGCCGGTGTCCTCGAGCAGATGGCTGCCGCGGGGCGAGCGCGACAGTCGCGACGCCTGGCTCTCGGGATCGTCGAGGTCGCCGAAGACCAGCGCACGGGAAGGGCACGACTGGGCGCACGCCGGCTGGATCTCGCCGTCGCGTACGCCGCGCCCCTCGGCCTTCGCCTGCACCTGCGCCCCGTTGATGCGCTGCACGCAGAACGTGCACTTCTCCACCACGCCGACCATCCGCAGCGACACGTCGGGATTCAGTTGGAGGTGCAGCGGCTTGTCCCAGGAGGGGTTGAAGAAGTCGAAGAAGCGCGCGTTGTACGGACAGGCGTTGGCGCAGTACCGCGTGCCGATGCACCGGTTGTAGACCTGCGCGTTCAGTCCCTCTTCGGTGTGGTGGCTCGCGTAGGTCGGGCACACCGGCTCGCACGGGGCGTTGTCGCAGTGCTGGCAGAGCACGGGCCTGAACGTGACGCGCACGTCGGGAAAATCACCCTCCCAGTAGCGCTCGACGCGGAGCCAATGCTTCGCCCGGCCGCGGGCGGCCTCCTCCGGCCCCACCGTCGAGATGTTGTTCTCGGCATGGCAAGCCACGACGCAGGCGCCGCAGCCGTTGCAGCGATCGAGATCCGCCGCCATTCCCCATCGCGGCATTACCGGTGCTCCTCCACGTGCTCCCGCATTCCGCCGGCAAACAGGACCAGCCGTCCATCGGGCGGCCCCACGCGGGAGACGCGCACGCGCGTCGCCGCCCACGCCAGAGCGCCGGTCGCCGGCTCGGTCATTGGCGCAAGCGCCTCCACCGGGTTCGCCCCCCGGCCGCTCGCGTAGCGGGTGAAGGTGCGGTGTCCCTGGCCGACCGGCATGGCGACCATGTCGGGCGCGATGCCCGGTGTCAGCACCGCCGCCGCCCGGATCGAGCCGTGAGCCGATGCGATCTCGAGCACGTCGCCTTGGCCGATGCCGAGGCGCTCGGCCGCTGCCGGATTGATCTCGACCCAGCTGCTCCACATGGCGGAGGTCAGCGGATCCGGCATTTCCTGGAGCCACGGCAGGTGGGCGAGCGAGCCGTCGAGGAACGCGCTCGACGGATACGGCAGGAAATGGAACGGAAACTGGCCGGCATCGCCGTCGAAACGCGGCTCCTCGAAGGCGATCGGCCGCGCCGCGGGCGGCGCCGGAAGCGAGGCCGCGCGGCCGAGACCTGGGGGCACCGGGCCGGACCACGCACCCTTCGCCTGCGCATCGGTCCACGCGTCGGCGTCGGGGCTGGCGGAGGGAAGCGCGGCAAACGCCGCTGCCAGCATCTGGTCGAAGGTCTGCCACGGCAGATTCAGCGGCCGGCGCAGCCGGCGCCCGACCTCGAGCAACACGTCCGGCGTCGAGCGCGTCTGGTAGAGCGGACGCATCACGGGCGGGGCCACGCTCGCGACGGCGACGGTCGCGCCGGACTCGGGAACGGCCTCGCGCCACGCTTCGAGAAACGAATGATCGGGCAGGATGAGGTCCGCCAGAACGGCCATCTCATCAAGGAAGCTGCCGAAGCTGACGATGTAGGGAACTTTCGCGAGCGCCTGGTCGACACCCCACACGCGCGGCGCGGTGAACACCGGGTTGGCCCCGTCGACGAGAAGTACCTGCGCATCGCCGATGTGGGGATCGTCGGCGCCCTCCCTCTGGAGCCGGAACGGCGGGGCCGGCGCGCCCGCAGCGCGCCCGCTCATCTTGAGCGCGGCTGCCAGGTCCACCTGCGGCGTGAAGAACACGCCGCCGGGCTGTTCGATGCTCCCGACCAGCGCGTTGAGTGCGTTCACCGCCACGGCCGTGAACAGTCCGTTCGTGTGGGCGAGCGGAGGGCCGGCCACAACCGCCACCGACGGGCGCATCTCGGCGAACTGGCGCGCGAGCCGAACCACACGCGCCGCCGCGACGCCTGTGATCTTCTCGACCTGCTCCGGCGTGTAGCTCCGAAGACCGTCGCTCCAGCCGTCGACGAGCGCGCCCGCGCGGCCGGCCGCCGACGCCGGACGGAGTGCGGCCGCCATGATCACGTGCGCCAGGCCGAGCGCCAGCACGCCTTCGGTCCCCGGTCTGGCGGGCACCCACTCGTCGGCGCTGGCGCCGGTCTGCGACATGCGTGACTCGACCTGCACGAAGCCGCCGCGGATGCCCGGACGGCCCTGCCGCATCACGCCGTAGGCGGCGGCCTGCGCCACCGGCGAATTCCATGTGCCGAGGAAATCGGCGCCGAAGCTCAGCACGAACATGGCGTTCGCCAGGTCGATGGTCGGCAACTGCTCTCGCCCGAAGCTCGTCGCATTCGCGCGGCGCAGCACCTCGTCGCCGAACAGCTCGTAGACAGCCGGAGGCGGCGCTCCGAACCGGGCGAGGAACTGCTCGATGAGCACGGCCCGGTGGCTCGCGCCGCCGCGCGACAGGAACGCCAGCGCGCGCTGGTTGCCGGCCTCTTCGAGGCCGTCGAGCCGGGAGACCACGTCCGCAAGCGCGTCGTCCCAGGAGATCGCCTCGTAGCGCCCGTCGCCTCGCTCCCCCGCACGCTTGAGCGGCTGCGTGATGCGGTCCGGATGGTAGGTGACCTGAATCGCCGCCTGCCCGCGGGCGCAGAGCCCTCCGCGGTTCACCGGGTGGTTCGGCGCGCCTTCGAGCTTCTTGGCCGCGGCAATCCTCACGACGCCGAGCTGGCCATTCCGGGCCACGTCCGCGTCGGCGTCCATGACGCGCACGGTCAGGCCGCATCCGGCCGCGCACAGCGGGCACACCCCGGGCTTCCAGACGGCGACGCCGGGGACGATGTCCTCGTCCGGCACGAAACGGATGAGCTGGTTCTCCGGAACACCGCAGCTCGCCAGCGCCGCGCTCGTTCCTGTGACCGCCGTGAGCTTGATGAAAGAGCGGCGATCCATCAGTAGTGGCAGATGACGCACTCAACGGGCGCCTGGCGCTCGTTGTGGCAATTCACGCAGAAGCCCATGGTGTGCTCGACACTGCGCTGAGCGACGGTCTGTTCGGCGACGTTGCCGTGGCAGGTCGCGCACTCGACCTTGGCGCGGATGTGCGGCGCGTGGTTGAAGCGGACGCTGTCCTCGTTGTCGAACCCGTAGACGCGCTGCCACGCGAGGTCGAGGCCCTTGTCCCGCAGCGCCGTGATCTGCTGGATTCGCGGGCGATCGGTCGCAATCGCCTCGTGGCAGATCATGCAGGTCCTGACGCTCGGCAGTCCCGCCGCCGGCCCCTTGTCCACCCCTTCGTGGCAGAACTCGCACGCGACGTTCTTGCCGACGTGCACGTCGTGCGGGAACTCGATCGGCTGCCGCGGCTCGGACGGGCGGTTCAGGAAATCATCGACGGCGGCGCCGACGGTGGGACGCGCCGTGGTGAACACGCCGCCCGGCTGCCCGGGCAGCGCCGGGCCCACCGGCGCGATCGACGTGCTCGAGGCCGCCGGCTCGTACCAACTGCAGGCGGCGCCGGCAGCGACTGCGGCCGCGCACACGGCGAGAACGACGGCAGAACGGATCCGGGCGCGCAGTGCGGGTCCCCTGGCTCAGCGGCCTGCGGTCTTCGGACCGAGGCTGCGCAGAAAATTCACGATGTGCCAGATGTCCTGGTCCGGCATCTTGCCTTTGAAACCGACCATTACGGATTTGGGGGCCGTGCCGTTGACGATCGCGGTGAAGATCTCGCCGTCGGTCGACCCGTTCGTCCACGTTGCGTCGGTCAGGCTCGGAGGGTTCGAATCCTTCGGCGCCAGCGGACCGTTGCCCTTTGCGTCGGCGCCGTGGCAGAACGCACAGTACTTCTTGTAAGCCGCCGCGCCCGCCGTGACCGATGCCTCTGTCGACGGCACCGGATTCTTGAGCGTGCGAGCCGCGGCGTTGCCGCCCGAATTCTGAGCGGATGCGGTGACGGCTACGAGCGAAATAGCAGCGATGATGAGAGCTTTGAAGTAACCCATGAATACCCAAATTCTGACACACGCTTTGCGCCGAGTGCAACCGCTGGCCGCCGCCCTCGCGCGCGGCGGACCCGCGAAAAATTCCGTCGCGGCCGGATCGCTGCTCCTCAATGCGTCATCGCGTGCAGCAGCACGTCGATGCCGAGCGCATACCCATCCGGCGAGAACTGGTAGAAAAATCCCGGATCCTCGCCTTCCCGCTCCCAGGAATCGGCGACGTCGGTGTTGAACGTCATCACCACCATGGCGCGCCCGTGACGATCGCGGATCGCCCGCAGGTACGCCTGGGAACTGTCGGAGCCGCGCTCGGACGTCGTCTGCCCGCCGACACCACGCCAGAACTGGATATTCGTGATCTGCGGGATCTGCGCCACTTCGAACATGCTCTTCAGCATCGGGTCGTCCATCGGCACGTCCTCGATTGGATACTCGGCCGGCGGCAGCACCTTCGCGATCTCGTTCGACCACTGCCGCCACGCCTGTGTGCCCCAGAAGTCGTCCACCCAGAGGAAGCCGCCTTTGAGCAGGTACGTGCGCAGCCGCTCGATTTCGGGCGCCGTGAACCCGAGCGAGCCGACATCCGAGGCGAGGATCAGCGGGCAGTTGAACAGGGTGTCGTCGATCAGCCGGACGACGAAGTGGTTGGTGCGGCCGTTCTCGTCGCGGCTGATGCGCGTCTTGGTGAGCTCCGCCAACCGCGTGGTCAGATTGATCTCGGCAAACGGATAGTCGGTCTGCCAGCCGATGCCCATCGGCTCGACACGCACGCTGCGGTACGAGACGCGGCAGATGACGAAGCTGGCGTCGGGCATCCGCGGCGGCGCGTAGCGCGCGGCGAGGCTCCCCTCGCGGAACCGGTAGCCCTGGGCGTAGGCGGCCGCGGCCGCGGCCAGCAAGGCGAGGGCTGTCGCCGACCAGCCGAACGCCGGACGCGCTCCCCGCATACCCTGAGTGTAATGCAGCCGGGCGGCCGATGAGGTAGCTTTAGCGGGTGAGTCCTCCGCCAGAGGGTCCCCTTCGCGACATCACGGTCCTCGACCTCAGCCGCGTGCTCTCGGGGCCCTACTGCACGATGCAGTTCGCCGACATGGGGGCCCGCGTCATCAAGATCGAGCGGCCTGGCGGGGGTGACGACACGCGCGCCTGGGGGCCGCCGTTCGTCAGCGGGGAAAGCGCCTATTTTCTCAGTATCAATCGCAACAAGGAGAGCGTCACCCTCGACTTCAAGCATCCCGAGGGGCGCCGCCTGCTCGACGCGCTCATCGCGCGCGCCGACGTCCTGGTGGAGAACTTCCGCCCCGGCACGCTCGACGACATGCAGCTCGGCTACGACGCCCTGCACGCGACCCATCCGCGGCTCGTCTACACCTCGATATCGGGCTTCGGCCAGACCGGTCCGCTGCGCGAACGCGCCGGGTACGACGCCGTGCTCCAGGGTGAGGCGGGGCTCATGAGCATCACCGGACCGGCCGACGGCCAAGGCTACAAGGTCGGCGTCGCCATTGCCGACCTGGCGGCGGGTCTCTTCGCCGCGCAGGGGACGCTCCTGGCGCTCTACGAACGGGAAAGGAGCGGCCGGGGACAGCACGTCGACATCGCGATGCTCGACTCGGTGGCCGCCCTCCTGACGTACCAGGCGGGCATCTATTTCACGACCGGCGCCCCGCCCACCCGCGCGGGCAATGCGCACCCGACGGTCGCCCCGTATGAGACGTTCCGGGCTTCCGACGGGGACGTTGTCCTGGCCGCCGGCAACGACGACCTCTGGCGACGCTTCTGCCGTGTCGCCGGCCTCGACGCCTGCGCGACCGATCCCCGCTTCGCCACCAACCGCGACCGCGTGCGCAACTACGCGGCGCTCCGTCCGATCGTGGCGGATGTGTTCGGGCGGCGGACACGAGCCGAGTGGCTCGACCTGCTGAACGAGGCGGGCATTCCGGCAGGACCCGTGCGGAACCTGCAGGAAGTGCTGACCGACCAACAACTGCTGGCCCGGGAGATGGTGCACACGCTCCCGCACGCGGTGGCCGGACCGGTGCAGGTGCTGGGCACGCCGGTCAAGCTGTCGAGCACGCCGGGCGCTGTGCGGTGTCCTCCACCGACACTCGGCGAACACACCGACACGGTCCTACTGGGCGATCTGGGCCTTTCCACCGCCGAGGTCGCGGCGCTCCGGGCCGCTGGCGTTGTCTGAGGCGCCAAACAGCGAGGCGACATCCGGCTTGAGGATCTTCCCGACGGCGTTGCGCGGCAGCGCCTCCACGACACGAAGCGCGCGCGGCACCTTGTAGGGCGCCAGCCGCGCCTTCGCCCAGTCCTGGAGCTCCGGGAGGGAGAGCGCCGCTGCGGATTGGAGTTCCACGGCCACCGCCACTCGCTCGCCCCACTGCTCGTCGGCGATGCCGACGATGGCGCACTCGGCAATCGCCGGGTGGGTCCGCACCACCTCTTCGATCTCGAGCGCCGACACCTTGAACCCGCCCGTCTTGATGATGTCGACGGAGGTTCGCCCCAGCAGGCGATAGGCGCCGTGCTCGCGCACGGCCACGTCGCCGGTCCGGAACCACCCGTCGCGAAACGCCGCGTGCGTGTCCGCGGGCCGCTGCCAATACTCGAGGAACACGGCCTGGCCGCGAACTTCGATTTCACCGGGCGTCCCGTCCGACACAACGCGCCCATTCTCGTCGACCAGTCGCACCTCGATACCAGGCACCGGCGTGCCGACGAAACCGGGCCGCCGCTCCCCGTGCAGCGGGTTGGACAGCGCCATGCACATCTCGGTCATGCCGTAGCGCTCGAGCAGCGTATGCCCGGTGATCTCGCGCCAGCGTGCGAGCGTCTGCAGCGGCAGCGCGGCGGAACCCGACATCATCAGCCGCACGCGCCGCGCCCCGTCCGACCAGGCGCGCCGCGCCGCCGGCGGCGCCGCCTCCCATGCCGCAATCAGCCGCTGATACATGGCCGGCACGCCGGTGAAGACCGTGATCTCGCCCGATCCGAACCGGTCCCAGACCGTCAGCGCGTCGAAGGCGGGGAGCATTTCGCACGTCGCCCGCACGGCGAGCGCCGAGCCGAGACCGTTGATGATCCCGTGCAGGTGGTGCAGCGGCAGCGCCAGCAGCAGCCGGTCCTCCGGCGTCCACTCCCAGATTTCGACGAGAGAGGCGACCTGCGCGCCGATGTTCGCGTGCGTGCTGACGACCCCCTTCGGCCGCGCCGTGGTGCCGCTCGTGTAGACGATCATCGCGCGGCGCGAGGGGCCAAGGTGTGGCAGCTCATCAGGCGGGGCGGCCGGGACGGTCAGCAACCCCTCGACCGGCGCGAACCGGACGCCGGCGGCGCGGGCGATCGGCGCCAACGGGCCCGTCGACGCCGGATCGGCGACGACGACCGAAGCGGCGGAGTCGCGAATCACGTACTCGAGCTCCGGCGGCGGATGCGACGTCGCCAGCGGCACCGCGACGCCGCCGGCGCGCCAGATCCCGCGCTGCACCGCTGCGTACTCGAACCCCGGCGGCGCCAGGAAGGCGATGCGCGCCTCGCGGAGGTCGTTCTCGCCTGCAAGCAGCGCCGCGGCGACCTGCCTCGACGAGCCGTCGAGGTCGTCGTAGGTGTGGCGGCGCCCGCCGCACACGATGGCCACTCGGGGTCCGTTCATGTGGATAATCTACTCATGCCTCTCATCGATCCGGGCAAGAAGGCGCCGGCGTTCTCGCTGAACGATCAGCACGGCCGCACCCACCGGCTGTCCGATTATGCCGGACAGTACGTGGTCCTGTACTTCTACCCGAAAGACGACACGCCCGGCTGCACCAGGGAGTCGTGCGACTTCCAGGCCAGCCTGCCCCGTCTTCGGCGGCGCGAGGCCACGGTGCTCGGCGTGAGCATCCTGGACGAGGCGAGCAAGGCGAAGTTCGCCGACAAGTACGGCCTGACGTTTCCGCTGCTGGCCGATCCGGACCACGAGGTGGCCGAGAAGTACGGCGTCTGGCAGGGGAAGTCGCGCTACGGCCGATCCTACATGGGCATCGTCCGCACCACGTATCTGATTGGACCCGGCGGCACGGTCGTCGCGCGCTGGGACAGCGTGAAGGTGGACGGCCACGCCGATGAGGTGACCGCCGCAATTCGGTGACACGAGGCGGGAACGCGATTATCCGAGCAGTCGCTCGTACACCGCGAGATCCGACGCCGAAAAGCAGCAGAAGATCACCTCGCTCGTCGACGCGCCGGACGCGAGCACCCCACGGGCGGTGGACACCGCAATCGGCGCCGCCTGCTCGATCGGGTAGCCGTAGACACCCGTGCTGATGGACGGGAACGCGACCGACCGCAGGTCGTGCGCCGTTGCCAGCTCCAGCGCGCGGCGGTAGCACGACGAGAGCAGCGCCGGCTCGTCGTGCCCGCCGCCGCGCCAGACGGGTCCGACGGCATGGATCACGTACCGTGCCGGCAGCCGGTACCCGCGCGTGATCTTCGCATCGCCGGTGGCGCACCCGCCGAGCGTGCGGCATTCGACGAGCAGCTCCGGTCCGGCGGCGCGGTGAATGGCGCCATCCACGCCGCCGCCGCCCAGGAGCGACGTGTTGGCGGCGTTGACGATCGCATCCACCGCGAGCGTGGTGATGTCGGCGTGAACGGCCCGCATCGTGACGCGCATGACGACTATCGATCCGCGGTGAACCTGACCACCGCCCGACCGTCCTCTCCCACGTAGCCTCGTCCCATCCCAGTCGTGTTGAACGACATGACGGGACTGCCGCGGCGGTCGAGTCCGACGACGCCGCCGTTGCCGCCGGCGGCCTTCAGCGCTCCGTGAACCACGTCATCGGCCGCCGTCTGCGCTGCGGTGCCGAGGTACTCGACGCGCGCGCTGGAGCTGCTGCCAGCGCAACTCCGTATGGAAGTAGCTCTCGGGAACGAACTCGACTCCCTGTTGCGCGCGGCCGAACGCCTCCGCTCCCTCTCCGACGAGCAGAACATGGGGCGACCGCTCCATGACGAGACGCGCCAGCACGATCGGGTTCTTGACGCGCTTCACCCCCGCCACCGCCCCCGCGCGCAGCGTCCGTCCGTCCATGACCGCCGCATCCAGCTCGTGCGTCGCGTCGTGCGTGTACACGGCGCCCTTGCCGGCATTGAAATGCGGCGAATCCTCGAGCACGACGACCGCCGCCTGCACCGCGTCGAGGCTCGAGCCTCCAGTGGCGAGAATCCGGTGCCCCGCGGCAAGCGCGGCGTTCATGGCCGATCGCATCTCCGCCTCGCGGTCGCCGAGGCTCTCCAGTGTGACGTTGCCCGCGCCGGTGTGGATCACCATCCCCCACCGGGGCGGCTCGTCCGCACGAGTGGGAGACGGCGCCGGCGCCGTGCACGCGGACGCGTTCGCCGTCATCACCGCCAAGAGTAACAGCCGGCGCACGCTCGTGCCCTACGGGACCCTTCGACTCGCGCTCGGGGTCACCGCGTTGACGGGGAGAATTGCCAGGGCTCGGAGCGGCGCGCCGCTCCCGCCGCCGATCTTCATCGGCAGGGCGACGACGAACGCGCCGCGCAGCGGCAGGCGTTCGAGCGCCGTCAGGTTCTCGAGGGCGGGAATGTTGCGCTCGAACAGCACGCGGTGCGACTCGTACCGCGTCGATTGGCCGTAGTCGATGCTCGCGGTGTCGATCCCGATCGCCTTGATCGGGCGGTTCGCCGCCAGCCAGCGCGCCGCATCCGGATGAAGGCCCGGAAAATGCAGGTCCCGGAGGGCCTGCGCCCCGCGTTCGGCGGTTCCGAGGTACCCCGCCGCGTCCGGCCACCGGCGCGAGAAGCCGGTGCGAACGAGCAGGACCGCGTCGGGCGGGATCTCGCCCTGGTCCCGCTCCGCGCGCAGCAGATCATCGACGCCCACCTGGTAATCGCGGTCGCGGTCGGCCTGCGCGACGACATCGACGACGACGGCGGGGCCGATGAAGCGCTCGAGCGGAATCTCGTCGACCGCTTGGGCGCCGCGGGCGAAATGCACGGGCGCGTCGAGGTGGGTGCCGCCGTGCTCGGCGGCGGAGAAGTTGTTGGCGGCGTAGTAGAACCCTTCTGGCGTCACACCCTCGAATGCCTTTTCGAGGCGGAAGCGTTCGGACGTGGGCCAGACGATCGTCTCCGCATCGAAGGGATGGGACAAGTCGACCAGCTCACCCTGAAGAGCGGGGGCCGCAGCGGCCGGAGGCGCCGATGGCGTTGGCGCCGAACAGGACACCAACACCATCCCGACAGCGACCACGAGACTCGCTCGCGTCACCTCATCGCCCCGCTCTCGGATCCCCGACCTCGGATCCCGGACCCCGGATCCCTACCGGCGCGTTTCCTGCGTCGCGTCGTCGCCCGTGCAGACGAACCCGCCGATCTCCGGCCGCGGGGCGTGGCAGGGAGGCGCCTCGGCCGCAGGCAGATCGAGCGAGTAGAAGACACGGAACGTATCGCCGGCCTTGCCGTTGAAGTCGTAGACGACGACCGGATCGCGCCGCATCGTGTCGCCGAACGCCATTCCGTAGTTCATCGAGATGGCGGCGGCGGGATACTGCGCCGGGCGCACGCCCGCCAGCGGCTCGAAGTGGCTGTTGCGCACGACCGCCTTCTTGATCGGCGCCGTCGTCGTGGGCGGCGTGTAGGCGGTCGCCACCGCCACGCCGACGTAGTTGCGGAAGTAGCTGTTCTCGACCGTCGCCACGCCGTCGCCGCGCCCGGGCTCGGTCGTGGCGTGGGGAAAGAACGGACTCGCCACGCCGACGCGCAGCGCCTGGATGTCGGCGTTGCGGACCGAGACGCTCTTGGCGGCGTAGTTCGAGAACCAGACGCCGGTCGGCGTCTCGGTCCCGTCCGCCAGAACAGCCGAATCACCGCGGACCGTGAGGCGATCGATTGTCAGGCGATCGGCCGGAAACGCCGTCACGGCGTCGCGCGACGCGTGCCAGACCCTCAGGTTGCTCAGCGTGCCGTTCCAGCCGATGGCAACGCCCGTCTGGATGGCTCCGTACGCCTCGTTGCCGGTGAACTCGAGCAGCGGGGTGTCCACCGCGTCGATCAGCCTGTATTCGCCGTTGACGGTCGTGTCGGCGCCCCGGAAGGCGGGCACCCGCACCTCCTCAATCGCTCCCGCGGCAATGCCGTAGCCGAACACGTCGACGTTGGCGGCGACGTTCTGGCGCAGAACGTTGTTCGGCCCGCGCAGCCAGAAGCCGGCGCCCTCGCCGCCAGGATCGTTCGTGGCGCCCCCGTAGCCGCTGCGCGGCGCGAACTCGCCCGACCCTTCCGAGCGCATCGCGAAGTTGCGCTCGAAGACGTTGTGGCTCTCGTTGCCGTCCTCGGTCACGATGGCCGCGCCGCGCGAGTTGTAGACGACATTGTCCCGAATCAGCCCGTAGTGGCTGTTGTGGATCGTAATCCCCCACTTCGAGGCGTCGTCCACGGCGTTGCCGACGAGCGTGAACTGGTAGGGCTCGCCCTCCGGCCGCCGCGGGCCGAACGCGTGGTGGAAGTGGATCGAGTAGCGCCCGATCTGGTTCGTGCCGACGCGGCGGACCGTGCCGTCCGGATTGAACTCGGCGCTGTTGAGGACGCCCATCTTCGTGCGGCCGAGATCCTTGAAGAGCGCGTAGCGGATGTCGACGTCCGGGTGCCCGACGAAGATGACGTGGCCCCGCGTCCCCGCGGCGTTCGCCGAACGGATGATCACGTTGCGGCTGACATTGCCGACGTGCGGCAGGAACTCGACGGCGCCGGCGGCGTTCCGCGCGCCCTTGTGGCCGAACGCGAGGGGTGAGGCGAGCGTGACCGCGTCGCCCGACACGGCCGCCACCTGCAGCTCCTCCCACTGCCGGACGTACTCGCTGCCGCGCTCGCCGCGTTTGAGCTGGCGCGTGTCGGGCACGACGAGCTTGTCGCCAACCTTCCAGCCGGACGCCGCCTGCTCGAGCCGCACGACCGTCTGACCGGCGAGCGGTTCCGCGGCCACGCGGCTGAAGGTCGGCGTCTTGACGGCGCCGTGGATCCGGACGGTGCCCAGGCCGACGATCCCGTGGGTGAGTTGCTCCGGATCGCGGCTGGTGTCGATGGGCTGGTCGGGAATCACGATCTCCGCCGTCACGTCGGCGGCCACCGGCGCGTCGGCGGTGCCGACCTCCAATCGACCGGTGTCGAGGACGGTGACCGTCCCGACCGTGAGACGGGTGGTCCTGCTCGTCAGGAAGGCGAGCGCGCCTTCCACGTCGATACACGCAATCGCCGCGTCGCTCACCGCATCGTAGGTGACGCGCGTGCCAGGCCTGATGTGCACCCGGTCGCCCGCGGCGGGCACGCGCCCGGTCGACCAGGTGGCCGCGCTCGACCACGCGCCATCGGCGACCGCGGCGACGGTCGGAGCGGCGCACATTCGAGGAATGCCGTGGGCAATGCCGCTTGCCGGCGGGATGTGCGCGTGGTCCTGGGCCCACGCTGTACCGAACGAGACAGCGAGCGCGACCGCGACGACCATGAGGCCCGAACGTGTCATGACGCCCCCTCTCATGATTTCCCCCGACCGCGCGCCAGCGCCGCCAGTGACGCGCCGGCCACGACGCCGCAGACGAGCAGCGCAATCGTGTCGATTAGGCGAAAACCCTGCGAAAACGTGACGATGCCCGACAGCGCGACAACGAGCAGGAGGACTGGGACCGTACGCCGTATAGTCACGCAGCGGTGCGGGGGTAGTGTAAATCAGATTGGGATCCGGGATCCGGGGTCCAAGACCCGGGACCCGATCTCAGGTGGTCGCCCGCGACGCCCGCAGCGTCAGACCGCTCACCGCCAACTGGGCGGCCAGCGCGCATGCCAGCCCGGCCCCGAGCCCCAGACGGTCCACCGTCAGCGCCAACGCGAAGCAGAACAAGCCGAAGCCGGTGATGGCGCCAAGAAAGCCGTGCACGAAGACAACCGTGGCGGCGCTCCCCCGCTGGGCATGCGTGAAGGCGGTGATGACGGTCGTCAGCACCGGGAAGGCGTTCAGCAGACCGCTGAGGAGCGGACCAAGCCGGCCGGCCGCCGCGGTCAGCACGACAACGAGCGTGGCCGTGGCGAGCAGACGCAGCGGGAGATCGCCGCGCGGCGCGACCGTGGGGCCCACGGGATGCTCCACCCGCGGCAGCAGGCGCCGGCCGACGACGGTGGCGGCAAACAGACCGACGAGGCTCAGCATGATCGTGGGCTGGACGTGATAGAGGGCCCACGTGGTCGCTCCGAACGCGAGGTAGCCAATCAGGAGCGATGCCACCCACGGCAGGCGTACCGACGTGAGCGCGTACGCCGTCGCGTACGCCACGGTGCCGATGAGGCCCGCCAGCGTCGCGTGCGACGCCCGGGCGGCAAACGCGGTGCCCTGCTCGACGGCGAGGAACACGAGCACCGGTCCCGCCACGACCGGCATCCCCGAGAGCCAGCCGCCCACCGCGGGCCCCCAGCGGCGGACCGCGACGGTCACGGCCGCCACGAGCCCGGGAGCGACGACGAGCTTCAGCAGCAGGAGCACGGGTCAGAACAACGCCCAGGGATAGAGTGGATAGGCGTACGCGTCGCTGGCGTAGGGGCGACTCGCCGCTCCCCCCGTGGACGCCGCCTCGTCGTGCTGGGCTGTCGGCCAGCGGTGCCCCCGCGCGTCCTCATAGGTTGGCGTGGCGAGCACCGGGGCGTAGAACTTTTCCAGAATCCGATTCTCACGCCAGGCTGCGGCCAGCTCGCCCCCGTCCCATGCCTGATTGCGCTGCCTCACGTGCCAGAGCGCTTCGGTCAGGTACTGATCCTCGCGCCAGAGCCGCCGCTGCACGAGGGGGGGATCGGTTCGCCATCGCTCCGCCCGTTCTCTTGCCGCGCGTTCGAGCCGCGCCGCCGTGTAGCGCGAACGAAACGAGCCGATCTCCGGATCGCTCACGTCGTAGCCGACGTGGACCGTGTAGAAGAACAGCCCGAAGACGACGAGCGCCGCGGAGGACCATCCTATCAGCGCCGCCCGCGCCCGCTCGTCGAAGCCGCCGGGCGAGGGCGGATCGAGCGCCGCGGCCACGAGCACGCCGCACGCGCTGGCGACACCGTTGAGCAGCACGTCGCGCGCCTCGCCCGCCCGGATCGGAATGAACCACTGGAACCATTCGTCCAGGCTGCCGACGATCGTGCCCGCCACGAGCGGGAGCACGACGAGGGCGGCGCCATCGAGCGGGCGGCCCTCGATTCCACCCCGGGCGCCAGGCGCGGGGCGCCACGCCCGATAGAAGAGCCACGCCAGCACTCCGTACTCGGCGAAGTGGAAGCTTTCGGTGAACGTGAGGCCGGTGATTCGGATGTAGGCCGCGGCCACCCCGAAGCCAAGCGCGGCAACTGAGTACCGCAGCAGGCGGCGGTCGCGAATGCGCCAGACTGCGCCCACCAGCGCCGCGCCGGCCGGCACGGCGCCGGCGGCAATGCCCAGCGTGCGGGCCTGTCCGGGCCACCTGGCGCTGACGCGGGTGAACAACTCCTGCGCGAACGGGGCGGAGAGAATGACGGCCGCCGCGACCGCGGCAGCCACGGCGAACCGGCTCCGGATCATCGGCTCTGGAGTGTCACTCGACTACGCGGGCGCGCCATCCAGCCACGTCTCGACAGCCGGTGATGCGAAGACACAGCCGCGCTTCATGGGCGTTCTACCCGAACGGTCGCCGGCGTCGGTGCCGCGTGGCCTGTTCGAAGGCGTGCGCGATCTGGAGCACGCTCCATTCGTCCCGGTGGCGGCCGACGATCTGGATGCCCACGGGAAGCCCGGCAGCGGTAAAACCGGCCGGCACGGAGATCGCGGGAGTTGCCATGAACGTCACGTACCAGCACGAGCGCATCCAGTCGATGTAGCTCGTCATGGGCGTGCCGGCGATCTCGGTCGGATACGGCACATCGACATCGAAGGGCGCGACCTGCGTCACCGGCAGCACGAAGTAGTCGTACCGCTCGAAGAACTGCCGGCTCTGCTCGTACATCTGCGCCTGCCGGGCGAGCGCCCGCCCGATGTCGGCGCCGGTCAGGCGCTCCGCCTGCTCCACCTCGTACTTGATCGTGTCCTTCACCCATTCGGGATTCTGGCCTAGCAGCGCGGCGTACTGCGGGTGGTTGGCGGCATGGCGCAGCGCGGGAAACGCCTGCTCGACGCCGGTGAAATCGGGCTCGGCCTCCTCGACCAGGCAGCCGAGAGACTCGAAGACGCGCCGGTTGCCGTCGACAATCCGGCGGATCTCGGGCTCGACCGGGATGCCGCCAAGCGTCCGCCACCAGGCGACGCGAACGCCCTTGAAGCCGCGCTCCAGCGACGCGCGGAACCGCGCGCTGTCGCCGGTGAGCGCCAGCGGGCTGCGGGCATCGTATCCGGCGATCGCGCTCAGGAAGAGCGCCACGTCGGCCACCGATCGGGCCATCGGCCCGGACACCGAGAGCGGCGACCAGCTCGCCGAGTCGGTCGGCACGCGTCCCGGCGACGGCCGCAGCCCGACGACGTTGCAGAAGGCGGCGGGATTCCGCAGCGAGCCACCGGTGTCGCTGCCATCGGCAATCGGCACCATCCCGCACGCCAGCGCCACGGCGGCGCCTCCACTGCTCCCGCCGCACGTCTTGGCCGCGTCATACGGGTTGCGCGTGGCCCCGAACACCGTGTTGAAGGTCTGCGAGCCGGCGCCGAACTCGGGGGTATTCGTCTTTCCGCAGGTGATGGCGCCGGCCGCGCGGATCCGCGTCACGACGAGCGCGTCGCGCGTGGGCACGCGGTCCCGGTAGAAGGGCGAGCCGCGCGTCGTGCGGATGCCGGCCGTGTCCACCAGATCCTTGTGGGCGACCGGCAGACCGTGCAGCACGCCCAGAGGTCCACCCCGGACGGCCTGCTCGTCGGCGCGGGCCGCGTCGGCCAGCGCACGATCGGCCACCAGCGTGACGATGGCGTTGACCTTCGGATTGACCCGCTCGATCCGCGCGAGGTGGGCGGCCATGACCTCGCGCGCCGACACCTCCTTGCGACGAATCAGCGCCGCGAGGTCGATGGCGCTGAGATCGCAGAGCTCGTCGGCACGGTTGGGCTTCCTCACGGCCGACTGCGCCGGCGCCGCGTCGGCTCCCCGCTCCGCCAGCGTGCCGGCGACCGCCGCCAGCCCGAGCGTCTGGCCGAACGCGCGGCGGCTGACCGGAACCATCTATTTCAACGCGTAGACGTCGTACTTGACCGCCGTCCCGACGCGCTCGCCGACGGCCACCGCCTGCAGGCGCGTGAGCCAGGCGTAGCGGGGATCGCCGGTTTCGAAGAGCGGCGCCGCCCGCAAGCGGGCGCCGGCCGGAGTGGTCTCGCCGACGCCGTTGTAGGTGACGAGGACGAGCGCGCCATCGTCGGTCCGCATCGTCACGCGCACATCGAGCTTGTAGCTCCCGTCGGCGCGGTTGGTGATCCAGTCGCCCGACGGTCCCTGCAGGGTCGCCTTCAGGCGCGGACCGTCGAACCGGCCGCCGGTGATCTGCACGATCGTCCGCGTTCCCTGCGGTCCGTTCTCGACGACGGTGCGGGCGCCGGTCTCGGCGCGGAGCGTGCCGAGATACTCGAAGGCAGGGGCCGTCGGCCCCTCGGTGGTGGTTTGAGCCGACAGGGTGGCCAGCGCCAGGCCGAAGAGCAGCGCGGGTGCGGCACGCATGGTTCCTCCTCCGTTCATCCTACTTGACTCTGCCGCCGAATCCCCGGGCCAGCATCCGAATGCGCAGCAGGGTGCCTCCCCCCGCGATGTACAGCGTCTGCTTGTCGGGGCCGCCGAACGTCAGATTCTGGCACCGGCGCGTGATGCACCAGACCGGGATCGCTCCGAGGTGTTCGCCGTTCGAGCTCACCACCTCAATCCCCGCTTCGGTCAGGGCGTACAGGCGTCCCGCGTCGTCGATGGTCAGACCGTCGGCGTTCGAGACGGGCGGCTCACCCGCCGCAACGGAGCGATCCCGGCCGATGTAGGCCGCCAACACGCGGCGATTGGCGAGGCGGCCGTCGGGACCCACGTCGAATGCGTAGACGTGAATCCCGCCCGTGTCGTTGACGTAGAGGATCTTCTCGTCTCGGCTCAGCATGAGCCCATTCGGCCGGGCGATATCGTCGGCGACCCGGATCGGCATTCCGCCCGGCGGCACGTAATAGACCGCGGGCGACAGTGCGCCCGGCGGCGTGGGCCTCGGTCCGAGGTCGGAAAAGTACACGCCGCCCCTCCGATCGGAGACGACGTCGTTCGGCCTGCCGAACGGCTTCCCCTCGTATCGATCGGCGATGACCGCCTCCCTGCCGGGCGGCCAGATGACGCGGGGACCGGCGACGCCGGCCCGCGTCTGCAGCGAGATCAACCGGCCCTGCCGGTCGAACGTCATCCCAAGGGGACCGTTCAGGTCGCCCACGAACGTGGACACCTGGTCGTCGTCGCCGAGCCGCACGACGCGGTTGCCCTGCGACTCCGAGAACACGAGCCCGACCTCCGGCAGCCAGAGAGGATCGTCCGCCGACCGCAGGCCGCGCACGACGAGTTCGGGGAGCGTGCCTCCCTTGATGACGCCGGCGATGTCCGGGGCGGGCTGCAGCACGACCGTGTTGGGGGCCGGCTGCGCGGCGGCCGATGCGGCCGTCGAGCCGATCAGCGCGACTACGACGGGAACCACGAGCGCGTGCCGATGCATACCGGGGATGTCTCGTCAGCGCGCGGCGCGGATATACGCGTCCACCTGGCGCTCGAGCATGTCGAGCGGCAAGGTCCCGGCGCCGAGCACGGCGTTGTGGAACCCGGTGAGCGAGAAACGATCGCCGAGCGCGCGCCGCGCCCGCTCGCGCAGTTCGACGATCTCGAGCTGTCCGATCATGTACGCGCACGCCTGACCGGGATTGACGACGTACCGGTCGACCTCGCTCGCCTCGATGCCGTACGCAATCGCCTGCTCGCGCGTCCACCGCTTGGCGTGCAGGCCGGTATCGACGACCAGCCGCCGGGCGCGGAACAGCTGCGCGTCGAGGTAGCCGAGCAGCCCCTCGGGATCGTTCTCGTACCAGCCCGACTCGGCGGCGAGCCGCTCCGCATAGAGCGCCCACCCTTCGGTCAGCGCCGTAATCCCGCCGAAGAGGCGCACGCGCCGGAACAGCGGCTGGGCGGTGTTCTCGAGGTCGAGCGCCACCTGGAGGTGGTGCCCCGGCACGGTCTCGTGGTAGACGAGCGTCCGCAGGCCGAACTTCGACATCCGCGCGGGCCGGAGCGGAATCTGGAAGATGCCCGGCCTGGAGCCGTCGAGCGGCGGTGCGTTGTAGCTGGCGGCGGCGGTCGCCTCGCGGAACCGCGGGTACGCCTGGGCGATCACGGTGGCCCGGGGCGGCCGCTCGATGAATGGCGCCACGCGCTGCTCGGCGTCGCGCATGACGGCTTCGACGTCGGCCATGAGCGCCCCGCGCCCCTGTTCGTCGAGCGGGTAGCTCAGGTCTTTCCCCAACTGCTCGATCCGGTCGTTCAGGGCTCCGTTCGTGCGTCCGAGCCGGTGCAGGACCACCCCCATCTCCTGCTCGATGCGCTCGACCTCGCGCAGCCCGATCTCGTGAATCTCGTCGGCCGTCAGCGTCGTCGTCGTGTGCCGCCGCAGGTGGTAGGCGTAGGCCTCGCGCCCCCGCGGGAGCCGCCACAGCCCGGCCTCGTCGGTGGCCCGTTCCGCCTGCGCCGTCAGCAGGGCGATGGCCGTTCGCCACGCCGGGTACACGCCGGTCTCGACCAGCCGGGCGGCCTCGGCCACCAGCGACTCCCGCCGGGCGGCCGGTACATCCGGGAGGCCGGCGAGCCGCTCGTTCAGCGTCGCGACGAACCCGTGCTCCGCCGGCGGCGGCGCGATGAACTGCTGCATCTGCGCGATGGTCGCCCGGAGGATGAAGCGCGGCGGCAGGATTCCCGCCCCGTCCAGCCGGCGTGCCTCGGCCGCCGCCTCCGCCATCCGCGCCCCCACCTGCGCCAGCCGCGCCAGGTAGTTCTCGCCGTCCCGGGCCGAGCGCACCGGATGGGACACGGTCAGGGTGGTCACGAGCGAAATGTTCGTCCCGCCGAACTGCTCGAGGGGAAAGACGTAGTCGAGATAGGGCTCGCCGGCGGCGATCGTGTCGAGCTGCCAGTCGAGCAGCTCCGCCGCCACCTGCTGCGCCGCCGGCAACGAGACGCGATCGAACCGGCGCAGCGCGGCGAGACCGCGCGAAGCGAGCTGGACGCGATGGCGTTGCCACGCCGAGGTGGCGGGCGTCAGCTCGCGCTCGAGCCGTTCCTGCTCCGGCCCGGCCAGATAGCGCGTCGCGACGGCCTGGTTGGGATTGCCGCGCACCCACTCGGCGGCGAACTCGCGGAAGAAATCGTCGATCGAACGAGCCTGGGCGCGCACTCCCGCATCGGCGGCGAAGAGAGAGAGCGTAAGCACGACGCCGAGGCGGGCGACGATCGGCATAGGGGATGGCGCGCCGGAGGCGCGCCCCCTGGACGGTGAACTGAGAACCCTTCGAACCTACTTCAGATGTTTGCTGACCAGCTTGGTCATCTCGAACATGTTGACGCTCGACTTGCCGCCGAAGACCGGCTTCAGAGAGTCGTCGGCCTTGATCATGCGTCGGTTCTTCGCGTCCTGGAGCTTGTGCTTCTTGATGTACGCCCAGAGCCGTTTGGTGACCTCGGTCCGCGGGATCGGCTTCGATCCGACGACCTCGGCCAGCGCGAGGCTCGGCGTCATCGCCTTCATGAACGCTGGGTTCGGTTTGCGGGCGGTCTTTCTCGCGCGTTTGGCCATCGCTGTCCTTTCGAGAAATAGAGGAGCTGTCGCGTCACATAGTAACGCGAAAACGCTTCGGCGCCTGCTGATTTTCTGAGCGGCTCAGTCGCCCGCCGTCACCGAGTACGGCGCGCTCGCGTACACGATGCGTCCGCCGACCATCGTCAGGAGCGACTCGATGCGTCCGATCTGCTCCACCGGCGCCGTCATGTAGTCGGCCGAGAGCACCGCCAGGTCCGCCCATTTCCCCACCTCGAGCGAACCGCGCGTGTCCTCGTCGTGGGAGACCCACGCGCTGCCGGTCGTGTAATACCGCAGCGCATCGGCGCGGCCGGGCGTCTCCTGAGAGCCCCGAACGGGCGCGCCGGAGGCGGTCCGGCCGTCGAGCAGCCACTGCAGCACGGTGAAAGGGCTGTACGTGGAGACACGGTGGGCGTCGGTTCCCGCTCCGATGGGCAGGCCCATCCTCGTCGCGGTGACCACCGGGGGCATGCGGCGGGCCGCCTCGCTCCCGGCGCGCTTCACGACCTCGTCGCCGTTGTTGTACATGGCGTCCTGGACCGTCCAGCCGAGGCCGAGCGCCTTCATCCGTTCGAAGGTGCCCGCCGACCCGTCGTTCAGGTGCGCGATCGTCCATCGGAGCGGCGCAATCGGAAACTCCGTGTTGACGCGCTCGAAGATACCGAGCAGCTCGTCGACGTTGGCCTCGCTGTTCCAGTGCATCGTCACCGTCAGTCCACGCGAGGCCGCCCAGCGGACGATGTCGTAGTACTTGGCCTTGGCCTCCTCCGGCGGCTTTCCGTCGATGCCGTTCATCGCCCACGTAATCCGCTCGCCGAGGCCGTTGAAGCGGAGCATGTCGTCCCCGAAGCCCTGCGGCATCATCGCCAGATAGTTCTGGTACTCCTCGAACTCCTGTCCGGGCGTCATGCCGCACAGGCTGTAGGCGACACGAACGGTGAGCTGCCGGTCGCGCCAGACCTTGAAGAGCGCCTGGTACTCCCGCGGGGTCACGTTGTTGCCGCCAGGGTCGACGACCCCGGTGAGACCGAGCCGGTTCAGCTCGCGGAAGAACGCCCGCGTCCCCTCGACCTGCTGCTCGAAGGTCGGCTTGGGAAGACGTTCGAAGAACTCCACCAGGTTCCCCGTGATGACGCCCGTCAGACCGCCGGAGGCGTCGCGCTCGAGGCGGTTGCCGCGCGGCAGGTCGGCGTCGCTCGCGATGCCGAGCGCCGTGAACGCGAGCGGCGTCAGCATCCCCCATCCGTAGGCGAGCTGCACGTACACCGGGTGGTTCGGCGCGGCCGCGACGAGCTCCGCCTGCGTCGGCCGGCGCCGCTCCGGAAAGGCGTCGAGCGTGGCGGGCGGCGTGACCACGACGAGCCAGGCGCCGGGCTTGGCAGCGCGCGCCGCCTGGCGCAGCCGATCGAGCGCATCGGCCAGCGACCGCGCGCCGATCCAGTTCACTTCGGTGCTGAAGCTCAGGGCCGCACGGGTCGCGTGCATGTGCGAGTCGATGAGCCCAGGGATGACCGTCCGGCCGCCCAGGTCGATCCGTCGCGTGCCAGGCCCGGCGAGCTTCCCAATCTCGGCGCTGCGGCCGAGGGCCACGATGCGCCCGTCGCGCACCGCAAGCGCCTCGTGGGTCGAGAACCTGGCGTCGACCGTCAGGATCTTGCCGTTGAGGAGAACAGTGTCCGCCTGCTGCGCCCGAGCATCGGAAACCAGGCCCGGCACGAGCGCCGCCACCAGCGTCACGACCGCGAGAAAGGTGCGCATCGAAACCTCCAGATCGGAACGGATGGAATCTTATCGCTACCGCTGCATCGCCTCGTCGGTGATGTCCAACGCGCGATCGATGATGGCAAGACCCTCGCGAAGCTCGGCTTCGGTGATGCAGAGCGGCGGGTTCGTGAAGAAATAGTTCCACCGGACGAACGTGAACAGCCCTTCCTGCCGGAAGAACGTCCCGAGCGCGGCCATGTCGGGGGAGGTGCCGTTGAACGGAGCCATCGGCTCCATCGTGCGGCGGCTGCGCACCAGCTCCACCGCGCCGAAGAGGCCGATCGACCGGACGGCGCCGACAGACGGATGCCTCGCGGCCAGATCGTCCAGCAGTTGCCGCATCAGCGCCCCGCGCTCCCGCGCCCGCTCGATGAGCCCGTCTTCCTCGTACACGGCGAGGGTGGCGAGCGCCGCCGCGCACGCCACCGGGTGGCTGCTGTAGGTCAGTCCGCCTGGGAACATCCGGTCGCGGAACGTGTCGGCAATCGCCTGCCGCAGGCCGACGGCGCCGAGCGGCACGTAGCCGCTCGTCAGCCCCTTGGCCATGGTCATGAGGTCGGGCACGACGCCCCAGTGCTCGATGGCGAACCACGTGCCCGTGCGGCCGAACCCGCTCATCACCTCGTCGGCAATCATCAGGATGCCGTACTTGTCGCAGAGCGCCCGGACCCCCTGCATGTAGCCGTCGGGCGGCACGAGCACGCCGTTCGTGCCGGTCACCGTCTCGAGGATGAAGCCCGCGATCGTCTGCGGCCCTTCGAGCTGAATGATCTCCTCGAGCTGCCGCAGCGCCTCCTCCGCGCTGTCCCAGCCGCGCCGCACCCCGTGATAGGGATCGAGCACGTGCACGAACCCAGGCGCCGGCGGCTGGCTCCACCGCCGCGGGTCGCCGGTGGCCGAGATCGCCGCCGCGGTGGCGCCGTGGTACGACCGGTAGCGCGCCAGGATCTTCGGGCGGCCGGTATGCGCGCGGGCGATCTTGAAGGCGTTCTCGTTGGCCTCGGCGCCGCCGTTGGTGAAGAAGAACACGTTGATGTCGCCCGGCGCGACCTCCGCCAGCTTGGCGCCCAGGCGTGCGCGCGCTTCGGTCGTCATGCCCCCCGGGGTCACGTAGCAGACCGCCTCCGCTTGCCGCCGAATCGCCTCGATGACGCGTGGATCGCCATGGCCGATGTTCACGCACATCAACTGGCTGTTGAAGTCGATGAAGCGCTTCCCCTCGGGCGTCCAGAAATAGACGCCCTTGGCGCGCGCGACTGGAATTGGATCGACGGCGCTCTGAACGGCCCACTCGGAGATGGTGTGCCGCCTGGAGAGCGCGACGATTTCGTCACCGGTCATGCATCTCCGATCCGGCGGGTCCAAAAGGACCCGCCCTGCGTCCTATCGGGGGTTCGTGGATGCCACGTGGGCCGGGTCCCCTTGGGCCCGGCATCATGATCGCGTACTCCGGCGCAGGAACGAATGTGCACGTCGATGGCCGCCTGGCGGACTTTGTCGATCGGCAGGGCGGGGTCGCTCAACGGGGCGGCCGCCTGGACCAGGCCGGCGACGACACGTCTCGGCATCGGGATTCTCCACCGAAAATTCCCCGATCTTCGTGGGTCTCTCTCGGGCGCGACGCACAGGCTTGCCGCCGCAAGACAGTCCTGGTTGGTGACCTCTTTGCAATACGCTAATAGAGGGTGATGGTTGCCGCCTCCGTGCGGGGATGGCTGCTGGTGCTGGTCGTAGGCCACGCACTGCTGCCGGCGGGCGCCGCGGCGCGGCAGGCGCCGTCTCCGGCACGAAGCTCCACTTATACGCTCGCCGACGAAGCGGTCCTCGGACGCGAGGCCGCTGCCGCCATCCGCAGGCATCTGGCGATGGTGGCCGACGGAAGCGCCGACGTCTACGTCCGGGCGCTCGGACGACGGCTGCGGGCGGCGGTGCCGGCCGAATTCGTTCATCCCGGGTTCGACTACACGGTGTGGGTGCTGAACGACGACGACCTCACGACCGTCGCGCTGCCTGGCGGCCCCGTCTTCATCAGCCGCGGGATGGTCGACGTGGCGCCGAGCGAGGCCGCGCTGGCGGGGCTGATTGCGCACGAGTTCAGCCACGTGGCGCTTCGCCACGGCACGACCCAGGTGAGCGAAGGCGAGCGGTATCAGCTTGGCGCCATCACCGGCCGGCTCATCGGCGAAACCTTCAGCGCGCATGCCACGGGAACGCTCGATCGGGGCGTGCAGTACGGCGCAACGGCGTACTTCTTGACCCACCGCGCCGAGCACGAGCGCCAGGCTCACTTCGTCTCCGAACGAATCATGCGACGCGGCGGGTACAACTCGCAGGCGTTGACCACGATGCTGCAGGCGATCTCGCTCGAGGTGCTGCGGGGAGGACCTGGCTGGATCCGGAGCCATCCCACCTCGATCGATGGTGGCGAGGGCGGCTCCCTTCAAGGGCTCGGCAGCGCGAGTACAACGCTTCAGGAGGCGGCGGTGGACCCGCTGTCGCCGGCGCTCGCCGTCGTTCAGGCGCGGCTCCGGGCCTGGCCTTCGGGACGCAACATCGGCGAGGCTCCGCACGGGCGCCAGGCGCCGCTCGCCCGCATCGGACGCGGCATCCTGGCGCCGTCAGGAGTTTCTCAACCTGCCGCCGCCGGGGACCTGCTGCGCGTGAGCGTGCCGCTCAACTGGCGGCGGCTGCCGATGGGCAACACAGTGGTCTTCTCGCCCGACGGGGCGTACCTCAGCTCGCCGGACGTACCGTTTGCCGCCACGCACGGTTTGCAGATCGGCGTGGCGCGGAGCCTCACGAGCGATCCCCGTGGAGACCTCCAGACGCTGCTGACGGCCTTCGGACGGGGCAACGGGTACTTCACCTGGACGCCTGCGTTCCAGCAGGTGACGCTGGGCGGCCGGCCCGGTGTCACGACGACGGCATCCAACGTGTCGCCGGTAACGGGACAGTTCGAATACGTGTCGGTATCGGCCGTACACCTGAGGGATGGCAGCCTGCTGTACGTGGTCGGAGTGGCGCCGCAGGATGAAGCCGGCGTGTACCGAAACGCCTTCACTCGTGTGCTGGAATCGGTCGAGATCCTGGAATGAGCCGCCGCCAGGGCTGAGGGAAGGGCTCAGCCCGCTGCAAGAAGTGATCGGACGAAATCCCGCACGTTCGCCATCTGCTCGATGGCGTGCACGCGCCGGATCACGTCTTCGGTCCGCTGCCGGCCGATTACCGGCGCCATCAGATCGCGCACCTTCGCGTTGATCCCCTCGGTGTCAACCGGATTCTCCTTCGTCCCCGGCGCGTGGCGGGTGAAGTGGCTGACGCGCCTCCCGTCCCGGAGCGCGACCTCGACCAGACCGCTGCGCGGCGCCTCGGGCACCACGAGCGACCGGTCGGCCACGAGCTCCACACGCTTCATCACCGCCATGACCCGCGGATCCTTCATCCGCTCGAAGGAATGGCTGTCGGCGAACGACACGGTGCCGTCGAGCAGGCCGACGGCGAGCACGTACTGGATGTTGACGTCGGGCATCGCGCGTCCGTTGACGACGTTGGCGCCGTCCTCGGGAAGGCGGGCCACGACGCGCTCGACGTTCTCGGCGGTCAGGCCGTGCTGGCGCCGCAGCGTCAGCAGCGCGTCGAGCGGCGCCTGGATCGGATAGCCGACCGAGAACGTCTTGATGGCGGTCTCGGTGACGAAGAAGCGTGTGCCGAGGCCGGCCACCATCTCCTCCGGCTTCGGCTCCGTGGAGAGCGCCTGGATCATGTTGTGCTCGCCGTCGAGCACTTCCCGGACGCCGGTGAACCCCGACTGCACCATGAGCGCCGCGCTGACGCCATTGCGCGCCCCCATGCCGCCGAAGTCGAACGCCTTCTCGATGTGCTCGTTGTCGCGGACCCAGCTCCAGAGCCCCGACACCTGCTGCGCGGCGTAGGAGAGCGCGTAGCGCGTCCGCTCCTCGTCGAGGCGCGCCAGCGCGGCCGCGGCGCCGACGGCGCCGAAGGTGGCGCTCGTTCCCTCCGCGGCCCGATGGGTCGCGCGGACGTGGTCGGGGCCGAGCGCCATGAGGAACCGGCAGCAGAGGTCGTAGCCGAGCACGACCGCCCGCAGGAACTCGGTCCCCGAGCGTCCCTCGCGCTCGGCGACCGCCAGCGCCGCCGGCACGACCGCGCACCCGGGGTGCGCCTTGGTGACCGGCTCGAAGTCGTCTGTTTCGTCCGCGTGCGCGAACATCCCGTTGGCGAGCGCGGCGTTGGTCGCGGTTGTCCTGATGTCGGTCGTCATGACCGAGGCCTCGGGGGTGCCTCCCTGCGTCCGGATGAAGCGGATGGCCGCCTCGCCCGGCGTCATGCGCGCGCCCGAGACGATCGCGCCGAGGGTATCGAGGATGCGGTGCTTCGCTTCCCGCACCACGTCGGGCGGGAGGCTCCCCTCGCGCGAGGCGACCATGTAGCGCGCCAGACGGCCGGTGACGTCGGCCGACCCGGGGCGGGTCGCGCTCTGGCCGGCGCTCACGCTCGCGGGAAGGCCCGCCGCCGCCACCAGTCAGCCCGCCGTCTCGAGCATCCGCCGCCGCGTCAGGCCGTTCTTCGCCATGCGCGCCATTATATGTAGGGCGGGGCCTCTCCGCGGGCTACGCCAACAGGGAGGCGAACGACCGGACGACGAAGAAGCCGTAGAAGAGCGCCATCGCCACCAGCATGACGCGCCGCCACATGGGCGGGCGGATGTGCGGCGGCAGCAGCCGCGTGTTCAGGTACAGCAGATGAATCGCCCCCACCACGAGCACGAAGCCGGCCATGTTGGCGCCGACCTGGATGAGGAAGAACGGCTGCGCCATCCGGAGCGCGACGATCCCCCAGAGGACGACCACGGCGAGCACGCCGTAATAGACGACCCGCACGTCGCCGCCGCGCCAGCCGCGCAGCCGGCTGCTGCCGGTCCACAGGATGTCGGTGATCGCGCGGACCATCCCCTCGAGCTGATCGAGCTGCGTCTTGAACAGCACCCAGGCGCCCAGGAAGGCGATGGCGCCGCCGAGCAGCGCGCCGCCGGTGCCGCTGATCGCCTGGGCGAGCGCCGCCGCGATGCCGAGCCCCTGGATGTCGGTGCCGCGCGCCAGGAACGTGACGTAGATCATCGCCGGCAGAATCATCCCGAGGATCGCCCCGGCGCAGAAGACACCCCACTGATCGGCGCTGATGATCCGCCACCAGCCGCGCCACCGGCGCATCTCCTCCGGAGTGCCGTCGAAGATGAAGCCGTTGTGCGCGAGATTCACCTTCTGGCCGCCCACCGCGCACGGAATGTAGCCGACACGCTCGCTCATGCCGTATCCGCGGTCGCGCGCCCAATTCGAGAGCACGATATTGGTGACCCCGCCGGCGCCCGAGTAGGCCACGAGCGCGCCGAGCAGGAAGAGATCCGCGCCTACCGGGAAGAAGTCGAACGTGCCGCGCGTCAGATCGAAGCCGCTGAGGCCGAGCACCCCGGCCGCCCACGTCCCGCTCGGCACGAAGAGCAGGGCGAGCACGAGAAAGCTGGACAGGATGGCGGCGACCAGAATCCAATTGAGCAGTTCGAGCGTCCGCTCGATCCGCCGGCCGAACGTCAGGATCGCGGCGCAGACGAGGAACGCGCCGACACCGATCAGGTAGATCGTGTTGGCGTCGGCCGCCGCAGCGAGCCTCCGGGTGAACAGGAAGAAGATCGCGCCGGCCGCCGCCCCCGCCCATCCGGGCCACCCGACGTGCAGGAAGTAGAGGATCGAGTACACCCAGGCCCAGAACGTCGACGAGGGGCGCGTGCGCATGAAGCCGGTGAACACCGGTTCGCCAGTCGCCAGCGTGTAGCGCATCAGCTCGGTGTTGAAGATCGTCTGGAAGTAGACGGCGATGCCGACGACCCAGAGGAGCGACAGCCCGTGCCGGACGAATGCCGCGGGGCCGAGCAGGAACTCGCCGCTGCCGATCGACACGCCGAGGACGATGATGCCGGGCCCGACCGCCTTGAACCAGCCGAGGCCGTGCGGTGTCGGTGCGAGCGGCAGCTCGGCCTTCGTCCAGGGGTCGAGGCCGGACCGCGCTTCGATGGGGAGTGGCTCGTCGGTGGATGCGGTCACCAAAGGGCCTCTATCCTAAACGAAAACCTGCTATAGTAGGGGGGTCACTGTTGGATCCCGCCGAGTTGGTTCTGCCTGCGTCAGCCTGATTCCTGCACGCTTCCAGAAGTCTTCCAAGTTTGCTGCTTCCAACCTTTCACGAAGGAACGTGCGATGCGAATCTATGTAGGAAATCTGTCGTTCACCACCGATGAAACACAGCTCGAGCAGCTGTTCGCGCCGCTCGGCGCCGTCGAATCGGTCCATCTGGTCCGCGATCGCGAGACCGGGCGGTCACGCGGCTTCGGATTCGTCGAAATGGCCGACGACCAGGGGCGCGCGGCGTGCGAAACGCTCGATCAGAAGGAGTTCGAGGGACGTCGCCTGACGGTCAACGAGGCCCGGCCGCAGGAGCGGCGCAGCGGCGGCTACGCCGGCGGCGGCGGTGGCGGCCGCAGCGGCGGCTTCGGGCGTCCAAAGCGCGAAGCGCGCTGGTAACCTCGAATCGCGCTAGACTGTCGCCATGCGCCACCTCGGCCTGGCGGCAGTGCTGGCCGTGGCGTGCGCCGTCGCGGCGCACGCCCAGTTCGGACGCGGGTTCTTCGGATCCCGCGTCGCCACAGACCGCGACTTCGATGGTCGGTTCCACTACTGCCGCATGATGTACCGCCCGGCCATGAACGGCTGGGGCGGCAGCTGGCGGACCGACTATCCGATGGCGGACATCAACCTCTCGGTCCGGCTGTCGGAACTCACCAAGATCCTGGTCAGTAAGAACAGCACGGGCGCTCCAAACCACCTGCTCGTACGCCCTGGGGGAGAAGAGCTCTTCCAGTGCCCGCTGGTAATCATGTCAGCGCCCGGCAGCGCGTCCTTCCAGGAGGAGGAGGCGGCCCGGCTGCGCCTCTACCTGGAAAAGGGCGGCTTCCTCTGGACAGACGACTCGTGGGGGACGTACCAGTGGCAGCACTGGGTGCGCGAGTTTCGCAAGGTGCTGCCGGCGGACCAGTACCCGATCGTCGATCTGCCGCTCGGGCACGAGCTGTTCCGCACGCAGTTCGAGGTCACCGAGATCCCGCAGATCCCGAATATCGGCTTCTTCCTGCGCTCCGGCGGCCGGACCTCGGAGCAGGGCGCGGACAGCGCGGTGCCGCAGGTCAAGGCTGTCGCCGACGGCGATGGACGGCTGATGGTGCTGATGACGCACAACACCGACATCGCCGACTCGTGGGAGCGCGAGGGCGAGGACCCCTCGTACTTCTACGCGTTCAGCCCGCGCGGCTACGCCTTCGGCATCAACGCCGTGCTGTACGCGCTTACGCACTGAACTCTTGGGCGTTGGGTAGACCCAAGGCCTGAAGCCCGAAGCCCAGCGCCTACTTCTTGGCGTACTTGGTCAGCCCCCCCTCCGCCACCTTGCGCGAGATGGGCCCCTCGGCCGCGTAGACGTTGCCGTCGGCATCGACCGCCACGCCTTCACCCGCCGCCCCCTCGTAGTTCCCTGTGGCGTGCGGCGGGATGAACGCCAGCACCTTGTCTTGCTTCACGCTCCCGATCCGGATGCCGGTCTTCCATTCCGGATGCCGCATCGGATTCGATTCGGAATCGATCGCATAGAGCATGTCGTTCCGGTCGATGAACACTCCGCTGACGCGGCTGAATTGACGCCACGTGTCGAGCAGCGTCCCCTCCTGATCGAAGATCTGGATGCGGTGGTTGCCGCGGTCGGCGACGAAGAGCCTTCCGCGCGAGTCGAACGCCATGGCGTGGGGCGTGCGGAACTCGCCGGGGCCGGAGCCGAGCCGCCCCCATTCCTTGACGTACTTACCGTCCTTCGTAAACTTCACGATTCGGCCGTCGGTATCGGGCGGCGGATTCGGGTTCTGCCCGCTGTGGCCAACCGACACGAAGATGTCGCCGTTTGGCGCCGTGATGACGTCGTTCGGCTCGTTGAAGGCGTCGGGGCCGCGGCCCGCCACGCCGGCGCGGCCGAGCGTCAGCAGCACCTTCCCCTCGGGGCTGAACTTGAATACCTGATGCCCTTTCGTCCCGTCCTTGCTCCGCTGGCCGTCGGTCACCCAGACGTTGCCGTCGCGATCGACGTGCAGCCCGTGCGGGAAGGCAAACAGGCCGCCGCCGAAGCTCCGCAGGAGCGTGCCGCTGGCGCGATCGAGCTCGAGGATGGGGTCGAGCGTCGAGCCGTCGCACGAGTTGGCGCCGCACCGGTCGTACGCCCAGATGCGACCGTCGGGACCGACATCGACGCCGGCCGTCGAACCCCACACGCGCCCCGGGACCTTGCCCCAGTCCTTCGTGACGACCGGATTCGGATTCGGCAGCGGGTTGCGCGCCGGATCGGTGACCTCCTGGGTCGACAGAGGAGCGGTGGACAACGCCGCCGCGGCCACGACCACGGCCAGCAGGATATTCAGACGCTTCATGGCTCTCTCCTTCCCCCACCTACCACCTACCACCTACCACCTACCACCTACCACCTACCACCTACCACCTACCAGCTACCGCCATCGTCACGATGGCCACGAGCGGCCCCGCCGCCAACACCGGTCGCCTCAGGGTCGGATTCATGTCGCCGCTCCTCGTCAGAATGTGGCAATCGGGTTGACCGGCGAGCCGGTGCCGCCGCGGAACGGCAACGGCGCCACCGTCAGGAGGAACTCCCAGCGCTTGCGCGAGGCCGCCGCCTCGGCCAGCGCCTCGAGGTCGCAGTTGTCGAACAGGTGGATGCCCAGGGTCACGAGCGCGAAATCGTGGACCGGGCCCGCCTCTCCGGGCACGTCCGACGGCGAGCTGCTCGGCGGTACGTCGCTGCCGAGGAGCGCCACGTCCCGCTCCTTCAGCCACGGGAGGACGGAGGCGCCCGGCCCAGGCCGCAGCCCGGCCGTCCGGCCCAGGTCCCACGGTCCGGTCACGGCCCGCCTCGCCCATCGGCCCGTCCGGATGAACACGGCGTCGCCCGGCACGACCTTCAGGCCGGCGAACTTCTCGAACGCCTCGACGTCCTGGCGCGTGATCACCGTGCCCGGCTCCAGGTACGGGACACCCTTCAACCGCGGAATGTCGATCAGCACGCCCCGCGTGAAGATGCCGTCCTTCAGGTTGACGATGGAGTTGCGCGAGTGGCCGCCCGCCTTCATGACGGCGCCGGCGTCCGGTGTGTACCCGTTGTAGAAGACGCCGTCGTAGTTGATGTGCGCGAGCGAGTCGAGATGGGTGTGCGCGACGCCGTGAAAGGCGACGCCGAAGCGATCGGCCCCGATGGCGAGCATCTGCCGCTCGTAGGGCTGGGGGTTGTCAACCGCCTTCTCCGTGTCGACGTCTCTGGCGAGCGACACCGAAACGCCGTCCTTGACGAGGGCGGCCGCCTGACGCCGCTTGGCCGGCGTGACGAGGTTCATCGCGCCCGTCTGATCGTCTCTGCCCCAGCGTCCCCAGTTGGAGAGCTCTGTCTTCCAGCGCTCGTACTGCGCCTTGGTAACGCCCTGCGCCGCGCCCCCGGTCTGCGCCGAACCCGGCACGACGGGCGATGCGAGCGCGACGAGGGCGGCAGCCAGCATTCCGAGCAGCATCCGTCTCATGGCGTCTCCTCCTCTCCCCATTCAGCCGTGCGCACGCGCGGTCGAGATCGCCCGAGCGTCCCCGCCGCCATGCTGCCTCCCGCGTCAGCGGCGGCTGCTGTACTGCGCGTCGCTCACCGGCCCCGACCACGTCGTGACGCCAAAGCTGACCGACACCTGCCGCATCGACTGGGTCGGCGCCGCGCCGTGCCAGTGCCGTACGCCCGGCGGCGTGTAGAAGACGTCGTTCGGCCGGTACTCGCGCACGGGCGAGCCCTCCACCTGCGCCAGCGCGACCCCCTGCTCGATGATGAGGGTCTGACCCCGCTCGTGCGTGTGCCAGTTGCTCCGCGCTCCGGCGGCGAAGCTGTAGCGGTTGACCCGGATGTCGGACGTGGTAAAGCCGGTGACGCGGCCCGTGAAGTTCACGGGATCCGGACTGGTGGCGCCCGCGGTGGTCGGCTCAGGCGTCTGACTCCACGCCAACGAGATGCCGGTGAGGACGACGAGCGACAGCACGACGGCTCTGGTCATGTTCAACCTCGTTTCGTACGCTGCACAGCATACCCGAGTCTGTTCTATGCCGCGGCGAAGAACCGGCGGAGCCGGCTCACCGCCTCTTCCACCTCCGCCGCGGTGGCGTAGCCGTACGACAGGCGCAGGAACCCTTCGCCACTCCTGCCAAACGAGGCGCCTGGAATCGTGACGACGAACGCACGTTCGAGCAGATCCCGGGAGAGCCCGGCCGAATCGGTGCAGCCGTCGACCCGGGCGAACGCGAACAGGCCGCCGCGGGTGGGCGTCCAGTGCAGCCCCGCGATACCGGCCAGTCCACCCGCAAGGACCGCCCGTCGCCGGCGCAGCTCGTCGTGAAACGACAGCGGGTACGACCAGCAGTGGCGGACCGCCGCCTCCACCGCCATCTGCGAGATCGTCGGCGCGCAGATGATCATGGCGTCCTGCACCTTGATCGCCTGCTCGCAGACCGGCGCGTCGGCCAGGAGGAAGCCGACGCGCCATCCCATCATGCCGAACGACTTCGAGAACGTGCCGATGACGATGACGTTCCGCCGCCAGTCGGGAACCGAGGCGGCGCTCCAGTGCGCGCCGTCGTAGACGAACTGCATGTACGTCTCGTCGCTGATGACGAGGATGCCGCGCCGGGCCAGCTCGCCGATAATGCGCCTGCCGTCCTCCGGCTCGACGGGCGCGCCGGTCGGGTTGCTCGGGTTGCAAAGCACGACCGCTTTCGTGCGCGGGGTGACGTGCGGCTCGATATCGGCCCAGCGCACGGCAAACATGGACCGGTCGGCCATCGGCGCCTCGATCGCGGCCGCGCCGGCGGCAACCACCGCCATCTGGTGATTGGTGAAATACGGCGCCGGCAGAATCACCTCGTCACCGGCATCGACGAGCGTCGTCAGCGCGAGGGTGAATGCGTGATTGCCGCCCGCCGTGATGATCACATCGTCACGCGTCGTGGGCGTGCCGGTGGCTGACGTGAGCCGGTCCGCCAGGATCGCGCGCAACTCCGGCAGGCCGGGATCGGTCGCGTAGCGATGCACCTCGGGACGCGCGAGCGCCTCACGCGCCGCCTGGAGGGCCGGGCCGGGCGGCGGGAAGAACGGCACCGCCTGGCCGAGCGAGATGACCGGATGACCGTCGCCGCGCAGCTCCGCCGCGCGCCGGTTCAGCGGGTCGAACGGCGGGAGCTCCAGGCCCTGGATGCGGGAGCGGACCAACGCCGGAGGCACAACGGCCTATGGTACGCCGTGTCAGTCGCCGCCGGGCGCGTCGCCTTTCCGGAGCCGCTCCCGCGCGCGCTCGACGTCGCGGTGGAACACGAACAGGCGGTCGGCGTTGCCGTCGGGATCGGTGAAGTTGAACTGCCGGCCCTTCGGAAGCTTCACGCGGAGGTTCTTCGCCAGGTAGTCCACCTGGAACGTCTCGAGATCCAGCAGCGCGGCGTTGAACACGTCGTCACGGTTCGAGGTCTCGTACCGGATCCCGGCGGGCGTCGCAATCAGGCGGCCGCGGCACGATCCAACGCCGTGCCGGTGCACGACGTCAATCGCCAGGTCGAGCCTGACTTCGCGAAAGCGAAGCACCACGTCGCGGCGGCCCGGCGTGACTTCGATCGGCATCGCGATCCCGTCGTATCCCTGCGCCGACGCGTTCAACTGATGCGTGCCCGGCGTGATGTTCTCGGCCGTGACAGGAGCGACGCCGACGAACTGCCGATCGATGAACACCTGGGCGCCGGGGACGTCGGTCTCGATGCGGAGCAATCCCGTGTCGGGCGACGGCTCCGGTGCAGGCGCCGGGGCCGCGGGCTCGGCGGGCGCCGCGGGCGCCGCCGCCGGCGCTTCCTCCGTGCGGGGCGCCGCTTCGCGCACCCTGGCTGCGGGCGGCGCCGGAGCCGGCCGCGCGCGGCCTGGCGCCGCCGGCGCGCGAGATTCGGCGACGACAGAGGCCGGCTCTTCGGGCGAGGGCGAGAGGAACACGAAGAAGACGAGTGCCGCCAGAAGGGCGCCGGCGGCAACGGCGATGAACAGCACGCGTCGATTCACGCCGAAAATACTACCGCAGAGCCGGCCTGCTGCGGCGCGTCACTGCGCCGCGGCGGACCATCTGCCGTGGGGGCACGCCTACCCGCGCAGGAAGGCCCGCAGTTGGGCCAGCGTCTGCTCCGGCACGTCCAGTTGCAGGTTGTGTCCCGACGGCAGCGCCCTGCCCCGCACGTCGGAGGCGCGATCGCGCCAGATCGTCATCACGTCGAACAACCGTCCGAGGTTGCCACGCTCGCCCCACAGCACGAGCAACGGGCAGGCGAGCTTTCGATTCATGTCCGCTTCATCGTGCTCGAGATCGATGGATGCGCCGGCGCGGTAGTCCTCGCACATGGCATGCACGGTCTCCGGGTTCTTGAACGCGCGCAGGAACTCCGCCTGGGGCTCCTCCCGTCCGGAACCAACGTAGGTCTCGACGCTGTTGTTGAGGAGCGTCTCGGGAAACGGCGCGGGGCGAATCAGGAAGAACCAGTGGTAGTACGCCGTGGCGGTCTCCCGCGTGACGTGGGTATAGAAGTAATGGGTCGGGACGATATCCAGCACCGCCGCCCGGGTCACGGCGTTCCGATGATCGAGCGCCAGGCGGTGCGTCACCCGCGCCCCGCGATCGTGCCCGACGACGGCGAACCGGTCGAATCCGAAGTGCTTCATGACTTCGACCTGATCGAGCGCCATGGCGCGCTTGGAGTAGTTCACATGGTTCGGTCCCCCCTCGGGCTTGCTGCTGTCGCCGTAGCCGCGCAGGTCGGCCGCAATGACCGTGTAGTCCCTCGCCAGGTCGGGCGCGACCTTGTACCAGATGGCGTGGGTCTGCGGCGCGCCGTGCAGGAGCAGCAGCGGCGGGCCGCTGCCGCCGACGACGAGGTTGATCGTCGCCCCGGAGGTCTGCACTTTCGCCGCCTTGAAACCCGGAAAGAGGTACGCAGACCCGTCGCCGCGCTGCCGCGCGTGAAGGGCCCCGATGCCCCCGGCAGCCGCGCCCGTCAGGAGAGCCGCCGTCCGCCGAAGCCAGTTGCGCCGGTCGATCATGATGGCCTCCTTCACGTCCGGCGGCCGCTCGCGACCGCCGCAGGCGTAATCAGGCGGCATCGGGCAATCCGCTGACCAGCCCCCTGCCGACCCACCCGCTGCCCTACGAAGCGCGGGGCCACCACTGCCCTGACCCGGCCCGTTCCGTCTACGGCGCCAGCGGCTCCACGCGCACGATCGTGTTCCCGTGCTGGTCGCCCAGCCACAGGCTCGACAAGGACCCGACCTTCTGCACGTGCACCTGGCGCACGTTCGCGCGATGCGGGAGCAGGTACTCGGTGAATTCGCCGGTGTCGACGTTCAGCCGAACCGCGAGGTCCGCGTCCATGCCGGCGGTCCAGACGTACCCTCGATCGTCGAACTGCGCGTCGTAGGGGCGCGTCCACTCGGTGGGCATCTTCCACTCGGTGATCTTCTTCGTCTCGGGATCGAACATCGCCACGCGGTTGCCCTGGAAGACGCCGCACCAGAGACGGTCCCGGGCGTCAACGTGTCCCCGCCGGCATCCCGGTCCTTTGGTCGGCAGGTCGTACCAGACCGTCTGCAGCGTCTTGCCGCTGGTGACCCAGATCTTGTCCACGGCCAGGCCGATGCCGTACATGTCGTTCTTGGAGGTGGCCACCACGTCGTAGGCGCGCGCGGACGGGCTGCCGGGCGGGTAGGTGACCTGCGTCCACGTGTTCCGCGCCAGATCCACTTGCCAGGTGCCGCCCGCCGTTCCCGTCTCGTACGGCACGTTCACCCAGAGCTTCCCGTCCACGTGCTGGAACGCCGGATCGACCATCGTCAGATGGCCGTCGCCGTAGGTGGACTCGGGCATCGGGAGCTTGAACGCTTCCATCTTCTCCGTCTTCGGATCGAAGCGAACGATGGCCATCTGGAACATGTTGCCGATGTAGAGCCGTCCGTCCTTGTCGATGTCGATCTGGAGCCCCCCCTGCGCGGTCTGGAGGAACCGGCTCTGGGGAACGACGTAGTCGACCACCTTGCCGGTCTTCAGGTCGATCTTGCCGATGAATTGGGAGTTGAAATCGGAGTACCACAGGTTGCCTTGCGCGTCGAAGACGGTGTCGTGCGGCGAGGCGTCCGGCCGCGGCAGCTCGTACACCGTATAGATCACCTCGGTGGCCTTCCCCTTCGGGCGCGGGAGCGTCTTCAGCGGGAACTCGAAGGTGTCCCTCGCGCTCAAGTTGATGGAGCTGAGGTACTTGCCGACGTCGATCTGTCCCGGCGACGGCGGACGATGCGGAAAGTCCTCGGCTGAGCGCATCCACGGATGCAGCAGCGATGAGTTGTTCGTATGGCGGCTCATCCGCTGCACGACCTGCGCCATCTCGTCCGGACCAAAGCGCGACAACAGCACGCGCTGCAGCGTATGGCAGGTCACGCACCCCGCGAGCGCCACCTTCTGCCCGGCTGTTCCCGGCACGCTCGCCAGCCATTCGGCGTTCGAGAGCTGCACGGCGAGCTCCGTCGTGCGGGTGATCTTCTCGAGCTGCAGATCCAGCCGCGCGCCGGAGGCCGTCACATCGACCGGGGTGTCCGGCAGTTTGTATCCGGCCGCGCGGATGCGGACGCTGTACTTGCCGGGTTCCAGGCGTTCCCGCGGAAAGCGGTACTCGCCCTGGGCGCCAGTGACGACCCAGGTGGCAATGGTCGAGCCCGCCTTCCTGGCGCCCACGAGCACACCCTCCATCGGGCCTTCGGCGTGCGAGGTGACCGTGCCGACCAGCGCCGGAGAAGACTGCGTCTGGGCCGCCAGCGGGCCGGCGGAGATCACCCACAGCAGCGCCGCTCCCACGAGGGTCGACAAAGGACGTACCGCTCTAGTCATAATGCGACTCCATTGGTGTCGGTAGCATGCCTATTGTCCCTGCGGCAGACGCGCTGTCAAGCGTACGTAGGTGGACGATCCGTTCCGAGGAGGAGCCGGCCGCCTCGCCGGCGCGATACGGTGGTTATGCACCGTGTCTGGATCGGAGGTAGCATGGGACAGAGGGTGTGCCATGTCTACACCCACCTTGGAATCCGTTGTCCGGTGCGACCCCGACGTGCTGGGCGGAACTCCTGTCTTTGCGGGAACGCGCGTCCCCATTAAGAACCTCGTCGATTACCTGGCCGCTGGCGACCCGCTCGAGCGTTTTCTCGACCACTTCCCGTCCGTAACGCGAGAACAGGCCGTAGCCGCCCTCGAAATCGCGGGCGACTTGCTGGCTTCCCGTGCGCATCCTGCTCGATGAGTCGCTCCCTCGTCCGCTGGGCCGAGCGCTCATTGGGCATAATGTCTCGACTGTTCGCGACGAAGGTTGGATGAGCTTGGCCAATGGCGCTCTCCTGCGACAAGCGGCCGAGACATTCGACGTGGTGCTGACCGCGGATCAGAATATCCAATTCCAGTAGAACCTCTCGATCCTGCCACTCGCGATTGTCGTTCTGGTCGCCGAAAGCAACCGTCTGGAATCCCTTCAGCCCCTGGTGCCCCGCGTGCTGGAAGCCCTCAAGACTTTGAAGACGAGGACTCTGGTTCGTGTCGGTGCATGACCAGTATTGATTGGACCGCTCCGACGACTCCACGTGGGCTTGGCGCAATCCAAGGCGATTGAACGCGCCGCCCGTTGGACGCGCAGCGTGCGGCTAATGCCTTTCGGAAATTCGTCACCGCAAAAACGGCCAGAAGACAGGCTGCGGAAGCGAACCGTGCGAGCGCCGCGACGGGCGCGACAGACGGGAAACCGCGAGCGCAGGGCCGAGTCCGGCGCAGGTCACGGACCTGCGCCTGCTGCCTCGCCGCTCGCGCCGCACGAAGCCACACGGAAGAGGCGGACCGGACGGTCAGCCCCGCATACGACAAAGAGGCACAGGGATATCCAATCTCTGTGCCTCCGTGTCTCTGTGACCCGTGATCGGGAACGGCGGGCCGTCAAGGCCCGCCCCACGTACGTCCTTACGTCGCTACTCGATATCGCCGACCGGCCCGCGGCCGCCCGCCACCGGCTCGTCGGCATCGAACGCGTACTCGATCTCGCGCTCCATGTCGAGCTCCTCCTCGGTCGGCTGGGGCGGGGCCGGCGGCGGCGGCGGCTCGTCGGGCGGAATCCGCACGCCCCGGTACCACTCGAACCCGGTTCCCGCCGGGATGAGCCGCCCCATCGTCACGTTCTCCTTCAGCCCGCGCAGGTAGTCGACCTTCCCCGAGATCGACGCCTCGGTCAGCACCCGCGTCGTCTCCTGGAAGGAGGCCGCCGAGATGAACGAGT